>Ga0137415_10005912_pt1 | contig 12096 bp, 13 predicted proteins | sample CZODoug3_1_1_16f_FD_183082 | JGI IMG/M metagenome (GOLD analysis project Ga0137415, IMG submission 183082) | Vadose zone soil fungal communities from Angelo Coast Range Reserve, California, USA - CZODoug3_1_1_16fungal (Hybrid Assembly) | ecosystem: Environmental > Terrestrial > Soil > Vadose...
ATCTCGGCTTCGAGTGCTACCACCTCGAACCCGGCGACAGCATGCACTTCTCCTCGGCACTGCCACACCGCTACGTGAACCCGACACAGCAGACCACCCGTGCGGTCACCACGATTCTGCGCGACGAGACCCAGCACGAGACGAACCCCCTCCAGTGACGAGGCGTGACTAGGTCGACCAGCCGGTGGGCCTCAGCCTGACCTCGAGCGTTCGGTCCAACAGACGTATCCGCACCGACCACTAGGATCTCCCGATGGAGCTGCGCCAGCTCAGGCACTTTCTTGCCGTCGCGGATCAGCGCCATTTCACCCGAGCCGCCCGCCAGGTGCAGATCACCGAGTCCAGCCTCTCGAGCTCGATCCGGTCGCTAGAGCGCGGGCTCGGCGGCGAGCTGTTCGCGCGCAGCACCCGCCGCGTCGAGCTCACCGAGGCCGGACGAGCGCTCCTGCCGGTCGCCCGTCGCGCAATTGCCGCCGCTGAGCACGGCCAGGACGCGGTCGCGGCGGTGCGCAGCCCGCTTCGGGGCGAGTTGACCATCGGGGTGATCGAAGAGCTCGGGCTGTTGGATCTCCCGGTGGTGTTGGCCCGCTACCACCGGCGCCATCCGGCGGTCGCGTTGCGGCTCTCGCACGGCAGCGTCAGCGCGCTGATCGACGCGACGGCCAACGGTCGATTGCAGCTGGCCTTCGTCGACTGCCCACTCGGAGCGCAGGCCGACCGGGTCCGCGCTCGGACGCTCGGCACCGAAGCGCTGATCCTCGCCGTCGCGGCGGACGATCCACTGGCTAGACGCCGCCGCGTACCTCTGGCCGACCTCGCCGATCGCGACTTCGTCGAATATCGAGCGGACTCGGCCCTGCGGACCCGCGTCGATAAAGCCTGCCAAGAATCCGGACTGCGGCGCCGCAGTAGCTGCGAGGTCGACACGATCCCGGACCTGGTGGCGCTAGTCGCCCACGGCCTCGGCATCGCGCTGCTGCCACCGCTGGCACTTCGGGATGCGGGCGCCTTGGTTGCCGCGGTGCGCACCGACCCCACAATCTCCCGCGAACTGGTGGTGGTCACCGCCAATGATCGTGCACCGATACCCGCCGCGGCCGCACTCCTCGAGCTGCTGTCTTCGCACGGGCTGCCACAGGGAATAGGCCAACCCACCTCAGCTTGACCTATCGGTGATCGTGTCCCGTTGCGCCTGTGGCGTTGGCCAGAGCGTATTCGGCCTCGGCTGCCAGGGTGCTGACGAGTTCGGTGGCTGAGCCGACTTCGGTGATCAGATCGATGGCTTCGCTGGCCCATACGGAGACCGCGTCGAGGTCACCTCGGTCGACAGCCTCACGGTAGGCGCGCCGCGCGGCGGAATCGGCGGCGAGTTCATCCTCCCGGTCTCGCCACCGCGCCAGGAACGCGTTCGTCAACACGCGGGCCGTGTACTGAGCCGGCCAACCGGAGTCGCGGGCGATGTCGAGGACTCGGCTGCGTTCGGTGTCGGCACCGCGACCCTCAACGATCGCAATGCTCACCTTGGGGTCGAGCAACGCCTCGTGAGTGGCCTGGAACCGGGTGCCGATCAGGGCACCGGTCGCGCCCAACACAAGCGCGGCCGCCAAGCCGCGCCCGTCCGCCACACCGCCCGCCGCGAGCACCGGGGTCGGTGCTACGAGATCGACCACAGCCGGCACGAACGGCAGGGTTGAGCGTCGTCCGCCGTGGCCGCCGGCCTCGCTGCCTTGAGCGACGACCAGGTCGGCGCCGACGTCGACCGCGCGGCGGGCTTCGTCCAGATCAGTGACTTGGATGATCAAGGGAGTTCCGGCCGCGTGAACCGACTCGGCGAATGGAGCTGGATCGCCGAACGACAGCATCACAGCCGACGGGTTCCAGTCCAGCGCCCACACCACGGTATCGCGGTCAACGGCCCAGGAGAGAAAGCCGACGCCCCACGGCCTCGATGTCCCGGTGGCGACGATCGCCAGCTCACGCTCGAGCCAGGTCCGTTCCCCTCGACCACCGCCGACCAGACCTAACCCGCCTCCGTTGGACACTGCCGCCGCCAGAGCGCCACCAGCCGAGCCTCCCATTGGGGCCAGCGCGATCGGATGGTCAATCGACAACAAATCAGTGAACGCGGTCCGCGGCGACATCACCACATCATGCGCGCACCAACTTCGGATCTTTGTAGGTGGTGTCCAGCGCAAACGCGACGCGCACGTGCGCCATCTCCTCTCAGCGGGAGCCGTTAGGACCTGGTCTCACGCGATAAAGGAGTCTCGGTGGGTGGCGACGAACTCGGCGAACGAACGGGCGCGGCATCCGGTGACCGACGCGACGGTCGAGGTGACCCGGTCTTCCGCACCGTGTTCGATGCCTTCGTCGAGGTTGGCAAGCACGGCCGCGAATTGTGCTGGCATGCCGGCTGCGACGAACTGGGCGGCGAGGTCGGCGGTGCTGACGGCTCGGTGCCTGACAGTCACTCCGATGGCGGCGGAGATGATGGCGGCGGCATCGTCATAGCTGAGTGCCTCGGGCCCGGTGATCAGGTGATCGGTGTTGTGCGGCACGGCATCCAGCAGCGCCCGTGCGGCGACCGCTGCGATGTCGGCCGCGTCGACGAAGGCCACCCGGCCTTGTCCGGTGGCGGTGATGATCTCTGCGCTGGTGCGGATGCCGGTGGCGACGGGGTGCTCGCCGATGAAGTTCTGCATGAACCATGACGGCCGCAGCACGGTCCACTCCGGCACCGTCGTGCGCACCAAGCGGTGCAGCGCACCCAGCCCGGAGGGCCCTTCGTTGATCGCGGACGAGCTCAGCAACACCACCCTGCTCACACCGGCCCGCAGCGCACCGGCCAAGAACGGCTCCACCACTGGTGCCGGATCTGGTATCCCAACCGGGGCGACCAGATACATGCGCTCCACCTCGGCCACCACCGGGCCGTGCGTGGCTGGATCGCCCCAGTCGAACCGCGCCTGGTCGCCCTCACCGTCGACCGGTTTCCGAGTAGCGATCCGCACCGAGGTGTCGCGGTCGCGCAGTAGCGCGGCCACCCGGCTGCCGGTGGTCCCGGTCCCGCCGGTGACCAGCACCCTGGCGTGGCCGCTCACACGCCCGAACCCCCGCCGACGAAAGCTGCGGTTAGCTCGTCGAGCCCGCCCAGCGCCTCGGCGGCGGCGAGCGGGCTCCAGTAGTCCCGGTAGCGCACGATCTCACCGTCACGTGCGGTGATCACCGCGATGTAGCCCATCCGGTATGGCCGCCGGGTGTGCACCGCCATGCCGTCTACCTCGAACTCGAGGACAACCACCTCGGGATCCTCGGTCTGGTGCAGGGTACGGTGCGTGATCGCGCGCAGGTCCACGTGGTCGGGATAGTCACGCAAATACTCCCGAACAGCCTGGCGTCCCTCGAGGCGCCGGGGGTAGCCGGCGGGCGCGAACGGGAATTCCATGATCCCCTCGACGGCCCACAGACCGGCGAAACCGGCCATGTCCTTGGCCAGCAGCAGACCCAGTGCCTCATCGACGAGGTCACGGGCGCCGCGGCTCGGCTCAACCATCGAGGGCTCCTTCACCATGGACTGAACGAGACGGGCTCGTCCCGTCCAAAATGCTATGGCCAACGGCCCGTGTCGTCCATACGAAATCTGAAGGCCTGATCAAGACCGCCCGCCGCGGCTACAGCACAGATAAGAGTCGGCCCGCCGGCGAAGGATTCGGGGACACTGCGAGCTTGCCGCGCCCCGAACTGCACGCAGTGGCGAAGGACCGCTAACGCCTCCTTCCCGGTCGCCGCCATCGTCGATAGCCAATGGTGGGTCCCGCGGGTCAACTGCTTTCCCGATCACCCGCTCTGGACGCTCTTCGTCAACGGTGTTAGGCGTTTCGATATCGACGACACCGACACCCGGCAGTTACCTACCGGTTGCCCGACAGCTCGCCGCTGTAAAGCTGTGGCGCGCACGGCAGGGCTGACCGTGCCGTCGAGGCGTATGTAGTTCCTCATGCATTCCGAGCGCCGGGGGAAGAGGCCAGAACCTTGCGCATGTCGACTCGCGTCAGCGCGGCTATCGCGACGATCGGCAATACGCTCAACTGCCATAATGCAGCCTGTCTCCAACCTATTGCGGTTGTGAGCTCGGCAAATATAAATCCAGAGACCGCCGCGGCGCCGTAGTAGCTGGTGACGAAGATGCCGGCGGCTTTGCCGACCTGATGCGGACGAACTGAGCGCTGCAACACACTGTTGCAGTTGGCGAAGGCGGAGCCTGAGGCCGCCGTGCCCATCGTGAAGGCGAATATGTACTCCCAGACTGGAGCGCCTGTTCCGTTAAAGAGAAGAAATGCCGACAAGGAAGTTCCAACGTATGTGCAGATAAGCAGATTCCGTTGGTTTACCCGGTCACCCAACCAACCCCAGAAGAGCGACAAGATCGAGCCGAGCCCCACGAAACTCGTCGCTAACGCGGCTTGCCCGGAAGAAAAATGGAGCTCACTGCGAAGGTAGGTCGGGAAAAGGCCAAGGAAACCGTAGAAAACCAGGCCGGTGACGGCGGCCGTAACCGCCAGCGCGATCGTGTTGCGGTTGTAGGATGATTCGGGAAGGTGGTCGAACGGGAGCTGAAGGCGACGGCCGACCCCGGCCACTGCCTCAGTGAGGCCGCGCCGGACGCACAGTGCGATCAGGAGCATGACAGCAAGCCCGGAGCAGCCGAAAAGCACGAAGGGCGAACGCCAGCTCCCGGTCTGAGTGGCAATGCCGGTGCCAATGACCGGCCCGACGAAGCTCCCAAGCCCGAAGGCCGCTCCCAACAGCCCCAGTGCGAATGTCCTACGCGTGTAGAAGTACGAGGCAATTGTCACGGCAATCGCGGCGGACTGCATGCCTTCGCCGAGCCCGGACAGCAGTCGGTAGGCGGCCATGTCAGCAAAACCGGCGGCCAGCGGTGTTACGAGGGTTCCGATCGAGTAGATGAAGATACTCACCAGCAACACCGGCTTGCGGCTGAACCTATCGATGAGATAACCGGCCGGTAGCCCCGCAAGCGCCATGCCGAGGGTGAAGCCGGTAGCCAACAGACCACCCTGAGCTAGCGACAGACCTAGATCGTCCCGGATCTCGGGCAGCAGGGGATAGAAGACCTGACGATCGATGGCGTTGATCACATAGGACAGCGTCAACAGCCCGAAGCCGATCGCGGTGACGAGTGTCGTCTGTGGGGCTGGCGTTGTGCGTGTCGTGCTGCCCGCCTCGTTGCGTGACATCGATCTACTCAACCGCGCGACCTTACAGTTCAGTGGAATGCAAACGATTGCATTTAGAGTGCCCGACCTGACAAGCCAGGTCAATCCCCCGGCGTCGAGGAGCGGACACGGCAGGCTGCTCGGGCCTCGAGTCAGGCGTGCGCTCGGGCGCGGGAAGGCGGGTCCGGCTGGGCCGTGACCGCGCAGCTACGCCCGGGGGAGTAGTTCGACAACCGCTCCTCGGGGGACGCAACGAGCAGTCCCAGCGGTCACGCTATGACCGTGACGACAACTGATCGAACCTCGACGGGCTATCACCGGACACGGATGTTGGTCGCAGCCCTGTCCGGTCTGGCGGTCGGCGGGCTCGGGATCGGCATTCAATTCATTGCGGCACCGGAGAAGTTCGGCAACGCACCAATCCCGCCGGGGCTGTACTTTCTGGCCGGCGCGGCATTGGTGATCTGGCTGGCCCGGCGGTGGAGGTGGTCGCCGCTGGTCCCGGTCCTGTTGGCGTTGTGGATCCTGTTCGGTGGTCTACGGGGCGGTCAGCTGATCGCCAACCTGGATGCGCTCAACGGCGGTCTGGTTGCCGGGGTTTTGGTGATGCTGCTCGGCCTGCTACTCACCATCGTCGTGGGCATCTGGGCGGTGGCGGTCAGGCCCGCGGCGAAGCGCTGAGGAGACGAGCCGGGATGCGTGGATGTACGGGCAGGATGAGCCGGGACAGCAGGTGCACCCCGGAGCCGCTCGGGAGCGCGGCCCAGCCGTATACACACGACTGTATGCATTCCGTCTAGACGCGGCGAACTCGTCGACCTAGCCTCGAGCGCGACGGCCCGCTTGCGACGACGCCATCGGGCCGGCTGCTGGAGGCGGCGATGACCACCGAGCATCTGCGTCCGGGCAGCTCCACGGGGGCGGTCGACTACACCCCGTCGGAGCGCCGTCGGATCCTCGGCGCGGCCTGCCTGGGCTGGGGCATGGAGTATTTCGATTTCATGCTCCCGTCGCTACTGGCCGCACCGATCATGAAGGCCTTCGGGATCACCCCTGGCCTGTTCAGCGTGGCGATCGTCGTGCAGCTGATCGGATCGGCGTTGGGTGGGCTCGCATTCGGGTGGCTGGGTGACCGGTTCGGCCGGCGACGCACGTTGACCTGGTCGATCCTGATCTACTCAGCCGCCACCGGCCTGGTGTTCTTCGCGCCCAACTTCGCGGTTCTTGTCGCCCTGCGGTTCTTCACCGGTGTCGGCACAGGCGGCGAGTGGGCCGTCGGGTTCGCCTGGCTCAACGAGGCCTGGTCACCGAAACGCCGTGGGCTCGGCGGCGGGCTCGTGCAATCGTCGCTGTGGCCGGCCTACGCACTGGCCATTCTGACCGCCCAGCTGGTGACGGACTGGCGTTATGCGTTCCTCATCGGTGTGCTGCCGGCCCTGGCGTGCGTGTGGATCCGGTGGTTCTGCCCGGAGTCCAAGCAATGGCTGGAGCTACAGCGGCGCCGGGCGGCGGGGCAGTTGTCCGCCGAGGTTGCCCAGGCGGTGCGGCGTTCGGCCTGGGCGCAGCTGTTGCGCCGGGACAGCCGGCCGATCGTGCTGGTGGGGCTGTTGGCCGCGTTCGGCGGGCAGTGGGTGCCCTACACCGCCACGACCTGGATGCCGTCGCTGCTCAAGGTTGACCTCAAGTTCGATGTGGGGACGGTGAGCCTGGTGCTCTACCTGGCGTCCGCGTTCTCCTTCGTCGGCTTCATCACGGCCGGATGGCTGTCGGATCTGTTCGGTCGCCGAAAGGTGTTCATCGCGTTCTCCGGGTTGCAGGCGATTACCTTCGCGGTGATGTTCGTGCTGGCGATCCGGGGTTCCGGGCTGTCCAGCTTCGTGTGGCTGTATCTGTTGACCAGCCTGTTGCTGGGCTACTTCGGGATCTTCGGGGTCTGGTTCGGCGAGCTGTTCCCGACCCGGATCCGGTCGTTGGGCTCAGCCGCGGCATACAACGTGGGCCGGGGACTGTCCGGGCTCGGAACGCTGATCGGCGGCATCGTGGCCACCACCCAGGGCTACACATTCGCGGTGAGCATCGCGGTCTTCGGCGCCACGCTCGTGTTTACCACCGCTTTCTTCCTGCGCGACCGCGTGGGACGGGTCATTACGGCCGAGGACTGAGCCGTACCGGGAGCGCCGGTGAGCAGTCGGCTCGAGGAGGGTTGATGACCGAGTGGGACGTGGCCGTGGTCGGGGCCGGGATCGCGGGGCTCACCGCCGCGCGGGTCGCCGCCGGGCAGGGCCTTCGGGTGATCGCGTTCGACCAGCTGGCGCCGGGCGGGCAGCTGGTGAACATCGGCGAGGTGTGCGACTACCCGGGCCTGCCGGAGAAGATGACCGGGCCGGAGCTGGCCGGCGCGCTGCTGGACTGGGCGATCGCGGCCGGCGTGGAGGTCGGCTACGCCGAGGTGATGGCGGTCAGCGCCGGTGCGCCGCTGACGCTGACGACCACCGATGGTGCGGCGACGGCGCGGGTGGTGGTGGTCGCGACCGGTCACAGCCCGGGGCGGCTGGACCTGCCGGAGGCGGCGGACTGGGTCGGGCGGGGACTGTGCGAGTGTGCGAGCTGTGACGGGCCGCTGTACGCCGGGCGGCGCGTCGCGGTCGTCGGCGACGACGAGTGGGCGGCGCAGGAGGCTCTCGAGTTGGCGGCCCTGGTCGAGCACGTCACGGTGCTGGTGCCCGACGTGCCGCGCTGGTCACCGGCCCGCGCGGATCGGCTCGCCGGTCTGGACACGGTGGAGGTGTGGTCCGGCGCGACGGTCGCGGGCCTGTCTGGCGAAGCCACCCTGGCCGGGATCCGGCTCGATGACGGAGCCGACCTGCCGGTGGCCGGGCTGTTCGTCTACACCGGAAGGAGGCCTCGGACCGCGCTGCTCGACGGTGCACCGGCTGAGGGGGTGTTCGTCGCCGGTGATGTCCGCCCCGGAGCGACCCCGTACCTGGTTGCCGCGGCGGCCGACGGCCTACGCATTGGACTTGCCGCCGCCGAGGCCGCCCGGCACTGAACACTCACCGCGCGGCATCGAACGAAGGGACACGAGATGCGAATAGTCGACCCCAGCTACGGCATTAGGGTGCAGGAGCAGGTCAGCGCGGTGGTCCGGCAGAACGTCGCGGCCCAGGCGCTGTGCTTGTTCTCCAATTCCAAGCCGGGCGCGACCGAGCTGCTGACCGGTATCGCGCGCCGGTTGGAGGCCGAACGCGGCATCGAGGGCATCGGGTTTGCCTCCAAGCCGGCCGCGTCGCTACCGGCGGCCGGCGAGATCATCGACCACCTCGCCGAGCAGTACCGAATGGCGATCGTCGCGGTCGGTGATTGAGGCTCCTGCTCGTCGTGGAGTCTCCACGACTCTGTGGAACTGCAATGTAGAGGCGTCGTTGTCTTACTGGTTGTCACCAGGACTTTCCTGCCGCTGGTGCAGGCGCAAGCCCGGGCCCGCCGGGTGGATCCTCGGGTGATCGTGATCGATCACCCGCTGGGTGGCTTGAACGAGACCCAGCTGGCCGGGCGGATCGAGGCCGCGTACCAGGGCGTGCTCCGCGAGCTGGATGCGTTGGAGGGGTCGTGAGCGGCGAAGACGTCCTCGAGATCGCGGATCTCACGCCGGCTGAGTGGTTTGGCTGGGCCGAGGAGCGTGGCTGGGGCGACGGGCTGCCCACGATCGCGCCGACGGAGCAACTGGTGGAGGAGATGCTCGCCGCGCTGCCCGGCGAGCTGCCCGAGCTGGGGCCGCTGCCCCCGTCCCGGCTGACACCCACACTGCGGTCGATCGCGGCGAACGCGGTGATGGCCGGTGCCCGCCCGGCGGATCTACCGGTGGTGCTTGCCGCGCTGGCCGCCGTGCGGACACCGGAGTACAACCTGCACGGCTCCCTGGCCACCACCCATCCGTGCGCACCGATGGTCCTCGTGAACGGGCCGGTGCGTGTCCGGTTGGGGCTGAACTCCGGTGCCAACTGCTTCGGCCAAGGCACCAGGGCGAACGCGGTGATCGGTCGGTCGTTGATGCTGACGCTGGTCAACATCGGCGGCGCCCGACCGGGCACCATGGACCGTTCCACCCAGGGCTCGCCGGCTAAGTACACGTTCTGCTTCGCGGAAAACCAAGAGGACAGCCCGTTTCTGCCCTACCACGTGCGGCGGGGATTCGAGCCGCGGGACAGCGTGGTCACCGTGATGGCGGCCGAGCCGCCACACAACATCAACGACCACGGCAGCAGGACCGGCGAGGAGGTGCTACGGACCATCGCGGGCACTATGGCGCAGGCCGGCTCGAACAACGTCTACGTCAAAGGCCCGCATCTACTGGTGCTCGGCCCCGAGCACGCCGCCACCCTGCACAGGGACGGCTGGACCCTGCCGGCCATCACGGAATGGCTGTGGGAGCACGCCCGCATCACGACCGACCGGATCTCGGCGGGCAACCAGCGCCACTTTGCCGAGTCGGGCATCAAGCCGGACGGCGACCACTACACGATCAGCACCGGCCCGACGCAGCTGCACATCGCCGTTGCCGGCGGGCCCGGCAAGCACTCCGCGTGGATACCGTCGTTCGGCTCCACCTCGGCGTGCTGCGAACGCGTACCCGGTGGCTGAGCACCCCATGATCGCCGAGGGCGCGAGCGTCGAGGAGGCGACCGACAGCCTGCTCGCCTCCGGCTTGGGTGATGGCTTGCCGGTCGTGCCACCAACCGAGGTGCGACGGCCCCGGATGCCCGGCGTGCGGACCACGACCGGAACGCGGCCCGTGGTTGTGGTGCACGGGCCCGCTGCCGCCGCTGGCGGCGCACGGAAGTCACCGGGCGTGGCACGGCAAGCCGTAGGCCGCGCGGAATGTCGAGTCATCAGCACGTCGCGGACCCGGGTGATCACCTCGAAACAGGCCTTTGCCGCGTGATCCCTGTTCCCGTTTCGGCACCCCCTCAACTAATGGCTCGGCTACTTCTTCGCTGTATCCGCGGCGCCAGCGGGCGTGACGGTGTGCCAGAGGCCGCCGTATTCGTTGCTGCCCTGCCCCTCGACGCTGCCGGGCTTCTTCTTATCGTCGCTGTAGTAGTAGAGCGGGTGGGAGTTGTAGGCGATCTGGGTCGAACCGTCCGCACGAGTGATCGTGGCAAGCATCGCGGCTGTGGTTCCCGGACCCGCAACGGTCGGCGCACCCCCGCTCGTCGTGAAGGGAATCCAGTCCCCAGCGCAGGTGCCCGTGCAGTTGCTGTGGTTGGCGGTGTCCTTCTCGAACAGATAGAGCGTCGCACCGTGGCCGTCGGTGAGGATCGTGCCGAGCTTGACATCCGCCGCGGTCGCTACGGTTGGGGTGAGCCCAGCGTCAGCAGGTCGAGGTGAAGCAGCGGCGGTCGGTGAGGCCACGGATGTCGGCGAAGCAGCGGCCGGACCGCTCGAACTACCACCGCAGGCTGCGGCAAAGGTACCAAGAACAAGGACGGAGGCGGTGAGCAGGATTGTTCTCATACACGAATCACGGGCGCTTGTTCGGACTCGTTCATTTCGAGTCGATATCGTTACCCGGGTAGCCCGGAAACTCCGCTCGCACTACACCTGTTGTAGCCGATAACTTCCGCCATCAGCCTCTGAGCTGCACAAACGGGGTGTAATCAACCTCCACCGCAGGGCCAACCCGAGAGAACCGCCCACGCCGATCCCCCGACCAACGGCCACCAGTCCGACTAACCAATGTTGCCGCCCCCAGCAGGCCGGGATCGCGGCGGCAACGATCGTCACAGCCTCGCTTGCCGCCCTGCTCGGCGCCGGGACCGCCCTAGCGGCCCCCGCCACAGGGACCCATGCTGACTGCGCCAAAACACCTCAAGCCGCCGACGAACACCCGCCACCATGCTCTCATCACAAATACCGCCAGCCATGGCGTCCAAGACCGTGCGCCGCTGCGGATACACCACCCAAGCTGACGCGCGCACAGCGCTGCACTGGTCGAGGAAGCCGTCCAGGCCGCCAGCTCCATCCCGGTCGCCGTAGTCCGGAATACGACATCGTTGGGAAAGTCCGGTGGCAGACGGCGTCGCGCAACTCCCCCGCCACACCGAGACGACGGAAGATCTCCATCGAGCGGGCCGCCACCGACAACCAACACATCAGTCTCAATCTTCCTCACCACCACACCCCCCAGTGGTTGTGACTCATCGCTCGGCGCGGCTGGGCCGGGCCGGTGTGTATCGGATGGGAAAACGACCCGGGCCGGTGATGAAGGTCGATGTGAGCCGTCGGATCGGCCCGGCCTGCTGAAGGTCCGGGAGTCGCCGGGCGAGTTGGCCGATAAGCGCGCTTATCTCCAAGCGAGCGACGTGCGCGCCGAGACACAGGTGTGGGCCGCCACCGCCGAAGCCCATGTGGGGATTAGGGGTCCGGGCAAGGTTCAGTCGGTCCGCGTCAGGCCAGATTGTCTCGTCACGGTTGGCTGACGGATAGAACATCACCACTTTGTCGCCGGCGGCGATAGTTCTCCCGCCCAGTTTCGTATCGACCACGGCTGTCCGACGCATGTGGATCACCGGGCTGACGAACCGGAGTAGTTCCTCCACCGCGGTCGGCATCAAACTGCCCGGATTGGCGACGATGCTCGCCCACTGGTCAGGCCGCTGGAGCAGGATCTCCATCGCACCGCTGACCAAGTTGCGGGTCGTGTCGCCACCCGCGTTGATCAGGAGCAGAAAGAACCACATAAGCTCCCGGTCAGCGAGACCAGTCCCCTCGTACTCGGCCTGCACGAGCAACGTGGCGAGGTCGTCACCCGGACTCTTGCGCTTCGCTGCCGCCAGATCCCTGCAGTACCGGAGCGCCT
>Ga0137415_10005915_pt1 | contig 12094 bp, 7 predicted proteins | sample CZODoug3_1_1_16f_FD_183082 | JGI IMG/M metagenome (GOLD analysis project Ga0137415, IMG submission 183082) | Vadose zone soil fungal communities from Angelo Coast Range Reserve, California, USA - CZODoug3_1_1_16fungal (Hybrid Assembly) | ecosystem: Environmental > Terrestrial > Soil > Vadose...
TCCAGATCGAGCCCGCCACCCTCACCGGCCTGGTCAAGGCCGCCGTGACCGACATCCAGCACCTGCTCCGTCCGTCCCACCTGGCGCAGCTGCGCACCATCATCGACGACCCCGAGGCCAGCGCGAACGACCGCTTCGTGGCCACCGACCTGCTGCGCAACGCCTGCGTGGCGGCCGGTGGCGTGCTGCCGATGTGCCAGGACACCGGCACCGCGATCGTGGTCGGCAAGCGTACCGAGGGCGTGCTCACCGGCAGCTTGAGCGCTTCCGGGAGCTCCGGAGCTTCTGGCGGCGCCGGGGGCGACACTGACGAGGCGGCGATCGCCCGGGGCGTGTTCGAGGCCTACCAGGAGCTGAACCTGCGCTACTCGCAGATGGCCCCGACCACGTTCTGGGAGGAGCGCAACACCGGCTCCAACCTGCCCGCCCAGATCGAGCTGTCGCACGCCCCCGGCGACCGACCCAAGTACGAGTTCCTGGTGCTGGCCAAGGGTGGCGGGTCGGCCAACAAGACGTTCCTCTACCAGGAGACCAAGGCCCTGCTGAACCCGACGCGGCTGGCCCAGTTCCTGGACCAGAAGCTGCGCTCGCTGGGCACCGCGGCCTGCCCGCCGTACCACCTGGCGATCGTGGTCGGCGGGATGTCGGCCGAGTACACCCTCAAGGTCGCCAAGCTGGCCTCGGCCCGCTACCTGGACACCCTGCCGGAGCACGGCTCGGGGCTGGGCGAGGCGTTCCGGGACCGCGACCTCGAGGCTCAGGTCCTGGAGCTGACCAGGCAGTTCGGCATCGGTGCGCAGTTCGGTGGGAAGTACTTCTGCCACGACGTGCGGGTGATCCGGCTGCCCCGGCACGGCGCCTCGCTGCCGGTGGGTATCGCGGTGTCCTGCTCCGCCGACCGGCAGGCCAAGGCGAAGATCACCGCTGATGGGGTGTTCCTGGAGCAGCTGGAGCGCGACCCGGCCCGGTTCCTGCCGGACGTTTCCGAGGAGCAGCTCGACCAGACCGCTCCCGGTGAGGTCGTGAAGGTGGACCTCAACCGGCCGATGTCGGAGATCCGCGCGCAGCTGTCCACCCTGCCGGTGAAGACCAGGCTGGCGTTGACCGGGCCGATGGTGGTGGCCCGGGACATCGCGCACGCCAAGATTGCCGAGCGGCTCGACGCGGGCGAGCCGATGCCGGCCTATCTGCGGGACCACCCGGTGTACTACGCCGGGCCGGCCAAGACCCCGGCCGGCTACGCCTCCGGCTCGTTCGGCCCGACCACCGCCGGGCGGATGGACTCCTACGTCGAACAGTTCCAGGCCGCGGGGGGATCCCTGGTGATGCTCGCCAAAGGCAACCGCTCGGCCCAGGTCACCGAGTCCTGCCGCCGGCACGGCGGGTTCTACCTGGGCTCGATCGGCGGGCAGGCCGCGCGGCTGGCCCAGGACTGCATCCGCAAGGTGGACGTCCTGGAGTATCCCGAGCTGGGCATGGAGGCGGTCTGGAAGATCGAGGTCGAGGACTTCCCGGCGTTCGTCGTGGTGGACGACAAGGGGAACGACTTCTTCGCCTCGACCAGCCAACCCACGCTGCAGGTCAGCTTCCGCTGACGCGCCGTCCGGCCAGGTCGGGGCAGCTTGCGGGGACCGCTTGCGGGGACGCGCCGTCCGGCCAGATCAGGGCAGCTTGCGGGGGCCGCCGTCCTGCCAGTGCGGCGGTGGGCCGAGCACGACCCGGGCGGCGGTGACCGAGGCGGTCGCGGGCGCCGCCAGCACGGGCCCCAGCCGCAGCGACCGCACCTCCGGCAGGTCCTCCGCCAGGCAGCTCACCCGCAGCGCCAGGTCCTCCAGGGCGTCCAGGTCGGCCGGGGTCGCCCCGCCGTAGCCGGTCAGCAACGGCGCCGCCCTGGGCGCCCGGATCAGCCCGTGCGCGTCGGCCGTGGACAGCGGGATGACCCGGTGCGCCCGGTCGCCGAGCAGCTCGGTGGCGATCCCGGAGAGCCCGAACGACAGCAGCGAGCCGAACGACGGGTCGTCCAGCACCTCGAGCACGCAGGACAGCCCCTTGGTCGCCATGCGCTGCACGTACAGTTCGGCCTGCTCGGTGATCTCGGTCAGATCCCGGTACGCGGTGGCCACCGCCTGGGGCGCGCCCAGGTCCAGCCGGATACCGATCAGCGTGGGGCTCTGCCAGCGCTCCCCCACGCCCTTGAGCGCGACCGGGTACCCCAGCTCCTCGGCTGCCGCCACGGCCGCGGTCGGCGAGTCGACCAGGCGGAACGGGGTCACCCCGATGCCGTAGCAGGCCAGCAGCGCCGTGGCGTCCGGGTCGCTCAGCCGCACCGGCTCGCCCGACTCGCCGAACCGCTCCGCGATGAGCACCCGGGCGTCGTCGCGCCGGATCCCGCCCGGGCGGACGTATTCCCCCACCGGGGCGTCCCGCCACAGCGCGTAGCGAAGCACCCGGGCCAGCGCCGCCACCGCCCGCTCCGGGCTCGGGTAGCTGGGTATCGAGCCCCGCCGAGGCTGCCCATCCGGCCCCAGCACGGCCAGCTCCGCCGGCATGCCCTCGGCGGCGAGGAACGTGCTCAGCACCGGCTTGCCGGTACCTTCGGCGGCGGCCCGCAGCGCCCGGGCGTACTCCAGCCCCGGGGTGGCCACCGGTGGGACGAACACCGCGATCAGGGCATCCGTGCCGGGCGCGTGCGCGGCGGAGCTGATCGCGTCGGCGAACAGCTCGGGGCTGGCCGACGTCCCGACGTCCACCGGCGAGCCGGCCGGGTACAGCCCCTCGTCCCGTAGCGCGTCGACGACCAGCATCCCGAGTGCGGAGGAGTTGCCCACCACCGCCACCCTCGGCCCGGTCGGGAGTGGCTGGTGGGCGAGCAGCTGCGCGGTGTCGAACAGCTCCGGCAGGGTCTGCACCCGGATCACCCCGGCCTGCTCGAACAGCGCCTGCACGCTGGCCTCGTCGACCGGTACGGCGCTGGTGCCGAAAGACGCCAGTGGCGCGGCGAACCGCCCGCTCTTCACCGCGACCACCGGTTTGTGCCGGGCCAGCCGCCGGGCCAGCCGGGCGAACTTCCTCGGGTTGCCGAACGTCTCCAGGTAGAGCAGCACGACCTCGGTGGCCGGGTCGGTCTGCCAGTACTGCAGCAGGTCGTTGCCGGACAGGTCGGCCCGGTTGCCGGCGGAGACGAAGGTGGACAGCCCGAGCCCCCGCGCCCGCAGCCCGGCCAGGATGGTGATGCCCAGCGCGCCGGACTGGCAGAAGAACCCGACCCGGCCCCGACCCGGTGGATCCGGGGCGAGCGTGGCGTTCAGCGCGACCGAGGACGCGGTGTTGACCAGCCCGAGCGCGTTCGGGCCGATCACCCGCATGCCGTGCGCCCTGGCCTCCTCGACCAGCGTGCGCTGGGCCACCAAGCCCTCCGGGCCGGCGTCGGCGAACCCGGAACTCAGCACCAGCAGCGACTTGACGCCCTTGGCCAGGCAGGAGTCCATCACACCGTGCACCCCGGCGGCCGGGATGGCTACCACCGCGAGGTCGACCTCGTCGGGGATCTCGGTCACCGACGGGTACGCCCGCACCCCGCGCACCGAGCGTGCTTTCGGGTTCACCGGGAAGACCGGGCCGGTGAAGTTGGCGCGCAGCAGGTTGGCCAGCACGGCGTGGCCGATCTTCGCGGGGTCGGTGGACGCGCCGATCACCGCGATCGAGCGGGGGTGCAGCGCGTTGTGCACGCCGCGCGCCTCGGCGGCCTGCTCCCTGGCGTCACGCACGGCCAGCGACCGCTCGGTCGCCGCCACGTCGAACTCCAGGTGCAGCGTCCCCTGGGTGAATTCCCGACTGACCTGGTAGCCGGCGTCCCGGAACACCCGGACCATCTGCTGGTTCTCCGCAAGCACCTCGGCCTCGAACCGGCGCAACCCGTTCTCCCTGGCGGCCGCCGCCAGGTGCTCGAGCAGGATCGACCCCAGGCCGCGGCTCTGGTGGTCGTCCCGCACGACGAATGCCACCTCGGCCGAGCTGCTCTGGTCCAGCCGCACGTAGCGGCCGACCGCGACGATCTCGTCGCCGAGCAGCCCGACGAAGGCCACCGCGTCACGGTGGTCGACCACGGTGAACCGGATCAGGTCGCGCGGCGGGATCTTCGGGTACGGCCCGAAGTAGCGCAGGTAGCGGGTACGCGGGGTGAGCCGGGCGTGGAACGCGACGAGCGCGTCGGCATCGGAGGGACGGATCGGGCGCAGGTGCACCACCCCACCGTCGGAGGCGACCACGTCCGCCTCCCAGTGCCGGGGGTAACCGTCGGACCGTGCCCCGGGTTGCGACGCGGTGAGGTCGGCGTGGTCCTGGCCCAGCCGCTCGGTACCGGACACCGTTCAGTCCCGGGGGTCGTCCGGGTCGAGGCCGTGCAGCGGGAAGACCGCCCGCCGGGTCTCCAGCACCGCGCTGTCCACCTGGTCGCCGCCGGTGCCCCAGGGCTCGTGGTCCACCGGCGCGCCCTCACCCATCGTGGTGGGCAGCGGGCGCTGGGTGAGCTGGGCGGTGTGCGCCACCCAGTCCGCCGGGATGCCCCGGTCCGGGTCGACGTCCCGGTCCAGCACCGTGGCCAGCAGGTGTGTCCAGGACCGAGGGACCGTCCGGAACAGCCCGTACCCACCCCCGCCCAGCGCCAGCCACTTGCCACCGGCGTGCGTCTCGGCCAAATGCCGCAGCTCCCGATAGATCGCGCGGTGCCCGTCGACGGTCAGGCTCAGCTCGGCCAGCGGATCCTCGTGGTGGGTGTCCACGCCGCACTGGGTGACCAGCAGCGCCGGCCGGAACTCGGCGAGCAGCGAGGGCACCACCGCGCGGAAGGCCCGCAGCCACGCTCCGTCCCGGGTGCCCGGTGGCAGCGCCAGGTTGACCGAGGTGCCCGCCGCGGCCCCGGAACCGATCTCGCCCGGCCACCCGGTCCCGGGCCACAGGGTCATCGGGTGCTGGTGCACCGAGATGGTGAGCACCCGGGGGTCGTCGGCGAACGCCGCCTGCACTCCGTCGCCGTGGTGCACGTCCACGTCCACGTAGGCGATTCGGCCGAAGCCGTGGTCGAGCAGCCAGGAGATGGCGACCGCGCAGTCGTTGTAGACGCAGAACCCGGAGGCCGCGGCCGCCATCGCGTGGTGCAGCCCGCCGGCGATGTTCACCGCCCGGTCGGCGTGCCCCTCGGCGATCCGCCGGGCGGCGAGCAGCGAGCCGCCGCAGACCAGCGCGCTGGCCTCGTGCATCCCCTGGAAGATCGGGTTGTCCAGGGTGCCCAGCCCGTGCCCGATCCCGAACGGCGTGTCCGGCGCGGACTTCACCGCCGAGAGGTAGGACGCTTCGTGGACCCGCTCGATCTCGGAATCCGGCGCCGGCTCGGGGGTGAGCACGTCGATGCCCTCGAGTACGCCGAGGCCGGTGGCCAACCGGATGGTGAGGTCCAGGCGGACCGGGTTCAACGGATGGGTGTCACTCAATCGATAGGTGAGGAAGTCCGGGGTCCAGACCACGGAGGGCGCGGCAGTCATGTTCACAGACCGTAGGCGCTCATTGCGGATCCGGCGCCGCGCCGCCGGGCTCGGCCTCCCGTTCGGCCCCGGGCTCGGCCTCTGGTTCGGGCCCGAGGGCGGCCGGCCGTGCCGGGTCCGCGCTCCAGTTCGACCAGGAGCCGGCGTAGAGCGCGGCCGGCTGCCCGGGCGGGCGCAGTCCCGCGTACTCCAGCGCGAGTACCACCGAGGTGGCGGTCACCCCGGAGCCGCAGTACGCCCCCACCACGTCCGTGCCGGCCACCCCCAGCCCTCGGTAGTGCTCGGCGAGGTCGGCGGCGGCGTGCCAGCGCCCGTCCGCGCCCAGGTGCGCGCTGAACGGGGCGTTGCGGGCTCCCGGTACGTGCCCGGGGCGCGGATCCACCGGCTCCGTCTCACCCCGGTACCGCGCCGGTGCGCGGGCGTCCAGCAGCAGGCCCCGGCGGGCGGTGTCGGCGGCCCCATCGGCGTCCAGTACCGGCATCGCCCCAGGTCGCGGGGTCAGCATCCGGCGAACCGGGTCAGCGGGACGCTCCTCGACCGGGCGCGCCTCGGCCACCCACGCGGCGTATCCGCCGTCGAGTACCCGCACCCGCTCGGCGGGCAACCCCAACCAGCGCAGCAACCACCAGGCGCGGGCGGCCACCGACCCGTCCGCGTCGTCGTAGCAGACCACGCTCGAGGTGTCCGACACGCCGGCCGAGGCCAGCTCGCCGGCCAGCCGCGCCGGGTCGGGCAGCGGGTGCCGCCCGGCCGGACCCGGGGGGTCGGCCAGCGCGCTCTCCAGATCGAGGAAGACCGCGCCGGGCAGGTGGCCCGCGAGGTAGTCGGCCAGACCGGGCGGGCCGCCCAGCCGCCATCGCACGTCGAGCAGTACGGGAGGGTCGGCGCCGGGCTCGGTCAGCAGTGCCGCGAGGTCGGCCGGGGAGATCAATGGGGACACGCTGTGCATCCTGCTCCTCCTGGTGCGCCGACACCGTGTTAACTCTGATGGGTCGCTCGGATCGGTACCGCCGCGGAACGGATACCATTGGTTCCGAAGGAAGGGGCGGACTCTGTGAACGATCTCATTGACACAACCGAGATGTACCTCCGCACCATCTACGAACTGGAAGAGGAGGGCATCGTCCCGCTGCGGGCGCGCATCGCCGAACGGCTGGGCCAGAGTGGCCCCACGGTCAGCCAGACCGTGGCCCGGATGTCCCGGGACGGCCTGGTGATCGTTGCCGGGGACCGCCACCTCGAGCTCACCCAGGCCGGGCGGTCCCGCGCGGTCTCGGTGATGCGCAAGCACCGCCTGGCCGAGCGCCTGCTCACCGACGTGATCGGGCTGGAGTGGGAACACGTGCACGCCGAGGCGTGCCGCTGGGAGCACGTGATGAGCGACGCCGTGGAGCGCAAGTTGGTGCGCCTGCTCGGCGACCCGACGGTCTCCCCTTACGGCAACCCGATCCCGGGCCTGGACCAGCTGGCCGAGACGCAGCCGGGGGGCGAGGTCACCAGCGTGGTACCGACCCTGGAGCTGGGACTGCAACGGCTGGACGAGTTCGCCCGGCGCGGCGGCGGCACCGTGGAGGTGCGTCGGATCGCCGAGCACGTACAGGCCGACTCCGACCTGATGACCGAGCTCAAGTCGGCGGGCATCGTGCCCGGTCAGGACGTCGAGGTCAGCTCTATTCCCCGGTTCGGCGACGCGGTGCCGGTGCACGCCGCCGGCGAGCAGGCCCAGGTCCAGCCGCTGCTGGCGCACGCGGTACTGGTCCGCGTCCGCTGAGCCGGCGGCCGCCCGAGGGCGGCCTGAGCCGGCGGCCGCCCGAGGGCGGTCGCGCACGGCCCGAGGGGGTTGAGCCGTGCCCGGGCGCGGCCGCTCGGCCCGGCATGAGACGGTGTGCCCCTGGCCCAACCGATCGGCGGGAGGAATGGCGTGCGGGTGCTGGTGACCGGCGGAGCAGGGTACCTCGGCAGTGTGTGCGCGGCGCACCTCGTTGAGGCCGGGCACGACGTGATGGTGCTGGACGACCTGTCCACCGGCCACCGGGACGCCGTTCCGGATGGGTGCCGGTTCGTCGAGGGCGACGTGGCGGACGCGGCCGCGCCCTTGCTCGCCGAAGGGGTGGACGGCGTTCTGCACCTGGCGGCGAAGTCGCTGGTCGGCGAGTCGATGGAGCACCCGGAGCGGTACTGGCAGGGCAACGTGGTGACCACGTTCCGGTTGCTCGAGGCGATGCGCGAGCACGGCACGCCCCGGTTGGTCTTCTCCTCCACAGCCGCCACCTACGGCGAGCCGGAGCTGGTGCCGGTCACCGAGGACTCGGCGACCCGGCCGACGAACACGTACGGCGCCACCAAGCTGGCGATCGACCACGCCATCGGCTCCTACGCGGCCGCGCACGGGCTGGCCGGGGTGAGCCTGCGCTACTTCAACGTGGCCGGCGCGCACGAGCGGTTCGGCGAGCGGCACGCGGTGGAGACGCACCTGATCCCGATCGCGCTGCAGGTGGCCACCGGCCGGCGGGAGTCGGTGCAGATCTACGGCGAGGACTGGCCGACGCCGGACGGCACCTGCGTGCGGGACTACATCCATGTGGACGACCTTGCCGAGGCGCACCTGCTGGCGCTGGAGCACGCGGTGCCCAAGCAGCACCGGATCTACAACCTGGGCAGCGGCACCGGGTTCTCGGTCCGCGAGGTTATCGACGCCTGCCGCGCGGTGACCGGTCATCCGCTGCCCACCCGCTCCGCGCCGAGGCGACCCGGCGACCCGGCCGTGCTGGTGGCCTCCAGCGACCGGGCGCGCGACGAGCTGGGTTGGCGGCCCACCCGCACCGACCTGAACCGGATCGTCACCGACGCGTGGCGGTTCACCCAGCGGTACCTGAGCCCGGACACCGACTGACCTCATCGCCGCCCACCCCGCCGGCTCAGCAGCTCGGCGGCCCGCTCGCTGCCCTGGATGAACCAGTCGCGCAACTGGTCAGGACCGCAGCCGGCGTCCAGCGCGGACCGCACCATCCCGCTGAGCCGGTGGCCCGGCCAGGCCAGCTGTGCCCGGGCCAGCGCCATCCCGGCGAGGGCCCCGTCGCCACGCATCAACGCGCTGTGCGCGAGCAGCACGGCGGCCTCAGCCGACTCCGGGTCGGGCGCCTCGCTGACCAGGGTGCTCCACAGCCGCTCGGCGGCCACCGCCCTGCCGTCGAACGCGTACCCGAACGCCGCGTCGCGGACCAGCGGGTCGCTCAGCGCCAGGCAGAGCCGCACCACGTCCTCGTCTGCCAGTTGCGGCCGGTCGACCGCCGCTACGTCGACCCAGTGCTCCACCGCGGCGAACGCCTCCCGACTGCTCGACAGGGCGTCCGCGCCTTCCCGGCTCAGCTCGTCGATGCGCCGGTTCAGCAGGGCGGCCCGGCGGCGGAGCACGGACGGCTCCCCCGGCGCGACGACTCGTTCCAGCTCGGCCCGGTCGGCGTAGGTCACCTGGCCGGCGACCACCGCCGCCGCGGCCATGGGCGTGCTGGCCGGGTCCGGCAGCGCCCCGGCGCAACCACAGTCGCCGTAGCACCGCCACGGCGCGCCGGCGGCCAGCTCGGCCACCCAGATCTCCGACCACACCGAGGCGCCGGCCACCGTGCACGCCTCGGCGACCTCGGCGACGACCTCGGCCCTCGGCGGCTGGCCGCCCCGGCCCGGCGGACCGCCGGCCCCGCCGACCACGACCAGCATCAACTCGTCACAGCGCTGGGCGCACACCACCCGAGCCAGCTCCGCGGCCATCTCGGACACCGCCCAGGTCGGCGGCAGGTCCACCCGCAGGGTGAACTCCACGCCTGGTTGGCCGGCGGAGTGGGTGCTGACCAGCACCAGTGAATCGGCCGGGTGAAAACCGAGCAGGTACGGAATCGCGGCGACCAGGTCTGCCGCGGTGCGCGGCGCGATGGCCGTGTCGGGGTCGGTGGGCCGGCTGGGATCGAAGCTCATGGACCCAGCGTGCGCCGGACGGCCGAGCGCGGGGCGGCGCGGCGGCCCGGCTGTGGACAACTCGCTCCGAACGCCGACCCTGTGGATGAAGTGGCGTCGGGGCCGGGTAACCGTCGGCCCGGCGCCCTACACTGCCGCGCCCTACACTGCCGCGCCCTACCTTGCCGCGCCCGATCTGGCGGCCGAGGCGCCGGCCGAGTCGCGTCGAACCCGAGCAGGGGCGGTCTCCCGGGTGGCCAGCACCAGCTCCAGGTGGCAGGACAGCCGTTCCCTCGGGTCGTCCAGCGCCACCCCGGACAGCGTCCCCGCCCGTCGCAACCGGTGCCGCAGCGTGTTCGGGTGCACGTGCAACGCGGCCGCCGCCGACCGCACGTCACCCAACGCGTCCAGGTAGGCCAGCAACGAGGTGACCAGCTCGCCACCCCGCCGCTCGTCGTGCTCGACCAGCGCGGCCACTCCCGGGTGGCGCAGCTCCGGCCGGCGCGCCAGCAGGTTGAGCACCTCGCCCAGCAGCACCTCCGCCCGCAGGTCGGAGATCGTCGCGACGGCGCTGCCCCCGGTGCTGCCCCCACCCCGTGCCGGGGACCGGGCCAGTGCGTCCAGCACCCGGTCGGCCTCGGCGCGGGCGTCCGGCAGCGCCGACAGCCCGGGTACCGGTGAGCCGATGCCGGCCCGCCAGGGGCGCCCGGTGCGGGCCCGCGCCACGTCCACGGCGTCGCGCACCCACACGGACAGTGGCGGGTCCACCTGGCCCCCGGGAACCCCGGAGAGCACCGCGTAGACCCGGTCCTCGGCGACCCCGACCAGCGCCGCCCGGTGGTAGGCGGTGGCGTACACCGACACCACGCCCCGGACCTGGTCGCGGTGCAGTGCCCGGGTAGGTCCGTCCGCCTCCACCGGGCCGGCGAAGCCGACCACCAGCGCCGCGGCGGCCGGGTCCAGGCCTAGCCGGCCGGCCACCAGGTCGGTGTTCGCCCGGCCGGTGAGCAACTCCACCACCTGATCCGCCGCCGAGTGCCCCCCGGTGCGCCGCCGCAGGATCTCCGCGGCGGCCAGTCGGGCGGCGCCGACCAGCGCGTCGTCAGCCTTGCCGGCGAACGGCACGACGACCGGGTCGAAGCGCTGCTGTACCCAGATGGTGCCCAGGTAGCGCGACCCGGCGCGGATGCCGATGGCCAGCCGGGGCCGGATGCCGAGCTCCGGGTGTTCCTCGACCCGGACCACCTGCTCGCCGAGGCGCAACCGGGACAGCACACCCCACTCACCCAGCATCGCCATGTAGTTCTCCGGCCCCTGCCAGCCGAAGATGGACAGCCGGCGCAGCTCGTCGACGCCGTCCTCGGAGCGGGAGTAGGCCAGCACCCGGTTGCCGGCGTCCTCAATGCTCACGATGCCGCCGGTGGCCAGCGCGGTGGCTTCGGCCAGCGCGAACAGGTCTTCGCTCGAGGCATTCGCGGCCGGCCCGGCGGGCGGCTCCACACCCAGCTCGGCGGCCTCCAGGCGCTCGCGGAGCAGTCCGCCCAGCTGATCCCAACGGACCTGAGGACGGACCGCGAGCAGGGCCACCCCGGCGTCCGCGGCGGCCGCGGCCAGCTCGCCGAGCGAGCCGGACGGGCCGGGCTTCACCGCGACCGCGACCGCCCCGCTGCGCGCCGCCGCGCGCAGGAACGGCAGGGACTCCCGGCCGCGCACCCCGATCACCAGCACCAGTTCGTCGTGGTGGTCGCCGAACTCGTCATCCGGGTCCAGGATGGCGAGCCCGAGTACCGACGGCGCCCCGCCTGGCGGCACGACCGGCAGGTCGGCTAGCGCGCCCTCGATACCCTCGAGCAGCTGGTCCAGCGGCATCCCCCGCATCGCGGCACCTTCTGTCGCTCGCGCCTCAGTGTCGTCTCGCCGAACCAGCATTGTCCGATCGGCCAACGATGTAACGCCGACTATAGCCAGTGAGCCAAAGGCTGGCGGGCCACTCAGGGCTAGCGTTTGGCCATCCCCGACACGCCCATCCCGACACGCGGAGTCCCCGCGGGAGGTGCACCGCCAGTGGACGCCATCGCCACCACCCCAGCCCCTCGCAACGAACCTGTCCGTGACTACGCCGCCGGATCCGCCGAGCGAACCAGCCTGACCGCCCGGCTGGCCGAACTGTCCGGGCAGCGCCACGAGCTCACCCAGACCATCGACGGCGAGCAGCGGCTCGGCGGCGGGTCGGCGGTGGACGTGGTGGCCCCGCACCGGCACGCGCACGTGCTCGGTACGTTCGGCACGGCCACCGCCGACGACGCGAAGGCCGCGGTGGAGGCCTCGCTGCGTGCCGCCGCGCCGTGGCGGGAGCTGCCGTTCGAGGCCAGGGCGTCGGTGCTGCTGCGCGCCGCCGACCTGCTCTCCGGGCCCTGGCGGGACACCCTGAACGCGGCCACCATGCTCGGCCAGTCCAAGACGGTGATCCAGGCCGAGGTCGACTCGGCATGCGAGCTGGCCGACTTCTGGCGGTTCAACGTGCACTTCGCCCGCCGGATCCTGGCCGAGCAGCCGGAGTCCTCCCCCGGGGTGTGGAACCGGATGGACCACCGCCCGCTGGA
>Ga0137415_10005917_pt1 | contig 12091 bp, 7 predicted proteins | sample CZODoug3_1_1_16f_FD_183082 | JGI IMG/M metagenome (GOLD analysis project Ga0137415, IMG submission 183082) | Vadose zone soil fungal communities from Angelo Coast Range Reserve, California, USA - CZODoug3_1_1_16fungal (Hybrid Assembly) | ecosystem: Environmental > Terrestrial > Soil > Vadose...
AATGCCACGACGCGCGCGGTCAGGCCGGAAGTGGATGTCGCTCGGTCGCGTTCGAGCTGCAGGGCACGATCGGGCGCGAGCGCCGCGGCCACCGCGATCATCAACAGGCCGGCATCCCACGTGAGATCGAGCGGGCCGCCGGGTTGATACGTGCCACCGAGCGCGACGACGGCGTATACGAGATTGCCGATTGCCAAGGCCACGATGCCGGGAAGCACCAACGCGGCGGTCACCACGGGGAACACCGTTCGGCGCAGCATCTGGATCAGGACCATCCAGAGCACCGCGATCCCTCCGATCGACCAGCCGATGCTCGTGAGGAGCCCGGCAGTCGAGCGCGGTGTCGGCCCCGCGAGCAGCGGTTCCAGCAGATACTCGTATGCCAACGCACCGACGGTGAACGTCACGAGGACGGTATCGAGGATGAGCTCGGGATCGGTGCGGCGGGTCGGTTGGCCGTGGACCAGCGTCACGATCCCCACGATCAAGCAGACATAGATGCCGAGGAAGCCTGCGTCGGCGAGCGACGGGTATGGCGGTGCGGCGCGCAGCCAGAAGTCGTAATACGTCCAGACCAGCGCACCGGCGAAGAACGAGCCGCAACCCGCGCCGATCCAGCGCCAGGTGCGGCGTTGCTCGGCAGTCGTCACACGTCCGGCGGTGGTGAAGCAGCAGAAGGCGGCAAATGCCGCCGCCCAGCCCCAGCACACGTCCGTGGTCACGAGCACGGTCTGACGGTTGTGCGACGGGAAAGCGTACAGCAGCGCGATCACCACGAACGAGACGGCGGCGATGACCACGAGCACGCGGGCGGAACGACTGAGCGGAATCATTTTCGGCGCACCCGGGGCTAACCTAACCTCGTTATGTTTCGCCGCCAATGAATCTGCTCGCATGGATGCGCGCGCCTGAGCAATCGCTCGAGCAGTGGGATGGGTACACGGCACTGGCCGCGTCGGCCCGAGCCGACGGTCTCGACCGCACTCTTGTCTGCGGGATGGGCGGATCGAGCCTGGTCGCGGACGTGCTCGCGGGCGCGTTCGGAGCGCGCACGCTGCGGGTGCTGGATAGCACGAATCCCGCGGCCGTCCGCGCCGCCGTCTCCGACGACGAGCTCGCGCGGACCTTGTTTCTCGTCGCGAGCAAGTCGGGCAACACCGTCGAGACGCTAGCCTTCTGCCATCACTTCGTGGCGCGTGCTCGCCCCGACCAGTTCGTCGCCATCACGGAAACGGGCAGCCCGCTCGACACCATCGCGCGGCAGCGCGGTTTTCGAGCCGTCATCCCTCATCCGCCCGGTATCGGTGGCCGCTACTCGGCGCTGACCGCCATCGGCATGCTGCCCGCCGCCCTCATGGGCGTGGACGGTCGCGCGCTGCTCGAGCGGACGGGACGCGTGGACGTTGCCGCCGCGGAACGACTCGGCAGCGCGATCGCCGATCGCGCCACGTCGGGTCGTGACAAATTGCGGCTCGCGCCGCCGCGCCAGGTCGGCGCACTCGCGCACTGGGTCGAGCAACTGATCGCCGAAAGCTCGGGGAAGGACGGCCGCGGCGTCGTCCCGATCGTCGACGATCCGCTGGATGCGTCGTTGCGGGATGTTCAGACGGTCGGCTCGGCAGAGTTCTCGGCCGACCCGCTCGACCTCGGCCGCGAGTTTCTGCGCTGGGAGTACGCAACCAAGGCGCTCTGCGACCGTCTCGGCGTCAACGCATTCGACCAACCGGACGTCGAAGAAGCGAAACGTTTGGCGCGTGAGGAATTGGTCGGGGGGCGTCCCGGTGTAGGGGCGCAGCATGCTGCGCCCCTACCGACGCTGACTCCCGAGCAGCTTTTACACCAGGCCAGGCCCGGGGATTATTTCGCGATTCTCGCGTACCTGCCGCCGAGCGCGACTGTGCTCGCACAACTGCAACGCGTGCGCGGCGCGTGGGGCCGAACGCTTCGGTGCGCGACGACCCTCGGCATCGGCCCGCGCTATCTGCACTCGACGGGTCAGCTGCACAAAGGCGGGCCGAATACGGGTCTCTTCCTCGTGATTACGGTCGAGACCAGTGACGACATCGCCATCCCCGAAATGGGACTCACGTTCGGTGCGCTGCACGCGGCGCAGGCGCGCGGTGACGTGCGCGCGCTGCTCGGTCGCGGCCGGCGCGTGGCACACGTGCACTTGTCGAGCCTCGCGGACATCTCGAAGCTCGAGCCGTGACGTCGTACATCTTTCATCTGATCCCGCATACCCACTGGGATCGCGAGTGGTATCTGCCGCGCGCCGCGTTTCACGCGCGGCTCGTGACAATGTTCGACGTGTTGCTGGAGCGGCTCCAGGCAGACGGCGCATTTCGCGGCTTCCTGCTCGACGGGCAGACCATTCTCGTCGAGGACTACCTGCGTGCTCGGCCCGAGCGCGACAGCGAGATCAAGGCGCTCGTAAAAACCGGGCGGCTCCAAGTCGGCCCCTGGTACGTCCTTGCCGACGAGTTGATTCCGTCCGGTGAATCCCTCATCAGAAACCTCTTGCTCGGCGCGGCTGATGCCGAGCGGCTGGGCGGACGGCTGGACGTGTTGTACTCGCCCGACGCCTTCGGTCACCCGGCGGTCGTGCCCAGTCTCGCGCGCGACTTCGGCATCAAGTTCGGGGTGCTCTGGCGGGGTCTAGGGGGCGAACCGGGACAGGACCGCGATTTCTACCGGTGGAGCGGCTCGAACGCCCGCGACTTGCTGCTCTGGCACCTGCCGCCGCAGGGCTACGAGATCGGCGCCGCGCTACCCGGCGCGGGCGCGCGTCTCCCCGACATCTGGACCGAAGTCCGTGCCGCACTCGTGCAACGCGCCGCGGGCAAGCATATCCCCGTGTTCATCGGGGCCGATCACCACGCGCCGCATCCGGCGCTCGCGCGTCTCCGCGACGTGCTGGCCGAGCTCGAGCCGGCAAGTGCGTTTCGCGTGTCACGGCTCGACGAGTTCTTTCAGGCCGCCGACAGCACACCGGCGCAGCCAATCGCAGGCGAGCTGCGGTGGTCGTACGGCTACACCTGGGCCCTCCAGGGTGTGCACGGCACGCGTGCGCCCTTCAAGCGTCGCCACGGAGTTGCCGAGCTGCAGCTCGAGCGAATCGCGGAGCCGCTGGTGGCGCTGGCGCGCTACGCCGGCGGGATCGATAACAGGGCATTGCTCGAAACCGCATGGCGCGCGCTGATCCGCACCCAATTCCACGATACGATTGCCGGTACGACCGCCGACGGGGTCGCCACGCAGGCCGACAGCCGGTTGACGGACGTGACCGCGTACGCTGGGGAGCTGACACGCGTCTCGCTGCACCGCCTCGTAGGCCACGATCCGGACGCTGCGCGAGAGCGCGCGGGCACCGCGGAGCCGGGGCTCGTGCTCTGGAATCCCGCGGCTCGGCCGCGTGGCGGGGTCACGATCGCAGACGTGACGTTTTTTCGCCGCGACGTGCTGGTGGGACCGCCAACAGCGGGCCGCGCACCGAGAGAAGGGCCGGGTTATCGACCCTTCTCATTATTCGGTGCGGATGGCCGGTCGATTCCCGTACAGGTGCTCGCGCAGCGCGTGACGGAGGAGCGCATTGATGCGTCGCGGCATTATCCCGATCAGGATGAAGTCGATCAGGTTCGCATCGCGTTTCGCGCGCCGACTGTCCCGGGCCTTGGGCTCGGGGCGCTCACTGTCGGTCCGCCGGCGCCTGTGAGCAAGGGCGAGGACGTTCGCGTCCACGGTCGCTCTTTGCAGAATCGCTTCGTCGAGGTGACGCTCGAATCGAATGGAGCCCTGACGCTCGTCGATCGCCACCGCGAGGAACGCTATGCCGATCTCCTGCGTCTCGAGGATGAAGGCGACGCCGGCGATGCCTACACGTACTGCCCTCCGGCACGCGACCGCGTGAACGTGAGCGCCGGACCGATTGCCGTGAGGCGTCTCGCGGGAGGTCCGCTGGTCGCGGCTCTGGAAGCGCGTTTTGAAATCACGCGCGGGATCGATGCGCGGCTCATCGTACAACTGCACGCGGACAGTCCGATGGTTCGCACGATTCTCGAGATCGACAATCGCAATCAGCGCCATCGGCTGCGCGCTCGCGTGCCGACCGCCCTGGCGGGCGCCAGCGCGCTCGCGGGCGGGGCATTCGGGACGGTCGAGCGGCCGGCGGTCACGGCCGACCCGGCAGCGTATCCGCGCGAGACGCCGGTGCGCACGGCGCCGGCGCAGCGGTTCGTCGCCATGGCGCGGGGAAACCGGGGGCTCGCGGTCTTCGCGCCGGCGTTCTTCGAATACGAATGGACTGCGAAAGGCGATCTCCTGATTACGCTGCTGCGCGCGATCGGAGATCTCTCTCGTGGCGATCTGCCGACCCGGCCGGGTCATGCCGCCTGGCCGACGGCGATTCCCGGCGCCCAGTGTCTCGGCACTGCGCGCGTCGAGCTCGCGTTGGCCCCGATCTCGGTCGCTGAGGTAGAGGGAGGACATGTCCTGCCGCATCTCTGGGAGGAGGCATTTCTTCCACTCACCGCTCTCTGGTTGCGTGATGCCGCGGGACTCACCCCCGCGCCGGTCGACATTGCCCTGGAGGGCGCGGGTCTCGTATTCTCGGCATTCAAACCCGCGCAAATCGGTTCGCCGATGGTGCTCCGCTGCTATAACGCGACCGGCCGCAAGACGGCGGGCGCCTGGCGCTTCGGCGACGGCATCAAGACCGCGCATCGCGTCCGCGCCGACGAGCGCGAAGCCGTGGCACTCGTGCTCGAGCAGCGCGGTCGCATCGTGCGCTTCGTCGCGGAGCCACACGAGATCGTCTCGATTCTGGTGACGTGATGCAGGAACACAGCCTGTCGACGCCGCGGACCGCGCGTTACTTCACCGTGGGAACGTTGCAGGGCGCGCGTGAGGTGTGGATCGTCTGTCATGGATACGGCCAACTCGCGTCCCGATTTCTCGAGCGCTTCCGGTCGCTCGAGGTTCTCGGACATTGCGTTGTTGCCCCCGAGGGCCTATCGCGCTTCTATCTCACCGACAGTCCCGCCGAACGTCGTGTCGGTGCCAGCTGGATGACGCGGGAAGACCGGCTCCACGAGATCGATGACTACGTCCACTACCTCGATGCGGTGTTCGGTGATCTCGAGCTTCCCAAAGCCCGCGTCACCGCGCTCGGCTTCTCCCAGGGGTCAGCGACGATCTGCCGCTGGGCGGCGTTCGGATCGACGCGGATCGATCGATTGATCGTGTGGGGCGGGGAGGTGCCGCCGGATCTCGACCTCACGCAGCGAAAGACGGCGGAGCGGCTGCGCACCGCGCATCTCACCTTGGTGTACGGAACGCACGATGAACTCTTCACGCCGAAGATCGTCGCCGCCACTGAAACCCGGCTCCGCGAGCACGGGATTCTTTACACGTTGCATCCGTTCGACGGCGGTCACGAGATTCACGAAGCAACGCTGCGGAAGCTCGGATCGAGCTGATCACGCAACGCATCGCCAAGCAGCGCACACGCGATCACCACGAGTACGAGCGCCACGCCGGGTGCGATCGCCACCCACGGCGCGTTGACGAGCGTATCACGACCCGACGCCATCATGTTGCCCCACGAAGGCGTCGGTGGTTGCACGCCGAGTCCCAGATACGAAAGCCCGGCCTCGAGCGTGATCGCGTTGCCGAGGCCGAGTGCCGCCGCGACGATCACCGGAGTCAGCGCGTTGGGAAGGATGTGCTTGGCGAGCACGCGCAGACGCCTGCCGCCGACGGCGACCGCCCCCTCGACGAATGGTCGCGCCGCGAGCGTGCGCACCTCTCCGTGTACGAGCCGTGCGATGCCCATCCATCCCGTGAGACCAAGGACGGAGACCACCAGTGCGGTGCTGGGCTGCCAGAGCGCCGCGAGCAGGAGCAATAAGACGACGCGCGGCAACGACAGCGCGAAGTCGGTCAATCCGAGCAGCATCAGGGAAATCGGTCCCTGCCAGTAGCCGGCGACCGCGCCGATCGCGATCCCCAACAGCAGAGAGACGAGGACCGACAGCACGCCGACGCCCATGGAAATGCGCGCGCCATAGACCAAGCGCGTCCAGACGTCGCGTCCGAACCGGTCCGTCCCAATCGGGTGAAACACGCCGTGTGCGTCGCTGGACAGCGGGGCAACAAATCGGGTAGCCACGATGTCGCGCTGCGCCGCCGGCGCTCCGCTCGTGACGAGCGGCGCAGCCGCCGCGCAGAGGACGACGCTGAGCAGCACGATGGCTCCAAACGCTCCGCGGCGATCTCTGAGGAGTCCCGTCACGTCGCGGCGCTCCGGACGCGCGGGTCGAGCCAGGCGGCGAGGAGATCCGCTAGCATATTGCCTGCCACGACCAGCACCGCGCTGACGGCCGTGGCCGCCATGACGACCGGGTAGTCGCGTGCCTGGACCGCCTCGACGAGCACCCGGCCCACGCCCGGCCACGCGAACACCGCTTCGACGAACACGGCGCCGGAGAAGAGCGCCGGCAATGACAGTCCCAGGAGTATCACGATCGGCGTGAGCGCATTGCGCAGCGCGTGACGGCCGATGACGCGGCCTTGTGCCAGTCCCTTGGCGCGTGCGGTCGTGATAAAGGGTTGATGCAGCGTGTCGAGCATCGCACCGCGCACGAAGCGGGCGGCGCCGCCGATACCGATGACGGTGAGCGTCGCGAGTGGAAGAATGAGATGGCGGAGGCGGTCGGCAACAAAAGCGCCACCAGTGAGAAAGTCGGAATCGAATCCCGCGGCACCGAATGCGGGCAGCAGCCGTGCCCAATAGGTGAACACGAGGACCAGCATGAGGCCCAACCAGTATCCGGGAATGGCGAACAACGTCACCGACGTGACGGACAGGAGCGTGTCGGTTCGCGATCCGCTTCGTGCCGCCTGCACCACACCGACGGCGAGGCCCAGCAGATAGCTCAAGAGCAGGGACAGCGCGACCAGCCGTACCGTCGCGGGCCACGCGGCGCCGAGGACGGCGCGCACGGGACGCCCTTTGGCGATGCTCGTGCCCCAGTCGCCGCGGGCGAAACGTCCCACCCAGCTCGCGAACTGGGACGGCAGCGGTCTATCGAGATCGAGGGCCCGGCGTTGGGCAGCCAGCTGCTCGGCTGTTGCCGTCGGGCCCAGCATCAACCGGACCGGGTCGCCCGGCGCGACGTGGAGCAGCAGAAACGTCAGAATGACGACGCCGAGCACGACGGCGATACCGGCGAGCAGACGTTGTCCGAGCCTGGCGAACATCGCGGAGAATCTCGCGCGGCCTCCGATGGGCCGCTAGAATGACGGGCGTGTCGCGACTGCCGGCATCGGTCCTGCTCGCTATCCTGGTGGCTGGAAGCTGTGGTGGCGAGGACGAGGCATCGCGCCGCGGCCCGACGGTTTTGTTCGCATCCGGAGCCGATCTGCAAAGCATCAATCCACTGCTCACCGTCCATCCGCTCGCCCGCCAGGTGCAGCGCTATGTCCTGCTGATGACGCTCGCCCGCTACGATTCAACGCTCGTTGCGCGCCCCTATCTGGCGGGCGCATGGCGGTGGTCGGACGGCAGGCGAACACTGACGTTCACGCTGCGCACCGACGTGCGTTGGCACGACGGCACGCCGACGACGGCACGCGACGTCGCGTGGACGCTCAATGCCGCGCGCGATCCCGCGACCGGGTACCCGCGCCTCAACGATCTTGCGCCGGTTGCGTCGGTAGCCGCGCTAAGCGATTCAACGGTCGAGCTGCGGTTCCCGTCTCCGCCAACCTCCGATCGTCTCCCCGACGTGTTCACCGATCTCGCGATCCTGCCGGCGCACCTGTTGGACACCGTTCCCCACGCGCAGCTCAGAACGGCCGCCTGGAACGCGCGCCCGGTCGGGAATGGCCCATTTCGCTTCGTTGCTCACGAGGCAAACCGCCGTTGGGTATTCGCGAAGAATGCCGACTTCCCATCCGCGCTGGGCGGCCCGCCGCAAATCGATCGGTTCATCGTTGTCGTCGTCGATGAGCCGATGATCAAGTTGGCGGCGCTGGTCGCGGGAGAGCTCGACTTTGCGGGTGTCAGTCCACAGCATGCCGCGTTCGTGCGGCGGCACGCTGGACTCATGATTCGTGATTACCCGGTCATTTTTCCATACGGGTTGGTGTTCAATACCCGGCGCCCGCCGTTTGATGACCCGCGCGTCCGCCTGGCCGCCGCGCTGGCGATCGACCGTCAGGAGATCGTGGACGGCTATCTGTTCGGCTTCGCGTCTGTCGCCGATGGCCCGGTGCCGGCCGGCGTGCCGGGATACGTGGCCATCCCGCGGCTGCCGGTGGCGCCCGATTCGGCTCGGCACTTGCTCGCTGGCCGGCGGCTGCGGTTCGAGCTCCTCACCGTCGGCAGCGGCGAAGCGGCGCTCGAGCAGATGATCCAGGCGCGCCTGGCCGCCGTGGGATTCGAAGTGACGATTCGCCAGCTCGAGCTGTCTGCATTCCTGAACCGCGTGTACGGTCCCCGTCACGACTTTACCGCCGCGGTCATGGGGATTCCCGGGGACCTCGGACTCGGCTATCTCCAGCCGCTTGGTGATCTGACCGGGATTCCGGTCCCCGCCGATCCGGTCGCGGCACAACGGCTCTTTGCCGAAAGGCTGCCCGTCGCATGGTTGTATCACGGCCGTGGAGTTCAGGGAATGAACACCCGAGTGCGCGGCGTCCAGACGGACGTGCGCGGCGAGCTTCCCAGCGTGGCCGCGTGGCACGTGGCACCATGAGACGCCGCGATCTGCCCACCGCGTTCCATGCGACCGCCCCCATGCGACTCGACTTTGCGGGAGGCTGGACCGACGTGCCACCCTTCTCGGCGCGCGAAGGTGGGATCGTCGTGAACGGCTCGATCGAGCTGCGTGTTCACGTGCAGCTCGAACTCGGCGGGCAGCTGTTGAGACTCGTGTCCGAAGAGCTGGGTGAGACGCTCGAATGCGCGAACTCGGGCGGCCTCACGGCGGAAGGGAAGCTGCCGCTCCTGACGGCGGCCCTGCGCATGTTCCCCGTCCTCGGCGGATTCACCCTGACGACGCGGTGCGATGCACCCTCCGGCTCGGGACTTGGCAGCTCCGGCGCCTTAGGCGTGGCGCTGGTCGGCGCGCTGACGCGCGCGCGGCAAGAACGCGTGAGCGACGCTGAATCCGCCGATCAGGCGTGGCAGGTCGAGGCCGTCGAGGCGCGGCTGCCGGGCGGAAAACAGGACCAGTACGCGGCGGCACTCGGCGGTTTTCATCGCCTCAGTTTTCGAGATCCCGACGTCGGCATCGAGCCGCTGACCCTCGATCCGGCGTTTGTGACGGCGCTCGAACGCCAGCTCCTGCTCTGCTACACCAACAAGAGCCGCGTCTCCGGCGACACGATCTCGCGCGTGATGAACGCCTATGAGCGCGGCGATCGCACCGTCACTGGAGCGCTGCGTGCGATGAAGGACGTAGCGGAGGCGATGGTCGAAGCGCTGCGAGCGGCCGATCTCGCGCGCGTCGGCAGGCTCCTCAGCGAGAACTGGAAACATCAGCAGGCGCTCGACGCGGGGATGCGGACCACGGAAATGGCGCAACTCGAGGGCGCGGTTGCGGCGGCGGGAGGGATGCTGGGTGGGAAGGCGGCCGGCGCCGGCGCGGGGGGCTCGATGTTTTTCCTGATGAAAGGCGACGCCCGCGCGGCCGCCCCAGCGGTCGCCAGGGCGGGCGCGCACATCCTGCTTTTCTCCTGGGCCGTGGAAGGACTGAAGACGTGGTGACCGCCGAGGAGTTGGCGGCTCGCGCGGCGGTCATTCGCGGCTCTTCCGATTTGCGCGCGCTACTGGCGCATCTGCGCGAGCGCGCGCAACCCGTGATGCAGCGTTTGCCGGTAATTCCGGAACAGAAGGCGCTCTTGTCGATGGATGGCGGTGTGTGCCCGGACGACGGGACGCCACTGGCGTTCGATCCGTGGAGCCCGTGCGAACACCGATGTCTGCGCTGCGGCAAGATGTGGAGCGGCGAGCGCCATGACCTTCACTGGGTAAAGTACCAGCATCTCTGGCTCGCCGAACGAGCGGCCCATCTCTCGGCACTCGCTGGTGTCGGCGAGCACGCCGATCGAAGTGCGGCGACGCGCGCGCGCGAGATCCTGATGGCCTACGCCGAGCGCTACTGGCGCTATCCGAACCGCGACAACGTCCTCGGTCCCAGCCGGCTCTTTTTCTCGACGTACCTCGAGTCGCTCTGGATTTGCAATTATGTGGCCGCCGCCATGCTCCTCCGCGCTGCCGGTGCGCTGGACGATGCGGCTGCCAAGGGCGTCAATCAGGTCGCCGAAGAAGCCGCGACCCTCATCGGCGACTTCGATGAGGGATTCTCGAACCGCCAGACGTGGAACAACGCAGCGCTGGCCGCCATCGCCGTCTGGTTTGAGGACGAAGACCTTGCGCAGCGTTCAATCGAAGGCGACACCGGCCTCATCGCTCATCTGGTGCGCGGCTATGGCCGCGACGGCATGTGGTACGAGGGCGAGAACTATCACCTCTTCGCACTGCGGGGTCTGCTCACCGGCGCGGGGTGGGCGCGCGTCGCGGGCGTGGACTTTACCGCCGATGAGCGATTGGCGAAACTATTGCATGCGGCCTTGCGCGCTACGGCGCTGAGCGCGTTGCCCGACTTCACGTTTCCCGCGCGCAAAGATGCGCGCTTCGGCGTCTCGCTCGCGCAACCTGCCTATCTGGAGTTGTGGGAGATCGGCATCTCGCGACTTGGCGAAACGGAGCCCGAGCAATTGAGCGGTTGGCTGCACACGCTCTATCGCGTCGCCAACGCGCCCCGGCTCGAATTGTTCGAGTACTATCTGCACGAAGCGCCGTTTTCGGATGCGCCCTTTCCGGTTTCGCGTGCTGCTTTGTCGTGGTGGTCGTTGTTGGAGATGCTTCCCGAGTTACCGGTCGCCGACGCCGCCTGGCAGGCGCCGAGTGTGCTGCTCGAGAGCCAGGGCCTCGCCGTGCTCCGCCGTGATGACCGCTATGCGAGCCTCGAGTGTGGCCCGTACGGTGGAGGGCACGGCCATCCCGACCGCCTGCATCTCACGCTGCACGCCGGTGGCGTACACTGGCTGCCGGATCCGGGGACCGGCACGTACGTCGCTCGAGACCTGTTCTGGTACCGGTCGACGTTGGCGCACAATGCGCCGCGGCTGGACGGCGCGTCGCAGCCGATGGGCGCTGCCACCTGCCAATGTTTTGACGACCAAGGTAAATGGGCGTGGGTGCGGGGACGCTTCGGCGACCTCACGCGCACCATTGTCGCTGGGCCCCGCTATCTCGCAGACGTCGTCGAGCTGAGCGCGGCAGAGTCGCACGTCATGGAGCTTCCGTGGCACGTTGCCGGACGACCGGTTATCGAGACATCCGGCCGTTGGGATGACGCTGAGCTACCGGATGAATTCGTCAGTCGTGTGAAACGGTTTCAGCCAGATCGGGGGGACCACGACGCGATTGTCGTGACGCACATCGAACAGCGCGCACGGCTCACGCTACACCTGGTCTTCGACGGCGAGTTGGCGCAGGCTGAAGGTCCCGGACTCCCTGGCCGCAATGAGCGCGTGCCATTCTACGTCGTGCGTGTGAAGGGCCGCAACGCCCGGCTCGTGACGATCCTCGAACCGCATGGAGGAGACAGAGTCGTCCGGACTGTGCGGACGCGCGGCGAAATCATTGAAGTCGAGACCACAGATGGCGTCGAGCGACATCGCCTCGGCGGGGCGGGAACCGAATGGACGATCGAAACAGACAAAGCACCGACGCGTGTACTGCGGGGCGCTCGCGCCGCCGAGCCGCCGTTCACGCCGCTACTCGAGATCGACGCGCCAACGCCCGTGGCCGCACCCGCCTTCCGTGTGTCTTCGCCGCCGCCACTCGATGGGACGCTCGAAGGATTCGAGCTCGCCGAACCCCTGGAGCTCGCGCTCGAAGACCAATACCGCCGCAGCGAAGATGCCTATCCGGGCGCCGAGGACTTCTCGGCGGCGGCGTACGCCGCCTGGGATGAGACGGCACTCTACCTCGCATTCGACGTCACCAAGCCCGACGTCA
>Ga0137415_10005919_pt1 | contig 12090 bp, 16 predicted proteins | sample CZODoug3_1_1_16f_FD_183082 | JGI IMG/M metagenome (GOLD analysis project Ga0137415, IMG submission 183082) | Vadose zone soil fungal communities from Angelo Coast Range Reserve, California, USA - CZODoug3_1_1_16fungal (Hybrid Assembly) | ecosystem: Environmental > Terrestrial > Soil > Vadose...
TGCACGGTTGACCCGTTCTCGTTTGTTATGCATGCTTCCACTGTTGTCGATGACAAGACCAACGCTCATAGGCACATCTTCATGCTTGAACAATGAGATGTCCTGCAACACGCCGTCCTCGAACACCTGAAAATGGTCCTTCTGAAGGCCACTGACGGGATGGCCATCCCTGTCGAGCACCGATACCGGAAGTTGCACGAGCTGGACATCCACGCTGACGGTGTAGTCCTTGTCCTGCTGCTGGACTCCCTCCGCACAGATAACGATGGAAGTAACCAGAACTGTAAGTAAAGCAATGCGTAACAACACTTCTCACCTGCCAGCGATAGGCATAACCTTTCCCAATTATGCCTGAAATTGCTAACCCAGGGCGATCGACACCAGGGAGATAACCGTAACCACAGCCGCGGCAAACAGTTGATCGAAATTCCCAGCATCCGCCGGACGGCTGAGAATCGCCCCAGGACCCTGTGGGCACGTGACTTTTGACGTGATCAGGGCGACTAGGTAAGTAGGTGAAACAAGCACAGGACATGACCCCACCGGAACGAAACGCGTCAATCACTCGTTTTGCTTCGTTCTTGCAGAGTAAGAGGCTCTCGATCCGGCAATTCTCTCTTGCAGGCCACGAGCCCGGGGCAGCACGAACCACAATGCCAGGAACCAGGCAAATACCAGTGCGGCCACCAGAGAAATGAGTTTACTTCCTACGATAATCCGGCCGACGAGATAAAAATCCAGCGAGATACTCAACGCCAGCGGCATCATGGTCCATAAGAGCAGCCGATTCGACACGCGCACGAATATATCGGTTACCTGGCGCGGTCCTTTATGACGGTGTAAGGCAGCCGGCGTCATGATCACCGCCACTGCTCCTACCGCAAGAGCAGTCGCCAACAGGTGCAGGCGCTGCTCGGGTACGGTGAGTTTCTCTCCAAAACCGGAATTGAAGACCGCAATCAATTGGAACCCGAAGAGAGCCTGAATACCTGGCAGCACCATCCTGCACTCATCGAGAAGATATTCCGCAGCCTTTGTCAAAGGCAGTTCTTCCCGTTCATCCATGTGTGCCTGCCTCCTCTGGCATGCTGTCTCCCGTCTGCCCGTAAAGTAAACTTGCCGTTCACGAAAGCATGTTTGGTTCCACATAGTCCAACGACGGCAGTACACGTAAGCGGAAAGAAAGGCATGCTTCGTGCTACCAGCTATTTGGGGGCCTCAAATTTGCAAATACTCGTCGTAGACGATACGCAGGACACGCGCGATGTAATGCGGACAATGCTGGAGATGTGGGGTCATCAGGTGATTGAAGCCGTCAATGGAAAGGATGCGGTACAGGTGGCTTTGGATTCCATGCCTGATGTCATCATCATGGACTTGCGGATGCCGGTTATGGACGGTGTTGAGGCGACGCGAGTGCTAAGGCAATACCAGCAGTTCAAAAATGTTCCGATCATCGCCATGTCTGCACACTGCGCGGGCAAATGGAAGCAAGAAGCCCTCGAGGCCGGTTGCAATGACTGCGTAAGCAAGCCCTTCGACCCGGAAAAGCTAAACGGCCTGCTCACAAGATTTGCTCAGGTGGCATAGTTTGCTGCCCATACCAACAAAGATGGAGACGATCTCGAATTTCGAAGCTGCATTCGATGACTTCACAAACGAAGCATCCGAGTACATCTCGGGTATCAGCGATGCGCGCACCAAGGCGTTCGGTTTGAAGTTCCTGGAATCGCTTCAGGCGAAAGCCCGCGTCCTTTCTCGCACAACTGTCCACCCCACTTCGCCCTCCCACTCCCTCGTTCGCCTTCATCTTCTGGCGCTATACGGAAAGCATTTCCGGTAAGGCGGAAAGGGATCCACATTCAGTAACCTATAAGCTAAGAGTGGCTCGATTCTTGTGGCACAAAGGTTACCCATCGACCGGCCCATTTCTCCCGACCAGGCCCACAGGAAGATAAAGAGTAGTCCGGACAATGGCGCAAATATCATGAGGTTATGGGTGTGGCACTTCGTCTGCTCATTTCGATTAAGTCGTCCATCGCTTAATTGTCATAGGAGGTCAAATGTCTAATCGAAACCCGGAAGAGAAAGAAAAGCAAGGGCAGTGGAAGAAACCTGGAGATGAGACTGCCAGGGATCCGAACCGCGAGCAGAAACAGCCGCAACAGCCCAAGCCGCAGCCCACAGGTCCGCAACCCGGCCAGAAACCGCCGCAAAGACCGGGGCAGCCACGTCACGAAGAAGAAGATCCCAGCAAGCGAAGACGCGCCTGATCTCTCAATGGCCGGAGTCGCCCGGCTCCGGCCTTCCCCGCCTGCGAATTCAGGACGCGCGAGCGTCGCGTATCGACTTCGATGTGAGTGGCACAGCGTGATTGACCGTCAGCACTCGTTGGCCCATGAGCTGGCCATTCAGGGCTTTGATTGCCTCTTCGATTTCAAAATCCTGTTTTAGCCCGACGAATGCGAAGCCGCGTGAGTGACGGGTTGAGCGATCACGAATAATCTCCGCCGATTCCACCTGAAATCCTCTCGACTCTACCCACTGCTTCAGTTCATCTTCAGACGATGTGTGGGGTATGTTTCCGACAAATATTTTCTTCACCTCTCACGCTCCCCTCATCTCCAAAGTTATGCGGCCGGCCGCTCTTTTTTGAAAGATCGTTCGGCCTCGAGCCAATCTTCCAAATCATGGCCGTCTTCACAGCCGCGAGCCAGATAGAGCGCGTACGCCCGCAATTGGATTTGTGCTTCGTTAACAGGAACCGACGACGAACTCGTACCGGTGTTGGTGGTTTCGGCCGATTCCCGCTTAGCCTTCGCCATGTAATTCTCCTCCTGATGTGTGCACGAACGTTGTGAAACGGACCTGTCAAAAAGTCTAAATGACCATCGTCAGGCAGAATATAGGTCTTCGTCTTACAAATAAGGCTGTTGTCGCCGGTCCCGAGACAGATCCTCGCTTGATATTTGACACAGCATATTGAATCGTCTCGTGCGGGTGTTAGACTCCAGGCGGAGTAGCATGCTGAACGAACCCTCTTCCCCCGGTCTCCCTCCTTCCGGACCGTGGTCTGGCTATTATCAGTACGAACACGGCGGCGTGAAACATCGCATGAGATTGGGTCTTGCCTTCGCGCCTGATGGAAAGATCCGGGGTGAGGGGATCGACGATATCGCTCAGTTTGTTATCGACGGCGTATTCGACTGCGGCACGAATCAGGCGAACTGGACGAAGTCGTACATCGCCATGCATCGCGTGGAGTATCGTGGATTCTATGATCGGCGGACGATTTGTGGGAATTGGACCATCGCCACCCTCGTCGGCGGTTTTTGGATCTGGCCCAGCGCCCTCGAGCAGGATGAGCAGGAAACCACTCAGGTGGAACTCGAAGAACCGGCGGAAGTGGTTCTTGTATAGAGATATCACCACCTGGACGAAACGTGCACTAGCCTTGGCAATATGTATTCTTGCCTTTGTAACTCCGGGGCTGGCTGAGGACAGGGTTGGAGTTGCTCAGTGGAATTGTCCCTGGTGGCTGCTAATCACACTCAAAAGCCCGCAAGGAACACTTACCCTGAACGTCTTCATGCCAGGAGGGAAAACACGCCATTCCTCTTATCCTGCAGTTGCAGACTATTGTCCCGTCCAGGGAGACTGCATCACTGGAGAGGGTTCGGTAAATTTCAAGAAGTCTGGTAAGAAGGACGCCGCCGGTACCTACTCGGTCGAATTCCCGAGCGGCGCGAAGGAGCAATCGTCATTTCGCGTGACGCTTGCACGCCAGGGTCTGGTGATTTGTGAGTGAATGGGCCGAATCCAATGGCGCGTGAGATTATGCTATGTGTGTTCTATGGTGAAACTTTTCGTTGGGACTACGCACGTCAACTTCGATGCTGCCATACGCTATGTTATGGAGATACGTAATAACAAGCTCGATCCGGTCATCAAGAGGAACGCCGAAAGATCGATTCCGCTTTGACGCGCCTGCGTTAACTAGTCATACCGCAACGTTCCTCCCGCACACCGCAAACGTTCTTCCCGCCCGACATGTAGGACGGAGCAGGGTCTGTTTTCGGGACCAAGGACGATACGGCCTTCGATGGCACCGCGATACGGTTCCAAGGTACGTCAAAGTTTCAATCTAATCGGGAGGACCGAGATATGGACAGTAATGTAATTAAAGGCAAATGGAAGCAAATGATTGGCGGCCTTAAGCAAAAGTGGGCGGATCTGACTGACGACGATTGGAAGCACATAGAGGGAGACAGGGACAAGCTCATTGGGAAAATCCAGGAACGCTATGGGTATGCGAAGGAGCGCGCACACCACGAGGTCGATGAATACTTCAAAGAGCAGGAACGAAAACAGGAGCGCAAAATCTCTTAGCAACCCCTGACTCATTCGTCACTTTTCCCCATGAAGGCTCTCGGCTATACCGGCTGAGAGCCTTTTTTTTCCCCCGTGTCTGCTGGCACTAAGGTTGCACCGGAGATCTTGTGCCCTCCGTCTTCAGCTTGATCCTGACTGACGGTTATAGCATCACCGGCAATGTAACAAGCGGCAGCATCGTGGTCCAGTAACTGGAGAAGTTTTCGGCCGCCAATCGCGCGAATTACGCCCAATTGGCGGCTCAGCTTGATCAGCGACCCGCGTTGTGTTAAGCAGGTGTCATGTTCAGGACAGCGGTTCGTCCCTTGCGCATTCTTTTCCTGATTCTCGTCTTGTTCAAACCGATCGGATCTTACGCCCGGAATGAACCGGGATTGCGGCCTCAGCAGGAAAGTGACTATGGCGCGAAGTTCTTCGACCAGCTTCGCAGCCTGTTTGGCCGATTCCGCGATGCCGACCTGCAGCGCGCCTTTCAGACGGCCGCACCGATCCCGTGCTCGGAGCTCGTTGAAGATCGAGGCGAGTGGCGTGAGGTGGCGTTTTTCAATGACAACCGGAAGCTCGGCGATTGGTACCACAGCAGCCTCGAAGAAGTGAGAACGGACCTTGCGGTTTACATTTTCAGCGGGCCTTGCAGGGGAGAACGCGGGCCCGTACAGCTCACCACGAAATTCCCTGTCACTGAAAGCATCGACGCCTACAACGAAGGAAAGATCAACTTCAAGCAGATTGCGGTCAACGTCAATGCGCCAGTGAGCGCTATCTTTGACTCCCGGACCCAGGCATACACGTTTGAGCTTCCCTACATGTTCCTCGTAAGCAGGCAGGATGGTGATGGTATCTACAGCCTGAACCCACGCAGCCTTACGGACAGGAACAAGTTTGATCCGGATGTGACCGACCATTGGGATTGCAAGGCGGTGCGCGGTGCAGACGTCACTTACCAGTTTTTGATTTGCCGCACAACGCTGTCGGGCCGTGACGACGCGGCGAGCCGTAACCGAAATACCGCATTCGGCTCTTCCGCATACTTTATCTTGTCGGACGGCAAGGAAGCTTTTTCCAGCGTGAAGCTCTCGTTTGGCGACACGGAAACGCCGCCGGCGCCCAACTCAACGCCACCGCAACCCGAGGCTTCGGATCGGCGTCCTCCCCAGACGATTCCGGAAACGCCGCCGCCCGGCGCGGTCTGGCAGCTCCCGGATTTCCGGCTGGCGGTTGTCGATGTGGGAGAAGGCGAATTCAGGATCATTTTCAATCCCGAAACATGGAAAGGCAAGATCCGATCGTCTCAGGTTCTGTCGGGTCAGGGCATGTCGAGCCTGGAATCGGCCAGACCGCAGGAAGGGGCCGACTATTGCGTCTGGTTTCCGGGTTTCTCCAACCTGATGGATCGTCTCTTGACGGAGGCTCCGGACGAATACGTTTCGTACTCGGTGAAAGCGGTAAACAAGGACCGGACGACCTCGGCCTCGATTGTTTTCGACATGAAGACCCACAACGGCGTTCACCTCGGCACGCTGCAGTGCTTCTTCCCCCGTAGGGATTCCCCAGCCAGCATCGGTTTCGATCGCTGGTCGTCCATCGTCGGTGACCACCTCACGCTCGAGGTCAACCGATAGGCCTTCATGGATCACCCCAATCTAAAAGCAATAGCAGAGCAGGCGATGCGCGAGCGGGGTTTCCTCGTGAAGTCTCCTCCGGAGGCCATCGAGCAACTGAAAACGGAAACAGAGCCGCCGCTGGATTCCTTGAAAGTGGTGGATCTGAGCTCCTGGTTGTGGTCTTCCATTGACAACGATGAATCCAGGGACCTCGATCAGATCGAATATGCAAAAAAAGAAGCAGGCGGAACAAGGATCTATGTCGGCATCGCGGAGGTGGATTGGTTTGTTGCACTGAACTCGGCTCTGGATCGGGCGGCAGTGCAGAACACGACATCCGTGTACACAGGCGTCGAAACATTTCCAATGCTTCCGGACAAGCTTTCGACGGACCTCAGCTCCTTGAACGAAGGAGCAAAGCGGTTGGCGATTGTTGTGGAAATACTCGTGAGCGATGATGGCGATGACGGCCGCATTCTCGAGTCTTCGGTTTATCCGGCGATTGTCCAAAACGGCGCGCAGCTTACTTATAACGGCGTGGCAGCCTGGTTGGATGGAGAATCGTCCGCAGCGGGGACGGCAACGTTTGAAAAGATCCAGAAGAGCAAAGAACTGCAGGATCAAATAAGGATGCAGGAGAAGGCGGCTGTTTTTCTGCGGCAAAGGCGGCATGAAGCAGGCGCGCTCTCGTTCCACACGTCGGAGCTGCAACCCATTACATCGGCCGATGGCACAGTCATCGATCTGCAGACACGACGCCAGAATCGAGCAAGTTTTCTGGTCGAGGACTTCATGATTGCCGCCAATCAGTCTACCGCTACGTTTCTGGACCAGAAGGGCCTGCCGACTCTTCGCCGCGTTGTGCGTGATCCGGAACGATGGCAGCGTATTGTCGCGCTCGCTCGGTCCCTCGGAGGGAACTTGCCAGCCGAACCGGATGCAAAGAGTCTCGAGGAATTTCTCCAGCAGCAACAGCGCTTGAATCCCGCTCACTTCTCCGATCTTTCACTTTCGGTTATCAAATTACTGGGCCGAGGCGAATATGTCCTGAAGTTGCCGGGCGATCAAGCGCCTGGACATTTCGGACTGGCCGTTCGGAATTACTCCCATTCGACGGCTCCGAATCGGCGGTACCCGGATCTGGTTACGCAGCGACTGTTGAAAGCCGCGTTTGCCGGGACCAACTCACCATATTCAGCCGATGATCTTCGAGCCCTGGCGAAGCACTGTACAGAGAGAGAAGATGCCGCCGGCAAAGTCGAACGCCTTGTAAAGAAGTGTGCGGCCGCGACGTTACTCGTTTCGCGAATCGGCGAGAGATTTGACGCCGTTGTGTCCGGCATCTCCGCTGCGGGAACCTGGGTACGCCTGTCGCATCCACCAGTTGAAGGAAAGCTGATCGGCAGCGTCGCACAACTGGACGTGGGCCACCGCGTTCGGGTTCGGCTCGTTTCCGCCGATCCGGAAAAAGGCTTCATCGATTTTGAACTCAACTGAATAGCCAGGGTTTGGAAGTCAAGACGCAAGGAACCAGGTGGAGAACGCCGTTGAGATGCGCAGGGCGAGTTTGCGTTCGCCCTGCGCCCGTTAGGAGGGAGTAGGGGGTGAGGGGTTGGATATGGATCAGAACTTCAGGATTGTTGAGCGAAGGGAATCGAAGACGATCACACTCATCGCTCCCGAAGAGACATTCAGTGTCCCACCAATCGACCTGGTTGTCGAAACGAAAAGTTGTTGCTGATCTTGTCGGGCAAGTCAATTTGAAGTAGAAGTAACCGGCAGGAGCGTTTGTATGTTTCTGCAGAACCACTGGTACGCTGCTGCCTGGGATCATGAGATCAAGGGACAGCCGTTCGCCCGGACCATTTGCGGTGAGAATGTCGTCCTGTTTCGCCTACCTGACCGCAGTCTGGGAGCGCTGGAAGATTGTTGCCCGCATCGCCTGATGCCTCTCTCGAAAGGATTCCTCCGGCGAAACAACCTCGTCTGTGGTTACCATGGCCTCGAGTTCAATGGAGGAGGCCAATGTGTTCACATGCCGAACCAGCAGGGCATCCATCGCGAAATGAATGTCCGGACGGCTCGTGCCGAGTCGGACGAACACTCGGTAACCTTGACAAGATGGATGCACGATCCGCGACGCGCAGGCGAAGGTCTTTGGGGAAGACCTCGCGATACTCGAGGCGCAGCAGGAAAACATGTTGCGCCGGCCCGATCGGCAGCCCATCAACCTCAACATTGATGCGGGCGGTGTTTATGCGCGCCGCATCATGGATAGAGAGGGCAGGAAGTAACCAACCTCACTTTTCCCGGCCGTGGCGAGGATTCGTATGGTCCCACCTCAAAAAATATTCTTTTGAGAAACAGTGAAGGGATTATAGCGAATCAAGTCAGGAAACGTGGGCGTTGGAGTGACTTACGGCGTCTTGAATGTCATCCAGCGCCTCGCTGATCTCGTCCGCCAACTTGTCGCAACTGACACAACCAACGAGATGAAGATACTCGCTGCTTTGCAGTTCGGCGCCCCCGCAAGCGGATTGCCAGAGCCGCTCGGGTGCGATATGCGTTTTGGCTGGATTGCCGGAGTTCATACTTGTTTTGACTAGGCCCGGTCCATTTCGTTTCCCCAAGTTCCGGGTTGACATTAGGACAATGACAAGAGTAGGTTGCCGCTCTGTCACTTGTACTTGCAATTAACCTGCCGAGGAGAGAACGTGAAACGTCAGTATCTTACGTACTTATTCATAAGTTGTTTCGTATTGGCCGGGCTTACACAAACCGCTGCGTGGGCACAGCCCCGCGCAACGTATCAACAGACTCAGTATAAAGGACAGGAGATCGGAAAGCTAACGGGTGACGTGTATTACGCCCGCATGGATGACTACGTTTCGGTGTTCATGGTCACACCCGAGGGCATCATTCTTGCCGAGCCGATCGGTACGGAAATGGCGACGTGGCTGAAAGGGGAAATGGCCCGGCGCTTCAATGTGCCCGTCAAGTACGTGATCTACAGTCATTACCACTGGGATCACGCTTCCGGCGGAGCCGTGTACGCAGATACTGCGCGATTCATCGGCCACGAAAATATGCTCAAGGGCCTGGCGATGCCACCCGCCGGTACTCCGTTACCTCAGAACGTGCGCGCGCAGGACTCGAACGGCAATGGCCGCATCGAACAGTCCGAAGCTCAAGGCAACCTCAAGAACCAGTTTGACCTCTATGACGTCAACGGCGACGGCGCCCTGAGTGGCGCAGAAATCACGCGTGGACCAATCAAGAATGTGCGTGCTCCGGATCTGACCTACACGGATCGGATCAACATCAATCTCGGCGGGAAGCGCGTGGAAGTGATGTCCGTACCGAACGGTCACGCGGACGACAACAGCATCGTGCGCTTCGTCGACGGCACCAACGTGCTCTTTGCATCGGATTGGATCACGGTCCATCGCGTGCCTTTCGGCGGTGATGTGGCTACTGCGGACGAGATCGCCAAAGCCAGGCGTGTCGAAGGCATGGATTTTGAGTACTTCATCTGCAGTCACGGCGCGCTGGGGAAGAAGGCTGATGTCACGTCGAATATCCGTTATCGTGAAGAACTCCGCGAAGCCGTTCGCAAGGCGATTGCATCCGGACAAACGGTAGAGCAGGCTCAGGCAAACATCCTGATGGAAGAGTACAGGACCTGGGAGTTCTACGATCAGCAGCGCCCTGGCAACGTGGCGGGAACGTATCGGGCGCTTAGCAGCAATCGATGAGGTCTCTGTAGCTATTTGGGGTCCGGTTCGATCCTCAGAAGAGCAGCATTCTCTTCTTCCGTCAAAACGTACAGGAAACCATCGGGGCCCTGGCGAACATCGCGAATTCTCTGTTTCAAGTCGAGGAGCAGAGATTCACGCCGCAGTTCTTCCATTTTGCTGTTGAACACAACGCGCTCCAGGCGGCCAGTTGGAGGTATCTCGCCCTGCCGCATGCCGCCCACGAAGACGTTTCCTTTCCACGCAGGAAAACGGTCCCCTGTGTAAAACGTCATCCCGGAGAGGGCAATGGATGGGATCCAGATCACGAGCGGTTGTTCGATGCCCTCGCGCCAGGGCGCTTCTGATACTCGCGGGCCCTCATAGGTGCGTCCGTAACTCACGAGCGGCCAACCGTAATTCCTGCCCGGCAAAATCAGGTTGATCTCGTCGCCGCCGTTTGGACCGTTCTCGTTGGAATACACGGCGCCCGTTTCAGGGTGGATGGTTAGCCCGAGTTGATCGCGGTGCCCGAGCGAGTAGATTTCCGGCTTGTATCCTGTGCGACCGACAAACGGATTGTCGCCCGGCACACTTCCGTCCTCGCGCAGCCGCAACACTTTTCCGTAGTCGCTGTTCGGATCCTGCGCGGCGTTCCCCGTTGCAGCGCCCGTGGTCATGTAGATCATGCCGTCGCGGCCGAAGGCGATGCGGGATCCGCCAAGAACAGTTGTCCACTCGCCAACGAAGAGGTCGCGGACATCGGTAAGCGCACTGCCATCGAGATGGCCGCGCGCCAGAGTCGTTGCCTGCTGGCCGTTTTCGCCGGGTTTGCTGTAGGTGAAATAGAGCAGCTTGTTTTCGGCAAACTTCGGATGTAACGCAATGTCAAAAAGACCGGCGTTCCGAAAGGCGTACACACTGGGCATGCCGGCGAGCGGCCGAGGATCGAGAACACCATCACGGATCATTCGGAGCCGTCCCGCACGCTCGGTTACCAGCATTGCGCCGTCAGGTAAAAAGGCGAGACCCCAGGGGTGCGATAAACCTTTGGTGACCACCACGACGCGAATCTTGTGTTGCTCAGCGGTATCGAACGTGAATGGGCCGGCACCCAGGTCAACATGCGGTATTCCGATAGGTGGAGCCTGTTGTCCTCGCGGCTGTGAAACGCCGGCTGCGGCGAGCACGATCGCTAAAACGAATGCAAACATGAAGAATCTCCTGGCGCTTGTCGATAACTCTCTGAAAAATGGACCGATATTACAGACGGCTTTTGAGGGTGTCAACGAGTTAACGGTGATTCGGTGTGTTACACTCTAGTCATGCCATACCCAGAAGAACTGATCAAACCGATGCGCGAAGACCTCACACGTTTCGGCGTTGAGGAAACTCGCACACCCGAAGAATTAGACAAGATCGTCCGTAACACGAAGGGAACAGTCATGGTCGTCGTGAACTCCGTGTGCGGATGCGCAGCTGGACTCGCACGGCCGGCCATAGGAATGGCTTTGAAACATGCCACCATACCCGACAAAGTGGTGACCGTGTTTGCAGGGGCGGACATCGCTGCAACCGAGCGCGCCCGTAGCTATTTCAAAGGTTACTTTCCGTCTTCACCCTCGATAGGGATCCTTCAAAACGGCCAGATCGTTTACATGCTGGAACGTCATCAGATCGAGGGACGCGATCCCGTGGCCATCGCCAGGGATCTGACGAACGCCTTCGACCGCGTCTGCGTTCCGTCTGCAACGACATCCCTGTGACGTGAAGACATACAAATTCAAAGCGAAGATTGAAGGGGCGGACGGAGGGGCCTATATCCTTTTTCCTTACGATGTAGAAAAGGAATTCGGCACCAGAGGTAAGGTGCCTGTAAAGGCTACCTTCAATGGTGTGCCTTACACGGGTTCACTCATCAAATACGGTAGTCCGCTCCACATGCTTGGGGTGCTCAAAGCCATACGCGGGCAACTCGGCAAGAAGCCCGGCGATACCGTTGAAGTCGTGCTTTGGAAAGACGAAGAGGAAAGAACTCCTGATGTGCCCGCCGAGTTCGAAAAGCTGATGAAGAAAGAAGGGTTGCTCCCGTCTTTCGAAAAACTCAGTTACACCCACCGCAAAGAGTACTGCCGCTGGATTACAGAAGCTAAAAAAGAAGAAACCCGATCCCGCCGGCTAGAGAAAGCCGTGGAGATGCTCAAAAAGGGAGTCAAGACTCCCGGCTAGAAACACTGAGAAAGACACGGATGAAGCCTGAAAATTGATACGGAAAATCAGCCGCGAATTACGCGAATTACGCCAAATGGGCGCATCAAAGGATTCTTGACGCGCCCATTTGGCGTAATTCGCGTAATTCG
>Ga0137415_10005920_pt1 | contig 12090 bp, 13 predicted proteins | sample CZODoug3_1_1_16f_FD_183082 | JGI IMG/M metagenome (GOLD analysis project Ga0137415, IMG submission 183082) | Vadose zone soil fungal communities from Angelo Coast Range Reserve, California, USA - CZODoug3_1_1_16fungal (Hybrid Assembly) | ecosystem: Environmental > Terrestrial > Soil > Vadose...
CATCATCAACAGCATCACCAACCCGCGATACGCATCAATGGCGACGTTGCGAGTGACAGGTTGCTCCGGTACCGTCTCCCGCATCCTCGGCGTCGTTTTCGCGACCGGAATTGTTTGGCTGACCGTCGCCATAAAGCCTCTCAGCTTTAAATTGGTCTAAGCATACTTCATTGAACCTCGAAAATTTGCAGCGCCAATTTCGCATCCGGCTTTCCCTTTCCTGAATCGGCGACGTAAAGTCGCTTCAGCCCGGGTACAAACATTGACGATTTGGCGCGGTAAGCTGTCGGCACTTCCGCCAGGTGTTCGTAGTGGTCCGCATCGTGCTGCGTAAAAACAGATGCCGTCTCACTTCCGGTCACATAGATTTGTTTGCGTGCAAAATCGACCCACATGTCGCTGTTCACACCCACGCACGGCAGCGAAGCCACGACTTTACCCGTATCGATATTGAACGCTAGGAACTGTGGCGGTTTGCGCGTAGCGGTGAATAATCGATGATTACCTTCGTCCAGCGCTATCGCATGAGCGACGTGAACATCAGGCAGTGGCCATCTCTCAACCAGTTGACGAGTGCTTAGATCAATCACGCCAACCTCATCGGTGCCCGTCAGATTCAGATAAAGTTTTTTCCCCGCGCGGTCGATAACCATGCCCTCGTTGGAATTTCCCGGTAGCCCGGCAACCTCGCCCACCTTCGTGAACGATTTCGTATCGATAATTGTGAGCACATGCGTCTTGCCCTCTGGTCCGCCGCCGTTCTCTACATAAAAATAGCCATTCACTGGATTGTAGGCACTGTGGTCCACGCCTGGGCCCATTTTGAGCGTCTTAATGATTTTGTAGTCCTTGCAATCCACCAATTCCACAGCATCGGTATCGCCTCCGTCCGCAACGATAAGACGGTCGGATTCCGGCAGATAAGTCATCGTGAGCGGTTGGCCGAAGCCTTTGATGCTTTTAATCCGCTCTCCCGTCCGCAGATCGAATACTTCAACCGTCTTTTGCTCTTCCGATGCAAGGAATAAGCGGTTGCCCTTCACATCGAGCCCAAAATGGTCGAAATCGCCCGTGAAACCAGGCATCGGTGTGGTTGCGATCAACTTCAGTGGTAGTTTCTCCTGCGCTCTTCCGGTTAGCGCGCACAGAAACTGCATCATCACGCAAATCCTCAGCAATTGACGCAATTGTTCCCTCCTCGAAGACTCTGCCGATCCAGCCGCTCAACCGTTACTTTCTTTCTATTCCATTTCCAAGAGAACGCTTCCCGGTCGGTGCCCCACGAAAATCAATTCACCCAAGACCGAACTGCGTGAAAAAGAACGGCTCCAAGTAGAGCCGCACCAGGAATCGTCAGCACCCAAGCAAATACGATTCGACGGGTCACTCCCCAGCGCACCGCAGTCAAGCGCCGCGAGGCGCCAACGCCAACAATGGCTCCAGTTATTGTGTGAGTCGTGCTCACAGGAATACCGAAATGCGCAGTAGCCATCAGCGTCAAAGCACCCGCAGTTTCGGCGGCAAATCCCCCAAACGGTGTGAGCTTCGTGATGCGCTGTCCCATAGTCCGGATGATTCGCCAACCGCCCGCCATCGTACCGCCGCCCATCGCCAAGTGGCAGCAAATTATCACCCAATAAGGAACGTCGTAAGTCTTCATCAAGCCACCCGCGACGAGCGCCGTCGTGATAATGCCCATCCCTTTTTGCGCGTCATTCGTGCCATGACCAAGGCTATAACCCGCCGCCGACAGAAGCTGTAGCCGCCGAAACCATCGATCCACCCGTAGCGGTCGTTGTTTGCGGACGATCCAACTCGTCACCACGGTCACAATCATCCCGATCAACATCCCTATCACCGGCGATAGAAAAATGAACAACACCGGCTTGGTCCATCCGCTGGGAATCAAGGCCACAAAACCGGCTTTTGCCACTGCCGCGCCACCGTAGCCGCCCATCAGCGCGTGCGAGGAACTCGTAGGAAGTCCCAGAATCAGCGTAATCATGTTCCAACCGATGGCGCCCAGCAGTCCGGCCAGCAGAACTTTCTGGTCCACCATCTCGATGTGCACCATTCCCTTGCCAATGGTCTTCGCCACCGCCGTGCCAAACACAAATGCCGCGATGAAATTCCAAAACGCCGCCCACGCCACCGCGCGAAAAGGTGTGAGCACCCGCGTCGAGACAACCGTCGCGATGGAATTCGCAGCGTCATGCCAGCCGTTCGAAAACTCGAACGCCAGCGTCAGTATGATTACAGCCAGTAGGAGATGAAATGGATTCACGTGGTTCAGGCGCTCTTCAGCACTACGCCTTCTACCACATTGGCGACATCTTCGCACTTATCGACGGCCGTCTCGATGACTTCAAAAATCTCTTTCCACTTGATGATCTGCACCGGATCGGTTTCTTCATCGAAGAGCTGCGCGATCAGCGTGCGGCACAGGCGATCACTCTCATTCTCAAAGCGATTGATTTCGATGCAGTGTCTGAGCGCTTCGTCCCGATTCTCGATCGAGTGCACCAGCGCCGTAACTTCGCCGCAAGCGTCCAGAAGCACCTTGGCCAGGTCGGCCGTCCCATTTCGCACCGCGCTCACTCGGTAGAGAACGAAGCGACTAGCAGCCGCGTCAATTAAGTCTATGACGTCGTCGAGCGTTGAGCACAGTTCGTGGATATCCTCGCGGTCGATCGGCGTGATGAAAGTCTGGTTGAGCTTCATGATGATGGTATGCGCAATCTCATCACCTGCGTGCTCGATTGCTTTAATGCTCTGCACCTGCTCGTAGACCGCCGTATATCGCGAAAGCATGTCACAAAGAGCTTTCGCCCCCTTGTGAATATTCTCCGCTTGCCTCGCGAAGAGCAGAAAATAATCGTCGTCGCGTGGTAAAAAACGCTGCAAAAGTCCTGGCATAGTGTTCGACTCTCGATGAAGAGCCCATCGCCTTGAAGGCGTGCTCACCATAGCAGAGCCACGCAAGCCCAGGCAACAACGCCGGGCGCCGCTCGACCGATGTGCCGATTGACGCCACCGAATGGCCGGATTGGACCTATGCCGCCTCTCTCGACCTGGAGCAATCCGCCGTATTCGCCGCGACCGACAACCCATTCTTGAACCCAATGGCGCACGGCCATTAACCGGCCGGGCATCTTGTTTGATAAAAGGCTGCAAAATCAACTCCCGTGAAGTTCCTTTCTATTAGCGGCTAGCGGCGCCGCGCTTTTGGCAAGTGGGAGAGTATATTCTGGCCAACAGAAATCAAAGACGACTGATTAGGCGACCACGACACTTTGGAGAACTTCGCGAAGGCGCCTGCCAACGATCAAGTCTTCCCCCTGTTGAAGCATCCATACGCCAATGATGATGGTGTTTTCCCCGCCGGGGAGTCCTGCACTCGCAGGAGCTCCTCCCGTGCCGGGATTGATTTCGACGCGCGGCTTACCTTCACGCATCTTTTGCATGACTTCGTGGCCCGTTGTTTTGACGCGAGCCGGATCGTACGTAACCAAAAGGTGTGGAACGTGATTGGCGACAGGGGGAATAAACACTCTCGTTTCTACGGTCGGGATTTTTTTCAGATGATCGGCGATGCGGTCGGCACGCTTACGAAATTCCACTTCCATGGCGGCATCATCCTGGGTCAGGAACCAGTCCACGGCAGCGACCATGCCGATGATCTCCTCCTTAGCAACTTTTAGTCCTCGACCAACTGCATTTGAATTCGGTGAATTATTTAGGCGCGCGACTTCGATAAGATCTTTTCGCCCGAGAAGCAAACCTGTGCATTGAGGTCCACGCATGCCCTTCCCGCCCGAAAAAGTGACGAGATCGAAGCCCATCTGGGTGTAGTTCCACAAATTGGAGATTGGCGGAACGTCTGCAGCCGCATCGTTAAAACACGGGACACCGTGCATGTGAGCAACACGAATCCAGTCTTCGCGACCAATCTGGCCGACGGCGGCATTGAAAAAGTTGGTCATCACAGTTTTGTCCGTAAAGGCATTCTCATACTGTTCCATGTTTTCGACTTCGACGACTTTGACACCGCAATTGCGCATGGCGTGGTCGTATTCGTAGCGATGTGTTTTCTGGACGATGACTTCGTTTTTTAGGCCGGCCAAGTCAGTGGGAATGTTGACGATGGCATCCTTGTTCCCGAGCGACATGCAAGCAGCAGTACCCAAAGTAAGCGCTGCCGACGCTCCCGAGGTGACCAGCGCGCCACCACAGCGGAGCTTCTTGGCTAGATAGTTTCCGGCAGCTTCGTGAAGTTCCATCAAGTGAACAGGCTTTTTCGCGGCGAGCGCAACGGCGGCCTGGACTTCAGCAGGCATTGTAGATGCAGTGAGGACCGTATAGGTTCCCGCGGCGTTGATAAAGGGAGTGACCCCGAGCTTCTCGTAGTAGTCCACGCCTATGGGAGCAGGAGACGCTTCAGCTGCCGGTGCCGCTCCAGCAACCGAAGCCGCGTACGCACCGACCCCTCCGGCGAAAATGGCTTGTGTTCCCTTACCCAGTAACTTGCGGCGACTTATCTTCTCTGACATGAATGTCCTCTTGTTTGTTTGAACGTTCAGTGATGTGGGGAATCTTCAGCCGTGGCTGGCGCAGAATTGCCTTCCGAAGGATTGTTGAAGTATTGCGGGCGAGCCTTTTCCCATTCGATCATGCCTATACCAGATGGATCGTAGGCAATACGACCGGCACGAACCGTTAGACGCGCTACGATCTGCACGTCGGCGTTCATTTTGGCGTAACCGCAGTCTATGTAACCGAATTTACCGTGAAGTTCCTCCAGCACGGCAATGTCGGCCTCCTTGCCGATCGAGAGAGTCCCCAGCTCGGGCCGGTGAATTTCGCGGGCGGGATTTACCGTGGAGCGACGAATGAGATCGTTCAACGGAACGTCCATCGCGCGGAATTTGGAGAGGACGTTGGTCATGCTGACGGTGCGGTAATCGCCGGTGTGAAGATCCGTGGACATAGAGTCCGGTACAAATCCTTGTTTCGCAGCTGGGACTGCGTTCCGAAACCAAAAGCTGCCTGCACCGTGGCCCACATCAAAGTAAACACCGCGCTGGCGTGCCTCCGCAAGAATAGGATTGATTTTGCCGTCCTTGAGAAGGATGGGAAATTGCTGAGCAAAAACATGGGTGTGAATATCACCTGGGCGAGCTTTTTTGAGGATAAGATCAGAATAGCTGCGTTCGGGGCGCGGCCAGAAATCGTACATGACGGGAGCTTTGGCGGCCTCCGCACAGGCAATCGCGTTATCCACTGCAGCCCAGGGAGTGTGTTCCCCATCCCATGGACCTTCGGTCCAATAGTGAGCAGTTTTAACACCAACGATGATGTTTGGGTATTTCTTGATCGTCTCGGCACAGAGCTTGGCATCCATCTGGTCCACGGACTGCTCAAGTCCGCCTTCCATACCGTTGGCGACAATGTTGAGGAAAGCGAGAACGCGAACCTGAGCCCGGTCAATGACTTCTTCCTTTTCCAACTGAAAGGTGTCTGCGCCGGCGGTTCCGGCGTCAACGATTGTGGTTACCCCGGAAGTCAGAGCCAAATCCGCGGGAATGCCGAGAGGCAGAAGATGTACGCGCGCTTGGGGAGTGAACCAATCGAGCGGAGCACCGCCGTGGCCGACGTGATAGTGAATGTCAATCAAACCGGGAGTAACATACAGGCCGGAGACGTCCACTACCTTTCTTGCCTGGCCAGCGGGGATGTCCTTACCAAGGGCGGCAATCTTACCTGCGGCAACCGCAACGTCCATGACGCTGTCCACATTATTGGCAGGATCAATGACATGACCACCCTTTAGGAGGAGATCGTATTGAGGCATCTGCGCTTCAGAGTATGAAGGGAGTGCAAGAAATACAGCAAGGGCCACTTTTGGAGAGAGCCTCGGGAATGTGTGCACGCTTGTTCTTTCTCACTCAGAGTGTGCTTGCAGCAGTGAGTAGATACTTAGCAGCTCTCCTGCGAAGGCGTAGAGTCACCACTGCGCAAACCGCCGCAAGTTTACCCATCTGAGCAACGATTGTCATCCTAGTTGAGCAGACAAAGATTGGGGCTCTTTTGCTAGGCGTGCCCATTTACAACGGTTATAGCCAGCAAATAGTTTTTTAGCGGCTTTAGCATTTTCATCTGACGAAAAATCGAGACAAGGCATGAGATCGAGAGATTGCGTGTAACCTGCGTGGGGTTCCCCCTATAATGGGGGCCGAGGTCACCAACTAAGTTCAACGGCAAGGACCTATGTGGTTCTTATGCAAGGAACAGAGACTCATGGACCGGCGAGCATTCGTTAAGCGCAGTTGCCTAGGTGGTGCGGCACTTTTTCTTGATCACTTTCGTACTTCCCCAGCCTACACCGAAGACTTAATCCCTCCTGCACCGCCCATTCACGTTAACGAGCCGCATTCGACAAAGATTTCACCGCTTCGAATGCCGGGACTGTATCCCGGCCGTGTCGTAGAGATTGCTGATGAGCGTTCCATTGTGGGGAACCGCATATCGCAACCGATCATTCGCCAGATGCTTGAGCAAGGAATGCGTGAACTGACGGGCGAACAATCTGTGCGCGAGGCGTGGGTGAAATTCATCGAGCCACAGGACATTGTGGGGATCAAAATTAATCCGTCGGGCGCGCCGGCTTGTTGCTCATCGCCGGAGATTGTGCGGGAAATCGTTATGGCAGTGCGATCGGTAGGGGTGCCAGCGCGGAACATTGTGGTTTACGACCGCTACGCTTATGAAATGGACATCGGCAGCTATCAAGCGTTGGCCCCGCCGGGCATACGGGTGGTCGGAATCCAGGGGGACAAATTGGATGCCTCGGGATATGACGCTGATGTATTTTGTGAGGCCACGTTTTTTGGGGAATGGGAAACGCGCTCGTACATGGCGAGCATTGTTTCCACCGGAGTGACGAAAATCATCAATGTGCCCACGATGAAAGACCATTCAGCGGCTGGAGTAACCGGCTGCCTGAAAAACTTGGGATATGGCACATTCAACAACGTAGCGCGGTCGCATCGTACGCCCTTTTCTTTCACCGACCCTTTGATAGGTGTGATGTGTTCCGTGGAACCGTTGCGTTCGAAGGCGGTGCTGCATGTTATGGATGGGATGCGCATGGTTTGGCACGGCGGCCCTCTAACACAAAACCAGGATTTCATCTATCAAGCTGGACTGATGATGGTTGGAACTGATCCGGTGGCGATGGATACGATTGAGTTGGAAAAGATTGAAGCCAAACGATGCAAGGAAGGTGCGCCCTCAGTTTGGTCGCGTGAACCGAAGAGCATCACCGAGAATGGGTTTGAGTTTTACCAAAACGCCGCGAAGAATCTCTTTTATAGACAACCACATCACATTGCGGCAGCTGGAAAACTGGGACTGGGAATTTCCGACCTAAAGCAAATCGATCAGCGCTCAATCCGAATTCCGCGATAGACATGACGAGAAATTCCTCTAAGAAGGCGGATTTGGCGATAACAGAGAAAGATTGGCCGACGTTGCTTCGCGACAATTCCCGGAGCGGCGGGCAGAGTCCACAAATATTCAAAGCACCAGTGGGAGCTCGCTGGCAGTTGAAAGTAGAGGGGAGCGTGCGTAGCGCCCCTGTATTGAGGGGCGGTCTTTTGTACGTGACATCGGTCTCGGGGTTTTTGCAAGCGATCGACGTTGTTACGGGACGCTTAAAATGGAGATTCAAAGCACCTGCATCGATTCATTCGACCCCGTCGCTGAGCGGTGGACGCGTGCTGTTTGGCTGCGGCGATGGCAAGGTGTACGCGGTGGATGGCGCTACGGGCAAAAAGTTGTGGGATGCCGCTGCCCAAGACGAAGTATGGACATCTCCGGTAGTGCGAAACGATACGGTGTATTTTGGGAGCGCAGACGGCAAGATGTATGCCGTTGACGCCGAAACCGGGACACCGAAGTGGAAGCAAATGCTTGGCGGGCGAATTTATTCGACAGCCTATGTGACGGAGAAACAGATCTTCACAGGCTGCGGAAATGGGAATGCGTACAGCCTGGACGCCGGAACGGGCAAGGTTCTGTGGAAGACTGCAACTGGGAATGGTATTGATTGTTCTCCCGTCGTAACAGATGAGAGGTTGCTGATTGGTTCACAGGATTTCTTTTTCTATGCACTAAATGCGAACAATGGAGCGATCCAATGGAAGTATGAAGCAGAATTAGGCATAACTTCCGCTCCCGCAGTATCCGGCGATGTTGTCGTTTTTGGAAGTAAGGATGGCTTTCTGCATGCGCTAGAGATTCGGACAGGGAAACTCGCATGGAAGAGCCGCGTCGGGCAAGTAATCACTGCGCCGCCGGTGGTGAGTGGATCAGTAATCTGGATTCAATCTGGAATCATTTATGCAGTGAACATAGCTGAGGGCAAGGTTCTTTGGCGGGCCGGGTTGGGAGGCTCTGTGCAGGGCGCTCCTGTAGTTGCGGAAGGTGTGATCTATCTTGCCAGTATGGAGGGTGACATCTATGCGTTGGAATAGGATGTTGCTGGCTTTGCTTCTTGTGGTGATAATTGGAATCCCAGTTGTAGGAATTTCCGCACAAACGATACCCTTCGTACACAAAAAGCGGTACGCCATGGGTACCGTGTATGAAGTTGTTGCGTACGACACCGAAGTGGCCCGCGCGTCTGCCGTAATCGACAAGGCTCTCGACGAAGTTGTCCGGCTCGACGCCATGATGAGTAATTACAAACCTGAAAGCGACTTGAGCCGTATGAACCGCACTGCGCATTTTCATTCGGTGCAGATTCCCGCAGATTTGTACAAGGTGATCCAAGAATCACTCCGATATTCGCACCTTTCCGACGGAGAGTTTGATGTTAGCGTCGGGCCAGTAGTGGACTTATGGAAGGCTGCAATGCAGGGCGGACCAACACCAACAGTGGAGGATGAAGCCAGGGCGCGCGCTTGTGTCGGCTACAAGAAAATTGAACTGATTCCCCCTGATCGTGTTGAGTTTCACTCACCCTGCATGCGTTTGGATTTAGGATCCATTGGAAAGGGTTACGCTGTTGATCGTATGGCGGAGATTTTGCGTGCAGGAGGCGTTGAGCGCGCGTACCTCAATGCCGGTGGAAGTACGATGTATGGAATCGGAACGCCACCAGAACACGCAGGATGGACTGTGCATTTGCGAGATCCATCCAACAGATTGGATCCTCAAGTGGTGTTGACCGAAAATAGCGTCTCGACATCCGAGCAGACAGCTCCAAGCGCGCTTGGAGGAGACGCACCCGGTCACATTGTAGTGCCGGCCAGCGGCAAGCCGTTGAGAACAAGGTATGCCGTCAGCGTGGTCGCAAAATCGGCGACAGCCTCTGATGCGCTCTCGACAACGCTACTTTTGCTTGGACCAGAGAAAGGTGAAGCCATGATCAAAGGCTTGCCGGATGTGGCGGCAATTTGGATCTCCAGAGACGGGGAGAAAACGATTGCGGGCAGAGGATTACATATTTTTCTGAAAGCCGATTCTCCTTCGATAGTTGAAGAAAGTAATGTTGAGAACAAAGCGGTTACAAAACCGAAACAGAACTGACACTCAATGAGACTCGGAGAATTCTTTTCTGCCTTACTTCTCGGTGGCGTACTGGTAGCTCAACCAGCTTCGGGCAAGGTCTTCCTGAAAGTTTCACAGGCAGAATTGCCTCCAGCAAGAGCTATGGGCGTGAGCGATTTAGTTTTTGTATGGCCCGTCGGTAACGATTCTCTTTTGAATAAGGCAAGCGCGCTGGGCTATCGCGTCTTCTTGGAGGCGACCCCTGGCGATCTTTCTGTGGTTGCGGATGCGGCCGAAAAGACGAATGCCGTAGGCGTCATTTTTGACGCGGGGAACCTGGATAGTTCGGCTAGTGAAGAAGTACTGCGGAGTGCGCAGAGTGCTCACGCCAAGCTGTCCTTCCTTCTCCTAAACCCCGGCGGAAAGGAGCCGCAAATGAAAGCGCGGCTGGTTGTGGACAGGGACGGAATCCTGCAGGTTTCCAGTCCGACATCTCAACCATGGGTTGATTCAAATCTTGCGCTCGTGAGATTCGCGAGGGCCTTTCGTCCAGAGGCGATACCCCTTTACAGCTTTCACTGGAACTTATCCGATGCCCTTCGCAAGAAATTGGGGCCAACGGCAGAAGATTATTCACTAGCTATCTCAGAAGCGGACGCATTTCGCGCGGATGTAATACTCGACCTGCACGAAGGACTACAAAAAGGCTTGGCTCACAATGAAGCGGAGGCTTGGGCACTTTGGAACAACGTAAAGCGCTACGTTGCGCTTCAAAGGGGGGAAAGTGCTCCGGGGATGCTGTCGATGCCCTTGGCCAACACTGGAATTGTTACGAACAACTATCGTGTGAGTTACGAGGGCATCAATATGATGGCACGGCACAATATTCCGTTCGTAGTGTTACGCCCAGCAGATTTAGAAGCAAAACGCTTGGACGGACTGGATATGCTTGTCGTTTTCAGCGCGCCCAGCATTGCAGCGTGTCGTGTGCTCGACGACTTTGCAAAGCAAGGCGGAATCGTGGTTCTGGTCAATCTGCGCGGAGATTTCCCTTGGCACTCGTCCGAGCCCATCCGTAGGAATGTGCAGTCAGCCGTATACAGTGTAGGGACAGGGCAAATCGTCGAATTTGCCGAACCCGTGATTGACCCGGAAGTCTTTTCACGGGATATGCGTCGGTTGATGGGCGTTCAGCGGTCTTCGCTCAGCCTATGGAATTCGCTAACGACTATCGCTGTCCCCTACCGCGAAAAGCCTGTCGGTGAAACGATTCTGAATCTGGTGAACTACGCACTGGAGCCTGAACCTGTGCAGGTTCAAATCAATGGCCACTTTTCATCGATTCTCTATGAATCTCCCGAGGGGGGCTGCTGTCAATCCATAACGCCAATCGAGCGCGACGGCTTCACTGAATTTGTAATCCCCGCGCTAATCATCGGCGGCAGAGTGCATTTAAAGCCGACAGTTGCTAGGCCACAACTCTAGGTCTTCAGTGGAACTTGTTATGTTCTTCTCCCCCTAGACCCAACCCGACGAGCGGCAGCTAGTTTTGACCAAGACTTAACTGTATTTTGCTTGATAGCGCGTGGCGTAGTTGCCGCGGACGCCCTTCAACTTGTACAGGTCGTACTCTCGACGTAGTTCGTCAGTCAGTTTCCGTCTCTCAGTTCTCTTCTTCATAATGTTTTCGCTCCCGCAGGTAAGCAGATCAGGTCTAACAGTCCCGTCGAGCGAAGTCCGTGCTCGGCAGCATTCGAAATGGTTTGTTTTTGCCCCAGCGGTAGATTGCGAAATCCTGATCCAGCGTTAGAATATCCGCGGTCCCAAACTCGTCCGCCAAACGAATCAGGCAGGCATCCGCAAGATCAATTTCCCGGTCCTTGTATTTTCGCAGTACTTGCTTGACACCAGCAGTTTCTCGAGAAAGCTGAAAAGGAACCTGGAAAATCCCCGCGGCGATGTTCTCGATCACCGCCTCCGACGCGCCCGACAAGTTCCGCAACAAATAGCAGCTCTCTGTAATGACGGCCTCGCAAGTGACTAGCGGCAGGTCCACCTCCCGAATCGTCCGAGCGCACACCTTGTGAGAACTCTCGCTGCGGTCCAACAGCGCAACGATGAAACCTGTATCGAGCAGGACCGGCTTCATCGCCCAAAATTCCGCAGATGTTTTTTGTTCGATCCCAGGTCTGGCACACCGGACCTGAACTTACCCAGGCCGATGATGCCTGGCTTCTTGCGCCGCAAATAACTCGCTTCCAAAACACGCAGGCCCTCGCGTACAACCCGCGAAGGAGTCCAGCCCAATTCTCGTACCAGAACTGCGAGCCTCTTCCGCGATCGGTCATCCAGCCTGGCTTGAATTGCGAATCGCATGCATGAATTGTACTACAAACAGCCCTTTGTATGACATATAGAAAGTCGAATGTTCGTACGGCCACTCGTCGGTCGTAACAAACTAACTGAAAGAGAAGGAGAATTTGGCTCCCCGGGCTAGATTCGAACTAGCAACCCTTCGGTTAACAGCCGAATGCTCTA
>Ga0137415_10005921_pt1 | contig 12090 bp, 9 predicted proteins | sample CZODoug3_1_1_16f_FD_183082 | JGI IMG/M metagenome (GOLD analysis project Ga0137415, IMG submission 183082) | Vadose zone soil fungal communities from Angelo Coast Range Reserve, California, USA - CZODoug3_1_1_16fungal (Hybrid Assembly) | ecosystem: Environmental > Terrestrial > Soil > Vadose...
TTCTGATCGGGACGTTCATCTGCGGAGCTAATGTTTCTCGATATTTCCTGACCGCTTCCAACCTCTCGATTGCACTCGCGGGTATGACACCGACGGCGATCGTCGCATTGCCCATGACCTTGATTATTGTGACCGGAGAAATCGACATTTCGGTCGGATCAATCGTCGGGCTCTGCGCGTCGGTCATGGCAGTTTGTCTGGAGCAGAAGCTTCCGGTGGAAGTGGCAATGGTTTTAGGCGTAGTCGTCGGGACGCTGGCCGGTTTCATCAACGGATTAATCGTCGTTTACGGGGTGCTGCCTTCCCTGGTTGTCACAATCGGGACGCTCGCGTTGTATCGAGGCATTGCCCAGATTATCCTCAACGAGCGTGGGGTGAGCGGCTTTCCGGAATGGTACCAAAGCATTGGATTCGGAACCATCGACGGTACACCAATCCCGTGGAGCTCGATCATTTTCATTCTGTTCTTTATCGGATTCGCAGTTTTTCTGCACGCAACCCATTGGGGACGGGCACTGTACGCGATCGGCAACAACCGCGAGGCGGTCCGGTTCTCGGGAATTAGTACCAACCGGGCCATTCTCGGCGTTTTTGTCGCCTCGGGAACGATGTCTTCGTTGGCCGCGATTATTCTGACCGCCTACCTGGCAAGTGCCCGTTCCGATACCGCCATCGGGCTCGAACTTCCCGTGATCACTGCCGTCGTTCTCGGTGGTGTCAACATTTTCGGTGGTGCCGGCACAATGATCGGTGTCCTCATCGCACTGCTGGTACTCGCTTTCGTTCAGAATGCGCTCGGTCTCGCCGGTGTGACACCAGAAGAACAACAAATAGTCACCGGTGCCGTGCTGATCGTGACGCTGATCGTTTTTGGTGCCTCTGAAATTCTCCAGAAGACCGGGACACTATGGCGTTCTCGCCGAGCCAGATCACTGAAGGACTGATCTTGCTGCACCACGCAACGCTCATGTTGGAATCATTAAAGCATCCAGCCTTTGAAAGCCTTTGAATATCAGCACGATGGTGAAATCATTTTCGGTAACGGGCGAATTAGCGAAGTCGGTTCGCTGGTGAGTCGATACGGCCGTCGATGCCTTATCGTTAGCGGACCCAAGCAAGGCGCATTGCGTGATTTGTATCCGATTGTCGGCGATCTTCTCGAGCATCTGGGTTTGGATTGGGAACACTTTGACGGCGTGTTGCCGAATCCGACCGTTGATCTCATTTCGTCCGGCGCAAAGTTAGCCAAGGAATTTAACGCGGACGTAATTCTTGGCATCGGCGGTGGTTCCAGTCTGGATGCCGCGAAAGCGATTGCGGTGGAGGCAACCCACGAAGGGACATGTTGGGATTACCTATTCTTTAAGCAAAAGCCTTCCAGCAAAACCTTGCCGGTGGTTGCAGTAGGAACGACGTCCGGATCGGGATCGCAGGCCACCCAGGTGGCGGTAATCGCCGACACGGTTTCGCGAAATAAGTCCGTGTTGGCTAACGCCTATCTGATTCCTCGGATCGCGATCGTCGACCCGCAACTGACGCTCTCAGTCCCGCCGATGGTGACAGCGACGACCGGCTTCGATGTGTTTTGCCATGCCTTCGAGTCCATCTTGAATCCACGCAGCAATGTGGCGACCGAGCTCTTCGCGTGGGAAGCACTTCGGCGCGTAATCGGTGATTTGCCGATGGCGGTTCAGGAAGGAGCTAACTTGGGAGCGCGTACCAGCATGGCTTGGGCCGATACTCTCGCCGGTATGTCGATTTGTCGAGCTGGCGTCGCCTTGCCCCACGGCATCGCGATGGCAGTTGGCGGTATGTTTCCGAACACCTCCCATGGCCTGGCTCTAGCCTCGGTTTATCGCGCATGCCTCGAATTCACCTGGGAGTCGGCGGTTTCGACGTTTGCTCGACTGGCGCAGATCCTTGAACCAAGCCTCGAGGATGTCAATGCAGCAGAAGCGGCCGCGGCTTGTCCGCGTTTAGTGGACGAGTTTATGAGCGGGATCGGTCTGACCTTTTCGCTGAAAGATTTTGGTATCTCCCAAGAAGAAATTCCAGCCTTGGCCCGGCAGTCGATGGTACTCCCTGACTATACCAACAATCCCAGAGTACCGGCTTATGATGAGATGCTTCAAATTATTACCGCCTCTTTCTAGCCTGCATCGCTCACAAATCCTTAGAGATTTGTGAGCGATGCAGGCTGTTGGGAGATCAAAAAGAATCAGGTTGGTCTTTTTCTATCACTCTTTTCCCATCCGTTTTCCCTCGCGAAGCGAAATTTTCAGCCGCCCGTCTACACGATCCTCTTGCGTCTCACTAAATTCCCTATCTGCCAGACCGCTCCATTCCAAATCCGACGGGCTGCTAGGCTGGCGCGTTAATTGCTCGATTATGGGAGATCTGCCCTCCACTGACTTTAGCGGTTCGGATCGACTCGGTCTGAGCCCGTTCACCCCAAAATCAACTCCAATATCAAACTACCTATGATTAATCCCTGTAGATTCTCTAAGCGGCAGTCGTGGCGTTACACTATATCAGGATGCCTCAGCGTCGCGCTCAGTGTTCTAACCATCGGACTCTGGATTTTGCCAACGGGCGCGTCCGCTCAAGATAAGGCAGCGGTGCTATTGCCAGGCAGCATTAATGATCAAAGCTGGAACGCACAGGGGTATCAGGGAGTGGCGTCACTCAAAGCGCTTGGCTGGGAAGTTGCGTATTCCGAGAATGTGCAGCCGGCTGATATGGCGCAGGCTTTGCAGGATTATGCGCGGCGCGGCTACACCCTACTCATTGGACACACCGGCAGATTCCAGTCGCCCATGCAACTCCTGGGTCCAAAGTTTCCGAAAGTGACCTTCATTATCGGAGGCGGCGACAAAGGCTTTGGAAAAAATGTGGCGTCCGTTGACTACAACAATGCTCAGTTCGGATACCTGATGGGTGTTCTCGCAGCGCGCATGAGCAAGACCGGTAAGATTGCATCAGTAAATGCGCTGGAGGGACTGCCCAATGTTGTTGCCCAGGTCGGTGGCTATCGGAAGGGCGCAAAAAGTGTGCGCCCGGACATTCAAACAAAGGTGATTTATATTCAAAACATCGAAGACGCGGCTGGCGCCAAAGAAGCCGCTTTGTCACTGATCGCCTGGGGTGCCGATTTTCTTAGCGGCAAACTCAATGCGGGTCAGCTCGGCATTGTCGAAGCAGCGAAAGAAAAAAACGTTTATGTGAACGGTCGTTCCCTGGAACACACTGGCATCGCGCCGGACAATCTCGTTACTAACATCATCGAGAAGTGGGGAGAGATGTACGGCACTGCCGGAACGCAAAGCAAAGCGGGAACAGTTGGCGGCAAATTTGAGCGCTACGGTCTCGATACCAAAGATTGCACCGGCGCTGAGCTGTCTTATAAGGAGGGTCAGGAGTTTAATTCGGTGGTTCCGCCTGAGGTCGTTGCCGAACTCCAGGAGTTGAAGAAAAAATTCGCGACTGGTGCGCTTAAAGTCAGTGTCACGCCGGAGGACGCGCGGGGCGGAGTACTATGAGCAAAACGGTTCCAGAATGAGATAGCTGCATGTCAGCGATGCTTGAAATGCGCGGTATTTGCAAGCGCTACGGTGAAGTCCGTGCCAATCGAAATATCGATTTGGAGGTCCCGCCCGGCCAAATTCTCGGTCTGCTCGGCGAGAACGGCTCGGGCAAAACCACACTAATGAAAGTGCTCTTCGGCATCGTCAAAGCGGACGTTGGTACGATTGAATTCAAGGGCCGAAGGCTTGATAATCACACCCCGGCCGATGCGATTGAGGCTGGCATTGGCATGATTCACCAGCAATTCATGCTGGTCGATGCGATGACCGTCGCGGAAAATGTGATGCTCGGCTGGGCAGATGCTGGGCAGTGGTTGCGTACGCGCGAGATCGCTCAATTGATCCGCCGAGCAAGCCAGACTTACGGTCTCGATCTGGACCCAAACGCCGTCGTCGGCGACTTGTCGCTTGGCCGGCGCCAGCGGGTCGAAATCGTTAAAGCAATTTTGCGGGGTGCTGAGCTTCTGATTCTGGACGAGCCAACCTCGAATTTGAGCCCACCGGAAGTCGCTGGGTTATTCGCCGTTATGGGGCGTCTGCGGAGTGAAGGACGTTCGCTCATCTTTATCTCCCACAAACTGGGGGAAGTGCTCGAAATCTGCGAGGAGGTTGTGGTCCTACGCGATGGAGAAGTGACCGGAAAGTGCTTGGTAAAGAATGCTACGCGAGCTGATCTTGCGCGCCTGATGATCGGACGCGAGATCGGCCTCGGCGCCGATCGAGGCGAGCATGCGCCCGGGGAGGAAATTCTGAAAGTCGAAGGATTGTCGACCCGGGGTCACGAGGGTATGCAGCAGTTACGCGATGTCACCTTCTCCTTGCGCACCGGAGAGATCCTCGCGCTAGCAGGCGTCGACGGAAACGGGCAAGCAGAGTTGGTCGAAACGATAGCCGGCCTCAAAACCGCGGCACGCGGACGTATCGTGATCGGCGGGCACGAAATCACTTTTGCATCAATCAAAGCACGCCTCGCGGCCGGTGTTGCCTACATTCCGGCGGACCGCATGACAACGAGCCTCGTACCGAGCATGACGGTGGAAGATAATCTTGCGATGCGAGATTTCCACCGCTCGCCGCTCCGCCGTGGGCCATGGCTCGATCGATCATCATTTCGCAGCCAGGCAACCAGAAAGATCGCTGAATTCGGCATCCGCTGTGCCGGTCCCGGCGCCCCGACTCAAACTCTGTCAGGCGGGAATCAGCAAAAGATTGTAGTGGCACGAGAGATTGGTCGAAGACCGCGCGTGTTACTCGCTTTGCAGCCGACTTGGGGCCTCGATCCCGGAGCGACGCGCTTTGTCATCGAACAGATAATCCACTTGCGCGATGCCGGCGGCGCCGTGCTGTACATTTCCTCCGAACTTGAGGAGGTACTTCTGCTCGGCGATCGAGTTGGTGTAATTTGCAAAGGCCGGCTATTGGGCGTGGTGGATCGTCATAACGTCGATCTTACAAAGATTGGACTGATGATGGCGGGAGTGGAAGAAACTTCCGAGCCCATTGAGGAGCGATAGATGCTAAGGCCATCTATCGATAACAACCAGAGAGAAGAAAAGACCGCGAAGATTGACAAAGAATCGGTGATTGCAAAACGTCGCTGGCCGATACCGGGAGGGTTCGGCGTAACCACATGGCGTGCGCCACTGCTGGCCGCGGTTGCTATCGGTCTTGCTTTAGCGGTGAGTGCAGTACCGATCCTCATTTCCGGCAAAAATCCGTTGCTCGCTTATTGGGCAATGCTTCGAGGGGCCATCGGTTCTGCCGATTCGATTGCCTTCGCGCTTAACAAGAGCACTCCCTATATCCTGGCCGGAGTCGGTGTAGCGATGTGCTTTCGGGCCAAAGTGATCAACATTGGGAGCGAAGGCCAAATCGCGGTCGGTGGTGTTGCGGCGTCATGGATCGCTCTTAATTTCTCGGAGTTTCCCTCTGTGATCGTTATCGCGGCGGCGCTGATTGCAGGTGCCATCGCCGGAGCGGCTTGGTCCGCGATCGCCGCGGTGATGCGGCTAAAACGTGGGGTGCACGAGGTACTCTGCACGTTGATGCTGAATTTTATCGGCTTACTGGTTGTGAGTGAAGTGTTGCGGGGGCCGATGGGTGAGCCTGGCGCCGGGTTCCCGCAATCTCCGCTGTTCGCCGAATCTAGTTGGCTGCCGAATCTTTTCCCCGGAATCGACATGCATGCGGGGATTATCTTTGCCGTCGCCGCCGTCGTCATCTGCCACGTCTTTTTATGGCATACGCCGTTTGGCTTCCGCCTTCGCTTGCTCGGCGGCAGCCCGAGTGCGGCAGCATATTCGGGAGTATCATTTGGCCGAAGCGTGTTCGAGGTCATGCTGATTGCCGGAGGGTTGGCCGGAATCGCGGGCGCCATAGAGGTGCTCGGCGTGCATTACCGGCTGATCGAAGGATTTTCGCAGGGCTTCGGCTTTAACGCCGTAGCGATCGCATTGCTGGCCGGTCTTAACCCGCTCGCGGTATTACCGGCCGGCTTATTTTTTGCCTTCCTGGAAGCGGGAGCGCTGGCGATGCAGCGTGAGATCGGTGTGCCCTCTTCGCTGGTATTTGTTATCCAAGGACTAACAATGATCTTTGTCCTTTGCGCCATCGGTATTGGTGCCAAAGAGCGAAGTGTCTGAAATCGAGCGATGGAGACCAAAGTCATTATCGAGGTGCTCGCGGCGTCGGTTCGAATCGCTACCCCCCTGCTCTTCGCTGCGTTGGGCGGCCTGCTCTCAGAGTCGGCTGGAACTTTTGCCGTTGGTATCGAGGGAATGATGTTGATGGGCGCTTTCGGTGGCGCAATTGCCAGTCTGATCTGCCACAGTGCTGTTGCCGGACTGTTGGCCAGCGCGATTAGCGGCGCAACCCTTGGGACAATCGTCGCGGTGGCTACCGCCCGATTCCGAGCCGACCAAATGGTTACAGGTTTGGCCGTCAATATTTTTGCTTTCGGACTTACGAGTTTTCTGCTGCGTGGCTTGTTCGGCGGCAATGCGCCGGCGATCGTTCTACCAACTCTGGGAGCGCTTTCGATCCCTTTTTTTTCCAGGTTGCCAATCATCGGACCGGTCCTCTTCGCCCAACCGGCATTGACCTACGCGGCTTTCGTCCTAGCCTTCGCACTTCAACTTTTTCTGACGAAAACCCGCTTTGGGCTTGCGCTTCGCGCGGTCGGCGAGAATCCGGCGGCTGCCTTCTCAACCGGGACGGATCCGGGTCGCGTCAGAATGGTTGCTACCATTGCCGGTGCCGCGATTGCCGGGCTCGGAGGTGCTGTATTGTCTTTGCAAGAGCTCGGCACTTTCACCGATGGGATGACAAACGGTCGCGGATTTATCGCGCTGGCTGCAATCATCGTCGGCCGCTGGATACCATTGCGGGTCATGCTAGGCTGCCTGCTGTTTGGGGCCGCTTCCGCGCTCGGCTTGAATATCCAAGGTTGGGGTCTGCCGATCAGCTCCTACATTGTGCAGATGATGCCCTATCTCATTGCACTTGGCGTACTCTGCGGGATTGGCCGCAAGGCGAGAATGCCGGCAGCAATCGGGAAGCCTTTTATCCGGAGCTAACTCGATCTAACCAAGAAAAAAATATCATGAAAATCGGTGTGCACAGAGTGGCGATGGCCGCTCCAAATGATGTGTCTGAGTTGGCGCGATTGATTGATTCCAAGCAAGTCAATCCCGCCGAAATTGTTGCGGTAATCGGAAAGACGGAAGGCAATGGTGGAGCGAACGATTTTACGCGGGGGTTCGCAACGTTGTCCTACCAGCTTCTCCTGGCAAGTCGCCTCAATACCTCCACGGAGGAGATTGGCAAACGAGTGACGTTCGTATGGTCCGGTGGCACAGAAGGAGTGCTTTCGCCTCATGCCACCATATTCACACAATCTGCAGATACCGGTAGTCCGGATGGTCCTAGGCTGGCGATTGGGATCGGGATAACACGAGACATACTTCCCGAGGAAGTAGGAACGATGACGCAGGTGAATGAGGTCGCCGGAGTCGTCAAAGAGTGTCTCGGTCAAGCCGGAATTACCGATCCTGCCGATGTTCACTACGTCCAAGTAAAAGGTCCACTGTTGACCCCGGCGAGCATCGCGGATGCGGATCGCCGCGGGAAAACGCTAGTCACCCGCGATCCAAACGGATCGAAAGCCTATGCCCGGGGGGCAATGGCGCTGGGAGTAGCGCTTGGCCTGGGCGAAGTGGACAAGGCGGTTCTCGCAAACGATGTGATCGGGCGACGCCTCGACCTGTTCTCTTCGGTAGCTTCGACCTCAGCCGGTGGAGAGCTTAAGAATTCCGAAGTGCTTCTATTTGGCAATTCACCTACGGCCACCGGCGATTACCGTATTGGCCATGGAATCCTTCAAGATGCGATTGATGCCGATGGCGTTCGTGCTGCGTTGCGTAGCGCCGGCCTGCACTTCGAAGGCAAGCTTTCGAACGACGAAGCGAACCGCGTAGCCGCCATTTTTTCGAAGTCGGACTGGGGCGTGAACGGCGTGATCCGTGGCCGTCGCACAACCATGTTGTCGGACGCCGACATTAATTACGAGCGGCACGCACGAGCCGCAGTCGGAGCGGTCATTGCTTCGATTACGTACGATCCGGCGATCTTTGTCTCTAGCGGTACCGAGCACCAGTGCGCTCCGGGCGAGTCGGTGATCGCCGCGATTGTCCGGATTTAACGCCTCTCAAGATTGATCATACCATTCTGAGCGATGCCAACCGACCTCTGGCAGAGATCCGCTTCAGAAATAGCGGCTAACTATAAGAGCGCGGAGTGTTCGCCGGTCGAGCTTGTCGATGCAGTGCTCGACCGGATTGAAAAAGTCAACCCGCTCCTCAATGCCATTGTGACGCTGGACATCGAAGGCGCTCGCGCGGCCGCTGAAGCGAGCGAAGTTCGTTGGCGAAAAGGCACTCCGCTCGGACCGTTGGACGGCGTGCCGATCACCGTCAAGGACAACATCCCGGTACGTGGACTGCGGGCAACCTGGGGCAGCAAGTTATACGCAAATTTTGTTCCCCCGATTGACGAACTCCCGATCGCGAGACTCCGCTCCGGCGGCGCCGTGATCCTGGGCAAAACGAACTGCCCGGAGTTTACTCTGCAGGGCTACACCGACAATCTCCTTTTCGGTCCGACCCGGAATCCGTGGAGTCTAGCCCTTACACCAGGCGGATCGAGCGGCGGCGGCGCGGCCGCAGTCTGTGCGGGACTCGGTCCGGTCGCGATCGGCACGGATGGCGGCGGCTCGATTCGCCGGCCCGCGTCTCACACCGGTCTGGTTGGACTAAAACCTTCGCGAGGTCGCGTGCCTCGCTGCGGCGGATTTCCGGCCATACTCCTTGATTTTGAGACCATTGGCCCGATGACCCGGACGGTCGCCGATCTCGTTGCTACGATGGACCTGATGAGCTCCCCTGACCGGCGCGATCCGCTGTCGTTGTTCTTTGCCAATCGTCCATTTGAGATCGAATCGCTATTGGCCAGTCGTATTCTTTTTGTTCCGCGTTTTGGTACATCACCAGTCGATCCGGAAATAGCGACGAGCGTCGCGAACGCCGCAAAGGCATTGGCGGACCTTGGTCATATCGTTGAAGAGGGGACTGCGCCCTTCGATGTCGACGCGTTGAGTCAACCATGGTCAGTTATCGGCCAAGTGGGGCTGGCATGGCTGCTCCGGTCGCACGCGAATCACCAAGGAAAGTTGACGCCCGCAATCGAGGAAATGGCGGTAAAGGGTTCGACGGTAACGGCCACTGAGTATTATGCCGCCCTGGAAGCCATCAAAGCGCTGCAGGCGAACCTCTTGCTTTTCTTCGATCGTTACGATCTGATCATGACGCCATCAGCAGCTGCGCTACCTTGGTCTGCTGAGAAGGCCTTTCCGCAAATTATCGGAGGTCAGGAGGTTGGCCCTAGAGGGCATGCGATATTTACTGCGTTCGCCAACATGACAGGCTGCCCAGGCATTAGCGTCCCAGCGACTCCCTCGACCGCTGGATTGCCGATCGGATTCCAATTGGTTTCAGCACTCGGACGAGACGGCTTACTCTGTTCCGTCGCGGCACAGTTTGAGGCAGCACGCCCTTGGGTGGACCGGCGGCCACCGCTATAAAGGATCAGGATAGACGACATTGCGGCCAAACCGGGTTTGTTCCGCGATCTCATAAAGACCCCTCGCTAAGATACCATGAGAGCACTTTGGAAAGGCGCTATCAGCTTCGGGCTAGTCACCATCCCGGTTTCACTCTTTCCCGCTATTCGTCGCGAAGAACTAACGTTCCGTCTTCTCCGCCGTTCAGACCTGAGCCCGGTCGATTATAAGCGCGACTCATGCTAGAGCTCATGCATTTCCCGCAAGAGGTGCTCGACGCATCTGAAATCAAAGCGCCCGCGGAAAAGCCCATCTCTAAGACCGGGATGCAGATGCCCAGGCAACTCATTGAGAGCATGACTTCGAAATGGGAACCAGAGCGCTACTCCGATGAATATCACCAGGCGCCTCTCCTTGAGAATGTCACGAGGGCATTTCCGTCAGTGAGACTTTCTGGAATCGCGTAAAGATCGAACACTTTCCCGGATCACGAGTTCCGGAACGATGCTGCGATGGCGGCGCACAGTTGTCGGATCAGCTATTAACTCGGCCACAAACTCCAGGCTGGTGGAACCAAGTAGGTCGAAGTCATGATTTACCGTTGTCAAAGGCGGCCGGAAAAAGCGCGATTCGGGCATGTTATCAAATCCGATGACCGATACATCGCCGGGCACACTGACTCCCGCTTCGGCGAATCCCTCCAGAACTCCGAGCGCCATCTGATCGTTGGCAGCAACTATCCCGGAAAAGCGTGCTTTGGTTTCAAGCAGCTTTCGAGCCGCTAGATACCCACCCTCGGCGCTCCACTCCCCCTCACAGGCAGGGCCCAGTGGTAGCCGATGGGCGGCAAGCGCATGTTGCCATCCCACCCGGCGCAAACTCGCACACCGCCAAGAGAGCGGTCCACTGATACACGCGATCCGTCGATGCCCAGCCGCGATCAGATACTCGGTGGCTCGCCGTGATCCCGCCAAACTATCAATCGCAACCGTGGCGAAGCGCCGACCGCCATTCGCATCCATGACTACATACGGCGTCGGTTCGAAAATTTTCTTAAGCGCAGGCAGTTCGATCGCCAGCGGTACATTTAAAATGAAACCATCAACACCGTGTTCGCGCAGTTGGTCAGCACATAATTTGATTTGGTCCGGGGTCGGATCCTCCGCGCTGGCGAGGACCAAATTGTAGCCAAGGCCCATTGCCGACTGGCTAATACTGATAATTACATGGGACGGTCCATAGGACTCGGCGGCATAGGTAATAACACCGATCAGCGTCGAGCGTTTGGCGGCCAAATTGCGAGCCGCTTTGTTCGGCCGATAATTGAGCTCTCTGATTGCCGCGAGAACCCGAGTACGGGTCCGATCAGTCACCAATGGGCTTCCGTTGACCACCCGCGAGACGGTTTGATGGGATACGCCGGCGAGCTCAGCTACCTGGTAAAGCGTGACGCTGGGCGGGATGATTCTTTTGGCAGGATTCGGACTCGACATCAGCATGGCAGCAACCGCTACCAGCGACTTTTGCCTGAATTGCCAATTGACAGCAAGCAAACATCCTGATTTTGTTAGCGCTAACAATTCCCCCTATGAATGCCCCTTTTCGCTTGCCGTTCCAACGGATTCTTGCGGCGGTCTTGATCCTGATCGGCTTCTCCTCCGGCTCCTTCATTCCGACCGCAACCGCCGCGACGGTTGTTCATTGGCTCACTCTCTCAGATGGGGCTTGGCCCGCCAGCGTGAAGAAAGTCATCGCAGCGTTTGAAGCGGAGAATCCAGACATCAAAATTCAACTCGATACCTATCCCTTTCGCCAGCTCTTCGAAACCATCGAGGTCCGGATGAAGTCACAGGACAAAGATGTCGATCTGATGAGTGTCGATGTGCCGCTGGTAGCCTCCTATTCGGTTCGTGGGTTCCTGGCGCCTCTGGACGAGTACTTCCCGCAATCGGAAATCGAGAAAACCTGGGTCCAGGCTTCCTGGCGTGCAGGGTCGCACACCGATCACTTCATGGCGGCCCCGCAAAATAGCTCGACCCAGTTCATGTTCATCAACCGCAAGCTATTCCAGCAAGCGGGCATCGAGCCGCCAAAGGCGCTGAACCCCGCTGAAAACCTCAGCTATGATCAGGTTTCTCAAATAGCGCAGAACGACCGCTGGACTTGGGAGCAGGTGGTTGATGCGGCGAAAAAGCTGACCAAAGCGCAAAATGGAAAAACCGAGATCTGGGGATTTGAGTTTGACCAGGTCGGCCGGCTCTATCAGCTGCAATGTCTGGGTGATTCGCTCGGAGCCTCGTTGGTCGGACCGGATGGGTTGACCGCACAAGGTTATTTCAATTCTCCAGCCAGCCTGAAAGCTGCCCAATGGTACGGAGATCTCTTTAACAA
>Ga0137415_10005923_pt1 | contig 12088 bp, 12 predicted proteins | sample CZODoug3_1_1_16f_FD_183082 | JGI IMG/M metagenome (GOLD analysis project Ga0137415, IMG submission 183082) | Vadose zone soil fungal communities from Angelo Coast Range Reserve, California, USA - CZODoug3_1_1_16fungal (Hybrid Assembly) | ecosystem: Environmental > Terrestrial > Soil > Vadose...
GGATTCGCGCTCGCAAGCAGTGAACCGCAAGCTTGCGCGCGAACGTTTGCTCGCTGCGATCGAGAGTGCGCAACAAAAGCGTCGCGCTACTCAAATCGCGGAGCGCGAAAAAGCGCGCCGAAGAAAATCGCCGCGGCCAGTTGCGCTGAAAAAGAAAATTCTGGAAACGAAACGCAAACGTGGCGAGCTAAAGAAGCAGCGAGGCAAGATCCAGTTGGATTAACTCACCAAAGCAAATCTTGTAACGCACGAATTCTATTTTCGGTCAGCTTGGATTTCTCCTCGGCTGACTGCGTGGCATCTCGAGTTTTCAGCCACGCAATTTGCTCCTGCTTCACTTTGGCAAAGCGGCCGGGTGGCAGAAGGGATCGAACAGCCGCGTAAATGTCGTTCATGATTTTGTCCAGAGCGTCCGCTTTTTCTTCTTCAGATGAAAATACTGAGCCGGTAAAGTTTTCCGGCACTTTCGTCGAGTCCGCAGCAACGATCATGTGCCTGGCGAAATCCTCCTGATAGGCAGTGCTAAGAGCATCCTGATCTTCGCTTTTGATTTTACGTGCGCTGGAGTCAGTCCATTTTTCGGACTTCAAGTCAAACGTGCCCTGAAATCTAGCGTAGTTGCTCGGCTCGTCCGGCAGCTGCTTCGGATTCGTGTAGCTAAGTGCCCGTACCTTAAGCTTGTGATCCGGCGCGAACCTAAAGTACGCGTTCACATATCCATCGAACAATCGTCCCAGACTTTTTTGGATGTGCTCGCCGAGGTCGATCTGGCGGAAGCCTTCGCCCTTCAATTCCAACGCGAACACCGAATCAAAGCCGTATCTTCCCTCATACTCGAGCACGCAGACGCTTGAGTCAGGCGACCAGACGACTTGCAGATCACGATGGTTCTGTCCCTCGAAATAATCTGTTCCGCGAACTTCGCCGAGCACCTGCCCCATCTGCAGATTCGCCAAAAATGTGGTGTTTCCATCGGTTTGATCCTGCTCGATCGCAGCTTCCCTCGACAGCACGAGCACTCCGTAGCGGTCATCCAGCGATTCGGAGTGCTCGTGAACAACGTAATTTTGCGGCCAATCGGCAGCGGCGACAGCCCTCGCGAGTCCGAGGTGTAGTGCTAAGACGAAACAGAGAATTAGAACTCGTCCTCTAAGAAGCATGTCCAAATGGTAGCTGATTCTGGGTTGCTCGGGAAAAATAATTCTTTCCGCTAATACATCTGGCGAAGCGACTTGTGACGAATCGTTTGTTGAAAGAAACAATTCACGCCATGAAAAAAGCAATCATACTTGGTTCGGCGCTCTCAATTGTTGCGTCGATCTTGATCTCCTGTTCCAGCACACCAGAGACCACCACGACCACCACGCGTCAAACCACAGTGACTACCCAACCACCGCCGACAGGCATGCAAACCACCACAACGACGCACCAAATGGGCGGCGGCTATTGATCAGTACACACCAGCAGTTTCAACAGATTAGTGACTGTCGGTGGTAGAGCTGTCTCCACTCGGGACCGATTCGGCGCACGGTAAATTCGCCGCTTTCCACTCCATCGCCATGCGTATGCGCGCCCGCCCGCTGGGGTGATCGAAAAAGATGAATTCCTCGATCGGTGTCGGGTCGAGCTTTCGGTAAGCGCCGAGTTTGAGCGTCACCCTGGCCATGCCATCTGGCTCGCGCGCGGTGTTAATTCCGAAAGCGTCTGCTTCGCGTTCCGTCACTCTTACGACGGTATTCAGAAGTGGCGTCGCGATGAAAAGTAACGTGCTCAGTATTAAAACGAGCAGCGGCAGTCCGGCTGGATCCGCAATGCCCCGCACGCCCCACTTAACGCCCCGACGCCTCACCGCGGCGTCGAACATCTGACGAGTAAGCGCGAGTCCGATGACGATGAAGGTTGCAGAATAAGTCAACAGTTTCGCGCCATGATTCAGCACGTAATGGCCCATCTCGTGTGCCATCACGGCGCGTATTTCCGGCAGCGTGCATTGCTTGAGAAGATTGTCATTGAGGGCAATTCGCGTTGTTCCCAGAAAGCCCGCAACGTTTGCGCTTACTCGCGTGGTCTGACGTGAAGCGTCAACTTCAAAGACTTGTCTTGCCGGAATTTGGTTTGCCTGGGCCATCGCAAGGATCGGATTCCTGATTTCGGGGTTGGTTATCGCCTTGTACGTATTGAAGAGCGGTTCGACGAAAACAGGCGTGATAACGACGACAACGCTCATAAAGAGAACCGCCACGACTGTCCCCCAAACCCACCACGTCCGCGGTGCGCGTCGGAACACGGCATAGAGAGCAATTAGCAGTATCGTGCCGCCAATTATTGTGAGGCCAAAGCCGATCCACTGCTCGCGAAACCACGGTAGAAAACTCTGTGTCGCCAAGCCGTACTGATGTTCGCGCACAAAGTGTTCATAAAAATCCAGCGGAAAACCGAGCGTGCCGACAATCAGAAAATATGGAATCGCGTAGCAGGCGATTTGGAGGGGAAACTGAGGAAGCCAACTCCTTCCCGTGCAGATGCGTTCGGCGAAATCGCGCAGGCGCGCGGAGATTCCTGATTCAAGGAGAAAGATAGAGATTGCGACGGCGACCAGAAAATTCCACAGAAGCAGCCAGTAACCGCCCTCGAAATATCTGTCCGACTTTTGGCGTTTCTCCTGCGGGACAGTAGCCAACCACGCTTTTGTGGCGGCGGCTGGATCGAATGATTTTGTATTCACTATGACCGCGGGTGAGCTGTGGCCGGAGTCGTTGATCCCAGCACGGGGTTCGACGGAGCTAAACTTCTCTGAGATTGCAGGGGAGGCAGTTTCTGCTGCACTCGCGAGTCCGCCGACAGACGTCAAAGCGCTGACGACTCCAATGCTGAGCAATATTAAAATCGGAGACTTCGTCATCACCGCGTGGATATTAATCATGAATTCAAGATAGAACCATCCGCTGCGATAGTTTGGCCGGGATACGAGATCACCGATCCCGTCCACAGCTCCGCTTTCCGGTGTCGGACGGGAAGATCGGATGTCGTTTCATTAGGCTGGACAACGACGGCCCACAGTAGAAGATCGAAGCATGAAGTCGCCCGTACTGCCGGTTTGCACGCTCTTGATGCTGTGCGCTCTCCGGAGTTTAAGCGCGCAAACAAGCCCGGCGGATGCAGAACAGTACGGACCGTATCCTGCGAATTACAAGGAAATCGCAATGAAATGGCTCGAGACGCAACTGATCGATTCGGAGAGCGCGAAGGTTGAATGGGATGGTGGGCCGAAACCGGCAAACTTGGGCACCAAGGATAAACCGCTTTACGGCTATCTGGTTAATTTTAAAGTAAACGCCCGAAATCGCTTCGGCAGTTACACCGGACTGCAAAGCCATGGTGTGTTAATCCGCAACGGCGAAGTGATAAAAGGCCTCGGTTTCGGTTATTAATGATCAAGACAAAATGAAATTAAATACTCGATTGAGATCATCGGGCCAGGTGGTGGTTATTTTAATCATCGTGCTGGTGTTACTGGGTATTGGTTATTGGTGGCTCAACTCTACGAAAGAGGAGATGGCCAGGGAAGGGAAACAGTTCGCCAACGAAGCAACACAGAAAATTCTAGTCCAGCATGACATTAATTTTTTCGCCTCGCATCTAAGCCCACAGGCGCGCATGAATTTCCCAGTCTCGGCGCAGCAGGAATTTATGAATGAAATTGTGCAGATGGGAGCGCCCGCCACCGCGATTGATCTGCAGGGCCAAATTGAATTCCAATCGCAATTTTTCGAGCCGCACGGTAGCTTCCATACACGCATAAATTACCCGGCAAAGTACGCCGATTTTGACCTCATCATTTCGCATCCGGTGGGCCGCTGGCAAATCGACACGATCGCATTTGTGAAGCAGGCCGAGCAGTTCGCACCTGCGCCTGCCGCCCCACCTCCGCCTCCGCCTGCAGCATCACCTGCCTCTTCCGCGCCACCTCCAAGTTCAGCTCCACCTGCAGGGTCAGCTCCACCTGGGGGCTAACTAACTCAGTGCTGCGCTTTCCCCGGCGAAGCCGGCTATTGCAGTAAACGGTCGAGCGAATCCACGCAAATCTGCGACCACGTCTCCATGGTTTCGCGACGCGCAAGCAATTCGTTTTTTGGAAGAAATGTCAGCCCGGTGATCATCGCTTCGCGTTTTTCCACCTTCGGCTCGGTCAGTTTGAAGACGTGAACGATACCGAGATGGACGCGTCCTACTTCAGTGGAGTCGTCGTTTAAGAAAGCAGCGATTCGATTTTGAAACTTCGAAAGTAAACGGATTTCCTCGTGTACCTCACGCTCAACGACTCGGTTGTAATGTTCTTCGTCCAGAGTGAACAGACCCGCGTCGGCGTCGTTTAAATGCCCACCAATTCCGATTGATCCCTTTGCGACGAGTCGTTGCTCGCCTGCTTTCTTTCCACGCACGTAATGCAGCACCGTGTCTTGAAAGACGATTAGTGTGTAGGGAATGATCTGCTTGTAGGCGGGATTACTCTCAGCTTCGGCACGTCGAATCAAAAAGTTGTTTCCACGCAACAGAATCGCTTTCAGATATTTTTCCGGTTCGAAATTGAGTCCCTGGAAAGCGCCAAGCTCATCAAACAAACGTCGTCTGATTACCAGAACGTTTTCGTCCGGAGGATTCATCAAGCTGTCATTCTGATCCCGCAGTCGCGGAGAAGAATCTCTGGTCATTGCTCGCTCGATCTAAATCAACAATTCAGAGATGTCTCGACTTCGCTCGACATGACACACGAAAGGTCAGAACGAATAATTCACTCCCACTTGCGGCCCAAAAAGGTTCACGCTCGGATTCGGATCGGTTTGTCCACCGTTGGATAGATGCTGATAAAGCGCTCCGACATCAATTTTCCAATGATCGTTCACGTTGTACGAAATGCCGGCGGCCGATAAAATGTTGAACGTAAAGTCCTGGCCTTGTCCACCAGGAACCTCGGGGTGGCTATCGATTGCGCCTGCGCCAACGCCTCCCGAAATGTATGGAACCAACCGGCTGCCGGGTTGAACAAAGTTGTAGCGCATTCCGAGATTGAATCCGAAATAATGATTTTCGATTCCGCGAAAAATCGGTTCCAGCACAGCACTCACGTAAAATTGATGGTAGCCACGGAGCCAACTGTCGCTCCTAACAACGCCCCAACGAACGCGCGCCGTCAGGAACTCCGCGCCAATTTCGTAACTCGCCGGTGGGTTGATCGCGCCAAATAAAAACGCGGACTCGATTGCAACTTCGAATCGTTGCGGATTGAACTCTTCAGTTGCTGTGGCGACGCGTGATTGTTCGGCGCCGCCAAACGCTCGCATGCAATTGAAAATGAGCGCGCAAGCCGCTAACGCGCGAAGCCTTTTCATATGGCCCGCCTACGATAGAGGCCACCGATCAGATTGCAATTCGGAGGGTTTGCTGTAGCGGCGCTCTGTGAGCGCCGAAATTCAAGCAAAGGCGATCTCCAGCTTGCCCAGCGGCGGACACGAGACCGCCGCTCCTTGAGTCGGCGGTCAGAGAGCGTCGCTAAAAAATTCCGCAACGTCCAAAGGTAATGGACTCGTCCATTCTCGCTCGCCTTCGATTGCCAGTTTCGCCGAATGAAGCGCATGACGTGGCACGAGTAACCGTTGCTGGAGTTCAGGTGTCCACCCCGTCTCAATAAAACGCAGGTAAAGCTGCTCGTCGGGGCCGTAGATTTTGTCGCCCACAACTGGGTGCCCGACGGATGCGAGATGCACTCGTATTTGATGGGTTCGTCCCGTAAGTGGAATTGCACGAACCAAACTGAACTTCTCAGCGCGCGCCGACTGGTTTGCATGGAATTTTTTCCGGTCCTCACCTTCATCCTTTTCCTGGCCCGGGAGCGGAAGTCGCGAATCGGCAGATGAGGATGCAACTGACCGTTTTGCGAATCGCCGCTCGACGCGAAACTCCGTCTGCGCTGGCGCGCCACCCGGGTGAATCATTTGCTTTAGCCAAATCACCGATTCCTGGTGTTTGCGCTGTCGATCTAGCGGTGCGTCAACGACGTAGTGCTCCCATTCGGGCCAACCCCAAACGATCGCGAGATACTCTTTCTTTACTCGCTGGTGTTGCATCAGCAGGCCGAATCGGCGTGCCACCGCGCTCGTCTTAGCGACCAGAACCAAGCCGCTGGTCTCGCGATCGAGCCGATTTACAATTGAAATCTGCCCGCCGCCAGCAATCTCGAATGCGAACAAGTCGCGCAATTCTCTCCAAAGATTGCGCGCGCCATTCGGTTTTGTCGGGTGAGTCAGAAGGAACGGCGGTTTATCGATGACAGCATAGTCGTCCGTTTCGTCAATGACCTTGAAATGGAGTAGTGGAGTAATGGAGTAATGGAGTAGGGAATGCGCGTTAGATCAAAGCCTCATCACTCCATTACTCCAGTACTCTATTCCGGTGCTTGACCTTACTCCCAAAACTGTTTTACCTAAAGCCCCTCAACTAGGAGCAATACTTGGACCCTAAAGACGTCAAAGAGATTAAAGCCATCATCAGTTTGATGGAGAAGCATGACCTTTCGGTCTTTGAGATCGAAAAGGAAGGGTTTCGTCTTAAGCTTGAAAAAAGTCCGTCGACTCAGCGAACGGCGGCTGCGCCGCCTGAAGCAGCATCGCCGCCCGAGGGCGCTTCCACTGCGCCTGAAACTGCGCCTGCCGCGCCCAGATCCATCGAAACCGTACCGTTGAAAGACATCGTGTCACCGATGGTGGGCACGTTCTACCGCTCTGCGTCGCCGGACAGTCCGACGTTCGTTGATGTCGGTAAATCCGTCACCGAAGATACCGTGGTTTGCATCATTGAAGCGATGAAAGTCATGAATGAAATCAAAGCAGAAACAACTGGAGTCGTTGCCGAAGTAGTGGCCGAAAACGGCAAACCCGTGCAGTTCGGGCAGGTGCTGTTCAGAGTCCGATGAGCATCAGACAAATCTTAAATTGCAGGGCGGGCGCATCGCCTGCCAAAGCGCGTCTCTAGGCCGGCAAGCGTGGCGCTTGCCCTACAATTTACTCATGTTCGAGAAAGTACTGATCGCCAATCGTGGTGAGATTGCGCTGCGGGTGATTCGCGCCTGCAAGGAACTTGGCATTCGGACACTGGCCGTCTATTCAGAGGCGGACGTCGATTCGCTGCACGTCCAACTTGCAGATGAATCCATCTGCATCGGCGCTGCGCCTAGCTTGGAAAGTTATTTGAAAATCGATCGGATCATGAGCGCTGCCGAAATCGGCGACGTCGATGCCATTCATCCCGGATATGGATTTCTGGCTGAGAATCCGCACTTCGCGGAGGTGTGCGAAAGAAGCAACATCAAATTTATCGGTCCATCGTCGCGTGCGATGCAGGCAATGGGCGACAAGAATGCTGCTCGTGTACACGCACGCAAAGCCGGCGTGGCAGTGACTCCCGGGAGTGACAGCATCGTCGACACAGAGGACGAGGCGATAAAAGTCGCGAAGAAAATCGGATACCCGGTGATGATCAAGGCGGCTGCCGGCGGTGGCGGCCGCGGAATGCGCACAGCACATAACGAGCCCAGCCTTAAATCAGCCTTTCACAGTGCGCGTCACGAGGCGCAGAAAGCTTTTGGCAACGAACAGGTTTACCTGGAGAAACTCATCATCAATCCGCATCACATTGAATTTCAAATTGTCGCCGACAGCCATGGCCGCATCGTGCACCTCGGCGAACGCGATTGTTCCATTCAGCGACGTAACCAGAAAGTGATTGAAGAATGCCCGTCACCGCTGATGACGCCGAGTCTTCGCAAGAAAATGGGAAATGCTGCTATCAAGCTGGCCAAGTCAGTCGGTTACGAAAATGCAGGCACGATTGAATTCCTGGTCGATCAAGACAGGCATTTTTATTTCATGGAAATGAACACGCGCATCCAGGTGGAGCACACCATCACCGAGGAAGTGTTCGCGTGCGATCTTGTAAAAGAGCAGATCCGTATCGCTGCCGGCCAACCGCTGTCGCCGCATATCGCGCACGCCGTCCCGCGATTGCATGCCATTCAATGCCGCATCAACGCCGAAGATCCGGCCAATGATTTTCAGCCATCACCGGGCCGAATTGATTTTTATTATGCGCCGGGCGGCCGGGGAGTACGAATCGACTCACATGTTTATACTGGCTATACAGTGCCGCCGTACTACGACTCGCTGATTGCAAAAATAATCACAGTCGGTGCGACACGGATCAACGCGATTGATCGAATGCGTCGCGCACTCGACGAGTATTATATTACCGGCATTAAGACGACGGTGCCGTTCCACGCGGCCATGATGCGAAACGGCGATTTCCGCGATGGAAACTACGACACAGGATTAATGGACCGCCTCATTTCAGCGGGCAAACTCGAGCTCGCTTCGCGGCCCCTTCGCTTGCATGACTAAAGCGCAGTGTGCTGTACCCGTGCTGTCCCCGGCGCACTGGGATTGGGGCTGGGACGATCCGCTGAGGACAGCGGACACTACAGCACGTCATTTGTAACGCGCAATTCATGAGGGCGATCAGCGAATGCCGTCTCTACGGAATCATTGATTTGGGCTACGTTGAAGTATTCGATGTTACTCGCGTCGCGGAGCAAATGATCGAAGGCAGCGTTGATCTGATTCAGCTCCGCGGAAAAGGAAAATCCGTCGACGAACTTGCTGGATTCGCCGCCAGGCTGCACGAAATAACAGCCAGGTCCTTGACGCCACTGATCGTGAACGATCATGCGGAGATCGCCAGAGAAATTCCTGCGGAAGGCGTGCACGTCGGTCAGGAAGATGACTCGATCGAACTAGTGCGTCGCAAAGCACATCGCCAAGTTTTAGTCGGAAAATCCACACACAGCATCGAGCAAGCACTCGCAGCGCAGCGCGAGGGCGCGGACTATATCGGATTCGGCCCGATCTTCGCTACACCTACGAAACCCGATTATGCGCCGATTGGCCTTGCGGACATCAGCCGCGTTCACGCAGAAGTCAGCATCCCGATTTTCTGTATTGGCGGAATCAACATCGACAATCTACAGAGCGTGATCGACGCCGGAGCGAAGCGCGTCGTAATGGTTTCCGCGTTGATCAAGGCGCACAGCATTGTGGATTATGCGCGCTGTGTGACTGATATGCTGGCATAAATGACGCATGACGAATGACCGAATGCCGAAGGAATGACGAAATCCGAATGACTAAATATTGGCAACATTTTGTAGTTCATCATTTATCATTCGGGATTTGTTCGTCATTCGTCATTCGTGCTTCGTCATTCTAATCATGTCCGTCCTCGTTGTTGGCTCAATCGCTATCGACGCAGTTAAGACGCCGGTTGAGGAACATTCCGATCTGTTAGGCGGATCCGCCTGCTACGGAGCGCTAGCGGCAAGCTTCTTTTCTCCAGTTCGGCTGGTGGGAATTGTGGGCGACGATTTTCCTGAATCAGAATTTGAGTTTTGGAGGTCGCGCAAGATCGATAGCGAAGGCGTGCAGCGAGCGAATGGAAAAACTTTCCGCTGGTCAGGGGAATATTCATGGGACCTGAACACGCGTGAGACGCGCTCGATCGCGCTCAACGTCTTCGAAAATTTCAAGCCGGTACTCCCGGAAGCATATCGTGAAACCGAGTTCGTTTTGCTGGCCAACATCGCACCCTCTTTGCAAGCGCATGTGCTCGACCAGATGAAACGGCCGCGCTTCGTGGTCGCGGACACAATGGATCTCTGGATCGAGTCTGCGCGAGCTGATCTCGACGCGCTGCTTCAACGCGTTGATCTGCTCATCCTCAACGACAGCGAAGCGCGCGAAATAACAAACGAGACCAGCCTCATCAAGGCCGGCCGGCGCATCCGCAAGATGGGGCCGCAGTACGTGGCGATAAAAAAAGGTGAGCACGGCGCATTGCTCTTCGGTGAAGGCGATCAGTTCTTCAGTTGTGGCGCGTATCCGCTCGAAGACATTCACGATCCAACCGGAGCAGGGGACACGTTCGCTGGCGGCATGGCCGGGTATCTCGCTGGGACAGTGAAGACGGTCCACTTCAACGATCTGCGCAAAGCGATGATCTACGGGAGCGTGCTCGCGAGTTTTTGCGTAGAAGCCTTCAGTCTCGAGCGGTTGCGCAAGCTCACAATGGAGGAAATCACCAGGCGGTACGAGACATTCAAACTCATGAGCCAATTTGAGGTGCCCGTGGAATGACGATGCAAGAGTCCGAGTATCGCAGATTGTTGCGGCGCACGTTGATCATAACGGCAGTATGCATTGTTGCCGTCTTGATCTGTTACTTCTGGATTGATCGTCCTGTGGCGTTTTTTGTTTATGGCCATCACATCAACAAGATCGAAGTCTTTCGATGGTTCACTTATCCGCCGCCCGAAGTACAGAATTGGTCCGCCCTAGTCTTGACGATTTTAATGGTTCGGCGCGCATGGGGACCATTTTTGCGCTGGCAAAAGGTGCTGCTGGTCGCGTGTGTTAGCTTGATCGTTGCCGATGATTTCCGCATCTCGTTAGGCGATGTTTTCGGTCGCTACTGGCCCCAGACCTGGACTCACGATAACCCATCGCTCATCGGCACCGGCACGTACGGTTTTCATCCGTTTCAGCGTGGCGACGACATTGGCAGCTTCCCCTCTGGCCATGCGGCGAGGATCTTCGGGTTCGCCACGGTGTGGATGATTGCGATGCCCCCTAGTCGCGTCGCAGCCACCCTGATTTGCACTCCGATGCTCGTGAGCCTTGTAGCGATGAATTATCATTTTGTCAGCGACGTAATTGCCGGCAGCGTTTTAGGCGCGCTGGTCGCTACCTACGCGGCGCATCTGGCGCGACTTGAAATATCGTGATTCTAATGTGGCGCAAGGGTTGTACTTGTGAGTTTGGGACAGCGAAGCTAATGAAATCGCGCCACGGGATCGCCGTCGTTGCCGTCGCTGTTCTTTGGATCTCGGCGGTCGATCTTTGCGCACGCGAAGGAACTAAAGACTGGGTAGTATTGGAAAATTGCCGGCTTATCACAAACCCGGCGAATGACGGCGACAGTTTTCATGTGAGTGTCGGCCCGAATGAATACCTCTTTCGGCTCTATTTCGTCGATGCGCCCGAAACGGATGAAATGACTCCGAGACGCCTCGTTGATCAGGCGAAATATTTTGCGATCACCGTACCCCAAGCCATCGAAGTAGGACGAGCGGCGAAAGAGTTCACCCGGCAGAAGCTGTCTGGGTCATTCACTGTGTTCACGCATATGTCCGACGCAATGGGCCAGAGCAGGCTCGAACGCTTTTATGCATTCGTTCAGACGAGCGAGGACGATTTGAGTGAGCAATTAGTTCGCAATGGGCTCGCGCGGAACTACGGATTCAAAGCGGTTCCGCCGGGATTAAAAAATTCACGATTAGAGATACAAAAACTTCAACAATTTGAGGATGAAGCAAGGCGAGAGAAAATCGGCGGATGGGGCGTCAGCGCAGGCCGATTAAACGCGCGCGCGCCAAGCCCTATTGCTTTCAGTGTTTTCCTTTCTGAGCAAAAGCAACCACGCACGACGCGCCCTGCACATTCGATTGTTCCCGCTTCTGCAATGCAGACGCCAAACACGCCGATTGCAGCGAACAACCCCGCCGGGTCAAGTAAGTCGCATGCGAAAGAAAAGACGCCACTCGGCAGGATCGACGTCAATACAGCGACAGAGAAAGAGCTGACGACTGTGCCCGGGATCGGCCACGTAATGGCGGCGCGAATTATTGCCGCGCGCCCATTTCGAAGCGCTGACGATTTAAAGAGAGTGAGCGGCATCGGAGACAAAAAATACGCGCAGATCCGGCCATACTTTCAGTAATCGCTGTGGTGTTGCGTGAGTGTTTTAGTTCGCCAATCACGCGAATTGAGCAAAAATTTCGCGCGAAGCGCTTTGGAGTGCGGCGCGCTCGACGCCGCTTTCGCACGCTCGCCAGACTCAGCATTCGAGAGGAAAAGCGCGCCCGAGAGGATTCGAACCACTAACCTTCTGATCCGTAGTCAGATGCTCTATCCAGTTGAGCTACGGG
>Ga0137415_10005924_pt1 | contig 12086 bp, 8 predicted proteins | sample CZODoug3_1_1_16f_FD_183082 | JGI IMG/M metagenome (GOLD analysis project Ga0137415, IMG submission 183082) | Vadose zone soil fungal communities from Angelo Coast Range Reserve, California, USA - CZODoug3_1_1_16fungal (Hybrid Assembly) | ecosystem: Environmental > Terrestrial > Soil > Vadose...
TCGTGCGTGACCATCACCACCGTCTTCTTCAGCCGCGCAAAAGCGTCGCGCAGATCCTCCTGCAGGTCGAAGCGCGTCATGGGGTCGAGGGCTCCGAGGGGCTCGTCGAGCAGAAGCACCTCCGGGTCGAGCATCAACGCCCGCATCAGGCTCACGCGCTGCGCCTGCCCGCCCGAGAGCTGGCGTGGGAGGCGGCGCAAGGCGTCGCGCGGCAGGCGGGCGATCGCCGTCAGCTCCTCGATGCGGGCGGCGATCTTGGTGGGGTGCCAGTGCAGCCAACGCGCCACCAACGAGACGTTTTCCCGGACATCCAGGTGCGGAAAGAGGGCTCCCCCCTGGACGACGTATCCGATCTGCCTCCGGATCTCCTGCAACTCGCCGGCGTCGAGCGGGCGTCCGCGGAAGCGCACGGCTCCGGAGTCCGGCCAGATGAGCCCGTTGAGCATGCGTAGCAGCGTCGACTTGCCGGCCCCGCTCGGTCCGATCAGCGCGGTCGTCGTCCCCGGGGGCACCGAGAAGTCGATGGGCCCGACCACCACGGCCCGGCCATAGCTCTTGACCACTCCAGCCATCTCGAACACGGCAGTCACGGCGCCGAACGTAGCCTGAGCGGGCCGTCCCGGCGAGCCCCGCCCCGCCGGCACCTCGCTGCCCGCGCCGCAGGGGCTCACCTTCGAGGTGGAGGACTTGCAATGGAAAGCATCAAGCATGCGGTAGCCGAAAGCGCGGGCATGGAGGTGCTCCGCCTGCTCAATGCGGTGGAGCGCGGCGACCATGACGCGATCGACGGGACGCGGGCGCTGGCCCAGTTCGAGCGGCTGACGCGCGATCTCCCTCCGGTGCCGTTCCCGGAGGTGGCGCGCGAGGCACTCGCGTACCTCTCGCGCCCGCAGCGGCTCGCGCTCGCGGAGCTTCTCCAGGCGCGCACCCGCTACAGCGACCTGACTGCTCCGGGCCTGATGAAGCAGGGTTTGCAGGATCCGGGTGAGATCGCGCTCGCACTCCAGGCGCTGCACCACGAGGATCCGGAGCTGGTGGTGCAGCTCCTCGGGTCGGAGTTCCGCGATCTGCCGGTGATGAAGCTGGCGCTGGCGGCGCTCGCCGGCGTGGCGGCAATGAGGAGCGTGGCACCGCCCGACCAGCGCCGGTAGTCCGCTTGAGATAGCGTTGGGCACGTGTTTCGCTCGTGGTACGCCACCTGCCCGCGCGGCGCCGAGGAAGCGCTCGAGCACGAGCTGCGCGGTATCGGGGCAAAGGGCGTCCGGCCTGGACGGGGCGTCGTGCGGTTCACCGGAGAACGGGACATCGCCTTGCGGGGATGCCTGGAGCTGCGGACAGCGCTGCGCGTCCTCGAGCCGATCGGGGAGTTCAGCGCGACCGATGCAGAGCAGCTCTACGCGGGCGCCCTCCAGCTGCCCTGGGCCGAGCTGGTCGCGCGGGGGCAGACCATCGCGGTGGCAGCGACCGGACGCGCCGCGGGGCTGACGCATACGCATTTCGTCGAGCAGAAGCTGAAAGACGCGGTCGTCGACGCGCTGCGGGACAAAACGGGGTTCCGCCCCGACGTCGACCCGAAGGCGCCGGGAGTGCTCATCGTCGCGCACCTGGCAAGCGGCGCATGCACCGTATCGCTGGACCTGGCGGGCGACCTGTTGTCGAACCGCGGCTACCGCGTCCGCACCGTGGAAGCGCCGCTGCGCGAGGCATTGGCGGCCGCCGTCGTTCTCTACTCTGGCTGGAACGGGGCGACGCCCTTGCGCGACCCACTCTGCGGCTCGGGGACGCTCGCCGTCGAGGCGGCGTTGCTCTCCGCGCGTCGCGCCCCCAACGCCCAGCGCCGCCTGGCCTGTGAACGCTGGCCGCGCACGTCGGCGGGTGACGCGCCCGTTCTAGGGCGCCTGCGCGCCGAGCTGGCCGCCCGCGAGGTGGAGCCCGCGCCGATCTTCGCCTCCGACCGCGACCCGGAAGCGGTGGAAGCGACGCGCGCGAACGCTCGCGCGGCGCGCATCTCCATTCATGTCTCGCTCGAGGACGCCCGCGAGATGAAGCCGCTGGAACCACCCGGACAGCTCTTGTTGAACGTCCCCTACGGCGAGCGGCTGGAAGCCGGGGGCCGCAAGCCGTTGAAGACGTTCTATCACCAGCTTGGAGCGTCGCTGCGACGCCTTCGCGGACATCGCGCGGCGGTCCTGAGCGGGAGCGAGGACTTCGAGAGCGCGTTCGGCGTGCGGCCGCGTGGACCGCGCCGCACGCTCTGGAACGGTCCGCTGCGGTGCACGCTCTACCAGTACGAGTTCTGACCGTCAGATCTTGTCGAAGTCGGTTCCCGCGACGTCGTCGGGCAGCTCGTCCTTGCTGTGCGACCGGCCCTCCTTCTCCGCCCGCTCGAAGTCGCTCTTGCGCTGCTCCACCTCGCGCTCGGCCTCCAGCCCCGCCTGCACGGTGTCGGTGCGCTTGGCGAAATCGGTCGCCTGCTCGCGGTACTTCTTGTCGGCGGACTTGTTGCCTTCGCCCTCGTTCTTGTCGCGCTCGTTTTCGTCCATGCCGGACAAGTTGACGACGGATCGGCGGATCGCCAACGAGCGTCCGCTCACTTGCGCGTGAGACGGACCTCGACCTCGAGGGACTCCCGGCCGCCGCCTACGTAGATCGTGCCCGATGTCGGCGTGGCGTCGATGTAGTTGCGGCCCACGGCAATCCGGACGTGATCGGTCTGCGTCAGCACCCCGTTGGTGGGATCGAAACCCTTCCATCCCACCTCGGGGATGTAGACCTGCACCCAGGCGTGCGAGGCCTCCGCCATCCGGGCGTTCCCGGTCTTCGCACCGGTGTGCAGGTAGCCGCAGACGTATCGGGCCGGGACGCCGATGAGCCGGGCGAGACAGATGAACAGGTTCGTGAAGTCCTGGCAGACTCCCCTGCGGTTTGCGTAGACGTCGAAGGCGGTGGTGTGAACGCCCGTCGAGCCCCGCTTGTACTGGTAGTCGGTATAGAGGGTTGAATTGAGGTCGACGAGCGTATCGAGGAGCTCGAGGTCGTTGCGGCGGGCGAAGCTCATCGCATATTCGGTCAACTCGTCGAGCTCGCTCTCGGGCAGCTCGGGCGGCAGCAGGAAGGGCTGCAGGATCTGGCGCTGCCAGGGCATCCAGACGAGCGGCAGCGTCGAGCGCACCCGCCGCGGCCGGAAGTCGAGCGGGTCGACGTCGAGCACCTCCACGTCCGACTGCGCCTCGATGACCAGCTCGGTGAACGAGGTGTCGAGCATGAGCCGGCGCACGCGGTTGCCGAACACGTCGTCGAAGTCACGCTGGCTTCCTTCCGCCGAGGTCGTGATGCGCGACGCGTGCACCGTCTGCAGCCGATCATGGGCAGGAAAGAGCCGGAGCAGGTGCGTGCTTCGCTCGACCGGTCTCGCGTACCGATACACCGTGCGATGGAGCACGTCGTACCGCCGCACTTCGGAACGCTCCGCTGGATAGAGCGGCCGCGCGCGGGGAACGAACGGCCGCTCCGCCGCCGCGGGCAGGGGATCCGCGGCCGGCGATGTCCCAGCCGGCGAAGGCGCGGGGCTGGATCCGGGCATCGCGGGTGGCGGCGCAGGCCGGAGAGCGGTATCGCCGGGCTGCAGCGGCGTCTGCGCTTGCGGCTGGACCTGGACATGGATCTGGAACGGCGGCGAAGCTTCCGACGCGTCCGGCCCGATCTCCGCGCGCACCGCACCTTCCCGGATGATGAGCAAGTGGCCAGGCTGCAGGCGCCGCCAGTCGGGGACTGGCCCTTCGCCCGCCACCAGCAGCTCCGACGATACGATGATGCCCTTGCGGCTGTGGATGCCCCGCCGGGTGAGGTCGACGGTCAGGTCCTCGTCGCCCAACGCAAGCCCGCCACCGTAAGGCGGCAACAGCTCGCATACGAAGATGGGGCCAACTCCACGGCGATCGGCGTACACGGCCAGGTCGATTCCGTCGGACAGCGCCAGGCTCAGCCCACCGTGCCGGTTCAAGTCATGGAACCAGGAGAGCAGCACCGCCGGTGGAACATCGCTGAGCGTCTTGCACCCGCGCTCGGCCGTGCGGCCGAGGAGCGCGCAGAACACCTGCTCGGAGTCGGTCGAGCCGACCGGCTCGAAGCGGCTCGCGCCATCCAGCTTGTGCTGCAAGCTTCCCGAGTGCGCGATCACCCACTCGCGCCGACCCCAGGCGCGCTGGAACGGCTGCGTGTTCGCCTCCGTCAACGCGCCCCACATGGCGGTGCGGATGTGGACGAGGAAGATCGACGACTCCAGGCGTTCCCATGCCGACACGAGCGCGCTGCGGATCGATCCGTGGGGCGGGGCGGCCTCCTTGAGCACCAGCGCCGCCGGCTCGCCGTCGGGATAGCACGCAATTCCCCATCCGTCGGGCGGCTTGTGCCCCGGATCCAGACAGTGGAGATCGAATGCCGGCGTCAGCGGCCCTTCGAACGACATCGCCAGGAGATTGGGCATGCGGGGAAGATGGTAGCGCGGGGCGCTTTCAGGCGCCTCCATTCGAGGAGGACTGCGACTGCATCTGCGTCTGGCCTTGCGACTGCGACTGAGATTGCGGCTCCGCGGCGATCAGCTCGGACTGCACGAGATCGCAAACCGCGTGCGTTTCGTCGACGACGCGGGTGAGGATCTCGTGGACGGCCTTGGCGTCGAGGGGCGTCGCGTGCTGCCCGTCGATCCACGCTTCCAGCGCCTCGATGCGCGCGTACGCTCGCGGAACCGGCGCTCCGGGCGCGGCGGGCCGGACCGCGAGGAGGAGGTCTCGCACACGCCGCAGCCCATGGCGAACGCCGCGGGGAAACCTCGGCTCGAAGATGAGGAAGGCGGCAACCGACTGCGCGGAGACGATGCCCCGGTGGATCTTCATGAACGGCTCGAACCCGTAGCAGGCGCGAAGCAGGGAGAGCCAGAGCGACACCTCGACGATCGGATACGCGCCCCGGCCGGCGCTCTCCGCGGCGAGGAACGCGTGGTACTGCACGTCGAGGATGCGCGCCGTCTGGCCGACGCGCTCGAGCAGGACGCCGAGCCAACAGAAGTAGAGGGGCGTGTCGTGCAGCATGGTCGCGCGCAGAAGCCCCAGGCAGAGCTGCGCTTCGCGGCGGACCCGCCGGTAGAACCCGTAGGGGTGATCTTCGAAGTCCTCGCGGGCGGTGGCCGATTCCAGATAAAGGTACAGCTCGTTGACGATCTCCCAGGCTTCCAGCGAGATGACATCGCGGCTCGAGCGCGCATTCTCGCGCGCCGCCGCGACCGATCGCCTGAGGCTGACGGGCACCCGCTCGTCGAGCGTCAGGTAGCGCTGCACGGCGTCGCCGTCGGCCGCCGCGAACGGCCCGCACAGCTGGGTGAAGCGCTCCTGCTCGCCGGCGGTGATCACCACCGGTTGCCAGCACTGCTGCGGCGTCAGCTCTGAATCGAGCGCGAGCGAGGCCGTTACTTGAACGAGGCGGGCGGTGCTCTCGGTCCGCTCCAGGTAGCGGCCGAACCAGAAGCAGTGATCGGCGACCCGGGAGATCATGGCTTCATCACCCAGGTATCCTTCGAGCCGCCGCCCTGGCTCGAATTGACGACGTAGGATCCCTCGACGAGGGCGACGCGCGTGAGCCCGCCCGGCAGCACCCACGCGCCATTCTTCCCGAACAGCGAGTACGGCCGCAGGTCCACCCGCCTGGGGACGACGCGCCCCGAACCCTTGTCCCAGGTCGGACAGGTGGAGAGCTCGATGAGCCGCTGCGCCACGTACCGCCGCGGCTCAGCCTGGATCTTCGCGCGGAACGCATCCCGCTCGGCCGCGCTCGACTGGGGCCCGATGAGCATCCCGTAGCCACCGGCTTCGTCGACGGCCTTGACCACCATCTCCGCCAGGTGCTCGAGGACGTAGCGCCGATCGTCGTCGCGGAAGCAGACCCAGGTCTGGACCTGCTCGAGCAGTGGCTCCTCCGCGAGGTAGAAGCGGACCATCTCCGGAACGTACGCGTAGACCGCTTTGTCGTCGGCGACGCCGTTTCCCGGCGCGTTGGCGAGCGCGACGTTCCCTTTCGCCCAGGCGCGCATGATTCCTGGAACGCCCAGCATGCTGTCCTTGCGGAACACTTCGGGATCGAGAAACGCCTCGTCGGTCCGCCGATAGACGACGTGCACGCGCCTCGGACCGTACGTCGTCCGCAGCCAGACGCGGTCCTCGTCGACGAACAGGTCGGCGGCCTCGACCAGCTCGAGACCCATGGTGCGGGCGAGGAAGCTGTGCTCGAAGTACGCCGAGTTGTACGGCCCGGGAGTGAGCACCACGATCGTGGACTCCTCCGCGGAGACCGGCGATACGGTGGCGAGCGTCTCCGCCAGCCGGGCGGGGTAATCCTCGACCCTCTGCACGCGGGCGACGTCCACGGTCCTGGGCATCACGCGCTTGGTGACCACCCGGTTCTCGAGGACGTAGCTCACCCCGCTCGGAGTCCTGAGATTGTCCTCGAGAACGCGGAAGGTGCCGGACGGATCGCGGATGAGGTCGATCCCGCTCACGTGGATGCGAACGCGGCCGGGCGCCGTAATCCCGCGCAGGATGGGCAGGTAATGTTTGGCGCCGAGGACCAGCTCGCGCGGGATGCGCCCCTCGGCGAGGATGCGCTGCTCGCCGTAGACGTCGTCGAGGAACATGGAGAGGGCGCGCAGCCGCTGCCGCAGGCCCTCCTCCAGCTTCCCCCATTCCACGGCGGAGATGAGCCGCGGCAGCAGGCACACCGGGAAGATCTTCTCCGTGCCACGGTCGTCGTTGTAGACGGAGAAGGTCACGCCCTGGTTGAGCAGCGCGCGCTCGGCGAGCGTCTGGCAGCGCCCGAACTCCAGCGCCGTTCGGCTGTCGAGCGCGTCGACCGCGCGGCCGAATCCGGGGCGGGGTCTTCCCTCGCCATCGAACAGCTCGTCCCAGACGCCGGGAAGACCGCGGTAGCTGTCGAACAGGTTCATCGCTCACTCGTCCGGTGGCGGGGGAGGCGGATGGTCCCCGGGAAGCCGACGCAAATCCAGGGTCCAGGGAGTGTCCCCGGCCGGCGCCGCCGGTCGGGCGGAGCCGGCCTCGCTGGAGGCGGCCGGAGCAGGAGAGCTGGACAAGACGGTGACCGGCCAGGGCGCTGGGCCCTCGATGGTGAACCGCTGCGCCCGTCTGGCCGCGGCCTCGAAGCGCGTCAGGGGCGGCGTCGCGTACGCGCGACCCTCGGGATGCCAGACGTGATAGGCGCACGCCCCGAGCGACCTTCGCGCCCAGCGATCGACGACGTCCAGTCGGATCGGATGGTGGATCCCGAGGTGGGGGTGGAGGCTGTGAGGCGGCGCCCACGCGCGGAAGCGCACGCCGGCGGCAGCCTCGCCGCGGGTGCGGGTCGGCTTCAGCGGGAGCTCGAATCCGTTGACGAGCACCTCGTGGCGGCCGGGCACCACTCCTGCGGCTCGCACCTCGATCCGCTCGACCGAGGAATCCACATAGCGGGACGTGCCGCCGACGGTCGGCTCCTCGCCGAGGACGTTCCACGGCTCGAGCGCGTTGCGCACTTCGAGCAGCACGTCGCCGGCCTGCAGGTGCCCCGCGAGGGGGCAACGCAGCTCGAGGAAAGCGCGATAAGCCTCCGACGGATGGGGCAGGCCGCGCGAATCCAGGAACGCGAGCACGTCCTCGAAGTCCTGCCAGAGCCAGGTGGGGAGGAGGAAGCGATCGTGCAGCTCCTGTCCCCAGCGGACGAGGGGCGCATGATAGGGCTCTTGCGCCAGCGCCGCGACCAGCGCGCGGACGAGCTGCGCCTGCGCCACCATCATGCGCGGATGTGGAGGCATCTCGAATGCGCGCAGCTCGACGAGTCCCTGGCGGCCGTGCGGAGTCCGCCAGTCGAACAGCTTGTCGATCGAGATCTCGGCGCGATGGGTGTTGCCGGCGACGTCGACGAGCAGATGCCGGAAGAGCGCGTCCGCGAGCCATGGCGGGGGAGGACCTGCGCCCGGGTCGTGCTCGAACGCACGGGTCAGCGCGGTCTCCATCTCGTAGAGCGCGTCGTGGCGCGCTTCGTCGAGGCGCGGTGCCTGCGACGTTGGACCGACGAACAGGCCGGTGAAGAGATACGAGATCGACGGGTGGTGCTGGAGGAAGGTGATGAAGCTGGCGAGCAGGCGTGGATCGCGCAGCCAAGGGCTGTTCTGCGGCTTCGGGCCGCCGAGCGTGATGTGGTTGCCGCCTCCGGACCCGGTGGTGCGGCCATCGAGCAGGTACTTCTCCGCGTGCAGCCCGGCGTGGAGGGCGGCGTCGAAGACCGTCTCGACCGTCGTCCGGTGCTGCTCGAAGCTCGAGGCGGGCGGCAGGTTCACCTCGACGACGCCCGGATCGGGCGCGACGGACATCCGGGTGAGGACCGGGTCCGGCGGCGGCGGATAGCCCTCCAGCAGAACGGGCTCGTCGAGGGAGCGACGGGCCTCGTCGACGGCGGCGATCAGCGCCAGGAACTCCTTCGCCGACGAGACCGGCGCAAGGAAGACGCACAGCGCACCGCCGCGGGGCTCGATGCAGAGCGCCGTCCGCACGGTGAAGGCCGGTTTGCGTGCCGGTGGCTTGAGCGGAGGGAGCAGTTGCTGAACGACCTCCGCGGCGACCTTGCCCTCCGCGACCCGGCGCAGCAGGCGCGTCCGCTCCCGTTCCACCTCGTGAGCGGCAGCTTCGGGGCTGCGCGGATCGGGCGGCTCGAACGTCTCCTCGACGACCGCGACGGCTGGCGGGCCGCCGAGAGATGCGAGCGGTAGCCTCAGCCCGATGGGGGAGTCCCCCGGCAACAGGTACAGCCTGCCGCGCCGGAAGGTCCACCGCTCGCTGCGGAACGCGCCGTCCACGAACTTGAGCGGCAGGACGTAACCCGCCTCGGCGCCGAGGCCGCGGTCGAGAACGCGCGCGAGCCGCCTGCGCTCCTCGGGATCGCGCAGGTCTGCCGCGAGTGGATCGACGTCGATCGGCAGAGCGGCTTCCTCCTGGAGGTGCCGCCACGGATCCTCGTAAGCGGGGAGCAAGAATCCCTCGAGGCCGACCCGCGCGGCGATAGACTCCGCGAGCGATCGCGCGCTCCCGAGCTTGCCGGCATCGGCGGCGCCCTGTGCAACGCCGGGCTCGCCTCGCCAAGGATCCGCGCCGCGCTCCTCCCACAGAGCGGCGCCGTCCCGGCGGCCGATCAGCTCCAGCGTCCAGCGCGGAAGGCTCTCTCCCGGATATTGCTTGCCCTGCCGGAGCAGCAGCACGCCCCCGGGACACATCCGCTTTTGCAGCTCGCGCGCGAGCTGGATGCCTTGCTCCCACTTGGTCGCGCCGAGCGCTTCGCCGTTCCATTCCGGACGTTCCGGGTGCAGGCGGGAATTGAACGTCGGCTCGCCGCCGCAAGTCAGCTCCATCCCCAGTGCGCGCAGCTTCCCGTCGGTCCGATCGCCCGCCTCGCAGAGGGCCGTCCACGCCTCGTCCGTGAAAGGCGCCGTGGGGCGTACTTCGTGTCCGAGCCGACCGATGCGCATCTCGAATCGGACCTCGTCCGCGACGACGTCCGACCTCCCTTCGATCGGAGCGGCCAGTCGCGGGAGCGCGGTGCAGGCGAGCGGGATGTGACCTTCGCCGCACATCAGCCCGCTCGTCGCGTCGAGACCGACCCAACCGCCGCCAGGCAGGAACACCTCGGCCCAGGCATGCAAGTCCACGACGTCGCGCGAAACCCCTTTGGGCTCGTTCGGGATCATCCCCTCGTCCCGGAGTTGCACCAGGTACCCGGAGACGAATCGCGCTGCGAGCCCGCGCGAACGCAGCGCGGCGACGAGCAGCACGGCCGAGTCGCGGCAGCTGCCTCGGCCCTGCCGAAGGGTCTCCTCGGGAGTCCAGATGCCCGGCTCGTCGCGAATGACGTAGCGGACGGCTTTGCGCACGAGGCGGTTCATCTCCAGGACGAGCGGAACCGTGTCGCCTTCGCGCGGCAGCGCGTCCATGAACTGACTCGCCAGCGGACCGAGCGCGAAGGCGGCGTCGCTGACATCGAGATACGCCGCGAGCTCACGCGCGAGCGGACCGTAGTCGAGCGGCACCTTCCCGGCGGTCGACTCGAGAGTGAAGTCGAAGGGGTTGATGGGCCGGATGTCGACCGCGAGCTCGACCGAGACGCCAAGCTCGGTGAGGCGCCCCGATGGCCAGCTCGCGCGCGCGACGAAGTTCCCCGCGGGGTCTTGCTGCCAGCGCAGCTCCCCCTCTGGGGTGAGGTGCAGTCCGTACGTCTCGATGCGCGCCCGCGCATGCGCCGCGGGTCGCAGACGGATCAGGTGCGGCCCGAGCGTCGCGGGCTTCGGGTAGCGGTACCGGCTGACGTGCTGCAGGAGCACGCGCACGCCGCAGCCATATCGCGCGGGGAGTCCTCCGCCAACGGACCAGACGAATTTGTATGTTCGCTTGCCTGGCCGAGGCCCGTAGGCCTTCGCGAAGGCCGGATCCTTGTGCGCCTGAGCGTTGTGCTAGTTACCCCGGTCCGTGCGTCGTGGTTCATTCCTTTTGCTCCTTCTCGCCGCCGCTCCGGCTTGGGCGGAAGGACCTGCTTACGGACCCGAATTGGAGGGATTCGACTACGCCTATCCGGTGCAGCGTTTCGATCTCGAATCGCAGCGCCAGACGTTGCACATGAGCTACCTCGATGTCCGTCCGCAACGGCCCAATGGCCGGACGGTCGTGCTGCTGCACGGGAAGAACTTCTGCGCGGGAACGTGGGAAGCCACCATTCGCGTGCTCGGTGAAACCGGCTATCGGGTGGTGGCGCCCGACCAGATCGGATTCTGCAAGTCCACCAAACCGCAGCGCTACCAGTACAGCTTCCAGCAACTCGCCGCGAATACGCACGCCCTGCTCGAGCATCTCGGAGTCAAGCGCATCGTCCTGGTCGGACATTCGACCGGCGGGATGCTGGCGGCGCGCTACGCGCTGCTCTATCCGGGGGAAGTCGAGCAGGTAGTGCTCGTCAATCCCATCGGCTTGGAGGACTGGAAGAGCCTCGGCGTCCCCTGGCGCAGCGTGGACGCCTGGTACGCGCGCGAGATGCAGACGACCGCGGAGAGCATCCGACAGTACGAGCAAGCGACATACTACGCAGGGCAGTGGCGGGCAGAGTACGACCGCTGGGTGGAGATGCTCGTCGGGATGTATCGAGGGCCGGGCAAGGAGCTCGTCGCCTGGAATTCGGCGCTGCTCTACGACATGATCTACAGCCAGCCGGTGCTCTACGAGTTCGGTCGGATAGAGAATCCGGTGCTGCTGATGATCGGGCAGAAGGACAACACCGCGATCGGCAAGGACGCCGCCCCGCCGGAGCTGAAGAAGAAGCTCGGGAACTATCCGAGCCTCGGCCGCGAGGCTGCCCGGCGATTTCCGCACGCGACCCTCGTCCAATTTCCCGAGCTAGGACATGCGCCGCAGATCCAGGATCCAGCGCAGTTCCACCAGGCGCTGCTGAAGGGAATCAAATAGCGTCCGCCCATCTTGGTTGCCGCCTACTCGTTCTTCGGCCCATCCTCAACCAACCCCCTGAGCGTCATGCAGGTAGAGCGCGCGAGGCGGAACGCGCGGCAACCCGTTAGGGACCTTCCGCCTCACCGTGCGTCGTGTGCGAGGGGCTAGCCTCAACCACCTACCGCACAGGAAAAAGCACGCGCATGGTCGCCAAGGCTGCAAGCCTTCGACGATCTTCGCGACGCGGCGCTTGTCGAAGTCGACAGGGTAGAGTCGGCGGGGCGGTCCCGCTCGGGTTTGTCGGCGCGTGTTGCGAGGAATCGCTTTCTTTCGCTCCTCTCGCCGAGTCGCACACACGGCCCGTTTGCGTCCGAAACGCTTGACACTCTCCGCCCCTGCAGCATCTAACGCCGTAGGGGGCAGCATGCTCAAGCCAGCGCGCGACCGGGCTACTCCGAGCGAACCGACGCTGAAGCACGTCGAGGGCGATCGCGCTCCTGCGCTGCCCGAGCGCTATCGTGTCGAGCGCGAGCTGGGCCGGGGTGGCATGGGCCGCGTCTT
>Ga0137415_10005926_pt1 | contig 12085 bp, 11 predicted proteins | sample CZODoug3_1_1_16f_FD_183082 | JGI IMG/M metagenome (GOLD analysis project Ga0137415, IMG submission 183082) | Vadose zone soil fungal communities from Angelo Coast Range Reserve, California, USA - CZODoug3_1_1_16fungal (Hybrid Assembly) | ecosystem: Environmental > Terrestrial > Soil > Vadose...
CCACCAAGCTGCTGGCGACGCTCGCCGCGTCGCAGCGGGTGATGCTCGTCGACTCCGCCGCCGTGGCCACCGCCGTGCGCGCCGCCGAGTCCGATGGCAACCCGTGCGACAACGCCTGCGCCATCCGCGTCGCCCGCGGGCTCGGCGCCCGCTGGGTGGCCAAAGGCACGATCACCAACCTGTCGAATCTGGTGTGGATCCTCACGGCGGAGCTGTTCGATGTGACCACCGGAAAGGCCGTGCTCGCCGACAGCTACGAGATCAAGGGAGACGCCCGGGTCATGGCGCCGGCCGGGGCTCACGTTTTCGCACAGCGTGTCGAGAAGACGATCGGAGCTGCCCGATGATCCGGCGCGCCGGCTCGATCCTCGTCGCGGCCCTCCTGGCCGGGCGCGCCCTCACCGCCCAGGCGGACTCGGCGGCCGCCCGCGCGAGCGTGCTGGTGCGCGCGGGACGGCTCATTGTCGTGCGCACGGGCGCGGTGCTCACGAACCAGGCGATCCTGATCGAGGGCGATCGTATCAAGGAGGTCGGCCCCGCGGACGCCGTCGCCGCCCATGCCCCACGGGACGCGCGCGTCATCGACCTACGGAACGCCACCGTGCTGCCGGGCCTGATCGATTGCCACACCCACATCACGTCCGAGCCCGGCGACTACTACAAGCAGCTGTTCCGCATGAGCTCGATCGACGAGGCCGTCCGCGCGCACGTCTACGCGAAGCGGACGCTCGACGCGGGGTTCACCACGGTGCGGAACGTCGGGGCCGGCGAGTTCGTCGACGTCGCCCTGCGCAACGCGATCAACGAGGGCGTGATCGCGGGGCCGCGCATGCTGGTGTCGACCATGCCGCTCTCCGCCACCGGCGGGCACGGCGACGTGAACGGCATGTCCCCCTACCTCCGGTTCGAGGGCTTCTCCGGGATCGCCAACGGCGTGGACCAGATTCGCGAGAAGATCCGGTTCGAGGTGAAGTACGGCGCGGATCTCATCAAGGTGCTCGCCAGCGCCGGCGTGCTGTCCGAAGAGGAATCGGTCGGCGCCCCGCAGTACACGCAGGAAGAGCTCAACGCGGTGGTCGAAGAGGCGGCGATGTGGGGCCGCAAGGTGGCCGCGCACGCCCACGGCGCGGAGGCGATCAAGCGCGCCACGCGCGCCGGCGTCGCCTCGATCGAGCACGGCAGCCTCATCGACGACGAGGGCATCCGCCTCATGAAGGAGCACGGCACCTACCTCGTGGCCGACATCTACAACGACGACTACATCATCGCCGAATACACACGTCTCGGCTTCCCGCCGAAGATCATCGAGAAGGAGCGCCTGGTGGGCCGCCAGCAGCGGGAGAACTTCAAGAAAGCGGTGCAGGCGGGCGTGAAGATCGCGTTCGGCACGGACGCGGGCGTGTACCCCCACGGCTGGAACGCGAAGCAGTTCGCGCACATGGTGCGGTGGGGGACGACGCCGCTGCAGGCGATCCAGGCGGCCACCGTCAACGCGGCGGATCTGATCGGTTGGGCGGACCGAGTCGGCGCGCTCGAGCCGGGCAAGTTCGCCGACGTGATCGGCGTCGCGGGCGATCCGCTCCAGGATGTCACGGTGCTCGAGCATGTGGGATTCGTGATGAAGGGCGGCCAGGTCGTCAAAGACAGTCTGACGGGAGGCGCGAAAGCGGCACGCTGATGCGCAAACTGCTTCGCTGTTCGTTGATCGTCGTCGCGGCCGCGCTCGTCGCCTGGCCCGCGTCCGCCCAGGAGACCGCCTCCGACACCCTGCTCACGGTCGACCACTACCTCGATTGGGAGCAGGTCGCCGATCCGCAGATATCGCCCGACGGCTCGCAGATCGTGTATACGCGACGCTGGGTCAACAAGATCGACGACAAGTGGGAGTCGGCCCTCTGGATGGCGGGCGCCGATGGGTCGCACCACCGCTTCCTCGTGAAGGGGTCGGACGCGCGGTGGTCGCCCGACGGCACGCGCATCCTGTACTTCGCGGACGGCGAGCCCAAGGGCACCCAGATCTTCGTGCGCTGGATGGACGCGGAGGGCGCATCGTCCCAGGTGACGCGCCTGACCGAGACGCCGACGGATGCGAAATGGGCGCCCGACGGCAAGGCGATTGCCTTCGTGATGCTCGTGCCCGATTCGACCCCCTGGAGCATCTCTCTCCCCAAGCCACCCGAGGGCGCGAAGTGGACGCCCGCGCCGCGTGTCGTGGACGACCTGCACTACCGCCAGGACAAGATCGGGTTCATGCAGCAGGGCTTCACCCACCTCTTCCTCGTGCCGGCCGACGGCGGGACCGCGCGGGCGCTGACGAGCGGGCACTGGCACGTGGGCGCCCGGTTCGACGGGCTCGCGTTCGGCGCGGGCTACGACTGGACGCCCGACGGGCGTACGATCGTGTTCGATGGGCTGCGGGACAGCACCTGGGACCGCCAATACCACGTGTCGCGCATCTACGCGCTGGATGTTCCGAGCGGCGCGATCCGGCCGCTCTTTTCCCGGCCCGGGTTCTGGGCCACCCCGGCGGTGTCACCGGACGGGCGGACCGTCGCGTTCAGCGGCGCCGACTCCTCGGACCAGACGCGCCGCACGGAGGACCTCTGGACGGTGGGGCTCGACGGCTCGGGCCTACGCAATCTCTCCCGCACCCTGGACCGCGATCCGGACAACCTGCACTGGGCGCCGGACGGTAAGGGTGTCTATTTCACGGCTCCCGACCGCGGCTCGATCAACGTCCGCTACGCCGATCTCGCGGGCGGCATCCGCGACGTCACGCGGGGTCCGCAGGTGGTCTCGCTCACGTCGTTGGCGCGCACGTCCGTGGGCGTCGGCGTACGCAGCGATCCCGACCACGCCCCCGACGTGGTGCGGATCGATCTGCGGCGCGCGCAGGCCCCCCCTCCGGCGCGCGTCACCGCGGTGAACGACGACGTGCTGGCGAACAAGCGGCTGGCCCGCGTCGAGGAGGTGTGGTACACGTCGAGCGGCGGGACGCGCGTGCAGGGCTGGATCGTCAAGCCGACGGCGTTCGACCCGGCCAAGCGGTATCCGCTGATCCTCGAGATCCACGGCGGCCCGTTTGCGATGTACAACGTCGGGTTCAGCTACATGTACCAGAACTTCGCGGCCAACGGCTACGTGGTGCTCTACACCAACCCGCGCGGCAGTACGGGTTACGGCGACGCGTTCTCCAACGGCATCGACCACAACTATCCCGGTCCCGACTACGACGACCTCATGGCCGGCGTGGATGCCGTGATCGGGCGCGGCTTTGTGGACACGACGCGCATGTATGTCGGCGGATGCTCGGGCGGCGGGGTGCTCTCGAGCTGGGTGATCGGACACACCAACCGCTTCGCGGCGGCAGCCGTACGCTGCCCGGTGATCGACTGGATCAGCATGGCGGGCCAGACGGACGTTCCGTTCTTCACGTTCAGCTTTTTCCGCCAGGCGTTCTGGGACAAGCCCGACGAGTGGCTGGCGCACTCGTCGCTCATGTACGTCGGGCGCGTGACCACCCCGACGCTCCTGATGACGGGCGAGCTCGACCGGCGCACCCCGATTCCACAGACCGAGGAGTACTACGCGGCGCTCAAGATGCGCAACGTGCCGACGGTGATGCTGCGGTTCAACGGGGAATATCACGGCACGGGCTCGAAGCCGTCGAACTTCATGCGCACCCAGCTGTACATGATGAGCTGGTACGGGAAGCACCGGCGCAGTGGTACTGAGCAGGCGTCGGGGGCCGGCGCGCACTAGCCCTCGGGCGTGGCGCCGGTTGGTCGTCGTTTCATTTCGCGCCGACCCGTCCCGTTTCGGACCAGCACGTCTCACCTCGTAACTGTTTCCGTCCCTCGACCGCGGCCGCGGCTCACGCCACGGCGCCCGCTGAGTTACCGCGACGGCTTCTCCGCAGTCTTTAGGGTAACCCGCTCCACCCCAATTGAGGAGACGCCCTATGCCGCTGCCGAGTCCTCGCCGCCCCAGATCGGCGATCGGTGCACGCGTGACCCTTTTCCTGACGCTGTTCGCCGCCGCCTGCGATCACTCGCCCAGCGGTCCCGGCTCCAACTCGATTCAGTTCTCCCGTACCGTTTCTTTGCCCGATGCCCAGAGTCTGCTGCAGACCGGGCCCACGCGCGTCGAAGTGCGGGTGATTCCCGGTACGCTGGTGGCGCGGCGCGTCGAGCTCGAGGAATCGAAGGACATGACGCGCCCGGAGGAGGTCCGCAGTCGCGTCACCGCCGTCACATCCGGGACCGACACCGCGACCTTCACGCTGGAAGTCGGCGGCCTCCAGATCGCCGCGAACGGGACCACGATGATTCGTCACGGTGAGCGGGATGGCGACGCGGCCCAGAGCGTCGCGACGCTGGCCGATTTCGTCGCGCTGGTTCAGGCGGACATCGCCGCCGGGCACAACCCGACGCTGACCGCATCGCGCCAGCCGCCCGCCACGCCGCAGGGGCCGGACGACGGCAGCTTCCTCGCGGCCGACCTGAAGCTCGATCAGGGAAACAGCCATTCGGTCATCCAGCTCAACATCGCCGGCCCCAACCTGGTGACGAACGCCGCTCCCCCGCCGGACGGCTTCCTCAAGGTGCTGGGCGTGAGCCTTGAGCTGCGCCTGAGCGACGGCACGACGAAGCTCAAGCAGGAGAACCCCGACCTCGAGGGCGTCCGCGAGTTCGAGGGATTGGTCCAATCAGTAGATGTGACGGCGCAGACCGTGACGCTCACGGACGGCACCATCATCCGGCTCGTCGCCGGGACGGAGTTCGATGGTCGCGAAGGCGAAGGGGACGATCACGTCACCGGGCTCCCCGCGGTGCAGGACGCGCTCACGGCCGGCAAGACCGTCAAGGCGGAGGGCCGAGGGTTGGTGGACAGCAACAACCCGCTGACGCTCGACGCCATCCGGATCGAGTTCGAGGTCGAGGGCGAGGAGCCGCCGCCGCCCGTCATGATGGTGGAGTTCGAAGGCCTGGTGGCGAGCGTCGACATCGCTGGCTCGACGTTCGCGCTCGGCAGCGGCGCCGTGGTGACGGTGACGAGCGAGACGCGGATCGACGCGGAGGGCGGTGGCCTCCTCACGTTGCAGGCGGTCTCTGACGCGCTCGCCGCTCAGCACATGGTGCGGGCCGAAGGGCACGCCACCGTGACGGCGGTCGGTCCACCGCGTGCGCTGACCGCGCTGGATGTGAAGTTCGCAACGCCTACGCCTTAGCGGGGCTTCACGTCTGCAGCAATCAGCCGGGCCGCGATGCGCGCGTCCCGGCTGATGTTGTATAGCCCGCCTGCGGCATCGTAATTGTGTCCTACGACGTACAAACCCGGCTGATCCACGCTCACCACCCGGTCGCGGCGCCGCGCGAAGCCCTTGGCGTCGACTTGCACCAGGGCACCGAGCGGCCCGAGCGCTGCGCCGAACCCAGTGGCGAGGATGATCTCGTCGAACTGCCCCGCGGTGCCGTCCGTAAAACGCGCGCCCTCGGACGTCAGCTCGGCGACCCCCCCGCGCATGTCGATCAGGCCTTGCGCAATCGCGTCCACGAGGTGGAACCCGATGACCGGGATCTCGTCCAGGGGGCTGTACGCGGGGCGAGGGAGCACTGGCTTCCCGCGCCGGAGCTCCGTCAGGAGTCGCACCAGCGCGACCGCCCCCTCCTGCACCCGCCGCGGCAGCTTGCGCACCCAGAAGGAGACGTACTGGATCGGCAGGCCCGCGAGCGTCAGCGGCACGACGTTCGCGCCCGACCGCACGGCGACCGTCACCTTGCCGCCGGCGCGCGCGATCTCGCTCGCGATCTCCGCCCCCGAGTTTCCGACGCCCACGACGAGCACTTGGCGGCCCGCGTATCCGTCGGGGCGCCGGTACGCCACGCTGTGGGCGATCCGCCCCGCGAACCGTTCGTGCCCCGGGAGGCGCGGGATCTTCGGGTTGGCCACGATCCCCGTGGCGACCACCACGACGTGCGCCGCGAGGACGCCCCGGCTCGTGCTGACCGTCCAGGTGCCGTCGGTCCGCTCCATCCGCTCGACCTCATGGCCCGTGTCGACCGCCAGGTCGAAGCGCTCAGCGTAGCGCCGCAGGTAGTCCAAGAACTCCTGGCGCGGCACGAACAGCGGGGCGGAGCGGGGGAGCGGCATGCCGGGGAGGCCTGACATGTGCTTCCCGGTGTGGAGCGTGAGGCTGTCGTACAGGTTCGCCCAGGTGTACCCGACGCTATCGCCGCGCTCGAGCACGCGGTGAGGCACACCGTGCTGGCGCAGCTGCTGCGAGGTCGCGAGCCCCGCCGGCCCGCCGCCCACCACGAGGACATCGACTCGGTCAGTCACGGGCGACCGCCAGATCCCGCCGGACCCCCTCGGCCACGCGGTCCGCGAGTCCCATGATCGTCAGGTAGGGGTTGATCTCGAGTGAGTCGGGAAAGAGGCTCGCGTCCGCGACTCGGAGCCAGGGGAGGCCGTGCACCAGCCCCCAGGCGTCGGTGACCGAGTCGGCTGCGGTCCGTCCCATCCCGCAGCCACCCATGAGATGCGCGGCGGAGACGGCGACCATGCCGGGCCGGAAGTGACGGGCGGTGATGCGCTCCTCGAGCCGCTCGGCGTCGGCGGTCTCGAGGAGCGGGGGATCGGCGGGCGCGTGGACGCGCCGGGCCCCGGCGGCGAAAAAGATGCGCGCTGCCGCGCGGGTCCCGCGCACAAGGCCGTCGGTGGTCTGGGGTGTGAAACGGTAGTGCACGACCGGGCTCCCCGCGCGATTCACCGCGACGCGATTGCCCGGGGCGGCGTGGTCGCACGCCAGGATCAGGATCATCTGGAGCCGCGGGAACGCGTGCATGATGGCGCTGTGTGTCGCGCCGAAGCCCGTCAGGCTCTTCGCCGTGACGAACGGAAAGTACATGCAGGTCTCGAGCACGAACCGCTCCGACGCGGCATGGTCGACGAAGTAGCTCTTGGGATGGCCCACGTCGTTGGTGATCGGGTGTGGATGCTCCGCCACCAGGATCAGCGCCGGGTGACAGGTGAAGCCATGGCCGAGCGAGCGGGGAGCGGGGAGCGGGGAGCGCAGCAACAGGGCCGAAGTCCCGATCGCTCCGGCGGCGGCCACGACGATCCGAGCTTGCACGTGGTAGTCGCCCGGCGCCCACTCGGAGGGCGCGCCCTTGGTGCCGGCGGCCTTCTCGCTGACCCGGACGGTGAGGCTCCGATCCGGCTCGACGCGCAGCACCTCCGCGCGCGTCACGACCTCCACCCCCGAGCGCTCGGCACGCGGCAGCTGGACCCGGTTTGTCCCCTGTTTCGCCTGGTTGGGACAGCCGAGATTGCAGAGGCTCGAGCCGCGACACCCCTTCACGTTCACGGGAAACTGCTCGACCAGGTAGCCCGCCTTGCGTCCTCCCTCGACGAACAGCCGGTTGTTGTCGTTGATCAACGGATCATCCAGCGGGTGCACGTTGTTCTGCTCGGCGTATTTGCCCGAGCGTCGCGTCAGGTCGCCGTGATCGAGCCCCGGCACGCCCCACGCGCGGATCACCCGCTGGGGCGCCGTGAGCGAGGTCCCCGTGTACACGACCGTGGAGCCGCCATACGCCGACGCGAACGCCAGGGTCATCGTGCCGTCGCGCGTCAGGAACGCGCCGCCGTCCTGATACAGCGCGTCGGCCATCTCGAGCTCGCGACCGGTGAAGTCCTGATCCGCGAAGCGCGGGCCCTTCTCGAGCACGAGAATGCGCACGCCGTCACGCACCAGCGGCGCGAGCTCTTGGGCCACGGTGCCGCCGCCCGCACCCGAGCCGATGACGACGATGTCGTAGGACGGCGAGACGCTCACCGCCTCGCCTCCCAGCCGCGCGCGTCGGCCCGATAGCCGATGTCCGCCGCGGCGGCGGGCCGCCCATAGTATCCCATCAGGATGAGGGTCCGCACGCCCCAGAACCCGCGCCGCACGAGCAGCAGGGGGGCGCGTTGCAGCCGGTCGAGGAATTTCGCCCGTCGCGCGGGATCGAGACGGGAGAGCGGGCGCGCGTAGCGGAGTAGCGGCAGCCATTCGAGGAGTGTGAGAAACAAGGCGAGCTGACGCTGCACGGCCCGGGAACGGGCGGCGACCGCCCGGGCGACGATCGCTTCCAGCTCATCCCACTGCGCGGGGTCGAGCCGGGCGGCTTCGGGCACCACGCACGTCGCGACCGCGCGGAACAACGGGGAAGAGAGCGTCATCTCGGGAACGTAGACCGGGCCTCGCAAGCGGGCAACAAGCGGACGCGGTCGCTAGAACGACACTAGTTCGTCGTGGTGACCCGCTCCTGTTCCAGAAGTGCACGCTTGCGCGCGACTCCCCAGCGGTAACCACCGAGCCCGCCGTCCGCCCGCACGACCCGATGGCAGGGGATGACGAGCGCCGCGGGGTTCGTGGCACAGGCGCGCGCCACCGCCCGAGTAGCGGACGGTTTGCCGACGGCGCGTGCGATCTCGGCGTAGGAGCGGGTGGCGCCGTAGGGGATGCGACGCAGCGTCTCCCACACGCGCCGCTGGAACGCCGTAGCACGCACGTCCAGCGGCAGGTCGAGCGGCTCCGCGCGCCCGTCCAGATAGCGCAGCAACGCGGCGACCGCCGCCGCAAGCGCGCCGCGATCGCGCCGCAGGTCGGCGGCGGGGAATTCGGCGGAGAGTGCCGACTCGAGCTGTTCCGCGCCGCTCCCCAGGCTGACGCGGCAGATCCCGCGCGCGGTGGTCGCCACGAGCAGCCGGCCGAGGGCGCAGGGGACGATGGTGAAGGCGATGCGCGTGCCCGGCGCGCCGCGGCTGTACGTGGCGGGCGTCATGCCGAGCTGTGCGTGCGCCTTCTCGTACACACGGCTGGTCGAGCCGTAGCCCGCTTCGTACAGCGCCGGGCTCACGCGGCCCCGCGAGCGCAGCTCTGTCTTGAACCGGTCGAGGCGGCGCGCGTCGCGGTACTGACGCGGGCTGATGCCGAGCACCCGCTGGAAGGTGCGCAGCAGCCGATGGGACGTGACGCCCGCCTGGCTGCTCAACGCGGCGAGACTCGCGGGCCGGTCCGGGTGCGCGTCGATCAGCCGGCATACGGTACGCACCAGCGGCACCCCGGGGTCCGGCGCCGCCGCCTCGCCCGGCCGGCAGCGGCGACAGGCGCGGAAGCCCGCCAGCTCCGCCGCCTCCGGCACGGGGAAGAAGGCGACCTGCGCGCGCCGCGGCCGCCGGCTGGGACACGAGGGGCGGCAATAGATGCCCGTCGACTGCACCGCGTAGACGAACGCGCCGTCGTAGCGGCGATCGCGCTCCAGCACGATGCGCCAGCGACGCTCGGGCGTCAGGTCGGAAACGACAGCGGCACGGCTCACGCTGGAGAACTTAGCGCGTTGCCGTGTCGCGATCTATCCGGTTCTTGCGACGAAACTTGTGCGACGACCTACATCCAGGGCTCGTCCGCGGACGGCCCGTAGATCGACGGCACCTTGCCGTCGGCCATGCGGAGATAAATGGAGAACTGGCCGCGGTGATGCACGCTGTCCATAAGCATGAACCACAGGACGTCCATCTTGCGGAGGTCGCCCATCTGCTTAGGGGCGACGAAGAACTTCACGGTCTTGTTGAGCTCTGCGTCCGGCGTCTTGCGGACGCGCTCGACGAAGGCTTCGGACGACGTTGCGTACGCGGAGATCACTTCCGGCAGCGTCTCCGGCGCCTTCGCCATTTTGCCGAACTCGATTCCGCCGTCGAGCGCCTGTTGGCTCGCCTTCTGCTCCGTCACGAACAACCAGGCGAGCTCCCTCGCGGACTTACACTTGCCGTGCGGCTTCAAGTCCGCCTTCGCAGCCGGGTAGGCCTTGAGCACGCGCATTGTGGTCGGGAGCTCCCTCTCCAGCTGGCTCAGAAACCGCTCCTTCTCGGTCATGCCACCCTCCTCTCCAGATGGTCGTCAAGTTCACCCGTTCCGCGGGTTGCCACCAGCCCTGCCGTTGCACTTTGTTTCACGCTGTGATCTACACGATCGGACACTCGACGCGGGAGCTCGGAGAGTTCCTGGGCCTGCTCGACGCCCATGGGGTCACCCAGCTGGTGGACGTGCGCCGCTATCCGGCGTCGCGTCGGCATCCGCAATTCGCGCGCGAGGCGTTTACGACCGCGCTCCACGAGATCGGCGTCGCTTACCATCACGAGCCCGAGCTCGGCGGCCGCCGCGCCGCGCGGCGGGATTCGGCCAACACCGCGTGGCGCAGCGCCGGCTTCCGCGGCTACGCCGACTACATGGAGACACCCGACTTCGCAGCTGCGCTGGCGCGGCTGCGTGACCTCGCGCGCGCGCGGCCGACGGCGATCCTGTGCGCGGAAGCGGTGCCGTGGCGCTGCCACCGTCAGCTGATCGCCGACGCGCTGGTCGCTCGGGGGGAGGACGTGAGCCATATCCTCAGCGCTACGCGGGCGGATCCGCATCGCCTGTCGGCGCACGCCCAGGTGCTCGCGGGCGGGCGGCTGCGTTATCCCGCCGGCCCGCCCGACCAGATCGCGCTGTGTTAGTGGGCTCGCCGCGCCTCCACGCTCCGGGCGTTATCTTCTGACCGACCGACGCCCGAGGAGGCACGCATCACTCGTCCTATCGGCGCTTGGCCGCCGTGGGCCATGGTAGTCGCCGGGCTCGTCGCCGTGGCGGGGCTGGGCTACGTCGACTTCGCGACCGGTCCCGAGCTCACTCCTCTCCTCTTCTATCTCGCCCCGGTCGTGCTGGTGGCGTGGTACGCGGGTCGCGGTCCCGGGTTGGGCGTGGCCTGCGCCGGCGCCCTCGCCTGGCTCCTCTCCGACGCGCTCACGCATGGCGAATACGGGCATTGGTCGATTCCCTACTGGAACGGCGCGGTCCGGCTCGGCGCGCTGGCTCTCGTGGCGGACATCGTGGCCCGCCTGCGCGCGGCCGCCGCACGGGAGCGGGACCAGGCACGTGCCGACTCCCGGACCGGCGTCGCCAATCTCCGCGCCTTCTACGAGCTCGCCGACGCCGAGATCGCCCGTGCCCGGCGTTACCCGCACGCGTTCTCGGTCGCCTACATCGATCTCGACGAGTTCAAGCTCGTGAATTTTCGCCTGGGCCACGGGGCGGGCGATGCGGTACTGCGCTCGGTGGCCCGCGCGCTGACGGGGGTGCTGCGGGAGAGTGACACCGTCGCGCGGATCGGCGGCGACCAGTTCGTGGTCCTCTTGCCTGAGGCCGGGGCCGCGGCCGCCCGGCTGACCGTCGAGAAGCTGCGCCAGGCGCTGTCGGACGTGGTGCCGGCGCACGGCTGGCGCATTACGGCGAGTATCGGCGTCGCGACCTTCCTGGTTCCGCCCGAGTCGGTCGATGCGCTGCTCGCGGCCGCCGACCGCCTGATGTACCAGGCCAAGCAGAGCGGAAAGAACACCGTGGCGCACGAAACGCAGAACGAAGCGCCGGTGTTACGCTGACATGTCGCGGCAAAATATCTCCAGCGGGGCGCCGTGGGAGCCGGTCGTCGGCTACTCGCGCGCCGTACGGGTGGGCGCCACGGTGCACGTGGCGGGCACGACGGCGACCGGACCCGACGGCACGATCGTCGGCATCGGGGACGCCTACCTGCAGGCGGTCCAGGCGCTCAAGAACATCGAGCGGGCGCTGGTCCAGGCCGGCGCGTCGCTCAGCGACGTGGTCCGGACCCGGATGTACGTGACCGACATCGCCGACTGGGAGCGGGTGGGGCGGGCGCACGGCGAGGTGTTCCGGGAGATCCGGCCTGCCAGCACGCTCGTGGCGGTGAGCCGGCTCGTCGCCCCCGAGATGCTGGTGGAAATCGAGGCGGAAGCGATCGTGCAGCGCGACAAGTAGATTCCAGACGGAGGTGAACCGTGTCGGTCACGGAGGTCAGCAAACGCGCGACGGTCGCCTGTCCGTTCTGCGGGACGCTCAACCGGGTGGATCTCACCAGGATCGCCGACCGTCCCAAGTGCGGCAGTTGCGGGCGGCCGATCCTGCTCGATCGCCCCATCGCGGTCACTGACGCGACGCTCGACGCCGTCCTCAAGGGCACCGAGGTGCCGGTCGTCCTGG
>Ga0137415_10005927_pt1 | contig 12084 bp, 9 predicted proteins | sample CZODoug3_1_1_16f_FD_183082 | JGI IMG/M metagenome (GOLD analysis project Ga0137415, IMG submission 183082) | Vadose zone soil fungal communities from Angelo Coast Range Reserve, California, USA - CZODoug3_1_1_16fungal (Hybrid Assembly) | ecosystem: Environmental > Terrestrial > Soil > Vadose...
TGCCGGCACGCAACATTTTCGGCTGGCAGAAGCCCTGCTATCTGCTCGGCGAAGGCTACACCAAGACCTTCAAGGAACTGATGGAGACGACCGACTGGGAGACCTATGGCACCGGCAAGTACGAGAAATGCGCCGACTGCATGGCGCATTGCGGCTACGAGCCGACCGCCGCGAACGCGGCTTTTGCCAACCCGTTGAAAGCGATGTGGGTGGCGCTCCGCGGCGTGCGCACGACCGGTCCGATGGCCCCCGAGATCAGTCTCGATCAGCAGCGTCCGGCGCAGTACATCTTCTCGGCGGAAGTGCAGAAGCGCCTGTCAGACATCCGCCGCGACGAGGCCCTCGCCGCCGCCGCCAAGGAGAAAGCCTCGACAGCCGCGTAGGCTCTTCAGCGCGCGATTGAAATCGATTCCGGTCGAGACCAGCGCGCGCAATGTCGTTGGATTGCGCGCCAGGCCGCGCAGGACCCTGCGCAGATCGATGTCTCCGTTCGGCTTGATGGCGGCCATCGCCAGCGCCGGCAAGGCACGGTGGGCGGGGTCGCTGATCACACGCAAGGCCGCGAACGGAAGGCCCGCCTCGGCTGCGTAGGCGGCGGCGATATGGCTCTCCATATCGACGGCGGCGGCGCCGGTCTTCGAATGCAGCGCGGCCTTTCCGGCGCGGGCGAGGATCACCTGCTCGACGCCCGCAAGACACCCCCTGACGACGCGCCGGCGTCCCGATGCGACGCTGGCGATCAGATCTTCATTGAGCGCCAGACCGGCCAGCCAGCGGGCGTCACCGGAAAGAACTTCGGTCGCCACCACGACGTCGCCCGATTTCAATGCAGGATCAAGTCCGCCGGCGACGCCGAAGCTGATGACGCCCCTGATCGTCGACGGGTCAAACACCGTCAGAAGTGCGCGCAATTGCTGCGGATCACTGCTGCTGCAGATGACCGTCATGCCGGGCCCCGCCGCAATGCGGGCCTCCTGCACCAGACCGGTCACAATCAACACCGGCCGCGGATCAATCGAATTGCCCGCGCTCGCGTCTTCCCCCGCCCCCAAATTCACATTCCGACCCCTACCACCCTGCTGTTGGTGCTCTTCAAATTTCGATACCGCGCCAACGCCCAGAGCGGAAAGAACTTCGAATAGCCATGATAACGCAAATAAAATACCCGCGGAAAGCCCGTTGCCGTGTAGCGCTGCTCGTCCCACAGCCCTTTTTCGGTCTGTGTGCTTTTTAGGTACTCCACCCCCCGCGCGACCGCGGGATGCCCGACCTCGCCCGCAGCCATCAGCCCAAGCAAGGCCCATGCCGTTTGCGAGGCGGTGGTGGGAGCCCCCTCAAATCCCTTGTAGTCGAGCCGGTAGCTGGTGGCATCCTCGCCCCAGCCGCCGTCCTTGTTCTGGATCGACAGCAGCCAGCTGGCGGCTTTGCGGATCACGGGGTCCTGGTGGTCCACCCCCGCGGCATTGAGCGCGCACAGCACGGACCAGGTTCCGTAAATGTAGTTCAGGCCCCAGCGGCCATACCACGAGCCTTCCGCGAGCTGGGTCCGGCGCAGGTATGCGACACCTTCCGCAACCGCCTTGCTGCTTTGAACGGTTTCACCGAGCTGAGCCAGCATCGAGACGCAGCGCGCGGTGACGTCCTCGGTCGGCGGATCGAGCAGCGCGCCGTGATCGGAGAACGGAATGTTGTTCAGATAATATTCGAGATTGTTGACATCGAAGGCGGCCCAGCCGCCATCGCGGCTCTGCATGCCCTCGATCCATTCGCGGCCGCGCGCGATCGCCGCATCGTATTCATGGCTTGGGCTGGCGCGCCGCGCGCGGTCCATCGCCATCACCACCACGGCGGTGTCGTCGAGATCGGGATAATAGGCATTGTTGTACTGGAACGCCCAACCGCCGGGGCGTATGTCGGGGCGCTTGACGGCCCAGTCGCCCTTGACATCCAGCACCTGCTTGGGCAGCAGCCAATCGAGGCCCTGTTTCGCCGCAGGCAGCGCCTCCCCGCCAGCTGCTTCGAGCATCGCATGACAGGTCAGCGAGGTGTCCCACACCGGAGACACGCAAGGCTGGCAATAGGCCTCGTGCTCGCGGATCACGAGAAGCCGGTCGAGCGCCCGTCGTGTGACGGCGCGGGGCGGATAATCGGCAGGCTTGCCCAGCACCTGATACATCATCACGGCATTGGCCATTGGCGGATAGATCGCGCCCAGGCCGTCTTCGCCGTTCAGCCGCTCCTCGATGAACGCGATCGCGCTGTCGATCGCGCGGGCACGCAGTTTCTTCGGAAACAGGGGTTCGATCACCCGCAACACGCTGTCCAGTCCGCGGAACAACAGAAACCAGCCCCAGCTCTGATGCGGCGCCTTGGCCGTCATCCCGATCGAATGCGGCGGCTGCAGGAACAGCTCGTCGATGCCGATGCCGCCGACATTTTGCGCGCGCGGTTTCAGCGCCGCCAAGACCATCAGCGGCACGATCGTGGTCCGCGCCCAGTACGAAATCTTGTTGATATGAAACGGCGACCACATCGGCAGCAGCATGATCTCGACCGGCAATACCGGCACGCTCCGCCAGCTCATCACCCCGAACATCGCCAGCATGAAGCGGGTAAAAACGTTGCTGTGGATGGCGCCGCCGCGCGAGCGGATCGCCTCGCGCGCCCGCGCCATGTGCGGGGCATCCGCGGGATCACCGATCATCTTCAGCGCGAAATAGGCCTTCACGCTGGCACTCATGTCGAACTCACCGTCATGCACCAGCGGCCAGCCGCCATGGGCGCCCTGAACCCGGCGCAGGTAATTGGCGATCTTGCGCTCCAGCTCCGCATCAACGGGTTCGCCTAAGTAGCGGCGAAGCAAGATATATTCAGCGGGGATGGTGGAATCGGCTTCCAGCTCGAACACCCAGTGTCCATCCGGCCGCCGATCGTCAAGCAGCGCGCTCGTCGCGGACGCGATGCTCGCCTCAAGGGCCGCATCCGAGGCGGCTACGGTCTCAATTCCTGATAACTTGTTGCCGGAATGCATTGGCTCGACATCCCCTTAAATGATTTGAAGTGCCTTGATTTGAAGTGACTTGCACGGTTATACCGAAACCGACTGTGATCTCGATCACGCCCGCAGCATCGCCAGCACCAGATCGGCGGCGCGGTCTCCCGACCGCACCGACCCCTCAATGGTCGCCGGTAACCCGGTATCAGTCCAGTCGCCTGCGAGAAACAGGTTTTTGCAGCCCGTGACCGCGCCCGGCCGGAGCGCATTCTGCTCCGGGGTCGCCTCAAACGTGGCACGGCGCTCGCGCACGATCTGCCACGGCGGCAATTCGCCCTGCACGCCGCCGGCCTTGCAGACATCCTGCCAGATCGCCTGCGCTAGTTCCTCACGCGGCATATCGACCAGCCGGTCGGCGCTGCTGATGGTGACCGACAACCGCTGCGGGAACGCGAACAGCCACTCCACCAGCCCACCGACGACCCCCAGAATCGGAGGCATGTCCTTTGGCGGATCGAAGCGGAAATGCGCATTCACGATGGCGCGGAATTTCGACGGCGTTTTCAGTCCCGGCAGCAGCGACGCAGCGGGGCGCGGCGGAACCGCCAACACCACGACGTCATCCGAAGCGAGGGTAACCGCGTCGTTGCCAAACCTGAGCGCGCCAACCCGGTTTGCCGACATGACGAAGTCGCGCAGCTCGTGGCCGAATTGGATGCCGGCACCCTTTTCCTGCAGCAATTTGATCGCCGGCTCGACCAGAACCGCGCTCAATCCGTCGCGGGCGATCAGCGGCCGGCAAGCCTGTCCCCCCGCCAACAGGGTCTCCCGCACCACCGCGCCGGCAAGCCCCGCGGACCCCTCCGGCGGATCGACGTTCAGCGCCGCCAGCAGCAAGGGCTGCACCAGCCGCTGGTAAAGCGTTCCCTTGCACGGGATCGCATCACCGACCAGCTTGCCTTGCCCAGCCCAAATCAGGGGCGCCAATGCGAGGTAATCGAGCAGGCCGGTGTCGGGGACCCGACGAGCCTCGTCGAACACCCACAGCGGCAGCCGCCCGTCGCCGAGGTCAAGCTGCCAGCGCTGCCCGGTGGTGAGATCGACGAATGGAAATTGCGCGCGCTTCGGCCCGACCAGTCCCGCCTCGGTGCCGATCGACCTTGCGTAGGCCAGCGCGTGACGGTTGCCCGAGAGCAGGAGATGGTTGCCGTTGTCGATGGTCAGGTTGGTTGCCGCGTCGAAATAAGACCGGCAACGGCCGCCGGCCTGCTGCGTGGCTTCGTGCACATGCACCTTGAAATTCGCATTCGCCAGCCGAACAGCTGCCGCGAGGCCCGAAATTCCAGCGCCGATGATGTGGACGGTGTTCTGCATCAGATCAGCGCGTAGCGGAGAACGATGGCGATGCGGGCCAACTTGTGGAGACGGACCGGCATGCGCGGCGATGCAAACCCCCTGGCGACCAACAGCTCCAGGACCGCCCGATAATATTTCGACATGATCTTCGGCGCGCGCACCGCGCGCCGTGGATTGCGGGCCATGACTTCGTCGGCCTTCTCGAAATGCGTCCGCGCCCGCTCGACCAGCGGCGCGCATACCTTTGGCAGCGCCGGGCTGGAGATCACCTCGAGCGGATCGAAGCTGGTGATTCCGGCGTGCAGCAGACCTTCGCGCGGCAGATAAAGCCGGCCGATCGCGGCGTCTTCATCGACGTCGCGCAGGATATTGGTCAATTGCAGCGCGCGGCCAAGATGGTGCGCGAGCAGGATGCCGTCGTCCCGCGCCAGACCGAACACCCGCACCGACAAGCGCCCGACCGCACTGGCGACGCGGTCGCAATACAGGTCAAGCGTCGCAAGATCCGGCGCCCGGATATCCTGCGGCACATCCATCTCCATGCCATCGACGATGGCTAGAAAATCCTCGCGCTTGAGATCGAACGTTCGGACCGAGGCCAGGTAGTCCTGCAATCGCGCCGGCGGGCGGCCCTGATAGAGTGCGTCGATATCGTCGCGCCATTGCTGCAGCGCGGCCAGCCGTTCGGGCCGCGGCCCATCGGAATCGGCGATGTCATCGACCTGGCGGCAAAAGCTGTAGATCTGGAACATCGCCTCGCGCTGCTCGCGCGGCAAAATGCGCATCGCCGCATAAAACGAACTGCCGGACGCGGTGGTCCCGTAGCTGGCGTTGGCCGCCGCCGTCTGAAGCGTCATGCGCCGGCTGCCGGTTTGGACACGGGCCGCCGTCCCACCGCCCGGCGGGCCATCCCGCCTGCCAAGCCGCCGAGGCTGTGGGCGATCAATTCAGTGGGGCCGAGATGCACGGTCTGGCTCAAGGGATCGCGCACCTTCAAAAGACGGACGATCTTGTCGGCGAAAGCCTGGATCACGGAGATCTCGAGCCCGAGCCGCAAGTCCCGGACCTCGGCGCTAAGTGGCTTGCTTTCGTTGAGCAGAATCTCGGTCCGCGCCGCAAGCGCATGCAGGCATTGCAGCAACGGCGCCGATGCTTGCTTCTGTCCGAGCGCCTCGACGGAGGCCCCCGCCGCCGCCAGCGCATCGCGCGGAAGATAAACCCGATTGAGGTCTCGATAGTCTTTGCCGCAGTCCTGCAGATGATTGTTGATTTGCAGGCCGGCGCAGAGCGCGTCCGAGGCTGCCCAGGTCGACGTGCTCTCGCCGTGGGCGTCGAGCATGAACCGTCCGACCGGCATCGCCGAGTATCGGCAATAGTGGATCACTTCGTCCCAGTTTTCATATCGAAGCTTGGTCACATCCATCCGAAATGCGATCAGAACGTCGAGGGCGTGGCGCGGCGGCATCGAACGCTGCGCCAGCGCGGCCCGCAGATTGACCGCCTCGGGCTGGCTGTCGCCCTGCCCCAGCAGTTCGGCCTCGAGCAGATCAAGATAGTTGAGCTTGTCGCGCTCACCGAGCGTTGCATGATCGGCGATGTCGTCGGCGGTTCTGACGAAATTGTAGAACGCAAGAATCAGCGCCCGGTGGCGCGGATGAATGATCCATGACGCGACCGGAAAATTTTCGTCGCGGTAAGTCTTGCCGGATCGCAGTTCGCTCGCACTGGTCATCAAGAACTGGCTACATTCTACATTGGTCTGGGCATGGCGACCTCGCATGCCCGGTAATCCGCGCATGCGGAACGATCGCGAACCCCATATAGGGGAATACGACGCCAAAACCAACGCAATCTGTGAGTTCTCGCACACTCCGACTGTCCGAATTAGGCCAACAATCGGCCGGCAGCGGCCATTGTCGGATGCGCGTGCTGTCCTATTGGTTGTGGTCTTTCAGCACCTGCGCGCATGCCACGGTCAACTTGGGACGATTTTGCTGCAGGCAAGCCAGAATGGTGAAGTCGCCCTGATCGATCACCGCGCGGCAGTGGCGCTCGACGTCGCGCGAACAGGCCTTCTGCTCCTCCGGCGTGCCGCTGCGTTGCTGCTGCTGGGCGATGGCACCCGTGGAAACCGAGATCGAAAACAGGGTAAGTGCCAGGAAAAAATTACGCATCGTGTTCCTTCATTCTGAAGCCAGAGAAAATTCCGATCCCGACGAGCGCCGGGGCATGACCGGGACAGATTTGTTTAGATTGCAAACGTCGCGAACCCAAGCAACGCGCGAACCAGAAGCGCTGCCAAATGCGGCCAAATTTGCGGCGATCCGATTGCAAATGCCGCATCCTTGCAGGTAAACCCGGCAACGCCAATAACCGTTTGATACAAAAGATTTATTTATTGATTGGCTTTTTTTGAAATTGACTATTGCGGGCGAAGCCGGCCGACAGCTAGATGCTGCCAGATAAAACATCGCAATATCCCGCGATATCCGAAGCCTTTTTGATTTCGCTGACCGAAAAATGCCGTTCGCCTGGCGTCAATCGATTCGGGTATTTTTTGCCGATATCCGGTCCCATGACGAAGGCCGGCCGGCGTAATTGCGGGCAGCGGTCGATTTTGTCATTTGAACCTAACACACTGCGGCGACACTAAATCTTCGATGCGGCGAGACGCAACTTGTATGAGAAATCTTGTATGAGAACGTCAATTTGGATGGGAAAACGCGATATGAAATTGTTTGGTTTCAGCTTGGTTGGACAGGCGATCAAGGCTGCCGGTATCGGCGCCGCGCTGATGTTCTCGGTGTCGGCGGGCTACGCCCAGGCCGGCCCGTTTGCGGGTTTTGAAGGCGCGTGGTCCGGCAACGGAACGGTTGCGCTGTCAGACGGAACGACCGAGCGCATCCGGTGCAAAGCCGATTACAAGGTCAACGGCAGCGGACTAGGTCTGAAACAATCTCTCCGCTGCGCCAGCGATAGCTACAAATTCGAACTAAGCAGCGATGTAACGAGCCAGGGCGACCGCATTTCCGGCAACTGGAGCGAAGCCAGCCGGAATATTTTCGGCAATCTGCAGGGCACGGCGGGCGGCGGACAGATCGACGTGTTCGTCGAGGCTTCGGGATTTGCCGCCAACCTGACGTTGCGCACCGTCGGTAACCGGCAAAGCGTGCAGATCAACTCCAAGGGCGAAATCAGGGGCGTCAATATCACGATGACGAAGGGCGGCTGACGCCGCACCCTCACCCTCCCTCGCGCCTTTGTCTACTCCGCCGGCTTCGCGCGGCCTGCCGTCCCGCGAAGCCGTCGCTCCAGATTGATCAGGAACATCGCCGTCGGCCGCAGGATAAAGAGGTCGGCTATCAGGGCCGCAACCATTGCAAACGCGCTGAGCCAGCCAAACAGGCGCAGCGACGGCAGGTCGGAAAACACCGTTACCACCAGACCGCAGGCCAGCACCACCGTGGTGAGGATCAGCGCCGGACCGACCAGCACGGTGGCGCGCTCGACCGCCAGTTCCGGACTGACGCCCGGCTCGGCCTCCAGCCGCAACCGGTTGAGGAAGTGGATCGTGGCGCTGAGACCGAGGCCAAACGACACCGTGAGCGCAACCACGCTCGCGAATTGCAGTCCCTCCCCCAGCGCGTAGAGTACCGTGCCGGAAAGCACCACCGGGAAAATGCCCGGCAGGATGCAGGACAGCATCACGACCACCGAGCGGAACGCCAGCCCGATGAAGACCGCGACCAATGCGAACTCGATGGTCAGCCCGCGATTGAGCTTTTCGATCATGCTGGCGCTGTTGCGCGCGGCGATCGCCGAAAGACCGGTGACGGCAATCTCGTAGCCGGGATGGTCCTTGCGCACCGTATCCAGCGCATGATCGAGATTTTCGACCACGGGAAGAATCTGGCTTGAATCCAGATCGGGAACCCGGCCCGACACCACCACCGCATCCTGATCGGCGGAAATGAAACGCCGGACCAAATGCGCAGGAATCACGCTGACATATTCCTGCAAAGTCGCGACGTCGGAGCTTCCGGCTTTTTCCGCAAGCCAGCGGCGCAGCGTCTCCAGCGACCAGACATTGCCGACGCCGGCCTGTTTCTCTACCAGCGAGTGAACGTCGGCGATGATCTGCAGCGTCTGGGGAGCATACAGCGAGGCGCCCTTGGGAAATTCGATCAGGACGTCGATCGGATTGGCACCTGTCAGCTTGGCGTCGAGACGCCCGCTGGCCGCCACCGCCTGCTGCTTGTCCGGCACCTGATCGGCGAGCCGGTAACGCGGCTCCAGGTTGGCATAGACGACCGCCAAACCGCCAACAAAAATCACCGCGATCAGGCTAAACAGGCCGGGGCGGCTGACCATGCGCACCGCTATCCAGTAGCAGAAAGCGCGCAGCGCGTTGACGCCGGCGTCGGCGCCCTGGAATTTCGCGGCGAAAACCTTTTCGTTGCGAACAAACAACACCCCGAACACCGGCACCAGCGAAAGCACGGCGATCAGCGCGATGATGGTGGCGGCAAGCCCCGCCTCGCCGAATTTGCGGATCAGGTCGGAATCCGAAAATTGCAGGGCAATAAACGAAATGCCGGCCGTGCCGTGGGTGAGCACGCAAGCCGGCCCGACCACCAGCACGGCGTTCCTGAACGCGGTGTATTTGTCCTGGCCCGCGATCAGACGGTCTCGCGCGGCGAAGGTCAGCTGCATCGAGTCCGAAAAGCTGATGACCATGATCAGCGGCGTCATCACGTTCAAAAACATATTGAGGTTGAAATTGGCCCATCCGAGGCCGCCGAGCGCCAGCAAGATCGCGATCATCGGCGGGAAGGCGGCGACGACCATGAAGGATATCTTGCGGAAGAAGATGATCGCGATGATGCAGCCGGCCAGAATACCCAGGATGTTGTAGGTCAGTCCATCGCGCTCGACCGCGTTGCGGATTTCGAGCTGCATGACGGGGACGCCCGATAGTTCGGCGTTGAGCGCGCTGCCCGATAGATCCTGCGCCATCAGCTTGCGAATGTCGCCGATCGTCTTGCTGAGCTTGCTGCTGGCGACAACATCGGGATCAAGCGACAGCACGATCAGCGCCAGCGTGCCGTCTTCAGACAACAGCTTGCCGCGGATGATCTCGTTGGTTTTGACGGTCTCGATGAACTTGTCGTAGTCCGCGCCTTGCGGCAGTTCCGACGGGAACAGTGCCGCCGGCAGCTTGCCTGGTGCCGGGGCCTGCCGGGCCGAGAACAGCGAAATCAGGCCGCGCGTGCCCTCGACGAGCTGCAGATCGGTGACCAGATCGCGCACCTTTTCGAGATTGTCGCGCGCCAGCAGCGTCTTGCCTTCGACCACGACCAGCACGTCGAATTCCGTCGCCGGGAAGCGCTTGGTTTCCGCCTCATATTGCCGGTATTCCTTGGAATTGGACCGGAACAACTGACTGAGGGAATCGTCGATCTTGATGCGCTGGATACCGAAGATCGCACCGACGATCAGCGCAACGAGAATGATGCAGGACAGGATCGGCGCCTGAACGGCGATCAGCCCCAATCGCTCCAGGCCGAAGGCGATGCTGGCCGTCGGCCGCCGCTCGATCTTCTCGGCATGGACCTCACTGTCGCTGTTCTTTTCGAGCATGCCCTATCCTGTTCTCACGTCGGCTCTACTTATACATATAGCTTAAATTCGGGGGCGCGAATGAGGCTCAATTGGCCACGTATGATCGGCGCTAGCCCTTGAAAACATGCGCTAAATTTACCGCGACAGGTCTAGCAGGTCTATGCGGCGTCTCGCAAGCGCGCCCCCAAGCGCAAAATCGTCGCGTATGCCCGATAATGGCTTCGAGTCTCCAATTTGTGACACAAGGTTGAATTCAGGTTGAATTCGTCGTGATGCGCTGGGATGTTTGGTCGCCACTTTCATCCTTTAGCGCGACGCCGGTAATTTCCCGGGCCAGGCCTTCGCGGATCAACCACCCAATCCGCGACGCGGCCTCATCATATCCAAGCCCCGAGCCATGGATGTTGGAGACGCAATTTCGCTCGGCGTCGGTGAGGCCGGGCCTGGGCGCGAAGGTCAGATAGGCTCCCAGACTGTCCGGTGCGGACAGGCCCGGCCGCTCACCGATCAACATGACAATCATGCGTGCCCCAAGAAGGCCGCCGATCTCATCGCCCAATGCGACCCGCGCGCCCGACGCCACCACGGCGGCGCCAATTTCGATCCCATCGGCGGCCAATCGCGGAACGAGGCTGCGGACGAGTTCGATCGCGTGAGCATTGACCGCGGATGGTGACAGACCGTCGCCGATGACGATGGCAAGCTGGCATGGGCTGCCGTCGCGGCCCGCCAGCAGCTGCCGGGAATCCGGATCGAGCAATCGGCCCAGGTCCGGACGCCTAAGATAGTCTTGCCGGTTGCGCGCACGACTGGAAACGTCCGATGCCGCAAGACCGAGATCGCCGAGGCCTGAGATGAGACTGAAAACGTCGAAGACGGCATGAACTGCGTCGCGGGCGCGCGCATGGTCCAACGTAAATTCGAGCAGTGCCTTGGTCGGCATGCTTGCACCGGCCCGACCAAGCCCGACGCGCGCCGGCGTCAAATCCCGCAGATCCGTCAGCGAACGGGGAGCCGGTGCCGGGGTTTTCATCTCGTTACTCGGCTGGGACGGATGCCTCGCGCAGTCGCACCGAATAATTCGATGCATTCTGCTGACCGACCGAAGCCGCGCGCGCGAACATGATCAGGTGATGCGCGACCAACGTCACGGAAATCAAACTCTCGATATCGCCGTTTCGGAGGCGCGACAGCGCAAATTTCCAGAACACCTTTCGGTAGTCGCCGAGCACACCGACCTTCCAGAAAATCTTGCCGAGCATGGTCAGGCCACGCTTGATATTGGCCCAGGTCCGCTGCTCCGCGGTCGCAGGCAGCGGCAGCCGGTTGGCATAGGTGTAATCCACCTGGTACTGGTAACGCGCGTACAGCTTTTCCGGCTGGTAGGCGATCTCCATGCAGTTGCGCCACGAACTGATGACCTGATCATAGGGCAGCCGGAAATCGACATTCGAATCCCGGGTCTCGTCGTCGATCAGGCGGTTTTCCCGCTCGAGGCGATCCCACAGCGGCGTTTTCGGCAGCGCCTGCAGGAGATTGATGGTCAGCAACGGAATCCTGGATTCATCGACAAAGGCAAGCAGCGCCTCGCCGGTGTCCGGCTTGTCCGTATCGAGCCCCATGATGATGCCGGAGACCACTTCCATTCCGTAACGGTTGATGGTCGTGATCCCCTCCAGAATGGGGACCATCATGTTGTGGTCTTTTTGCATCGCCTTGAGCGCATCCGGGTCCGGGGTCTCGATGCCGCAGAAAATCGTGACGAAGTAGGCCTCACGCATTTTCTCGAGAATTTCCGGCCGTTTGGCGATGTTGAGTGTCGCCTCGCAGGCCAGCCGCATGACGTAACCGGTTTTCTTCTGCCACTCGATCAGATGCGGCAGCAGATCGAGCGCCGCCTTTCGGTTGCCGATGAAATTGTCGTCGACGAAATATACCGAACCCGTCACCCCGCATTCGAGCAGCCGGTCGAGTTCCGCGGTGATCTGCTGCGGCGTCTTGAGACGCGGGTTGCGGCCGTACAGCCCCGGGATATCGCAGAATTCGCACTGATAGGGGCAACCGCTCGAATACTGGATGCTGCCGAGAAAATAGCGTTTGACGTCGGCGAG
>Ga0137415_10005928_pt1 | contig 12083 bp, 9 predicted proteins | sample CZODoug3_1_1_16f_FD_183082 | JGI IMG/M metagenome (GOLD analysis project Ga0137415, IMG submission 183082) | Vadose zone soil fungal communities from Angelo Coast Range Reserve, California, USA - CZODoug3_1_1_16fungal (Hybrid Assembly) | ecosystem: Environmental > Terrestrial > Soil > Vadose...
CCTTTGCGCTGCTCTTCGGCGATTTCCTTGAGGAGCGCGAGAGTGTGCGGACGGCGATACTGCGCGCAGGCGGCGAGAATCGCGTTGAGCAAAGAAATAGGAGCGACGTAGGAAGCGCCGAAAGAAGTGGACTCCGTCGAGGCGATGAAGAGTTCGTCGCACTCGCGGGCGAGCGGGGAGAGGTAGGTATCAGCGATGCCGATGCAGTAAGCCCCGTGAGCACGTGCTTGCTGCACTCCTTCAACGGTTTGGCGGAGACCTCGACGGAAGGTGAAGGCGAGGACCAAATCCTGTTTGGTGAGTGCGCGAACGAGATGGGTAATGCGGCCCGCGGAGGTAGCCGAAAATATAGGAAGCCCCAGGAGGCTGATTTGATATTCCAGGTATTCCGCGAGGACGGCGGCCAAGTCGCTGCCGAGAAGGAGAATGCGGCGTGCATCGTAGAAACGTTTGGCCAAGGCGGCGAGGCGCTGCGCGTCGAGGCTGTTTTTCAAGCCCTGCAGATTCTTGAGGTCTTGACCGAGTGAATCACGCACATAGGCAGGCATGTTGGAATCGCGGCTGCCGGCCTGCATGGTGTCAAGCGAAGTGGCGAACGCGAGGGAGAGTTCGTGCAAGTGATGCTGAAATTCGCGGTAGGTGGAGAAGCCGAGTCCTCGAACGATGCGCACGACGGTGGCGGGGTCGGTGTGCAGACGCTTGGCCACGGCACGAACACTAAGGAGCACGTATTCGCGCGGATGTTCGAGGATCGGGCGAATAACTTCCTGACGCTTGGCGCTGAGCTGCTCAATGCGCTCCGGAAGATTGATTACCGGTGTCTGAGGATGCGCGGCAGTTTTCTTCATGCGCCGAGAGAATTGCGCAAAACGATTTGCGTGTCAACGCCGCGCACAGCGATTTAACGAGAATGTCACAAAGAGGTATGCCGGCTATTTCTCTGAAGCTGCTGCTTTGGTGGCCAGGCCGGGAGCGACAACCGGCTGGAGAAAGGGCATCATGGCGCGAAGCTTGGGACCCAATTGTTCGACCGGATGGGTTTGTTCGCGGAGCCGCGTTGCCAAAAAGTTGGGGCAGCCCTTTTCGTTTTCCTCGATCCATTTTTTGGCGAAGCTGCCGTCGCGGATTTCAGAAAGAATCTTGCGCATTTCCTCGCGGGTCTTTTGAGTAATGATCCTTGGGCCCGCGGAGTAGTCCCCTTGTTCAGCGGTGTCGCTGACCGAATAGCGCATGTAGCTGAGACCGCCGCGATAGATCAGGTCGACGATCAGCTTCAATTCGTGCAGGCATTCAAAGTAGGCGACCTCGGGCTGGTACCCTGCATCCACAAGAGTCTCGAACCCGGCTTTGATTAATTCGCTGACGCCGCCGCAAAGAACTGCTTGCTCGCCGAAGAGGTCGGTCTCGGTTTCCTCGGTGAAGGTGGTTTCCAGGACGCCGGCGCGCGTGCAGCCGAGCCCTTTTGCGTAGGAAAGAGCGAGCGCGTTTGCTTTTCCGGAAGCGTCCTGCTCGACAGCGAGGAGCGCGGGCGTGCCGCCGCCTTCAGTGAAGACTTCGCGAACGCGATGGCCGGGGGCCTTGGGCGCGATCATGGAGACATCGACGGATACAGGCGGCTTGATCGAGCCGAAGCGAATATTAAAGCCGTGCGCGAACATCAGCGTCTTGCCCGCGGCGAGATGCGGGGCGATGGAGTCGCGATAGAGCTTGGGCTGTTTCGTATCTGGCGCAAGAATCATGATTACGTCGGCCCAGGCGGCGGCCTCGGCGGGCGTGTTGACGGTCAAGCCTTCTTTTTGCGCTTTGGAAGCGGAAGCGCTGCCGGGCTGCAAGCCGACACGCACGGAGACGCCACTATCGCGCAGGTTCAGGGCATGGGCGTGACCCTGCGAACCGTAACCGATGATCGCGACCTTCTTGCCTTGAATCAGTGCGAGGTCCGCGGAATTGTCGTAATAGAGATTTGCCATTCTTTTCCCTTTCAAGGTTGAGGAATCTTTAGCTTGCTTTCCCAACAGGTTCTGTTTCAGAGCCATTCGACGGCGCTCCGGGAGGACGCAGCAAGTCGCTGCCGCGAGTCATGGCGATGCGGCCGGTGCGCGCCATTTCCAGAACGCCGAAGGGGCGAAGCACTTCCAGGAGGCCGTCGATCTTGTCCACCGTGCCGGAAACTTCCAGGATGAGCGACTCCGGCGCGACATCAATGACGCGAGCGCGGAAGACCTTTATGAGCTCCATCAAATGCGGGCGCGATTGCTGGTCGGCGGACACTTTGATGAGCGCGAGGTCGCGTTCCAGCAGAGAACGCTCGGAGATATTTTCCGCGAGCAGCACATCGACGAGTTTTTCGAGGCTGGCCTCGAGGCGATGCGCGCCTTTTTCGTCGGTGTGGGCGACGATGGTCATGCGCGCAATCTCTTCGTTTTCGGTGGGGCCAACCGTCAGCGAATCGATGTTAATGGCCAGACGGCGGGCCAGCGAGGCAACGCGATTCAGCACGCCAGGCTTGTTCTCCACATAAGCGACAAGTGTCTGCATAAATCCTCGATCACGGCTCCGTAGCTGTTTCCACGAGCGGGCTGTCCGGCCGGCGTATCATTTCGTGCAGGGCGCCGCCCGCGGGCACCATGGGGTAAACCGAGTCTTCTTGTTCCACGCGGAAATCGATCAGGACGCTCTCTGACGACTCGCGAGCCGAGCGAATGGTGGGAGTGACATCGGCACGCGACGTAATGCGTTCGCCGCGAATGCCGAAGGCATTTGCGAGCGCCGCAAAGTCCGGCGCCACCAGCGGAGTGGCCACATAGCGCTTGTCGTAGAAAAACTCCTGCCACTGGCGAACCATTCCGAGGAAACCGTTGTTGATGATGGCGATGTTGATTTTGATTTTTTCCTGGACGATGGTGGCGAGCTCGCACATGGTCATTTGAAAGCCGCCGTCGCCTACGACTACCCACACATCCGATTCAGGCTTGGCGAACTTTGCGCCGATGGCGGCTGGCAGCGCGAAGCCCATGGTACCGAGGCCGCCGGACGTCACGAGGGTGCGCGGCTGATTGTGGTGGTAATACTGCGCCTCCCACATCTGGTGCTGGCCAACGTCGGTGACCACGATGGCTTCGCCGCGCGTTTCTTTCCAGAGATCGTTGATGACGTGCGCGGCGTAGAGATGCCCATTGTCGGGCAGGCCTTGAATATCCTTAACTGCAGAGTCGCCTTTGAGTTCGCGGATGTGGCCAAGCCAGTCACCGCGTTCCCTGTGTTCCAGGCGCGGGAGAAGTTGTTCGAGCACCTCGCGCGCATCGCCGATGAGAGCAGCGTCCACTTTCACGTTCTTGTTGATCTCGGAGCGGTCGATCTCGATGTGAATCTTGCGGGCTTCCTTGGCGTAGGTGCGCAGATCGCCGGTGACGCGGTCGTCAAAGCGCATGCCGACGGCGATGAGCAGGTCAGCTTCCTGAATGGCGTGATTGACCCAGGCTTCGCCGTGCATGCCCATCATGCCGAGGTTGAGGGGATCGCTGGCGGGGAAGCAGCCGATGCCGAGGAGGGTCATAGCCACGGGCAGATTGCCGGCGTGGACGAACTGATCGAAGACGCGCATTGCGCCGGACACCATGATCCCATGGCCGGCGAGAATTAGCGGGCGCTTGGCATTGTTGAGAAGCTCGACGGCGCGCTCAAAGTCCGCCGGCTCATAGTTGATGCGCTGGCGCTTGGGCGGCAGCTTCGGAGTGGAAGCTTCCCAGTTGAAATCGCAGGAGGCCTGTTGCGCGTCCTTGGTGATATCGACGAGCACCGGGCCGGGCCGGCCGGAATTGGCAATCAGGAAGGCTTCGCGAACGGTGCGCGCGATGTCCTCCGCGCGAGAGACGACCACATTGTGTTTGGTGATCGGCATGGTGATGCCGGTGATGTCGATTTCCTGGAAGGCATCGGAGCCGAGTAGCTTGCTGCTGACTTGTCCGGTGATGCAAACCACTGGGGAGGAATCCAGCATGGCGGTGGCGATACCGGTGACCATGTTGGTTGCGCCAGGGCCGGAGGTGGCCATGGCCACGCCGACGCCGCCACTGGCGCGCGCGTATCCGTCGGCCATGTGCGTTGCGCCCTGCTCGTGTCGCACGAGAATATGGTGCAGCTTGGATTTGCCAAGCGCGTCGTACACCGGAAGAATCGCCCCGCCCGGATAGCCAAAAATGTGGCGCACGCCGAGCTTGGTCAGCGATTCGCAGAGAATTTCCGCTCCGGTGAGCTTCATGATGTCCTCGAGACAGTTTGCGCTGCGGTTGAAAACGACTTGGGTACGGCGGTAATGGCTCCCAATGAGGAAGACGACACGAGCAAAGCATATTTCGCCATTACGCCACTGGTGAAGCGGGGCTGGGGCGCCTTCCAGGTGGAGAGGCGGCGCTGGATTTCGGCGTCGGTGAGCTTAATGTTGAGCGTCCGCTTCGCAATGTCGAAGGCGATGATGTCGCCGTCGTTTATTGCGGCGATGGGGCCGCCATTCGCGGCTTCAGGCGCGACGTGGCCGGCCATGAACCCGTGGGTGGCGCCGGAGAAGCGTCCGTCGGTGAGCAGCGCGACGGAATCGCCGAGTCCCGCGCCGACCAGCGCCGCAGTCACCTGGAGCATTTCACGCATTCCGGGTCCGCCCTTCGGCCCTTCGTAGCGGATCACAACAACATCGCCAGCCTTGATGCTTCCATTCTCGACGGCGGCAAACGCGGCTTCTTCGTCGTCGAAAACTCGCGCAGGGCCACTGAAAGTTTGCAGGTTGTGGCCTGCGACTTTAATGACGCAGCCTTCTGGGGCGATATTGCCCTTTAAGATCACCAGGCCGCCGGTGGGTTTGAGGGGAGAATCGAGCTTGCGTACAACTTCTTGTTTGTCCGATTCCTTAGCCGCCGCTGCTTCTTGCGCGAGGGTGCGCCCGGTGACTGTGAGGCATTCGCCATGAAGAAATTTGCCTTCGAGCATGCGCTTGGCCACGAGCGCAGTGCCTCCGGCGGCGTAGAGATCGGTAGCTACAAAGCGGCCCCCCGGCTTCAAGTCCGCAATAATCGGAACGCGAGAACTAATGCGATCGAAATCGTCTATTGACAAGGGAATCTTTGCTTCGCTGGCGATGGCCAGGAGATGAAGGACGGAATTGGTGGAACCGCCTGTGGCGGCGACTCCCGCGATGGCGTTTTCAATGGCTGATTTGGTGATGATTTTGGATGGCGTGATGTCGCGGCGAAGAAGGTCCATGACCATCTCACCGGCGCGATAGCCGGCGTTGCCCTTGGCAGCATTCGTGGCCGGAACGCTGGACAATCCCATCGGCGCGATGCCCAAAAATTCGCAGACCAGCGCCATGGTGTTCGCCGTGAACTGGCCGCCACACGCGCCGGCTCCGGGGCACGCGGCAGTTTCCAGCGATTTGAGTTGCGCGTCGGTGATTCCTCCGCGTGCGTGCTTCCCAATCGCTTCATAAACGTCTTGGATGGTTACGGCATGGCCCTCGAAGTGGCCCGGGGCGATGGAGCCCCCGTAGAGAATGAGTCCGGGAATGTCGAGCCGGGCCAGCGACATCACGCCGCCTGGAATGGTCTTGTCGCAGCCGACCAAAACGATTAGAGCGTCGAACATGTTGCCGCGCGAAACCAGCTCAATCGAGTCCGCAATCACTTCGCGGCTCACCAGCGAGGTGCGCATTCCTTCGGTACCCATGGTGATGCCGTCCGAGATGGACACTGTATTGAATTCGAGCGGCGTGCCACCTGCTGCGCGAATGCCGGCTTTCACATGCTCGGCAAGCTCGCGGAGGTGGTAATTGCACGGCCCGATCTCGATCCAGGTATTGGCCACGCCCACCAGGGGCTTGGCAAAGTCCTCATCGCGAAGCCCGGAGGCGCGCAGCATGGCACGAGCACCGGCGCGATTGGCACCGTCAATTAAGGTATGGCTGCGTGGTTTTGGCGCCGGCTGTGTCACTCCGAGTCTCCTTGCGGTTCTTCGTTATTTTACGGACCGACGTTGAAGCAAGCTCTCACGTTCCATGACACCGAGGACGCGTGACACGCCTCTCCGCCGTGGAAAACAGGATAAGCGGAATAGCGACAATCAGTCAAATTAATACTAGTGTGCGCTACGATAAATACGATTAATCATAACAATTTGCTGCGCCTCACCCGATGGGCATCTTTGACAAAGAGGGCGGCATCTTTAGCCTAGGGGAGCGATCGGGAACGTTGGCAAGACAGGAATTTAACAAGTTTTTTTAATGTCGTCTGTGAACCTCCCTGGGAGGTTGGCATCTAAAGGAACGCTGCTATTTGTGATACGCGATTCAGCCGAAGCGGGTTGCCTTGCTGGCAACGACCGCAAGGAGTTGGATGAGGAAGAACACGGACGTGTTCGTAATTGGCGGAGGCCCGGCCGGGCTTGCCGCCGCGATAGCCGCACGCCAGCGGGGCTTCAACGTCACGATTGCGGACGGCGCGACGCCGCCCGTAGACAAAGCCTGCGGCGAAGGCCTCATGCCTGACGCACTATCCGCGCTGCAGGATCTCGGTATTAGCCTAAGCGCTTCCCATGGCTTTCTTTTCCATGGACTCCGCTTCTGGGAACGCAACACCAGCGCGGAAGCCGACTTCCCCGAGGAACACGGACTAGGTGTCCGGAGAGTGGTGCTTCACCAAATGCTTCTGGAGAGGGCGCAGAGCATGGGCGTACGCTTTCTTTGGCAGACGCCGGTCGTTGGAATTTGCAGCGACGAGGTCCTCATTGCCGGCGGAGCGATTCGCGCGCGCTGGATTGTCGGCGCAGACGGCGTCAGTTCCCGGGTGCGCCAATGGTGTGGGCTAAGCGATCAAACGCATGGCGCACACCGGTATGCAAGTCGGGGTCATTATCGCGTTGAGCCGTGGTCCCGCAATGTGGAAGTCTACTGGGGAGAAGGCGCGCAAGCCTATGTGACTCCCGTCGGAGAAAGTTCTGTTTGTGTTGTTTTGGTTTCGCGCAGCCCAGGAGTGCGTTTGTCCTCGGTTCAAGAAAGATTTCCCGAATTGGCCAGGCGCCTAGATCATGCTACATGCATCGGAGCGGAACGCGGGGCTGTAACGGTGACGCGTCAACTGAAAAGCGTCCATCGTGGAGCTGTTGCGTTAGTTGGTGACGCGTCCGGAAGCGTCGACGCCATTACCGGCGATGGGCTGAACCTGGGCTTCCGGCAGGCGCTGGCGCTCGCAGCCGCTATGCAAGCGGGGGATCTCGGCGCGTATCAGCAAGCGCACCGGCGTCTGGCACGCCGGCCGACGCTCATGGGACGTTTGTTGCTGCTGCTCGATAGTCAACCCAAGCTGCGTCACCGCGCCATGCGCGCTCTGGCAGCGCATCCGGATCTATTTGCCAGGCTCCTTGCGGTTCACGTTGGCGCGACTTCTCCGAGGCATCTTGCCGAGACGGGAGCGCTGCTTGGCTGGCGCCTCGTCGTTGCCTAGAAGGAACACTCATGACCTCGCGAGCTTTTCGGAAGAATCTCATTACCTGCGCGGCCCTACTCGGTTTGGCCGTACTGCTTTCGGCCAGCGCTGCCCACCGTCCTCCGCAGGCGGCCACAGCAGCAAGCGCCAATGAAATTGTCTTAATTGTCGATCCTGCGCAGAGCACTGTGCGCTACATGGTTGGCAGCAGTCTTCACGCCGTACACGGAACGTTCGCGCTCAAGCGCGGCACCTTGCGCCTCGACCCGACAACCGGCAAAGCTGCTGGCGAAATCGTCGTGGATGCCATCAGCGGCCAGAGTGGCAACGACTCCCGCGACAAAAAAATGCACAAGGAAGTGCTCGAGAGTGCTCGCTTTACGGACATTATTTTCCGTCCCGACCACGTGGAAGGCACCGTTCAGCCTCAAGGTACTTCCAACGTGCAGCTTCACGGCGTTTTTGTGTTGCACGGAAGCGAGCACGAGCTTACGGCGCCCGTGCGAGCGGAGCTCACGCCTGGACAGTGGAAGGGCACCGCGACCTTCAGTGTCCCCTATAACGATTGGGGCCTCAAGAATCCCGGAAATTTCCTCCTGAAGGTGGACCACACGGTGACCATCGAAGTACAGCTGGCCGGCAGCATTCAAGCGCAAGCGGCATCGGCAAAGCCGTAACCGAATGTTCTAATCTTCCGGCTCTTGCGTGACAATGTGAACGTCAACGGCCGGCGATTCTCGCAAGAAACGGTGCACTGCGGACAAGTAAAGATACTTCCGCCAGTCGTGAACCGGCGCCCGCCCGAAAATCACTTGGGTGATGTGCTTTGAGCGGACAAACGCCGCGACGGAGTCCGCCACGCTCCGCCCTTTGAGGCGAATTACCTGCGCACCCAGGCTCTCTGCGAAGCGCAGGTTAGCCGCCAGCGCATTTTGATTCGATTCCTTGGGGCCGAATTCGCGTTCGACATGAACGACGTATAACTCCGCATCCATGCGGCGCGCCATTCGGGCGCCGCGGGCAATCAGGTATTGCCCGGCGGGATTCGAGGATATGCACACCGCCATGCGCTCGCGCACACCCCAGTTTTTGCGTATGTCCTGCGCCTCCATGTAAGACTCGAGGCTACGGTCGACTTGCTCGGCAACTTGACGCAGGGCCAGTTCGCGAAGCGCAATGAGATTGCCGCGACGAAAAAAGTTGCGGAGCGAGCGTTCGACTTTTTCGCTGCTGTAGACGTCGCCGCGCTTCATGCGGTTTAGCAGGGCCTCGGGGGTGAGGTCCACCATAACCGTTTCGGAAGCGGTGAGCGGCACCCAGTCCGGAACCGTCTCGCGCACAATGATTCCTGTGATGGATCGCACCACCGGAGCAATGCTCTCGATGTGCTGAATATTCAGCGTGGAGACGACGTCGATCTTCGCCGCGAGCAGCTCCTGTACGTCTTCGTAGCGCTTGCGGTGCTTGCTGCCGGGGATGTTGGTGTGCGCCAGCTCATCCACCAACACCACTTCCGGATGCCGCGCCAGGATGGCGTCAACATCCATCTCCTCGAAGACCGTGCCCTTGTATTCGATTTTCTTGCGCGGTACTTGCTCCACATGCGCAATCAGCTCTTCGATGCCTTTGCGCCCGTGCGTTTCCACCACGCCGATGACGACGTCTTCGCCGCGGCTACGCCGGCGCAGGGCCTCGCTCAACATGCTGAAGGTCTTGCCCACGCCTGGCGCGTAACCGAGGAAGAGCTTGAAGATGCCGCGCGTTTTTTGCGGCGGCGAAGCAACCTCCAGCCATTCTTCTGGCTTTTTGGGCAAGGGCTATGTTCTCCTCGTCGAATTTTCAGCATGCGCTAGAATGTAGCGATGCAGAGATTCCTGGCCGGTCGGATCATCGGGATAGCTGCCTCCCTGGCCGTGGTCGCCGGCATTTCCTTCTTCTACCGACACATCCTGCACGTAAACCAAACGACTGTGGCTCTTTCGTTTCTGCTGGCAATTCTAGCAGTTTCGGCAGTGTGGGGAATGGCCGTTTCCGTGGCCATGTCGCTCCTGGCGGTGGTCGCTTTCAATTATTTCTTCTTGCCGCCGGTTGGGACGCTGACCATCGCCGATCCGCAAAACTGGGTCGCACTGTTCGCTTTCCTGGTCACTTCGATTGTGGGCAGCCAGCTTTCCTCGCGCATCCGCACGGAAGCCGACGAAGCGCACCAACGCAGGCGCGAGGTCGAGCGGCTCTACCAGTTCAGCCGCAAACTCCTCGGTGAGGGCAATGTCATACAATTGATGAATGCCATCCCGGATTACATCGTCGAAAGCTTTGAAGCCGGCGCGGCCGCGCTGTTTCTTCCGCAGAAGGACAAATTTTACCGCTCCGGGTTCGGCGCCGCTCATCTCGATGAAGAAAAGATGAAACAGACGTTCTCGCTTGATGAGTTTTCTTGCGACACCCAGCAAGGCCACTATTTTATCCCCATTCGTCTGGGTGTCCGCCCGATCGGCAGCCTCGGGATTTCCGGGTCGCAGCTTTCCCGCCAGTCGTTGGACGCCATCAGCACGCTGGTGGCGATTGCTATTGAGCGGGCGCGCGCCGTCGAACAACTTGGTCAGACCGAAGCGGAACGGCAGGGCGAGCGGCTTAAGTCGGCGTTGCTAGATTCGATCACTCACGACTTTCGCACGCCGCTGACTTCCATGAAAGCCGCGGTCAGCAGCTTACTCTCTTCGCTTCCCTCCGACGCAACGCAGACGCACGAGCTGCTCTCCATCATTAACGAGGAGTGCGACCGCTTGAATCGGCTGGTCGAAGAGGCCGGCGAGATGGCCAAGCTCGAGGCTGGTGAGGTCAGTCTGGATCTCGCGCCGGTTCCGACTGAGGAAATCATCCGGGCCGCTCTCGGGCACTGCAGCGCATCTCTCGACGGGCGCCCGGTAGACCTGCGCATCGCCACGGACCTGCCGCCGGTGCGCGCCGACCGCGAACGAGCCAAAGAGGCGCTGGTACAATTAATTGACAATGCCAATCTGTATTCCGCGAAGGATCAGGCGATCACCATCACCGCCGAGCTGACCGGAGACACGATTACCATCAGCGTCGCCGACCGCGGTCCTGGAATCGATGAATTCGAGCAAACCATGATCTTCGACAAATTTTATCGCGGCAAGGACCAGCGCTACCTGGTACGTGGAACGGGCATGGGTTTGCCAATTGCCAAGGCACTGATTGTCGCGCAGCACGGGGCCATCAGCGTGACCAGCCAGTTGGGCCATGGTTCGGTGTTCGCGTTTACGCTTCCGGTCGACCGCGGGCGAAAGGAGATCCGTTGAGCGCCGCGAATATTCTGGTGGTGGACGACGAACCGCAAATTCGCCGCGTGATGCGCGCAACGCTTAGTTCGCAGGGATATGTGATTAGCGAGGCCAAGACCGGCGAAGAAGCCCTCGACTCGTTTCGCAAGCAGCGGCCGGATTTAGTTCTGCTGGATGTGAACATGCCAGGAATGGGTGGAATCGAAACCTGCCGCGAAATTCGCCGTATTTCGGACGCTCCCGTCATCATGCTCACGGTGCGCAACGCGGAGCGGGACAAGGTTTCCGCCCTCGATGCCGGCGCCGATGATTACGTGGTGAAGCCTTTCGGCATTGAGGAGTTGCTCGCGCGCATCCGCGCTGCGCTGCGCCGGTACGCGCCAGGAGACGCGATGCCGCCGTTTGTGTCGAAGGATCTAAGCATCGACTTTGAAGCGCGGGAGGTTAACGTGCGCGGCGAAATCGTGCACCTTACGCCCAAGGAATACGACGTCTTGAAATATCTGATTGCCAATCAAGGCAAGCCGCTCGCTCACCGCAGGCTGCTTCAGGCTGTTTGGGGACCGGATTATGGCGACGAGACGGAAAACCTGCGCGTCGTGATCAATCAATTGCGAAAAAAAATTGAACTAAATCCCTCGCGCCCGAAATACATCCTGACCGAGCCCTGGGTGGGATATCGCTTCCAGCCGCTTCGCGCCGCCAACACCAAAGAAAGCTCAAGAAAATTCTGAGTTTTATCGCGGCTTCGGATGGGTTGCGTCCAAATCCAGGTTGAGCTCCAGCACCCGCACGCGCGGTTCGCCCAGGAATCCCAGCTGCCGTTTTAGCGTGTGTTTGTTCACCAGCGCTCGTACTTCCTCTTCGCTCATGCCGCGTGCCCGCGCCACCCGCGCGACCTGAAATTGTGCCGCGGCAATCGATATTTCCGGGTCAAGGCCAGAGGCTGATGCGGTCACCAAATCCACGGGAATGGCCGAGCCGGGATTTTCAGCGTGAAGCTTATCCACATCGGCCTTCACGCGGTCGAGCAGTTGGTGGTTCGTTGGTCCCAAGTTCGTGGCCCCCGATTGCGAGGCGTCGTAACCGGCACCGGCGGCGGATGGTCTCGAGTGAAAATATTGCGGCGACGTAAAACTTTGCCCCAATAGTGCCGACCCTACGAGTTGGCCATTGATTTGGATAAAGCTGCCATTTGCTTGCGCCGGGAAGAGCAGTTGCGCAAGTCCGGTCACGCTGAGCGGGTAGACGACGCCGAAAATTACCGTGGTCACCACCGTCATCAGCAGAGCGATTCGCAGGTTTT
>Ga0137415_10005929_pt1 | contig 12081 bp, 7 predicted proteins | sample CZODoug3_1_1_16f_FD_183082 | JGI IMG/M metagenome (GOLD analysis project Ga0137415, IMG submission 183082) | Vadose zone soil fungal communities from Angelo Coast Range Reserve, California, USA - CZODoug3_1_1_16fungal (Hybrid Assembly) | ecosystem: Environmental > Terrestrial > Soil > Vadose...
TCGCGGCATTTTATTGATGGCGCGTCCACCCCTCCTGTTCCAGGAGGGGAACACCTTACCGTCTCGATCTTTCCTTTTGCATCAAACGACCCAAAGCGCCGGCAGCACAAATTGTTTCATTTTCATGAGGGGCTTGTGCATACTTGGGCGGCCCAAGCAACAAAAGTGAAACATCAGTATCCGTTCGGATTGCCGTCCGCGACCCGTTGAGCGGCGCGTCGCGAAGGCATCCCAATCGGTAAACATCATTTAATGCGGAAGGGGGATCTGTGTACGGACGATCAAAGATGATACTTTCTCTGACAATCATGCTCCTGGTTTGTGGAACTCCATCGAGCTTCTCCCAATCAGCCTCGACGGGAGCCCTGACAGGAACCACAACAGACGCTACGCCCGCCGTTGTACCGGGCGTGAAATTAACGCTCACCAACGAAGCCACTGGAGAAGCGCGCTCGACGATCTCGGGCGAAAGCGGCAGCTATTCGTTTCTTCAACTGGTCCCGGGCTCCTATCGTCTGGACGCGGCCCTGGAAGGGTTCAAAACAACCAGTCGTTCCGGGCTTCGAATCGCGGTCACGGAAACTGTTCGTCTCGACATTCGGCTTGAAGTTGGCGCGTTGTCGGAAACGATTTCGGTAGAAGCGGCGCCACAAATGGTGCAACAGGAAACCAGCGCGCTGGGACGTGTCGTGGGTGAAACGATCGTTATGAATCTTCCGCTGGTGAGCCGGAACTTCACTCAGATTCTCGGCCTCTCGCCAGGGATTACAACCGACGTGACGAATGCGGCCGAGCTTGGCCGAGGCAGTGGAGGGCAGATCACAGCACGGACCAGCGTTAACGGAAGCCGGTCTTTTGATCACAATTTCCAGATCGACGGTGTGGACACCAACGATTTTCAACAGAGCGACAATGGTCTGACTCCGGGCGCGGCAATACCCAACCCCGACACGATCCAGGAGTTCAAGGTCCAGACCGCTCAGGCCGATGCTTCTTTCGGACGGAATGCGGGCGCCAACGTCAACATCATTACGAAGTCCGGATCGAATGACTTTCACGGCTCCGTCTTCGAGTTCTTTCGGAACGAAGCGTTGAATGCCAATGATTTCTTCTTTAATCGTGCCGGACAGAAAAAGCCGGTCGTCAGGCAGAACCAATATGGCGGAACGATCGGAGGACCGATCAAGAAAGAAAAGTTGCTGTTCTTCGGATCCTATCAAGGTACAAAGCAGTTCAACGGACTGGCTGCCGGAAAATTCAACGCGAAATGCAGCTCGACGATCTCTTCTCCTCCGTTGACCAATGACCGATCGGCGGCAGCCCTGGGTGCATTGTTCGCCGGGCGTGCGGGTCAAAATGGGGGAGTCGCGATCAGGGCGGACGGCTCCAACATCAATCCGGTGGCGTTGCGGCTGCTGAACCTCAAGGGGGCGGATGGCGGCTATTTGTTTCCGACACCGCAGACCATCGATCCCTCCCAGCCGTTTGCGCGCCAGGGATTTTCGGCCTTCAGCGAACCCTGCACATTCGACGAAAACCAGTACATGGTGAATCTGGATTTCCTCCAGTCCGACAAAAGCAAGTTTGCTCTTCGCGCCTTTTATGCAGACAGCGACCAGCATGTGGAGTTTGGAGTGCCGGCGGCAAATGTGAAGGGATCGCCTTTATCGCTGAGGGCCAGGTACACGGTGATGTCGCTGTCGCACACCTATATTCTCAGTCCGCGTGTATTCAATGAAGCGCGCGTCGGAGCCTTTGTAAGTCTGCAGGCCCTGAAGCACAAAGGAGCGTTCAATTACTCCGACGTCGGAATCAATGCGCCGTTCATGTACGATACCTACCCGAACATTACGATCACAGGTTCATACGTGGCATCCGCTGGTCAGACGATCAACTATCCGCAGGGAGTCTATGCGGTCCAGGATCATATTTCGTATGTGCTGGGGAACCACAATGTTCGTTTTGGCGGCGGCATCACTCGCCTCAAGACCAATCTGGATCACCAGAGAGCAACGGCAAGCATCACTTTTCTGAGTTTCCCGGATTTCCTGCTGGGACTGGATGCGGCCTCGAACGGCAGCCAGTTCAGCAACATCAACGCGTCCGGCTATACGCCCGGCGACCGTTTCAAGAAGATGCGTTTGTGGGATGGTTTCGGGTATCTGCAGGACGACATGAAACTCGGCCGTCTGGCGATGAACGTCGGCCTTCGATACGAGCGGCTTGGAGCCGTAACCGACATTCTCGGCATCGGTGTGAATTTCGATCCGGCTCGCGGTGATCCGAACCCGCCGCCTCAGGGAACTTTTGCGGGTTACATCATTCCGAAAAACTTTTGCTGCGCAGACCAATTCCCCGCAACCGGCGGCATTCCTGCCGGTGCTACTCAAGGCACCAACAGCCTGGGTATCGACGGTCGCGGACAGAACAACCTGGCGCCTCGCCTGGGTTTGTCATGGCAAATCCTGCCGAATTCCAGCAGGCTGTTGCTGCGCGGCGGTTATGGCGTGTATTACAGCCACATCAGCGGCAACGCCGGTCCTCTGACCATGGGCGGGGTTTTTCGCCAGAGTGGAGACACCACACGCAGCGGAATCGACGCAGCGTCGTTTACGTTTCAAAACCCATTCGTGCCTCTTCCTCCAAGGTACACGACGGATGTCGACCATCTCATCTGGGCAAAAACTCCAGTTACGCCCGCGTCTCTCGATGCCGAGACAGCGATGGCAATGGACTATCGTCCGCCCATCACGCAACAGTACAGCTTGAACATACAAACCCAAATGGCGTCGAACTTCCTGCTGGAAGTCGGTTATGTGGGCAGCCGGGGCACACACCTGCAGCGCGGCCGTCCAACCAACGAGGCGTTTCTTGCAAGTCCCTCGAACCCTGTTCGGGGCATCACCACGAATACAGTGGCCAACGTCCGGCAGCGCGTGCCCTTGCTGGGCTTTTCGGCGACTGGAATAAACTTCAAGGAAACATCCGGAGCGATCTGGTACAACGGTCTGCAGACGAGTCTCACGAAGCGGATGAGCAGAGGTCTTCAGTTTTTGACCTCCTATACTTTCTCCCGAACAATGGACCTGGATGCCGCACGGTCATACCTCGCTTATCAAGGTGGCTTCCAACCGGGAGACGAGAGGGCCAGCAAGAAGCAGGGGTATGGGAAGTCCGAAACCAGCCGCGACCATCGGTTTGTTTTCAGCTATGTCTACGATCTTCCCGGTATCGCCGGGAACCGCGCCATTGGAAAGCTGGCGAGTGGCTGGTCAGTGTCCGGTGTCGCGGCTTTCCAGAGCGGTACGCCGCTTACCATTCTGTACACCAACTCGAATAACGTCACCGGGCTTACCGGAGATCGGGCGCAGCTGGCTGCGGGTTGCACGCACGCCAATCTGGTTACTTCCGGCCGGATGCAGGACAGGCTCTCGGGCTACTTCAACGCGGCGTGTTTCACGACTCCTCGAGTGGTCGGTGATGACGGTCGGGCAACCGCCTTCGGAAACAGCGGCGCAAGCATCGTGACCGGGCCGGGACAGTCCAACGTCGACATGTCCATTCTGAAGAAGATTCCACTGGGTGAAAGCAGGCTCGTGGAATTCCGGGCCGAGTTCTTCAACCTGTTCAACACTCCTCAGTTCAGTAATCCGGAAACGAATTTCAGCTCGTCGACCTTCGGGCAGATTTCATCCACGTCTGTTAATCCGCGGTTTGTTCAGTTCGCGCTCAAGTTGAGCTTCTGACGTGCGAAGGCCGCCGGGAAGGCGGCCTTCGCACAGGTGACGCAACTCCTGAGCCCTAGGGTTTTGCGGGGGTTGGGCGAGGGGCCGCTGGCCTCGCGTAAATATCTTTTATCTCCGGCCGTGGCCCGTCTGTGGGAAGGCCTGCGGCGAGCATGAGGCGAGTAATCTCTTCGATTGTCGGGCGGGAAGGTTGAGGTCGTCCCGCCTTGTAGCCCTCGGCAATGAACAGCGGCGACCTTCCCTCTTTGTCGGGCTGTTTCCAGATGTTGATGTCGGCGCCGCGGTCCGCCAGCAATTTCACAATCGTCGGAAAGGTGCCGTACGCCGCGCCGTGCATCGCGGTCTCGCCTTTGTTGTCCACGGCGTTGATGTCCGCGCCAAGGTCAAGCAGGAACTGCACGGCTTCCAGCGCTTCGGATTCCGTGCCGGCTTCTTCCAGGGGGTCCGACGTGCCGAGACCGGCCGCGGCCATCAGGGGCGTGCTTTTGTCGGCATTCGGCAGGAAGGGATCCGCGCCCAGCTCGCGGAGCAGACGCATCAAGGGGAGGTCCGCCCGGTCAGCAGCCATCAGGAACAGCGTCGCCCCTTCCATTCCGATCATCGATGCCGAGCTCGGCGCGCGCGGCGCGCCCTTGTCGAGACGCGCATTCACGTTTGCTCCCCGCTCCACAAGCGCGCGAACGAATTGAAGGCTCGTCAGGCGTCCCGATCCAATCGGAGACGGATCGCCCCGGTCACTGGCATCCGGCCTTCTCACCCAGCTCACCGCATGCAGCGGAGTGAATCCTGTCCGCCGGTCGTTCGGATCGGCCCCGGCTTCGACCAGAGCGACCGCGAGCTCGAAGTGGCCATTCTCTACGGCCATCATCAATGGACTGGTGCCCTTCCTGACCGGGTCGTTGACTGCCAGCACGGGTCCTTTCTCCTCACGCTGTAACGTATCGTTCACATTCACGCCAGCCTCGAGGATCTCACGCGTCGCATCGATGTGGCCTTCGCGCACGGCGAAGAACAACGGCGTGAACCCGGACTTGAGCTTTGCGCGGACATCGGCACCGCCATCGATGAGGGTTCGCACGACCGCCGCGTGCCCCTCGGCCGCGGCCCACATTAGGGCCGTCTGGTCGAGCCGTTCCCGGGCATTGGGGTTGGCGCCACGGGCAAGCAGGGCTTTCACTGCTTCGAGACTTCCCGCGCGCGCCGCCGTCATCAGGACGGTCTCCCCGCCCTGAGCCGACGCGTTCGCGTCGGCTCCGGCACCGAGCAGAAGCTTCACGAGGTCCGCGTTTCCGTTTGTACAGGCGAGGGAAAGCGGAGGCACGCCGTAGCGATTCGCGGCGTTGACGTTGGCGCCGGATCTTACCAGCAGTCGTGCCGTATCGGCGTCGTCGTTGTAGACCGCCCAGTGCAGGGCGGTCATCCCATCGGCTTGCGCCGCGTTGACGTCCGCGCGCGCATCGAGAAGAGTGCGGATGAGCGCCCTGTTGCGCTGCTCGGCCGCGTCCGCGAGCGTCGGTTTCTCAGCCGCTACGGATGCGGCGGCCATCCCGAACATCAGCAGAGAGAGTCCAGCGATTCGTCTCCAATCCATGAGCCATCTCCCGCAGCCATAGCAGGGCTGCTTCGAAAAACTATCGACCTATATGGACGCCGGATCGAAGAGGTCTTCGATCTTACCGTTGCTGTCGCCGAATGAATCCACATGCACCCCCGCCCGGTCGAGCAACGTGAGGTGGAGATTGGCTAACGGCGTGCCATTCTTGTACCGGATGTGCTGGCCACCCTTGATGCCGCACCCGGCGCCACCCGCGACCAGAATTGGCAGGTTCTCATGGTCGTGGATACTGGAGTTGCCCAACCCGCTTCCGTACATGTAGACGGTATTATCGAGTAGAGAACCGTCTCCGTCTGGAGTGGATTTCAGTTTCTCGAGAAAATACCCGAACAGCGACACGTGAAATGCATTGATCTTGGCAATTTTTGCGAGCTTTTCCGGATCGTTGCCGTGATGACTCGTAGGATGGTGCGGATCCGGGACGCCGATTTCCGGATACGTACGGTTACTGAGCTCGCGCGACAGCTGGAAGCTGACGACCCTTGTGATGTCGGCCTGAAACGCCAGGACCTGCAGGTCGAACAAGAGCTTCGCGTGGTCGGCAAACGCCGCCGGGACACCCACAGGCCGGTCCAGATCGGGCGTCGTATTTTCCTTCGCCCCTGCTTCGGCGCGCTCAATCTGGCGCTCGACCTGGCGAATGCTGTCGAGGTACTGATCGACGCGAGCGCGGTCCGCCGGCCCCACTCTCTGCTTGAGCCGCGCGATCTCGCCGTTGAACGAATCGAGCAGGCTGCCCCGGCTGCGCAGCGCCGCGCGCCGGGCGGAGGCGGGTCCGCCTTCGCCGAAGAGGCGCTCGAACACGATGCGTGGATGCGCCTCGGCGGGAAGAGGCGTCGTCGGTGAAGACCAGGAGAGACAATTCTGATAGACGCAGGCATAGCCGTTGTTGCACACGCCGGCGAGCACGTTCAGATCCATCGACAGCTCGAGCGACGGCAGTTGCGTGTCGCGGCCGAGCTGCTTCGCCGCAACCTGGTCCACGGTGGTGGCCAGATGGTAGTCCGAACTCTCCGTGTGTTTGGCGAAGGCCGCGCTCAGGAACCCTGCGTTCGCCGTGTCGTGCGTGCCCGGGTAGGATTGTTCCAGCCTGAGGTTGGTCAGAACCGTCAGCTGCTTTTTGACCGGCTCCAGCGAGGCAAGGATGGGCGACAGATCACCCAGCGCGCCCTCACCCTGCGGCGTCCAGCGAGCGTGGTCGCATCCCATCGGAATGTACACGAAGCCGAGCCGGCGCACCGGTCTGGCCGGAGTCCTGGCCATGGCGGTTGCCGCGGGAATCATCGCGTCGAGCAGGGGCAGTGCCAGAGTGGCCTGCAGGCCCTTCAGAAACGTGCGCCTCGCTAGCGACTTCTTGCTGATAAATGTCATGACGACCTCCTCATTTGAAAGGGTACGCTTTTCACGATTCCCAATATAAGCGACGAGAAGCGATATCCATTCGGCCCGGACTCGCGAAGAATCTTCCGAATCGCGGGCGCATCGTAGTACTCGACCCCTCGTCCCAGTGCAAACGTCAACAGCTTCTCCGTCAGCGTTCCGGCGAACAGCTCAGGACGACGGAGCAACGCCTCTTCCAGGCCAGACACTCCCTTGAGGTCGCCGGCGCCGGGCAGACCTCCTGACACGTCAATGGCTCCGCTGTCTCCCTCCTGATCCCGCCAGCGGCCGACCGCGTCGAAGTTCTCCAACGCGAATCCCACGGGGTCTATCGTCCGGTGACAGCTCGCGCACACCGGGCTGCTGCGATGGAGGCTCAGCCTCTCCCGGATCGGGAGGTTGCCGGGCACCGAACCGTCGAGCGCCGGCACATTCGGGAGTGGAGGAGGCGGCGGGGCGCCGAAAATGTTGCCCAGGATCCATACTCCACGAAGCACAGGCGAAGTCCGCGTCGCGTAGGACGAGACCGCCAGTATGCTGCCCTGCCGCAGCAATCCGCCACGCTTGCTGTCAGGCGCGAGCGTCACGCGCCGGAAGCGGCTGCCATAGACGTCGGGAATCCCGTAATGCTTCGCCAGGCGCTCGTTGAGAAAGGTGTAGTCCGCCTTGAGCAGGTCGAGCACACTGCGATCTTCACGCCGAACGCTGTCCACGAAGAGCTCGGTCTCCAGGCGTAACGCCTGACGAAGGTTATCGTCAAAGTCAGGATACAGGCGCACGTTCGGATCGACCGACGCCAGGTTGCGCAGCCGGAGCCATTGCCCGGCGAAGTTGCTGGCGAGATTGTACGAACGAGGATCGGCGAGCATCCGGCGGGCCTGCTTCTCGAGCACGTCCGGCCGGCGGAGTTCGCCCCTAATGGCGGCATCGAGCAGTTCGTCATCGGGGATGCTGCTCCAGAGAAAGAATGACAGGCGCGATGCCAGTTCGAGGTCGCTGATGCGGTAGGCGGTGCCGGCCGCCACGCCAGCCGGATCTGCCTCCACGCGGAACAGGAATCCGGGGTTGAAAAGCACCAGGCTCAGGGCCCGTGCGATTCCTGCATCGAAATCGCCGTCCGACCTTCCTTGAGGCTTCGCCCTATCGGGCTCGCGCTTCGCGCCTTCCCGGTAGAAGGCCATCGGCCGTTCTACATCCGCCTCGGAAATGGACCGATGGTAGGCTCGCCGCATGAGGGTGGAGAGAATCTTCTTCGCGCACGCGTCTTCCTCACGGGGTGCGGCTGGCCGGCAGACGAATATCCGGCGGCGGCTTGGCGTATCGTCGGCAACGCGCGCCGCATATGGTCCGGTAATGGCAAACTGGGAAATCCCCGGAGGAAGACGGGGATGACGCCTCTCGTTGAAGTGTGCCTGGAGTGGCTGGCGCGCCGTCTCGAGCAGAGACGAGGAATTCCTGACAAAGGTGACGCCCACGTCATGCGGACCGGCCTTCACGGGCACACGAATCTTGAAGTTCTTGTCGAGAAGTGAATCGTCTCCGTCGGCAGGCTTCTGGACCGTAATCGTCCCAATCGGCGTCCGGTCGAGCAGCACCTTCATTTCGTGCGGTTGCGCATCCCTTAAGCCGTCGATGTTCCCGGAATAACCGCGCGCGAGGTAAACCTGGATGTCGTACTCTCCGTCCTGCGCGAACGTGTAACGAACCGAAACCCCACCGCGCGTGCCGATCGGGAGTCCCTCTACATGCTCCTCCTGCGTGAGGTCGGGCGGGACGCGAATGATGTCGCTCTCCAGCGACGGCAGGCTGCCGATCGCCAGCCGGCTGATCTTCTGCGCGGCCGAGATGTATCGGTCCAGCAGGGCCGGCGGCAGATCGCCTACTGTGACATTGTCGAAGCCATAACCGCTTTCATCTGGGGGCAAAAGCGAGTTGGCATCAATGTCGAGGAGAAGCAGGTCTCGGATAGCGTTTTGATACTCGGTACGATTGAGACGCCGCAACGTGTCCGTCCGGCCCGGATTCGGTTTCGCCGCGGCGGCCTGGTCGAGCGACGTTTCCAACCACGAAAGCACGGCCTTGCGTTCTTCGATCGAAGGCTGCGGCATGTTGGGAGGCGGCATGGTGCTCGTGTGAAGCTTACGAACCACCTTTTCCCAGACCTCGCCGGCTGCGGCAGGACGGGCAATGTCGGCTTCGTCTAACATCAAGCCGGCTGTCTTGAGCTTCTGGTTGTGGCAGGTCACGCAATAGCGATCAATCACCTGGCGCTGGCTCGACACGGGTGCCACCGCACCAGTTGAGGGTGATGATTGGGCGACCTTCACCTGCGGGGCCGTTTGCTGCGCAGACGCCCGTGTCTGCAAGCAAAGGCACACGCTCAACGCCAGCCCTACCAACCCGATAGTCACCACTCTCACATTCAGGAAGGAGTCTGTCGTCCTGTGTCTCATCCTACGCATCGTCTGGTCCTCCGGCTGTTTCAGCTAGCCACAATTCGTGGTGCAAGTCCGCCCCCGAGCCCACATTTTCCAGGAATAGAATGAGGTTAAGGGCGATAGCGAAAGCTGTCAAGAATATTGGTTAACGCAGACATTGGCCAAACCACAAGACAAGGTAGATAGCAACAGTTCTTCTCTCTCCTTCAGGTGAGCCAACGTTTTGGTGCCCGGCGAAATCCCGAACCCTTCAGCGTTTGGGATCGTATATCGCGTCGCCTTCAGTCTGACTCAAAACCAAACGCCTCACCGTGCCGTTGGCGTCCAGGAGGAACTCCGCGGCGGCGCCTGTCGACTCAAACTGCGTCTCCGATATAGGAATTAGAGGAAGAGCATTCAAGAATAGCTGGCCCTTGGCCAGGGTGACGTTTTGGGTCATACCCATGAAGCCTGCGACAGTCCGCGACCCTTCAAGAAACCCATACCTTCCGGCGTACTTTGCGAGAACGGCTGAGCTGAGTTCCACACTTGTGTTCGCAGTGCCCACCATGTGAGCCTTATCCCAGCTACTTTCGTTGCAGACATTCTCAAGCATCTCCGTATCCGCTCTGTAGTTCACCGCCAGCGAGAGGCTCAGGGGCTTCGTCAACGTCTCGGGATCGTCGAAAGTGATCTGAAACTGCATGTGTCCGAAATCGACACGCCGGAGTCTCTCGGTTACGCGCAGGTTTTCGGAATGAGGGTGGCCTGCCCTATCGAGCCAGGTCCGGTTATTGAACCCCGCGGATTCGACCACGAGCGTGTCGCCCTCCCAGTGGCCGACCGAGTACCCTAACCAGGTCGGGTTCGGATCTTCCGGCAGTTTCCGCCCATCCATGTGGATCTGCCGGTAACGCCCGGTGCCACTCTCGAAAAGCAGCGCCACGACGGTGGCGGACTGGATGATCCGGTACGTCGCATTAAGCATTTCTGAAGGACCGGCCGGCAGGCAGTTCGTAACGGGATCGTCGTGCCTGAAGTCCGCGACGCGCTTCATGAAGAGTGCTTCCGCCGCTGGCCGGAAGATGCTTTCATCCTTCAGATCTTGTATGACGTCAAAACGGAAGGGATTTACTTCGGGCTGCCACAGGCCTGAGAAATCCGGCTTGCCATCAGGCGTCCGGGGCGCCGGAGCCGTCAGGTTTGGCTTACCGTCGGCGGTTCGGGGAATCCCCGGCGTCCGGAAGGCGAGCCACTGAGCGCACAGCGAAACCGGGAGTAGCCATAACGCCGCGGCGATCACGATTCTCTGCATGAGCGCTTCCTCCTGCTTAGCTGACCGTTGTCACAGTTTCTGTAAACTCTTGCCGGCTATTATACAGCTCACGGCGGAGTTCTTCGAACTTCCCGTTGAAGACGATCCGTTCCAGGTGTAACGCAAATAATGGTGCGCTACCATTGGACCCATGCATTCCAACGAACCGAAATCGGCAGCAGCGGTCAAGCGATGGGTCGAGAAGCACACCCGATCAACAGACCGCTTCCAATATCTGGCAGATAAGTATGAACCCCATCGAAAGGAGCACGGATGTTTCGACGTGTATCCTTTTTCGAATGGACCTTTGCTCGCCGCTTTAGCAGCTGCCGCGAAACCCAAACGGCTGCTCGAAGTGGGATGCGGCTTGGGATATAGCGGTCTCTGGCTGGCGTATGGAGCGGGGCCGCGAGGCCACCTTGAAACGATCGAGGCCAGCAAAGAGCACGCCAAAATAGCCCGCGACCATCATAAAGCTGAAGGCCTCGACAAACGCATTCAAGTGTTCGTCGGCGATGCCACGCGCGTTCTGCCGGCGCTGAAGGGCGGCTACGATCTTATTTTCTTCGACATCAGTCCGACCGAATCGCTGGCTGTCCTGGATCATTCCGAACGGCTGCTCCGGAAAGGCGGATTACTTATTTCAGCAAACTTGTTCCTGGGCCAGTTCGCTCCCGACATTCCGGGACTTGAGAAGACGGCCGAATATCGTCTGCGTATTCTCGATGCCGCCCGATGGCTCACTGGATATATGACTGATGGGACGTCCATCAGCGTCCGGATTAATTAAGGAAAAGGAGCGTGGACCGAGATTGCGAAACCTGCCCCAGCGACGCTCAGCCACAGCTCTCCGGAGAGCCGCGGAAGGCGAGAGCACTCGCACCGTTGTTATCGCGTTGCTTGCCAACATCGTCATCGCGATTGCGAAGTTAATTGCGGGACTCGCTTCAAAATCCACGGGCATGCTTGCGGAGTCAGCGCACTCCGCCGCCGATGCGGTGAACGAGGTGTTCCTCGCCGTCGGGCTGCACCGTGACCGAGATCTCGCCATGACAGGCGCCATCGTGTCGTGTGGGGGCCGCGACCCGAATTTGTCGGCGGTGGCTGTCCCGGTGGTCAACAACCAGGGTGAGTTGCTCGGCGCCCTCACGGTGTCCGGCCTCATCAATCGATTCGCTCCGGCCCAGATCGATGCCGCAAGGCGTCGCCTGATCGAGGCATCGGACAAGCTCAGATCGAAGCTGCCGCGGTTGAGCGAGATCGATCTCGGCGAAATCAATTCCTGATGCAGGTTCTGCATTCCGCCTCAACGGCGCACGAGAGCACGTTCCGCACGCGCCGAATCGTAGGGCGGGCAAAAGGCGCGTAGCGCCGTGCCCGCCAATTTGTCTCGCGGGCACGCTTCGCTTTGCCCGCCCTACGGCTGCATTCCGCAGTCTAGGGCGTCGCGCCAAGCATTCGCTTGGCGCGGCGGACCAGATAATCGAAGTTGATCTGGAACTGCTCGGGTCGGCTGATGTCGTGACGCAGTTTCTCGATGTCGGCGCGCGGGAATTCGGGAGCGGGCGTGCCGGCGCCCTCCGTGATCATCTGGATCATCGCGGCGTT
>Ga0137415_10005930_pt1 | contig 12081 bp, 6 predicted proteins | sample CZODoug3_1_1_16f_FD_183082 | JGI IMG/M metagenome (GOLD analysis project Ga0137415, IMG submission 183082) | Vadose zone soil fungal communities from Angelo Coast Range Reserve, California, USA - CZODoug3_1_1_16fungal (Hybrid Assembly) | ecosystem: Environmental > Terrestrial > Soil > Vadose...
GCTCGGACGGTACGAGGTAAGGGCAGTCATCGCCGCCGCCATCAACAACTTCGCGCACGGGGTCTCCGGCGTGCGAGCGTGCGTGGTCGAGCAGCTGCTTGCGCTGCTGCGCGCCGACTGCATTCCCGAAGTCCCCGCGCAAGGATCGGTCGGCTATCTCTCGCACATGGCGCACATCGCACTAGTGCTGCTGGGCGAGGGCTTCGTACGGCTGCACGGCAGCCGCGTGTCCGGGGCCGAGGCCCTGCGCAGCTTAGGATTTCAGCCGCTGACCTTGGAGGCGAAGGAGGGTTTGAGCCTCGTGAACGGCACGCCCTGCGTTACCGGTCTGTCGGCGCTTGCGTTGCAGCGGACCGAGCGCTTGCTCGAGTGGGCCGATGTCGTTTCCGCGATGACGTTTGAAAACATGCACGGGCAGCTGTCGGCCTTCGATCCCGAGGCGTTGGGGTGGCGCGCCTCGCCGGCGCTCGCTGCGGTCGGCGCCCGGATGCGCGTCCTTCTCGAAGGCAGCGCGATCCTCGCCGCCGGCGCCGGGCGGCGCACCCAGGATCCCTTGAGTCTGCGCGCCATTCCACACGTGCACGGTGCGGTGCGCGACCTATTTGCGAGCGCTGCTTCCGTCGTCGACAGCGAACTGGCGGCGGCAACGGACAATCCCATCGTCGTAGGAACAGCAGACTCACCCCGAGCCTTGTCGCAGGCGAACGCGATCGGGGCGGGGCTAGGCTTGAATGCGGACGCCCTCGGCATCGCGGTAGCGGAACTCGCCGCCATATCGGAGCGGCGAATCGATCGCATGGTCAATCCGCTGGTCAGCGGGTTGCCGCCATTCCTGGCCGCAGGCGGCGGTGCGGGCTCGGGCTTCATGATTGCGCAATACGCGGCTGTGTCGTTGGTAGCGGAGAACCGCCGCCTCGCCGCTCCCGCGAGTCTCGACGGCGGCGTCACTTCGGGATTGCAGGAGGATCACCTCGCTCATGCGACACCGGCGGCGATCAAGCTGCTGGAGATTCTCGACAATGCCGAGTTCATACTCAGCATCGAACTCTTGGCGGCGGCGCAGGCCTACGATCTGCAAAGCGGCACATTGGCGCGCGCGCCGCGCACCGACCTGGTCTATCGCGCGGTGCGGAAGCAGATCCCTCACTACCGGGACGATAGACCTTTGGCCGCGGATATCGAGCGGGCCCGAGTCTTGATTCGCGGACGCGCCGCGGCCGATTTCGGCGGTCCGGAGCCTGCCTCCAAGGCGCCTGCCTCCAAGGAGACTGGCCGTTAGATGCTCCGGCCGCCGTCCACGGCGATAATCTGGCCGGTGACGTAGGGTGCGTCTTTCGCGAGGAACAACGCCGCGCGGGCGACATCCTGCGGTGTACCGGGGCGCTTCAGTGCCGTCTTCGCGATGATTTCGCGCTTCAGAGAGTCATCCACGCCTTCCTCGGGCCAGAGCACGGGCCCGGGGGCTATTCCATTGACCCGGATGTCCGGGCCCAGCTCGCGGGCCAGCGAACGCGTCAGCATGGCGAGGCCGGCCTTGGCTATGCTGTACACAGGGTGTCGCTTGAGCGGCCGGAGCGCGTGAATGTCGACGATATTGATGATGAGTCCACTCTGCGCCCGAAGGCTGGGCGCCGCGGCCTGCGCCAGAAAAAGCGGCGCCTTCAGGTTGCTGCCCATGAGATCGTCCCATTGCGCGGGCGTGATTCCGCCCACCGGGGTTGCGTAGAACGTGGACGCATTGTTGATGAGAATGTCGATCCGGCCGAATTCACGGAGTGCCGCCGCGACCAAACCGTCCGCGGCGTTCGGATCGAGAAGGTTCTCGCAATGAACGGCCGCGGAGCCGGGGCGGGTGCGGTTCAGATCGTCCATCAGGGCATTTGCCGCGCCGGCGGAGCTGCGATAGTGAATCATCACGTTGGCTCCCGCCTCGTGCAACGCGCGCACGATCTCGGCGCCGACGCGCCGCGCGCCGCCGGTAATCAGCACCAACCGATTCTGAAGGGGAGGGGGGGCGTCATGCGTCGTCATGCGCGGGAACGATACCGGATTGTTCCTATGGGTTACACCCATGCATGCTGATGACGGCCTCAGCGACGACGAACTTGGGCACACTCTGCGCATGCGCGAAGCGATTGCCCGGGAAATTGCCGCCGCCGGAGGCTGGATCAGCTTCGAGCGCTACATGGATCTCGCCCTCTACGAACCGGGTCTCGGGTATTACAGCGCCGGGGCGCGCAAGCTGGGCGCCGGCGGTGACTTCACCACTGCGCCGGAGATTTCAAGCCTGTTCGGGGCCTGCGTGGCCAAGCAATGTGCCGAGGTCCTCCGCGCGGTTCGAGACGGATCGATCTTGGAGGTGGGGGCGGGCACCGGGCGCTTGGCGGTGGACATTCTGCGACGACTGGAGACGCTCGCGCAATTGCCGGCCCGCTATTTGATTCTCGAGATCAGCGCCGATCTCAAGGAGCGGCAGCGCACGCTGTTGCACGCCGAGCTGCCGCACCTGCGCAACCGAATCGTGTGGCTCGACGCGCTGCCCGAGCCCTTTGACGGTGTGATCCTGGCCAACGAGGTGCTGGATGCATTGCCGGTGACCCGCTTTCGCTGGGACGGGACCGCGTTCGAGGAGCTGGGGGTCACCTTCATGGACGGGGCGTTCTACCGCTCGGCGCGGCCGGCCGATCCTGCGATGACCGACCGATGCAAGGTGCTCATGGCGAACGCCATGCTGCCCGCGGGACAGGGCCATGGGCCCAAAGCCCTCGATGGGTATGTTTCCGAGTACTGCCCACGGCTGCAATCATGGGCTGCGGGCGTTGCCTGGTCCTTGAGAACGGGTGCGGTGTTGTGGTTCGACTACGGATTGCCGCGTGCGCAGTACTATTTGGCGGAGCGGCGTGACGGTACTCTCCTATGCCACTTCCGTCATCGCGTACACGACGATCCCTTTCGCCACCCCGGCCTTTCGGACATCACTGCGTGGGTGGACTTCACCACGATGGCGGAAGCCGCCGGCGCAGCCAACTGCTACCTCGCCGGGTTCACGACGCAGGCCTTTTTCCTGGCGGGGATGCACATCGACGCGGAGATGCACGCCTTCGCGGGCGGCGATGCGAACCGCTTCGCGCGACTCGCCAATCAGGCGCGGCAGCTCATGCTGCCGGGAGAAATGGGCGAGCGCTTCAAGGCGATGGCCTGGCTGCGCGGCCTCGACCTTGAATTGTCCGGATTCGCGCTGCAGGATCTGCGCCATACACTCTAGCCATACGCTCTCGAGGCGAAACCGCGACCGATTTCAACGCCCGCGGCAGATGGTCGACCCTATACTGTTCCAATGCGCTTTCGGCGAATCATCCTGTGGACATGGGCGGCGCCGGCGTTCGTCGTGTCGATGAACGCGGCGGCCGCAGGCGGTGCGGCGCCGACCTTCAGCCGGGACGTCGCGCCGATCCTGTTCGGCCATTGCGTCAATTGTCATCGCGAGGGTGAGATTGGCGCCGCCGTTTCGTTGGTGTCGTACGCGGCGGCGAAGCCCTGGGCCAAGTCCATCAAGCGTGAGGTGCGTACCCGGGCAATGCCGCCATGGCCCGCCGACCCCGATCACAGCGTGAAGTTTCGCAACGACGCCCGCTTGACGATTCAGGATATCGATACGCTGGCGGCCTGGGCCGATGCCGGTGCGCCGCAAGGCAACGATGCCGATCTGCCGCCGTTGCCGAGCGCCGCACATAAGTGGCTTCACCCGCGGGGACTTAAGCCGGATGCGGTACTGACGCTGCCGGAGGTTTCAGTGGCGGCCACCGGCGAAATTCCGTACGTTCAGCAGCGCGTCAAGGTTCCTCTGACGGAAGACAAGTGGATCGTCGCCATGCAGGTTCGCTCCGGCAATAATGCGCTGGTGCATCACATGGGCATCACCGAAGTCACGCTCGCCGACCAGGTGCGGCCGGAGGATCTCGATGCGTTGGCAACGCTGGCTCGGCGGATGGGCATCGCGGATGATGCGCTCGTGAACATTCGACCCGCCGTCATGGATCCGTCGACTCCCGGGGCGTACGACATGCTCGGCGTGTATACGCCAGGCACGACTTTCGAGATGTACGGAAACGATGGCGCCAAGCTGCTCAAAGGCGGCAAGAACCTGTATATCAACTTCAACATCCACTACACCACGACCGGAAAGGCGGAAAGGAATCACTCGGAGCTGGCTCTGTGGTTGTCGTCGACCCCGCCGAAACATCAGCTGTTCAGGGCGCCCTCCGCGGTTGCCACCATTCTCGCCAACGGCAGCGAATTGCTCACGGACGATCCTGGAACCAAGGCCGAGGGCACCGACGTCGCGATTCCGCCGATTCCGCCGTACGCGCAGAACTATGAGTTGACCGGCGTAACGGCCTTCACCGCACCGGTCACGATCTATCAATTCCAGCCGCATGCCCACATGCGGGGCAAGGATTTCAAGTACGTCATCGTTTATCCGGACGGCCGCGAGACGACCGTGCTCACGGTGCCGAGTTACAATTTTCACTGGCAACTGGCCTACGACCTCGAGACGCCGCTGCGATTGCCGCCGGGCAGTAAACTCGTGGTCACGGCGCACTATGACAATTCGTCGAAGAACAGCCACCTTAAAGAGAGCGGCGTCGATCCGCGCAATTGTGGACCGGACAAGGAGGCCTACTTTCGCAGACAGAATCAGAGCTGGCATGAAATGTTCAGTCCGCTCATTCAATATTCCGTCGACACCGCGGACCCGCCGCAGATCTCCCAACCTCCCTCCGCACTGCAGGTCGTGGAGGCCGTGGGCTGCCTGATTCCCGGGCCAGGGTCTGCATGGCGCCTGACCGACGCGAGCGCGCCGAAGGCGGCCGATAGGCAATCGACCTCGTCGTCGGCACGCCGTGCCGCGGCTGAAATACCGCTCGGCCACTACTCCTATGACCTGGTCGGTACCGCGGTATTCGCACCGGACCGCCATCGGAGTCAGAAGGTGGCGGCCAAGGGCGTGCTCATCGAAGACGGTGCCCTGAGCCGCCTCAACGTGACGTCGCTGCAGACCGTCGGCGGATCTTGCCGTTAGCGACATATGTCATGACACATCATTTTCTCGTGGTCCGTAACAGCCCCCTGTTCCGGTCGCTGCTCGCGGCCTGGCTGCTCGCCGCCGCCACCGCGGGCGCTGCCGATATCGCGGGCGCCGCCGAAGTGGACGCACGGATAGCGCCGGCCGCGGACTCGGCAGCGTCGGGATCGATCAAGGTGGTGGGTGCCTGGTCGCGCTCGACCGCCCCCGGCGTGTCGGTGGGTGTGGTGTATTTCGAGGTGATCAACGCCGGTCCGGCCGACACGCTGCTCGCGATCGAATGTCCGGCGGCGGAGCGCGCGGAAATGCATGGCACCGCCCGTGTCGACGGAATCATGAAGATGCGCCCGGTCGCATCCGTCGATATTCCTGCGGGCGGCCGTCTCTCCTTCCAGCCGGGTGGCCTGCATGCGATGTTGATCGGAATCAAACAGCCGCTCAAGGAGGGCGGGCGGCTGCCGTTGACCCTCGTGTTTCAACGCGCGGGAAAGCTGCGATTCGAGGCCGCGATTCAAGGTCTCGGGACCCCGGATCCGCCGCCGGCGACGGCGGTGCCGCCTCCGCCGGCCGATTTTCGGCTGGCGGTTTGGCCGCAGCGCGCCGAGTCGCCCGCGTTGCGGCTCCTCGATTTCGATGGCCGCCCGCGCCAGCTTGCGGACTACCGCGGCCGTGTTCTCGTGATCTTCTTCGGTTTCGTACGCTGTCCGGATGCCTGTCCCGCGGAACTGTTCAAGCTCGCGCTGGCGATGAAGCGGCTGGGATCCTTGAGCGGGCACATGCAGGTGCTGTTCGTGACGCTTGATCCTGAACGCGACACGCCGCAGGTCTTGAAGAGTTACGTCACCGCCTTCGATCCGCGGTTTGTCGGCCTCACCGGCAGCACCGCCGACATCGATCGGGCGGCGATGAGTTTTTACGTCGAGTACGCGCGGGTCGCACGGGGCGCCGACTACTCGATCGATCACTCGACGTCGACCTTCGTACTCGATGCCCACGGCCGTCTGCGCCTGGTCGGCACGCTGGATACGACCGTCGACGACTGGGTCCACGATCTTGGCTTGGTCGCGGCGGAGTGATGTCAGGCGCGCGGTGCGGCGGCAAATGCGTCGCGAAATTCCGTAAGGGCGCGAATTCGATGTGCGTGAAGCGCTTCGGCAATCTTGGCGCCCTTATGCGCCGCGATGTCCTCGGCCGACGGTTTGACGGCAGCCGCGACATCGCGCGCCGCGCTCACGAAGCCGCGTTGCGGATAGGGATTCGATTCCAGTCCCGTGCGGCCGCGCGCATCCGCTTCGCAGGCCAGCAGCGCCTGTGAGAAGCGCTCCGGTCGACGAAAGGCGTCCGTGCGTTCCATGAAATCCAGCAAGGTCCTGGGCTTGAGCTCGAGGGCGCGATGCACGATGCCGTGATGGCGCGCGACGATCAGCGCAAGTTCGCGGTAGTCGCTGGGCAGTCTGAGTCGGTCCGCCAACGCTTCGATGAGCGCAACGCTGCGCTCCTCGTGTCCGCGGTGACTCGGCCACTCTGCGCGCGGGGTTAAGGCCTTGCCGAGATCGTGAACCAACGCCGCAAATCGCACGCGAGTGTCGGCCGACAATGCCGCCGCCTGATCCAGCACCATGAGCGTATGAATGCCGGTATCGATCTCCGGATGCCATTGCGCGGGTTGCGGCACGCCGAACAACGCGTCGATTTCGGGGTAGATGCGGGTGAGGGCGCCGCATTCGCGCAACACCTTGAAGAAGGTGCTGGCCGACGTTTCGCGCAACGCCTTCTCGGTTTCCTGCCAGACGCGCTCGGCGACCAGGGCGTCCACTTCGTGCCGCAGGACCATGCCGCGCATCAGGGCTTCCGTTTCCGGTGCCACCCGAAAGCCGAGCGGCGCGAAGCGCGCCGCGAAGCGCGCGACCCGCAGCACTCGAACCGGATCTTCGGCGAAGGCGGGGGACACGTGCCGCAGGGTCCGCGAGTCGATATCGCGCCGGCCGCCGTGGGGATCGATCAACGACCCGTCCGCCGCCTGCGCGATGGCATTGATGGTGAGGTCGCGGCGCGCCAGATCCTCCTCGAGCGTGACCTCGGGACCGAACTCCACGACAAAGCCGCGATACCCGGGCGCCACCTTGCGCTCGAGCCGCGCGAGCGCATATTCCTCGTGCGAGTCGGGGTGCAGGAATACCGGGAAGTCGCGGCCGACCTCGCGATAATTCTTTTCCAGCAATGCCTGGCGCGTGGCGCCGACCACGACCCAGTCGCGTTCCTTCACCGGCAATCCCAGCAGGGCGTCTCGAACTGCTCCACCGACCAGATACACTTGCATGAGTGAATACTAGCAGCAAGTTTCCGTGGATCCGCGCCGCCCTGTGCATTGGCGTGATCTCGGCGTCGGGCGGCGGGTGTTATCTCCTGGAGAGCGCGCAAGGTCAGTTCACCCTGATGTCAAAACGCGAACCCATCGCGCGGCTGCTCGGGCAGCCATCGACCCCGACTGCACTGCGAACGCAGCTCGAGGCGGTGACCTCGATCAGGGACTTCGCGAGCCGTGCGCTCGAGCTTCCCGACAATGGCAGTTACCGCAGCTACGCGGACGTCGGGCGCCCCTACGTGGTCTGGAACGTGGTGGCTGCACCGGAGTTCTCGGTCGAGGCCAAGGAATGGTGCTACCCCATCGTGGGGTGCGTGGCCTACCGTGGATACTTCTCGCAAGGCAAGGCCCAGTCGTTCGCTGCCGGCCTACGCAAGGAGGGCCTCGACGTGAGCGTGGCCGGCGTCGCGGCATATTCCACCCTGGGCCACTTCGACGATCCGATTCTGAATACGATGATGGGTTGGGACGACATCGAGTTGGCGTCCATCGTGTTCCACGAACTCACGCATCAGCTGCTGTACGTGGCGGGCGATGCCCCATTCAATGAGGCGCTGGCAACGACGGTGGAAGAGGAAGGCGTGCGCCGCTGGCTGCGGGCTCAGGGCCGCGAGAACGACTTGACGGCGCATGCCGCCCGGCAGGAACGGTATCTGCAGGTGATCGGCCTGCTCCGCCGCACCCGCGCCGAGTTGCATGCGCTGTACGCCTCCGGTCTCGATGCCACGGCAATGCGGGCGCGCAAGCGCCAAACATTTGCGAACTTGCGCGAGTCATACGGCCGTCTCAAGGCAACGTGGGATGGACCGGCTCCATTCGATTCGTGGTTCAGGGGTGAGGTGAACAACGCGCATCTTGCCGCCGTGGCCACCTACTACGACTGCGTTCCCGGGTTCGAACGGGAACTCGCGGCGGTCGGCGGCGACCTCACGGCGTTCTACCGGCGCGTGCGCGCACTCGCGAAACTCGAGCAACGGGCGCGCGACGCCGCGGTCTGCGACGGAGGCGCCGCCTAGCGCCCGCGCCTAAAGTCGAGCGCCGCCGCCTAGAGCGCCACGGCCAGTACGACGATGTTGCGGCTGGCAGGCAGCGTCAGGCTCTTGACCGTCTTGGTGGCATCGATGGCGAACGAATAGCCGAAGAGATCGGCGAGATGGTTGTCGATGACTCCGTACTGGTTGATCCGGTATGCCATGGACACGGCGATCGATTCGCCGGCGTAGTTCTGCGGCGTATACCAGTCGCTCACGCTTTGCGTGATGGTGGTGGTGGTGCCGTCGGTGTAGGTCACCACGAAGGTCTGATTCTGATGGCTGCCGTTAACCGCGACGGCCAATAGCTTCAACGTCGTTGATTGGACTGCCGGCAAGGTAATGGTCGTGTTGGCGACGGCGCTTGCGGTGTTGGGGGTGCCCAGATTGAACGTGACGCCGGACCAGGTCACGGTGGATCCCAATAGATTCGACGAGAACGCGTAACCCCACGTGTCGATGCCGCCGTTGGTCACCGGTGCACCGTTCGTACCGATGGCGGCGACATTGAATGCCGCGGTCAGGCTCACGGGCGACGAACCCGTAGAAGTCGAGCCGGAGATGGTGTAGGTGGCGCTGCTCACGGCACTGTTGGTGTAGCCGCCGGCGACCGCGATCGCTTTGACCGTCGTCGTGGCAGTGATCGTCAGCGGCGTTGAATAGAGTGCCGAGGCAGCGGTCGGGGTCGAGCCGTTCGTGGTGTAGTAAATCGCCGCGCCCGGCGTGGCGTCGGCGAGCGTGACGGTCTGGGCCGACGAGTAGGTGCCGGTTGCGAGGGACAGCGTCGGCGCTGCCGCAGCGGGCAGCGGCACCGAGATGGTGTAGGTGGCGCTGCTCACCGCGCTGTTGGTGTAACCGGTGGCCGCGGCGATCGCTTGGACCGTTGTCGTGGCGCTGATCGTGAGCGCGCTGGAATAAGTTGCCGAGGCCGTGGTCGGGGTCGAACCATCCGTGGTGTAGTGGATCACCGCGCCGGCGACCGTGTCGGCCATGGTGACGGTCTGTGCCGACGAGTAACTGCCGGTGCCAGGCGACAGGGTGGGGGCGGCCGCGGCCGTCGGCGTCGTCGAGATGGTGTAGGCGGCGCTGCTCACGGCGCTGTTGCCATAACCGGCGGCCGCTGCGATCGCTTGGACCGTCGTCGTGGCGCTGATCGTCAGCGCGCTGGAATAGAGCGGCGAGCTGGTGGTCGGGGTCGAACCATCCGTGGTGTAGTAGATCACCGCGCCGGCTGTCGTGTCGGCCATGGTGACGGTCTGCGCCGACGAGTAACTGCCGGTGCCGGGCGACAAGGTGGGCGCGGCCGCGGTCGCCGGCGCCGAGACCGGCGTCGTCGAGAGGGTGACGGCCAGTACGACGATGTTGCGGCTAGCAGGCAGCGTCAGGCTCTTGACCGTCTTGGTGGCATCGATGGCGAAGGAATAGCCGTAGAGATTGACCGCGCGATTGTCGATCACCCCGTACTGGTTGATGCGGTAAGCCATGGTCGCCGCGATAGACTCCCCGGCATAGGCGTGGGACGTAACCCAGTCGCTTAAGGATTGCTTGAACGTGGCCGTGGTGCCATCCGTGTAGGTCACGACGAAGACCTGATATTGGTGGCTGCCGTTAACGGCGACCGCCAACAGGTTCAACGCGCTGGCTGCTGCCGCCGGTAGCGCGATGGTCGAGTTGCTCACAGCACTCAATGTGCCGGCGGTGCCGAGATTGAACGTGACGCCGGACCAGGTCACGGTGGACCCCAGCAGGGTCGACGAGAAAGCGTAACCCCACGTGTCGATGCCGCCGTTGGTCACCTTCGTGCCATTGTTGCCGACGGCGTACACATTGGCCGGCGCCAGGCTCACGGGTGTGGATACCGGCGAGCCCGATGCGGAGATCGTGTAGGTGGCGCTGCTTACCGCACTGGTGGCGTAGCCGCCGGCCACGGCGATGGCCTTGACGATGGTGGTGGCATTGACGCTGAGCGCGGCGGAATACACCGCCGAGGCCGTGGTCGGTGCCGAGCCGTCCTTGGTGTAGTAAATCACCGCGCCGGGCGTGCTGTCAGCCAAAGTGACGGCCTGGGTAGATGTATAAATGCCTCCTGCCGGTGAGAAAGCCGGTGCCGCAGCAGCCGGCGTGGAGGAGATGGTATAGGTGGCGGTGGCCACGGCACTGTTGGCATAGCCGGTGGCGACAGCGATGGCCTTGACCGTCGCGGTAGCGCTGACCGTGATGGCGGCGGAGTATTTCGTCGAGGCGGTGGTCGGTACCGAGCCGTCCGTGGTGTAGTAAATCGCTGCTCCCGATGTGGTGTCGGCCAGAGTGACGCTCTGGGCCGTCGTGTAAGTACCGGCTACCGGCGAGAAAGTCGGCGTGGCGGCGGTCGGCGCCGATATCGTGTAGGTGGCGCTGCTCGCCGCGCTGTTGGTGAAGCCTGCGGCCACGGCGATGGCCTTGATCGTGGTCGCGGAGCTGACCGTGACGGGGGCGGCATACGCCGCCGACGCCGTGGTGGGCGTCGATCCGTCCGTGGTGTAGTAAATCGACGCACCGGCCGTGGTATCCGCCAAGGTGACCGACTGCGCGGCGGTATAGGTGCCGGCGACCGGCGAGAAGGTGGGCTTGGCGGCGGCCGGCACCGATATCGTATAGGTTGCGCTGCTCGCCGCGCTGTTGGTGTAGCCGCTCGCGACGGCGATGGCCTTGACGGTGGCGGTGGCGCTGACAACAACGGGGATGGCGGCGGAGTATTGCGCCGAGGCCGTGGTGGGCGCGGTGCCGTTGGTGGTGTAGTAAATCGTCGCGCCGGCCGTGGTATCGGCCAGGGTCACCGACTGCGCCGAAGTGTAGGTACCGGCGGCCGGTGTGAAGGTGGGCGTGGCGGCGGTCGGCGTCGAGATGGTGTAAGTGGCGCTGCTCACGGGGCTCGTGGTGTAACCGCTGGCCACGGCGATGGCCTTGACCGTGGTGGTGGCGCTGACGGTGACAGAGCCGGTGTAGGTCGCCGACGCCGTGGTCGGCGTGGAGCCGTCCGTGGTGTAGTAAATCAATGCGCCGGGCGTGGTGTCGGCGAGGCTTACCGTTTGAGCTGAGGTGTAAGTGCCGCCAACTGGCGAGAGCGTGGGCGCCGTGGCGGTAGGTGCGACTGCACTCAAGAGACCGAAGGCGGATACGGAGCCCTTGCCCGCGACATACACCTTGCCGTTCGCGATCGTGGGCGTGGTGAACTTGACGGCGGTGCCGGGAACATCGCGGTTGTTGGGAGCCTGACTGCTGTTGTACAGCATGTTCGCGAGGTTGCTGGCGTCGTAGGCGTACAGCACCTGGCAGCCAGTGCCCCCGGAACAGGTGGACGCGAAACTGCCGTTGTCCATACCCCAGACGATGCCGTTACTGCTGCCATTCGAGGAGACCGAGGGTACGGGTCCCGAGAAATTGAACGAATGCGCGGCCACCGAGGTGGGCGAGGGCGAGATCAGCCCGCTGCCGTTCGCGTCGAATGAGTACGCCTTGAGCGGTTCCGCCGCGCCTGACGTGTCGTTGCCGCCCGACCAGTACAAATACCCGTTCCAATAGGCCGGCGCGCCCCAAAACCCCGTGAACGCCCTGGGAAT
>Ga0137415_10005931_pt1 | contig 12080 bp, 10 predicted proteins | sample CZODoug3_1_1_16f_FD_183082 | JGI IMG/M metagenome (GOLD analysis project Ga0137415, IMG submission 183082) | Vadose zone soil fungal communities from Angelo Coast Range Reserve, California, USA - CZODoug3_1_1_16fungal (Hybrid Assembly) | ecosystem: Environmental > Terrestrial > Soil > Vadose...
GGGAACGCGAGAAGTCGCGGCGATTCCCTCGGCAACCGCGGCGCCACGATCTTCGTTGCGCCCGGTCACGACAATCCCAGCAGCGCCGGCTGCCGCCAATCGCCGGGCGATCGCCGCGCCGAGACCCTGTGTCGCGCCGGCGATCACGCACACCTTGTGATCCATGCGATTCATTGTACGACCTCATAGCCAGCCAACGCCATCACGCGCACCAGTTCCGCGTGTCCTTTTTTTGCCATCGCGAGCGGTGGACTGATCTTCGGATCCTGCTCGGCTTCGACCACGAACCAGCCCTCATAGCCATAGGAGGCCAGCCGTCCGACGATGGCGGCGAAGTCAAGCGATCCGTCGCCAGGCACCGTAAAGGCCCCCTTGACGACAGCGTCCAGGAAGCTCTCCCGCGTCCGGTCCAGCTTGTCGATGACGCCGCCGCGGACGTCTTTGGTGTGCACGTGGCTGATGCGCTTGTGATGCTTGTCAATGACGCGCAACACGTCGCCGCCAGCAAAAGCCATGTGACCGGCGTCGAACAACAGCGGCAGCGCCTCGCCCGAATTGGCAATCAGGAGGTCGAGTTCCGGCTCCGTCTCGATCGCGGCGGCCATGTGGTGGTGATAGGAGATCGGCATGCCCTGACCGGCGCACCATTCGGCAAAGCTCGTCATCTTGCGTCCGTAGGCCTTGATCTCGTCCTCGGAGAGTTTCGGCTTGGTCGCGAGCGGCGCATCGCGCACGCCCTGGATCGAGCGGGCGGTCTCGCCATAGACCATGCAGGGAGCCTTCGCCGCGATGAAGAAGTCCATCTGGGCGCGGACGCGATCCTTCTCGCGTTCGATGTCGCCGTCGAGCAGAAGGCCGGAGAACCAGCCTCCGCAGACCGAAATGCCATAGCGAGCGAGGATCGGCCCGAGTTCGCCCATGTTCATCGGGAAGCGCCGACCCGTCTCCATGCCGGTAAAACCTGCAACGCTCGCCTGTCGCAGGCATTCCTCAAGGCTCACGTCGTCGGAAAGTTCGGCGAGATCGTCGTTCCACCAGGCGATGGGCGCTATTCCAAGTTTGGCTTTCATGGTTCGTCACACTCCGATGCGCTGCTTGGCGCGGATCTGTTCCTGCTGTTTGCGCGCGTTCTGAACCGGTTCGCGCGAGGAGACTTCAGGCACGCCGACATCCCAGTCGGCGTCGCCGGGAACCCAGGCATAGGCGTCCGAAGCGATCGACAGAACGGTCGTCCGATCGTTACCCTTGGCCCATTCGAGGGCGGCTTCGAAATCGGCCAAGCTCTCGCAATGCCTCGCGGAAGCGCCCATGGACTCCGCATGTTTGGCGAAATCGACGTGAAGCGGCGCGCCGGGATTCTGCACGCGGCAATCGACGAGCAGATTGTTGAAGCCGGGAACGCCCTTGGCTTGTTGCAGCCGGTTGATCACCGCGAACCCGCCATTGTCGCACACCACGACAATCATTTTGTGACCGCTGAGGACCGTCGAATAGATGTCCGAATTCATCATCATGTAGGTTCCGTCGCCCACCATGACGATCGGCGTTCCGCCGAGGCCGCCCGGCCCGGAATTCGCCATCGCATGGCCCCAGCCGGCAGCGATCTCGTATCCCATGCAGGAAAAGCCGAATTCGAGGTCGAACGTGTTAGGCGCCTTGACGCGCCAGCCCTTGGCGACTTCACCGGGCAGCCCGCCGGCCGCGGAAATCAGCGTGTCCTTCTCTCCCGCTGTCGCGTTCACGACGTGGACGACCTGCGCGTAGGTGGGGACGGGTGCGTTGGTCGGCGCCTGATGCGTATCGAGCAAAGCATCCCACTCCTTGAACAGGGCCTTGGCGTGCGCCAAATGCGCGGGATCGACGCGCCACGAACCAAGTTCGGCGTCGAGTTCGGTCACCGTCTCCAGGGCGTCGCCGACTACGGCGAGCGCGCGATGTTTCACCGCGTCGAACCGCGCCGCGTTGATCGAGATGAAGCGCGCCTCCGGACTGAAGGAAGTCCACGAGCCGGTCGTGAAGTCCTGAAGTCGGGTGCCGATCGCGAGGACGACGTCGGCCTCGGCCGCGAGCATATTGGCTGATGTGGAGCCGATGATGCCGATCGGGCCCGCGTGCGCCGGGTGATAGTGCGTAAGGCCACCCTTGCCGGCGATGGTTTCGACGATCGGGATGCCCCGCTTCATGGCGAATTCAGCCACGGCGTTCTCGGCCAGCGAATAACGCACGCCGCCGCCGGCGATCAGGACCGGCTTCTTCGCGGTTTCGAGAAGCGCCGCGGCTTCAGCGAGTTTCTGACGGTCAGGGCGCGGCCTCGGAATTGCCCATTTCCGCTCCTCGAAAAAAACCTCCGGATAGTCGAACGCCAACTCCTGAATGTCCTGCGGCAGGGCGAGGAAGGCCGGACCGCAATCGGCGGCGTCGAGCATTGCGGCGGCAGCCTGCGGCAACGACGAGAGAACCTGCGCCGGATGGGTGATCCGATCCCAGTAACGCGTCACCGCCTTGAACGCGTCGTTCACAGTGACGGTCGGGTCGCCGAAATGCTCGACTTGCTGGAGCACGGGATCGGGCAACCTGTTCGTGAAGGTGTCGCCTGAGATCAGCAGCACCGGCAAGCGGTTCGCATGCGCTGTTCCCGCCGCCGTCACCATGTTCAGCGCGCCGGGGCCGATGGAGGAGGTCGCGATCATGATCTGCCGGCGTCGTTTGGCCTTGGCGAAGCCGATCGCCGCGAGCGCCATCGACTGTTCGTTCTGTCCGCGCCAGGTCGGCAGACGATCCTGCGCCGCTTCGAGTGCTTCGGAGAAACAGGTCACGTTGCCATGGCCAAAAATACCGAACACGCCGGCAAACAAGGGGACACGAACGCCTTCGATTTCGGTGAACTGTTGGGTCAGCCAACGCACCACAGCCTGGGCCATGGTGAGTCGAATCGTGGCGCTGGACATGCGGCCTCCTCCCTCGACGGAATGCGTGAAGCACCTTCGTTTGCATCGTATATTGACAATCGCTATTCAATGCAACAAAAATTGCAAACCGAACCAGGGAGGAATATCGATGATCCGAATAGCTGTGCTCGGCTGCGGGCGCATCGGCGCCATGCATGCCGCCAATATTGCCGCGCACCCGAGCGCCCGCTTGGCGGCAGTGCAGGACATCAATGGCGCGGCCGCGCAAGCCGCCGCGGCATCCACGGGCGCACGCGTGATGAATACCGCCGCCGAAGTGTTTTCATCGCCCGATGTAGACGCCGTCCTCATCGCGACGGCGACCGATACGCACGCCGATCTTCTGGAACAAGCGGTCGCAGCCGGAAAGCCCGTTCTCTGCGAGAAGCCAATTGACCTCAGCCTGGCTCGGGTGAACCGTTGCGCCGCCGTTATTCGCGGAGTCAAAACTCCAATACAGCTTGGCTTCGTGCGTCGTTTTGATCCGGGTCACAAGGCCGTTCACGACGCGGTCAGGGCCGGCGACATCGGCGTTCTGCACCAAGTGGTCATCACCTCGCGCGATCCCGGTCTGGCGCCAGAAGCCTATCTGAGGGTTTCCGGTGGAATTCTAAGGGATATGACGATCCACGATTTCGACATGGCGCGGTTTATTCTCGGTGAAGAACCAGAGATCGTCACTGCAACTGGCTCGCGGCTGGTTGCTCCAGCCCTGATGGAGAAACTCGGCGATTTCGACACGGTCACTGTCGTGATGACCACAGCCTCCGGCAAGCAGGCCATCATCACCAACTCGCGCGAGGCTCTCTACGGTTACGACCAGCGGGTCGAAGCTTTCGGTTCCAAGGGAATGGCCGTGTCCGAGAACCGCCGGCCAAACCAGATGCTTTTGTCAGGTAAGGGTTTCAGCAATCACGCTGCGCCCCTGCTTCACTTTTTCATCGAGCGCTACCGAGAGGCGTTTGATGCGGAGATCGACGCTTTCGTCAAAGCTGTCGAGACGCATCAACCCCCTGTTGTTGGCTTCGACGACGGACGGCGAGCGCTGGTGCTCGCAGAGGCGGCGCTCAAGTCGATCGCGGAAGGCCGCGCCGTGAAGGTTTCGGAGGTTGACTGAGATGTACCAACGATTCGGACTTTTCGTGGCGGGGGAATGGCGGCAGGCCAAGAGCGGAGCCAAGGCGGCGGTTATCGGCCCCGTGACCGAGGCCTCTCTAGGCGAAGCGCCGGTCGCGAGCGCGGCCGACACGGATGAAGCGCTCCACGCCGCCGAGGCGGGCCTGAAAGCCTGGCGCGCAACCCCAGCCTTCACGCGCGCCGACGCTCTGCATGCAATCGCCGACGAAATGATTCGCCGCACCGGTGAGGCCGCGCGAATGATCTCCAGCGAGACCGGCAAGCCGCTCGCGCAGGCGCAACGCGAATGGGCGCTGACTGTCGATCAGTTCCGCTGGTACGCCGAGGAGGCGCGCCGCATCTACGGTCGCATCGTCGAAAGCCGCGTGCCGGGAGGATGCTTCGAAGTCAGCCATGAGCCTGTCGGTGTCGTCGCCGCCTTCACGGCTTGGAATTTCCCGGCGGCGCTTATCGCCCGCAAGGTGGCGCCTGCTCTTGCGGCGGGTTGCTCGGTCATTGTGCGCCCCTCGTCGCAGACCCCAGGCACCGCTATGGTGATCGTCGATTGCTGTCGCGCGGGAAATCTGCCGTCGGGTGTGGTCAATCTCGTGGTCGGTCCGACGGGCGCGACCTACGCGCCGATCATGGCGTCCAAGGCGGTTCGGAAGGTTTCGTTGACCGGCTCGACGCGCGTCGGTCAGCAGATGATCCGCGACGCCGCCGACACGATGAAGAAAGTGTCGATGGAACTTGGCGGCAACGCACCGCTGATCGTCTACGACGATGCCGATCTGGAAACGGCGCTGAATGTCGCCGTTCCGACCAAATTTGCGAACGCGGGGCAGGTCTGCGTGACGCCAGACCGCTTCTATGTGCACGAGAGCCTGCACGACGCGTTTGTGCAGGGCTTCGCGGCCCGAGCCAAAGCAATCAAACTTGGCGACGGCCTCGACCCCGCGGTTGGCATGGGGCCGCTGATCAATGCGTCGCGCCTCGCGGAGATCGAAGGTATCGTCGCCGAGGCGGTGCGCGCCGGCGCCAAGGTCGTCGCCGGCGGCGGCAGAGCTTCCGCGTTCAACGCCGGTCATTTCTTTGAGCCGACCGTGCTGACCGACGTCACCGACGCCATGCAGGTCATGGCGGAGGAGAACTTCGGACCAATTGCGGCAATCACGCGATTCCGGACCGACGACGAAGCGATCGAGCGCGCCAACGCCAGCGTAATGGGCCTTTCGGCCTATGCGTTCACGCGTTCGCCGACCCGGGCGCGGCGAACGGTCGCGGAGTTGAAGGCCGGAATGGTGGGCGTCAACTCCTTCGCTCTCGCGGCTTCGGAAGCTCCCTTTGGCGGCACGAACTTTTCGGGCATGGGACGCGAAGGCGGCGTCGAGGGCATCCGCGACTATCTCGACGTGAAACTGGCGCAAGTGGTGTTCTGATATGACCCCGAACAAACTCAAGCAGCTCTGGTCCCAAGGCAAGCCGACGATCAACGGCTGGTGCTCAATCGGCAATGCCTTTACTGCGGAAATCATGGCGGCTCAGGGATATGATTCCGTCACCATCGACGTGCAGCACGGTGCGCTCGATTATTCGAGCCTGTTGCCGATGCTACAGGCCATGCGCGCTTCCGGAGTCATTCCGATGGCGCGTGTGCCGTGGCTGGAGCCGGGCATCATCATGAAGGCGCTCGACGCCGGCGCCTTTGGCATCATCTGCCCGATGGTGAACAACGCCCAACAGGCGGCGGAGTTCGTGAGCTACATGCGGTACCCGCCGCTTGGGCAACGAAGCTTCGGCCCGACGCGCGTCTCGTTCGCCGCCGGCACCGACTACGGCGCCCACGCCAACAACGAAATGCTGGCCTTCGCGATGATCGAGACCGCGGAGGGCATGTCGAACCTGTCATCGATCGCCGCGACGCCGGGCCTGGACGGACTCTATGTCGGACCGGCGGATCTCACGCTTGGCCTCGCGCAGGGCCGCCTTGCCCCGGGCTTCGATCGCGAGGAGCCCGAGATGATCGCGGCGCTCAAGGAGATTGTCGCTGCGTGCAAGACCAATGGGATCCGCGCCGCGCTCCATTGCGGAACGCCCGATTACGCGGCGCGCGCCATCGAATGGGGCTTCGACATGACGACGGTGTCGGGAGACTCGAGGCTTCTCGCCGGAGCGGCAGGGGCCAGCGTGACGAAGTTCCGGCAACTGACGGGCCAGATCGGTTCGAAGTCCGAAAAGGGAGCCTATTGATGCCGCATCTGTTGATCGCGGGAAAGCTTCATCCCGCGGGGCTCGCGCTGCTCGAAGACCGCGACGGATTCACATACGACTACGTGGAAGAGGTCTCCGAGCCGAGCTACGCCCCTTTGATCGGCAAAGCCGATGCGCTGGTCATCCGCACCCAGCCGCTGTCGTCGGCCACGATCGCCGAAGCGTCGCGGCTGAAGATCGTTTCGCGCCACGGAGTCGGATATGACTCGGTGGACGTCGCAGAGCTGAACAAACGACAGATTCCTCTCTGTATCGTAGGCGACGTGAATTCGCTTTCTGTCGCCGAACACGCGATCATGCTCATTCTCGCCAGCGCAAAGCGCCTTATCCGGGCCGATCGCTCGGTCCGCGAAGGCCCTTGGGGCTGGCGCAATGCGCTGGAGGCAGGCGAAATCTCGGACAAGAACCTGCTCATCGTCGGTTACGGCCGTTCGGGACGTCACTTGGCGCGGATGGCGCAAGGCTTCGGAATGAAAACGCGCGCGTTCGATCCGTTCCTCGTCAAACAAGGATGGCCGGCCGGGCCGGCCGCCCCGGTCGCGTCGTTGGCCGAAGGGCTCGCCTGGGCGGACGTGATCTCCGTTCATGTGCCGAAGGTAGGACGGCCAATTCTAGGCGTCGAGGAGTTCGCGCAAGTGAAGCCCGGCGTTATCATCGTCAACACCGCACGTGGCGGAATCGTCGATGAGATCGCGCTCGCCGCCGCGCTGACAGAAGGGCGCGTGGCCGCCGCAGGTCTAGACGTATTCGACGACGAGCCGCCCGCGCAGCATCACCCGCTCCTCGCCTTCGAACAGGTTCTCCTCACGCCTCACATCGCAGGACTGACACAGCAAGCCGCAGAGCGGATGGCTGTGTCGTCGGTCCAAAACGTGCTTGACTTCTTCGCCGGGCGGCTCGACCCCGATCTCATCATCAACAAGGACTTCTGACATGACAAAACCGAAGCTTCGCATCGGCCTCATCGGCAGCGGCTTCATGGGCAAGGCGCACGCGTTCGGCTACGCCACGGCGACGCGCGTCTTCGACCTGCCTTACGAGCTGGAACTGCAAACGATCGCCGACATCAACGACGAGGCCGCCGCGAAGGCCGCCGCCGCGCTCGGCTTCTCACACGCGACGTCGGACTGGCGCTCGCTGGTCGCCGATCCCGCCATCGACGTCGTGAACATCACGGCGCCGAACGCGCTGCACAAGGAGATGGCGCTGGCGGCAATCGCCTCGGGCAAGCACGTCTATTGCGAAAAGCCATTGGCGCCGCTAGCCGTCGACGCCGGCGAAATGGCCGAAGCCGCCGAAGCGGCTGGCGTGAAGACGCAGGTGGGTTTCAACTATCTCTGCAACCCTATGCTTGGCCTTGCGCGCGAAATGATCGCCGGTGGCGAACTCGGCGAGATCCGGGGGTACCGCGGCGTGCACGCCGAAGATTACATGGCCGACAACGCCGGACCATTCACCTTCCGGCATGACCCGGCCGGCGGCGGCGCGCTTGCCGACATCGGCAGTCACGCGCTTGCCACCGCCGAGTTTCTAATGGGCTCGGCTGCCGGACCGATCACCAGCGTCATGGGCGATTGCGTCACGATGATCGCCGAGCGCCCGGATGGCAAAGGCGGCAAACGTCGCGTCGAGGTTGACGATGTCGGCCGCGCGTTCCTGCGTTTTGCCAGCGGCGCAACCGGCTCGATCGAAGGCAACTGGATCGCCACCGGGCGCAAGATGCAGCACGACTTCGAGGTCTACGGGACGAAGGGCGCTCTGGCTTTCAGTCAGGAGCGCTTCAACGAGCTGTATTTCTTCTCCACCGAAGATCGGCGCGGCCGTCAGGGGTTCCGCCGCATCGAGGCCGCACCGGACCATCCGCCCTATGGCTTGTTCTGCGTCGCGCCCGGTCATCAGCTCGGCTTTAACGACTTGAAGGCGATCGAGGCCGCCGGCTTTCTCGACGCCGTCGCCGGCCGCCGGCCGGAGCCGTTCAACTTCCGCGCCGGCCTGCGCATCCAGACGCTGGTCGAAACAATCCACGCCTCAAGCCGCGCGGGCGCCTGGCAAGAGGTTCGCTAGGCCTTCGCGCTGGCGCGGATCTGCTCATACTTCGGCGCGCTCCGGCGCGCCGAAGCCGTACCGTCTCATTGCTCGGTAACCGTCGGTATCCGGGGGTTCACCGAATTCTTCTGAAGCCGCGCCGCCAAGGCCACTGTTAGCGCTTGCGCGAGGCACATCGGCGCGGCCAGGGACCGCGAGAACGTATATTCGTGTTCAGGGACCGAAAACAAAACGCTCGCCGCCTTCGCGACTGGCGAAAGCGTGCTGTCCGAAATCGCGATAATAGGCACCTTCCGGCTGGCCGCTTCGTCGACGATATTGACGACTTCGGTGGCGTAGAAGCGGAACGAAATGGCGAACAGCAGGTCGGTCTTTCGAATGGCTCTCGCCATGTGCGTCGCCAGACCGCCACTGGGATCGAGAAGGACACAGCGCTTGCCGAGCATCGTCAGGATGTATCGCAAGAGATCGGCCACCGGGGACGAGCGGAGCTGACCAAGCAAGTAAATGACCTCCGCCTTTTCCAGCAGTGTCACGGCCTTTTTGAGATCCGCTTCAGAGATCTCGGTGAACAGATTCTGAAGCGAGGCGATATCGCGGACGATCAGATCTCGAAGAAACCCGCCTTCGCTGCGGTCTTTGCGCGCGCCAAGTTCGCGTTCCAGCGCCTTGACTCGCGCTTCGAAACCGGGCGCCGCTGTGGAGAGGCGCTTCTGGAACAAACCTTGAAGCGTCTTGAAGCCGTCGTAGCCGAGAGCCTGGGCGAACCGGACGACGTTGGACGCGTGAACCTCGCAGCGCTCCGCGATCGCGTTGACCGAGTGCACGGCCACGTCGTTGGGATTCTGGGTCAGATAAACCGCGATCCGCTGATACGATTTACTCATGTCGTCGTGACGCTCATGAATCGTGCGGATTAGCTCCTCGTAATCAGACGGAGGCGTTGATTGCGGCATCGCTAGATTCTTTGACTTGGGGGACATGGCGACTTGGCGAACAATCGAACACGGGAAATCATTTGCCAATCATCGACGATCGATCTTTGCCACGCTAGCATCCTAGTGCTCCTCAAAAGGCTTTGAGCGCCCGCTCATGGGTCGCAACCTTGTTCCTTGACCTGGCTCCCGACAACAGGTGGCGAAGAACATGCCGGCCCAATGGGTCATGCTATGCCTCGCGTGGCGGCGGTTCGTTCTCGGCATCCTTAACCGCATTTCGGGGCATCCATGTTCGGCCTGCTTTGCAATACTTATTGCGTCACGAGCGTTGTAGCAAGAGATGCTGATACACGTGAGCACCATCGAAAGCGGCCCGCCCGCCATTCGCGCCGGCCGGCACGAAGGCGCCACGCTCCGCGCCGGATACGATGCCTTCTTCGACGCTGCCGCTGGCCTGGCGGGTTCGGCGCCGCCCTCGAACGACGGGCGAGGCCTACACCGGGGGTCGCGCAAGGTGATGGTGCCGGCGGGTGGCGGCCTCGCGGCCGGCCGCGGCCTCGCCAGTGCTGCGCGAGCATCGCACCCTTCCGCCGCCCCGTCGTTCCCGACGTATACAGGATCATCGCCGTATCTTGTTCGCCGACATCGGTCGGCGTCCCGGCGGGCGCGTTGTCGAGCAACGCTGCGAATTGCGACGGTATGGCCCGCTGTGAACGGTTTTTCTGACGACACCGTTCATGATCGCAATTCAGCTTGTCAGCGCTCAAATCGGCCGCGTGACGGGAAAAGGTATCATCGCCAACGTAAAGGACTTCGCCCCGCGCTGGCTGGTCATAGCTCTCGTATCCATGCTGGTGACGACCAATACGTTCAACATTGCGGCCGATCTCGCCGCGATGGGCGAAGCGCTCTCGCTCGTGATCGGCGGCCTCAATCACGAGCACGCCTTGATTTTCGCTGAAACCTCGGTGCTGCTGCAGGTGTTTGTGCGGTACCGGCGTTAGACCGGGACGGTGAGTGAGTTATAACAAAAGTGGTTGCGGGGAGCCGCAACAAAGCTTTGCCACGGTGAAGATCGATACTGTTGCCTCGGTGTCAAACGATGCCCCACGTTATTCGGCGGAACCGGATGCCGTGGCGACGGCATCGCCGGCGGTGAGAGGCCGAGGACGGATCGAGATCGATGTCGCTGGAGCCCGGATTCGGGTTGAGAACGGCATCGATCAGGTGACACTGTCCATGGTGTTGGCGGCGGTGCGGGGCGACCATTGATTTCATTCCGGGCGGACCTGAAGATCATGTTGGCGGCGCAGCCCGTTGATTTCCGCAAGAGCGTCCATACCCTGTCGGCGCTGGTGAGCGAAGCCCTGCGGGCCGATCCCTATTGCGGCGATGTTTTTATCTTCCGTTCGAAACGGTCGGACCGCGTGAAGCTCTTGGCGTGGGACGGCAGCGGCATGGTTCTGGTGACGAAGTGGCTTGAGGAAGGCCCCTTTATCTGGCCACCGATCCGCGACGGTGTCGTTTCTTTGACGGCGACGCAATTGTCGATGCTGATCGATGGGTTGGATTGGTCGCGCGTGACACCGAAAGTCGTGAAGCGTCCCGTTGGCGTGATGTGAGAAGTGCCCATTTTTACTAGCGAATCTGACGAATCGGAAGTATCAAATGTCGATGGCGATTCGCCCCGAAGAGCTTCCTTCAGATCCTGCTCGTCTCATTGAGATGGTGCTCTCACTCGATGCCGAGAACAATCGGCTGCGGGCCGTCATCGATACCTTCAAAGACATGGTTTTCGGCTCGCGCTCGGAAAAATTCGCTGCGGTTGTCGCCGATCAGCTCGCCCTCGATCTTGCTGATCTCGCCACGGACGTGACGCTACCGGTAGCCGCCAACGACGATCATGTGCCAAGCCAGCCAGCTGGTGCGATCGGGAAGCCCCGTAAGAAGGCGCAGCGCAACATTGGCGCGCTGCCCAAACATCTACCGCGCTGCGAGCAAGTCATCGAGCCCGCGACGACGGCCTGCCCGTGCTGCCAAGGCCGCCTGCACAAGATCGGTCAGGATATCAGCGAGGTGCTCGACGTCATTCCAGCAATCCTGCGGGTGCTGCGTATGATCCGTCCCAAATATGCCTGCCGGGGCTGCGAAGGCGCAGTGGTACAGGCCAAGGCGTTGCCGCGGCTGATCGAGAACAGCATGGCGTCGACCGCTCTGGTGGCGCATGTGGTGGTCTCGAAGTTCGCCTGGTTCTCGACGCTGTACCGGCAGGTGCAGATCCTGGCCGGTCACGGCGTCCATCTCGACCGCTCGACGCTCGCCGGCTGGGTGAAGCGGACAGCGTGGTGGCTGAAGGGGCTCTACGAGCTCCAGCTGCGAACCATCCATGCGGCGCCCTTGTTCTTCTGCGACGAGACGCGGATGCCGGTCCTCGATCCTGGAAGGGGCCGCACCAAGACCTGTCAGTTCTGGGCCCATGCGGTGGATGACCGTCCGTGGGGCGGACCGTCGCCACCGGCGGTAGCCTATGTATTCGCGGACGGCCGCGGCAAAGCTAAGATAGCGACGCAATTGGTCGACTATGCGGGTATCCTTCAGGTTGACGGCTATGTGGCCTATAAGTCGCTGGCCAAGGACGTGCGTGAGGCTGGACCAATCCGGCTCGCCTTCTGTCTCGCCCACGCGCGGCGCAAGTTCGTGAAGATCTACAAGTCGACAAAATCGCCATTCGCCCAGGAAGTGATCGAACGCATCGCAGCGG
>Ga0137415_10005933_pt1 | contig 12077 bp, 9 predicted proteins | sample CZODoug3_1_1_16f_FD_183082 | JGI IMG/M metagenome (GOLD analysis project Ga0137415, IMG submission 183082) | Vadose zone soil fungal communities from Angelo Coast Range Reserve, California, USA - CZODoug3_1_1_16fungal (Hybrid Assembly) | ecosystem: Environmental > Terrestrial > Soil > Vadose...
TTCAGGGTTGCGCTCGGCCCCCGCCCTTAACGATGATTGCATGCGTCAAGGCACTTTTCGGGCGTTCGATGCGTGTTTGCCTTGTATGCTTCGATGCACCTCTCGATGTTGGACTTGGCTGGCGGAGGTGGCGCCGAGCTGATGTACCCGGCATTGCAGTGAAAGTCACTCATGCGTGAGTCGAGGGTGGCAACGTTGTTTCGAGCGATTGCCTGGGTCTCGTAGGAGAACGTCCCCGGCTGGGTCGTCCCGGATGATGCGATGTTTTGCTGCCGCGCGATCTCCCGGCGAAGCCATGCGTCCGATCACGGATGGGCGATCAGAATCAGAGTGGGCGCCCGCGCCCGCAGCGTTTCGAACACATCCCCCAGTGTGTGCGGGTCCAGCGCGGCCAAGCTTTCGTCGAGGATCAGCACGTCCGCTCGCTGCAACAGCGCGCGTGCGATACAGATGCGGTCGCGCTCGCCGTGGCTCAGCTGCCAGCCGGTCTCCCCCACCCATTGCTGCAACCCCGAAGGCATCCGCTCCAGCAGCGGCCCCAGCCCGAGCGCGCGGCAGACGTCCTCAGCGGCCTTCAGATCGCTGTTGCTCGGCGGCCAGGCGCGTCCCATCAGCAGATTGAAGGCGAGCGTGCCGGACAGCACGTGGTTCTCGTGAAACGGCGGGACCAAGGCGACCTGTTCACGCCAGCGGCGCGCGCCCACCGTTTCCCAATCCAATCCATTTAGCAGCCGGATGCCTTCGTCAGGGGCGCACATTCCAGCCAGTATCTTCGTCAGCGTCGACTTGCCGCTGCCGGAGGCGCCGAGCAGCAGCAGGCGCTCGCCCTGAAACATCTGCAGCGCGATGCCTTCCAGCGTGGCTTTGGCGCGCCCCGGGTAGCGATAGGCCACTGCGCGCAGGTCGATCAGCGGCGCCCCGGGCGCTTCGCCGGACGTTTCGGAGCGACGCGACGGGGGCGCCTTTTCGACTGCTTCGGCAGAAGTGCCCGTCGATGCGTATTCGGCCCGTCCCGGCGGTTCGGTGCGAGCGGCCGCACGCCACAGCTCTCGAACCTGTTCCCAGCTGACGGCCGCTGCCAGGCAACGATCGAAGCCTTCCGCCAGATGCCCAAACGCCTCGTAAGCGAGCAGCACGCCGCCGGCCGCGATCGCGAAGGCCGGCACAGCGGGGTCGCCGAAGACGAAGGCCGGCGCCAGCCCCAATATGCCCAGCGCAAACCAGCCCCGGGGCAGCAGCGTGACCAGCAGGCGGCTGGCACGGTCCAGCTCGATCGAGCGGCTCGAGTATGCGGCCAGCGACGCGTCTTCCGCCTCGGTCCAGTGCGAACGCGGCTGCTGCACGGCACGGGTGCGGTGGCCGACCATGCCTTCGACGAACTGATGGGTCAGCGCGATGCGCGCTGCGGTCCAGTGGCGGCGCCGATCCAGATAACGCCAGCCGAGGCCGGCGCATACCGCGATCCACAGGACGAGCGATACCAGCTCGAGCCAGGCATCGGCCCCGGCGGCGAGCACGGCTGCCGCCAGCAACAGCTCGATCAGCGCCGTAATGCCGTAAAGGCCACCGGTCACCGCCAGTTGCTCGACCGCTTCGGCCTCGAGGGCCTGTCCCAGCAGCTCGCCTGCGCCTCGACCCCGGATTTCATCCGGATCCATGCGCAAAGCTCCGGACAGCAACCGGCGCTTGAGCAGCGCCCCGGCCCGTATCGCCAACACTCCCCCCGTGCGCACGGTCAATGCTCGAAATGGGATCAGGGTCAGCAGCATCAGGCCCCACGCGACGAGCCAGCCCCGGTCCAGGTGACCCGATAGCGCGCCGGCACCGAGCAGAGCCCAGCTCGCGATCCACAGCGCAAAGGTCAGTGCATGACTGACCACGAACACCGCCGCGGGCGCTGCCAGGCGTGCCTCCCGTATCTGCGGTCTGACTGCGGATCCGGCCCGCACCAGCCAGGCGAGCACCGCTGTCTGCTCGCCGGACATTGGCTCGGCCAGCGCGTCCTGCGCGCGCCGGCGCCGCTGCGCGCTGACACCGACCCCAGCCAGCAACTCGTCGAGCTCCGGGGCGACGACAGCGGAGCGTCCATGCAGCAGCACGTGATCCAGCGAATGGCCCTCGACACGGTGAGTGCGCCCGGTCGGCGCCAGAAGCGTCACCTCCCCGCGGCGGGCGCGCAACACGGCCAGCAGCGAAGGATTCCCCGCGTCCAGCAACTGCAGCAGCGCCGGCGCGCACCCGGCCAGCATTCGGTCGAGACCCGCGGAGTTCGCCTCCACGGCCTCGATCTCGAGCCCAAGCGTCTCGGCGGCCTGCCGCATCCATTTCGCGCGCAGTGCTGCGTTGCTCAGTGCATTGGCAGGCATCGCGATCCGACCGCTCGCGCCGGTGCGTTCCCCGGCATGCGGCGCATATCCCGAGCTGTGCCCCAGCGCGGCCAGCGCGTCGGCTGCCCGGGCCATCGGCCACAGCAACGATTCAACCGTCGACATGTTTGCGGGTGTCGGTACTCGAAGGGTCCGCAGGCGAGTCGACAGCCCCGCCCGCGCAGGCGCGCAGCGCGCCGCCCTCCATCCGGACACGGCGCCAGCCGGCGTCCCACCAGTAGCGCCGCTGCACCGTCTGCGCGAAAGCCATCAGCGCGCGGTAAGCCGAGCTCGGATCGGCCGCCAGATCGGCGGGCACTCCGTCCTCCACGATGGTGCCGTCGCGCATCACGAGGACCCGAGGAAATTCGAGCGCGTCCTGAACATCGTGGGTGATGCACAAGAGGGTCGCCCCTTTCCACTGTTGCCGCACACGACGCAGCAGCGCCAGCCGCGAGTCCCGCTCCAAACCGCGGAACGCCTCGTCGAGGATCACCAGCCGCGGATTCGGCCGCAGCAGTGCCCGACCCAACCGCACGCGCTGGCCTTCGCCGCCGGAGACCAGTCCGCCGCCTTCCCCCAGGGCCGTTTGCAGGCCGTCCGGCAGGCGCCCGAGCACGCCGTGCAGGTCGGCCGTTTCCAGCGCGGAGCCGACGCGCGCGCCCCCCGGTTCCTCCAGGCCGAAGGTGAGGTTGTCCAGCAGTGTGCGATTCCACAGGTAAACGGCAGGATCGACCCATGCGGTGGCGGCGCGCAGCCGGTCGAGCCGGCTGCCGTGCAGCGGTTCACCGTCGATCAGCACCTGCCCGGATGTGGCTGTCTGCCATCCGAGCAGCACGCCGACCAGGGTGGACTTGCCGCTTCCCGAGACACCGACGACCGCCAGTTCTTCGCCCGCGGCGACCTCCAAATTGATGTCGTGCACCAGCGCGTGGCCAGCAATTTCCACCGCAACCGACCGATAGGCCACGGTTGCTGCGGCTGCGGCCGGCGCGTCCGTTGCGGCCTGCGCTCGACCCGACACATGCCCGACCGGTGCTGAATCCGCGCTTCGCTCCGGCTCCGGTTGCCCGGTCAATGGCTCCAATGCTCGCAGCGTGAGGTTGCGCAGAATCGGCCAGCGGCGCAGGAACAAGCCGATCTCCTCGCCGAGCATCGGAATCGTCAGCGCCCAGTAGGCGATCAGCAACGCACCGCCCGGCTCGCCTCCTGCCGTGGCATAGCGATACAAAAGCGCGACCGCCAGTCCGAACCCGGTCAACGCCTGCAGCGCATCGACCGCCACGTTGGTTCGGACCAGGGCCATGCCCGCGCGCGCCCAGTCGCACAGCAGGGCTTCGTGTTCTCGCCGCAGCGCAGTTTCGGCCGCATGAGCCCGCACGGCGGTGAGCCCCAGCAGCGCATCGAGCATGAAGCGAACCAGGCTGCCGGCGTGCGTGCGCTCGCGCAGATCCAGCTCCTGCATCCGGGGCCGAGCTGCGAGCGGTATGCCAACGGCGAGCGCAACCGCCAGCACAGCCAGCGGCGCGCTGGGCGGATCGAGCCAGGTAATCGCGACCACCGTGAACACGAGCGTCGCAGCCACACGCAGGCCGCGGCCTGCGATCTGCGGCACCTGCCGCAACTGATGCAGCGTGTGACCGCGTTCGGCCAGGTCCGACACGGGCCGCGTCCGGAAGTACTTGTCGAGCAGACTCGCCAGGCGATCCAGTATGGCCATCCTCAGCCGGACCTCGAGTCCACGGCCCGCGCGCAACAGTGCGCCGGTCAGCTGGAGCTCCAGAGCCAGCGTGGCGAGCGCGAAGAGCTCGAAGGCCGCCAAGGCGCTTAACCGCTGCGGAAGGAGCCTGAGCGCATGGCCGAGTCCGAACGCGCTTCGAATCAGCAGGGCTTCCAGCACCAGCGTGGCAGCGGCCAGCAGCGATGCCGCGCCCACCATCGCGAAGAATGCCCGGCCTTCGGCGCGTACGAAGCGCAGCAGCTCGCGCATCGGGCGGGCCGGCTTCTGTGCAAGCTGCACGGCCAGTTCGGCGCTGAGCGGTCCCTGGGTCGAGGCAGGCGGACTCTCGGCCGGCTGCGCCGTCGCCTCCGGGCTGCGCGGCCCCGGCCCGTCCACCCGTCCGCGCACACGGACCAGTACGGCTCCCCGCAGAACGATCTGCGGTTCGGAAGCGGTGTCCTGGCCGACCCCGTCAGTGGGCCGCACGCTCCAGCACCCATCCGGGATCGGATCGCGCTCGCCAGGCGCGCGCTCGCCTTGCTGTTGGCAAAGCCGGATCAGGAAGCGGTCGGTTTGGCCACCTCGCTTGAGCACCTTGCTGCGGACCATCGAGGTGGTCAAGCGCAATGCCGCATCGAAGCGGGCGGGTCGCGCCCAGCCGTCGTCGAGGAAGGCCTCGGTTGCCAGCCGCTCGTGGGTCGCCCTGCTCACCCCGAGCCCTTCGCAACGCCGCGCCAGCATCGCGCGCGCCTCGTCGGAGGCTTGGTACTGCCTCCAGTCGCTTGCCGAGACGCGCAGCCGATGGCGGTACACATCGGCCAGGAAGGCGCGGCTGGTCAGCCAGCGGCGGCCACAAGCGGGGTCCATCACCTGCACGAATCCGGCGTGCGCGCGCCACGCGACCACGAAATGCGTCACTCCACCCGGCAGCGTTGTCACGACCAGAGCGGGCAGAGCCCGCGCCTCGGCCAGGAACAGGTCCTCGGGCGGCAGCATCACTTGTTCGGCATCCAGCCCGAACTGCCGCGCGATCTGCTCCAGGGTGTCGATCGAGGTGCCGTCGACGTCGGTCTGGCAGGCTTCCCGCAGTCGTGCGTAGTTCACCGGGATGCCGAATCCGTCCAGAAGACAGTTGAGCGACGCCGGCCCGCAGTCCATCGCGGACGTTTGAATCACCTCCGGTGCGAGCCACAGACGGCGGGTCGCTGTGTCCATCAAGCGCCGCAGCGGCAGACGGTTGACCAGCGATCGATCGCGCGCAGCATCAGACCGCGACCATCATGTACACAGAGGCGGCATCCGCACGGCGCATCACGCACCGGACTGGCGAGTCGTTAACCAGCGCCCGATCGCGCGCAGCATCAGATTCAGGGGAGAGGTGCTTTCGACGGCCACTTCCGCGATGCCCGACAGGCCATGCTCGATCGGTATCGTCTTGGCGGATGCCGGCTCCAACTCCAACTCGGCGCGCACGTGACCTTCGATCGCCTCGTTGCCGACCGAGGCCACCTTGGCCGGAAGCGTTCCGTACTGGGTCCACGGAAAACCGTCCAGGCGCAGCCGCGCCGGCTGTCCAGCGCGAAGCCGTCCCACCGAGGCGATCGGAAAGAACGCCACCGCGCGCGTGGCGCCCTCGGGCACGATAGACGCCAGCACATCGCCGCTGCGAACGACCGCGCCGGCGCGCAACGGCTCTACCCTGCCGAGGCGGCCGGCCACCGGGGCGTAGATCCGACGCTGCTCGATGTCGTTGTTCAGCCGCGCGATCATGGCTTCGCGCGCCGAGGCGTTGCCCTGGATTTCGGCCAACGTGTTGGCCAGATCGGCGATCTGCGCCTCGCGGTCGTGGAAGTTGACGGCGGCTTCGCGCTCCAGCTTCACCGGTTCGAGCTGGAGCGCGTCGACTCCGGCCTGGCTCTGCTCGGCCTGGGCTCGAGCCTGGCGGAACGCTTCGCTGGAGATGAAATGGCTGTCGGCAAGTCCCTTGCGGGCCTTGGCCTGCTCCTCGTCGAACGCGGCGCGCGCCTTGCCCTCGCTCGCGCGCGCCCGGGCCTGGTCGATCGCAACCCCGGACGACTTGCGATACGCCTCGAGCCCGTTGCGGTCGGCCCGCATTTCCGACTCGATCGCCTCGGCCTGCGCGCGCAGTCCGGCCAGTTGCGCCTGCGCCTCCCTCAGCATCAGCCGCTCCGACTCCGCGTCGAGTTCGACCAGCACTTCGTTGGCGGCCACCTGCCGACCCAGCTCGAGGTGCGCACCGACGACGCGCCCTTCGACCCGCGAGGCGACCGGATGGGCGGCGGTCGGGGCTTCCAGCGTGGCCCGGTCGCTGACTTCATAGATCGTCACTTCGCCGAGGGCAAGCCAGGTCGCCCAGCCGCACAGAAGTAGCGCCGCCAGGGCAAGTCCGATCGTGGCCGACCGGCTGCGGTCGGCTTGCAGCGCGCGCAGGGTGCGCTCAAATGCGACCGTCATGTTCGGCAGAGGAACGCGTCGCGCCGAGTTGGAAAGCCGGCGCGCTGAGCGGTAAGGCCTGGCATCCGATTCTCGACATTTTTGTGCGGTGCAGTTCGACTCAGCACACCCAGCGAGCGCGCTGGGAGGTGACGGCTTGCGAATTCTTATGGCTGCGAGTTTCGCGGCCCCGTGTCGCTTTGTAGATCATTTTTGTTGACTTGTCAGCGATTCTGGCTGCGATCGCATCGGCAGACGAAACACGCCACAAATGGCTGACCCCGCCGACACGACCGGCGGGTCCGTCAAATCGGCCGATGCTACCTGATGATGGTTCTGCCGCCGCCGCCAGCCTTCACGTTGGATTGCACTTTCATGGTGATCTCCTTCGAGAGTTAAAAGAAGATCCTTGGGCCAGCCTTCACGTTGGATTGCACCTTCATGATGATCTCCTTCAAGAGTTAAGTGGGTTAGGTAGTTTTGTGGGCGCCAGAGTGTTCACGGTAACCTTGAGCCGCCAGCCTTCACGTTACGCGTGCCCGTTGAGGCCGCCAGCCTTCACGTTGGATTGCACCTTCATGATGATCTCCTTCAAGAGTTAAGTGGGTTAGGTAGTTTTGTGGACGCCATCGTCAAGATGGGTTCGCCGGTTGCTTACCCATGACCGAGTATGCCGCCAGCCTTCACGTTGGATTGCACCTTCATGATGATCTCCTTCAAGAGTTAAAAGAAGGCCCTTGGGCCAGCCTTCACGTTGGATTGCACCTTCATGATGATCTCCTTCAAGAGTTAAAGTGGGTTAGGTAGTTTTGTGGGCGCCAGAGTGTTCACGGTATTCTGTTGCCGCCAGCCTTCAGGTTACCCGTGCCCGAGGAGGCCGCCAGCCTTCACGTTGGATTGCACCTTCATGATGATCTCCTTCAAGAGTTAAGTGGGTTAGCTGAATCTGGCGGCACCTGGGACCGCCTGAGACTCATGCTGAACCGTTGCGGGGCAAGAGGATAGTTACGAACGTCATGTCTGAAATTGAAATCGGATTCGGCGCTGTCCGGCGGACTGAAGCCGCATTTAACGCTGTCGACCGAGCTGGTCGACAATCTGGCGGGCGATGAGGAGACGATCCTGAAGGTGCACGAGGCCTTGGAGGTGCTGGCGCGGGCCGACGCCCGATTGGCCCAGGTGGCGCAGATGCGCTATTTCGGCGGTTACAGCGAGCGGGAGATCGCCGAGACGCTGGGTGTGACCGAGCGCACCGTGGAGCGCGACTGGGAGAAGGCGCGCCTGATCCTGGGGGCGACCCTGAAGTAAATTGTCAAGTCGGATATCCATGGCCTGAAGACGATCGGACGGTTTGCGCATGGTGCTGTCGGCTGCCCAGATGGCGGTAATGAGCCGGCTGCTGGACGAGGCGCCGCCGCTGGATGAGGCGGGACGCCGCCGCTGGCTGCAGCAGCTCATTGGCGCTTCTTTGCTCTGCAGGCCCTCGACCAGAAGCGCCTCGAACTGCTCTTCAGCTTTGCGCTTCTAGTGGTGGAGGCGGCGACGACACGTTTTCTTGACGTGTTGCCGCCCGCGACCTAACCGCCCGCACTCGACCTGAAGCCAAAAAGCGGTCTTGAAGCAGTGTGTCACGGCACGCGCGACGTCAGGATTACGCCACTACTTGTTGTTGGTTTTAGGCGCTTTGCAGCCGGGGCCGCTGTCGAACGTTGTGTCAGACCATTGATGGACATAGATCTCAGGCGGCCGGTCACCGGCGGGCCGCGTAAAAACCCAGCGGATCTGCGTTCCGCCGAACCAGAGCCCCTTCATCTGTATCACCGGAATCGGCTTGGAGTGGCCAAAGTTTTGGACTTGCGCCTCGGTGGCAACGATGTAACGCAACCCGCGACAATTCCCGTCGCATTCGATCACGTAGCGCGCTCGCGTGTTCACGCGGTCCAGAGCGGTTCCCTTCGTACCACTCGCATCCCAGGAGAGGTGTTGTGACCCGACGCACGAGTATTTCTCTTTCCGCAGCCAGTCGATAACATCGTCGATTGGCTCGGATTCGCGAGGTGTCGCTTTGTCCTCGGGCGCCTGCCAGTATTCGATGCCCGCCTCGACCGGATCAGACCGGAGAGCAGGGCTTCCGCCCTGTGCGGGTGCCACCGGGGACCCAGGCGGCAATTGGGGAAGAGGAGTTCCGCCGGCGCCCGCCAACTGGAAGATGCCACAGAACAAATTGTCGATCTTCCCCGTGAGCATCCGGCTGTTTGGGTCGAACCGGCCCTGCATGCCGATCATGTTGTAACCAGGCGGCCGGCGCCCCAACCAGCTTTGCGGATTGAGCTGAAAGGTGCCGTTGCGCTCGTCGTAATGTCCGGACATCGAATAGGAAGCGGAGCCTGCGCCCGTCTCCAACGGAAAGGTAAACACGGCAGAGATCAAGCCGCTCCCCTGGTCCGTAATCACCAGATCGATGGCCCTCCATTCTCGGCACTGGTACCGACCGGAATAGCTTCCCGCGATTCCGACCGCCCCGGCCTGACCGGCGGCAAGGAAAACGGTCAATAACCAGTAGGCGCTCAACAGCCGTCTGGGCATTGCTTCTCCAAGTCCGCTCAGTGGAACCTGACGTTTTGCCGACCCCCCAGGTCACCATGCAAGGTCTTGGTGATATCGCCGTTCATGGGTGTGGGCGTCGGGTGCCTGGGGGCGGTGCTGGCAGACGTGCCTGTCGTACTTCGCGTTGGATAGGAGTTGTTCACGACACCAGCGCCTCCGCCATCGCCGCCGCCTCCGCCGGACATGGATCCGGCCATGATGACGAAAGCGGCGATGCCCGCGAGCATGGCGGCACCGGAATTGTCCGGAGAGAAGAGATTCTTGTCGATCTTGTCCCTCTGGCTGGCTGCCCGGACGGCCAGGTCATGATCCGGACCGGAGGCGGCCTTATCCAGCCAGCGCCGGGCCGACGCCTCCCGTTTGGGTCCGCCCTCGCCGAGCGCGATCATGATGCCGAGCACATATTGAGCGTCCTGGTGTCCGGCGTCCGCCGGGAGCAACAGAAGCTTTCGGGCGGTAACGGAGTCTTTCCCCGTCCCAACACCCTCTGCGTAACAGAGGGCATACATGAACTGGCCCTCCGGGTCGCCCGTGTCCGCCGCCTGCCGATACAGGGCGAACGCGCCCGGCAAATCCTGCGGCACACCATTACCGGATTGAAGCAAATATCCGAGCCGGACCATGGACGCGCCGCTGCCTTGACGCGCGGCTTGCTGGTAGAGGCGAATTGCTCCAGCGGCATCCTTCGTACCATTCCGACCAAGTTCAAGTGCAACGGCCTGCCAGAAGATCGCATCGGCCGCGGCGCCCGAAGCAGCATCCCGAGGCCCAGGAGACGGGCTGGGAGAGGACGACGATGCCGCTTGCGCTTTCGCCTCCATTCCGTACCCACTCAATAACGGAAATGAAACGGTCTGCAGAAGGAAGACAAACGCCGTCAGAACTGAGGTGACTTTGGACTGACGAATCATTTTGACCTCCCTGTGTTGATGCGTGAGGCAATTATGCAGCCAGACATGTGATTGAAACGCACAGACGACCAACGGCGTTTGGTCTGGCCGAAACTTATTTGGTTGCGGGGAAGGATTTGAACCTTCGAAGTTCGGGTTGATGTCGGCAAGGTCGGGCGGCACGCGGATTGCGCTCGCCGGCGAGCGCCGGCTGCGTATGGAGCGTAATCCCCCCTTAGATCCGCGAACGGCTGCCGATTGACAGTTTGAAACGCTGCGCCGGCGCGGCTCGCCGGTAGATCGTCCCGAGCCGATGGCGGCAACGCATGAGCCACACCGAAGACGACTCTAACTGGCAGTTCAGCCTCGACATCGACCCAGAGGAAGATGACGTGTTGGACTATTCGAAACTCCTGGCGCGCGAATCGAATTCCGAGGAGGCCTGCGAGGCCCCGCGCCGAAGGGAGCTAAGGCGAACGCTGGCGCGACTGCTCGCAGGGCATTTCGGTTGAGATAGGTAGAGCTCCAGGCCGCTGCTTGCGGCTGCCGTCAGCTTCCGTGCCAACCCCACGCAGCTGGTTCGGTTCGATTGTCGACTCGTGATATGCGCCAGCCACGCGGCACAGAGTCGTGCGCTCGCGCTTCGCCTCGCATGCCTACTCGTTGGCCTATGGGCGTTTGGCTTGGCGCGGGGCTTCTTCATTTCGAGAGTATCGGTGCTGGTGGCTAACGAGCTAGTGGACTGTAACGACTGAACTGGGAGTGATGCGATGACTCGGGTCGAAGTATCGCCACTTCACAGTCTTTGGAGCCTTGTTGTACTGGCGGATGTAGCGCATGAGCTTTCGGCGCAGGTCGGTGACCGAGGTAAAGACGCCGCGCGCGATCACGTCACGCTCGATCTTGCCGAACCACAGTTCGACCTGGTTGAGCCAGGACGAGTAGGTCGGGGTGAAGTGCAGATGGACATTGGGGTGGCGCTGCAAGAAGTCGCCGACTTGGTTGGTCTTGTGCGCCGAGAGGTTGTCTGCGATCACGTGAATCTCCTTGCCGCGCGCCTGATTGACGACAATGTCCGCCAAGAAGGCGACGAACTCGGCCGAAGTGTGCCGCGTCGCGGTCCTGCCCAACACCTCGCCGGTCTGGGTGTTGAAGGCTGCATACAACGACAACGTGCCGTGCCGGTAGTACTCGAAGCCATGACGCTCGGCTCGGCCCGGCGACAGCGGCAGGACCGGATCCTTGCGGTCCAGACCCTGGATGTGGCTTTTCTCGTCGACGCAAAACACAGCCGCATGTTGCGGCGGATTGAGGTACAGCCCGATGATGTCGGCCGCCTTGGTCTCGAAGTCCGGATCGTTCGACGCCATGTAGCCGTCGAGCCGGTGCGGCTTCAACCCGTGCTTGGCCCACACCCGCGCCACCATCATGTGCGATACCGAAAGCGCCGCGCCCAGCTTGCGGGTGCTCCAATGGGTCGAGCCGTCCGATGGCTTGCGCTTGACCGTCCAGTCCAGGATCCGTGCCTCCAGCGCTGGGGTCAAGGTCGTGGCCTGTTGGCCGGCATGCCGGCTGAACAGTCCGGCCAGTCGATCTTGGTCAAAGCGCCTGCCCCAGCGGTCGATGAACGCATCGTTGCAATCGAGCTTCTCCCGGATCTGCGCCCAGGTGTGACCCGACTCCAGCAGCAAAATCAGTCGAGCACGGCGCGCATCGTCAGCGCGCCCCGACCGACTATTAACTCGCTGCCCCAGCTCCATGCGTTCGGCCTCAGTCAATTTGATCGCGTCTCTCATGGACGCAATCATACTACCGTTTTAGGTGTTACGGACCACTAGCGTCGGAACCGCAGCGCAAGCCCGAGCAGCTGCAGAGGAGCAGGCATATTCGCATGACGCGCTGAGACGGCGATGGGCAAAGGTACGGGCCTCATCACCGCATGCCTGGGCCGAGAGCTGAAGGCGCAGTTGATGGTGGCGGTACGAAGCGCTGGCACGACACAATCGAGGTTCGTGCGCCGCGCGATTGCCGAGTGTCTGC
>Ga0137415_10005935_pt1 | contig 12076 bp, 7 predicted proteins | sample CZODoug3_1_1_16f_FD_183082 | JGI IMG/M metagenome (GOLD analysis project Ga0137415, IMG submission 183082) | Vadose zone soil fungal communities from Angelo Coast Range Reserve, California, USA - CZODoug3_1_1_16fungal (Hybrid Assembly) | ecosystem: Environmental > Terrestrial > Soil > Vadose...
TGCGCGATCAGCACGCGTACATCCGCGTCGACCAGGGCACAAGCTGCAACAATCAGGAGTTTCACGCTTCTGCCCTGCGGATGGACGATAGAAAGCCAGGGTTAAAGGCGGTTCAACGCGATCGCGTGAATGCCCAGTTCCGGTGCGCTGGTTAACACTGGATTACAGACGGCGCGGAATTGCTCCTCCGACGATCGCATGCAATCCGCCAATCGCTCGATCCGCCGATCATTCTATGCGCCGACCACTCCAAGCGCCAATCACTCCAAGCGCCAAGTGATCTCGACCTCGGCGCCGACGTCCAGCACGCCGACCTCGATCGGAACGGATGTCTTCGCCGCCGTACGGGCCAACGGCGCCGCAAAGGCGGGGCGGGATTCGGTCCGCGGCGGATGCACGATCTCCTCGATCGACCCGAGCTTCACTTTTGCCGCGTCCGCGAGCAGCTTTGCCTGTCGCGCCGCGTCCTCGACCGCCTTCACGCGCGCTTCATCGGTGACTTTCTCCGGGTGAGAGAGGCCGAACCGCACGCCGTTGATGTTGGTTGCGCCCTGATCGAGCACATCGCGCATGAAGGTGCCGAGCCGCGACATGTCCGCGAGCTTGACCTGGACCATGTTGCTCGCATTGTAGCCGTCGGGCTCTTGCCGTGTGGTGCCGTTGGGATCGCGCACCGTCTTGAAGGCGGGAGCGAGATTGATCGCGTCGGTCCGGACGTCCTTCTCGTCGATCCCGAACTTCTTCGCGAACTCGATGATCTTTCGCGCGATGGCGGAGTTCTGGTCGAGCGCGGCAGTGGGCGTGGGGGCCTTGTTCGTGACGCCGACCCGCACGCTGACTTGATCCGGAACGGCTTCGATCGTGGCGCGGCCGAGAACGCGGAGCTTGCCGCCGTCGGCGGATTGCGCACTGGTCGACGCCAGGATGGCGGCCAGGCAGGCCGCCGCGATCATCGGCAACAGATGCAGTCGGGTCATGACCGGTAATCTCCGTTGATGGCGACGTACTCCTTGGTGAGATCGCAGGTCAGCACGCGGTCACGCCCGCGCCCGAGGCCAAGCGCCACCTTGAGCGTGATCTCCGGCTTCTTCATCGCCGCCGAGACCGCAGCCTCGTCATAGGTCGCATCCCGCTCGCCCTTGTGCGCGACGCGGATGCCGCCGAACCAGATCGAGAGCTTGTCGCGGTCGGCGCGCTCGCCGGCTTTGCCGACTGCCATCACCACGCGGCCCCAATTGGCGTCCTCGCCGGCGATGGCGGTCTTCACCAGCGGCGAATTCGCGATCGACATGGCGATCTTGCGGGCAGATGTCTTCGACGACGCCCCTTCGACGATGATCTCCACGAGCTTGCGCGCGCCCTCGCCGTCGCGCGCCACCTGTTCCGCCAGATTGGCGAGCACCGCATCGAAGGCCTTGCGGAACGCAGGCAGGCGCGGGTCCGAGAGCGACGCGATCTGCGCCACCCCGCGCTGGGCGGCGGTGCCGGTGGCGAAAGCGAGCAGCGTGTCGGAGGTCGAGGTATCGCCGTCGATCGTCACCGCGTTGAAGGTGTCGGCGACGCCCGCCTTGAGCAGGCTTTGCAGCACCTTCGGGGCGATCGCCGCATCGGTGAAGACGAAGGAGAGCATGGTGGCCATGTCCGGCGCGATCATGCCGGCGCCCTTCGCAATGCCGCAGATGGTGACCGGCGTGCCCCCGAGCCGTGCCATCGCGGCGGCGCCCTTCGGGAACGTGTCGGTGGTCATGATCGCATTGGCTGCTTCGTGCCAGGCGCCGGGTGCGGCAGTGGTGACGAGCCGGTCCATCACGCTGCCGAATTTGGTCGCATCGAGCGGCTCGCCGATCACGCCGGTCGAAGCGAGAAACACGTCCCGCGGCTCGCACTTGGCGGCTGTTGAGGTGATGTCGGCGGTGACCTTGGTGGCCTCGCGTCCGGACTTGCCGGTGAACGCATTGGCGTTGCCGGAATTGACCACCAGCGCGCCCGCGCGCCCGTGCTTGAGTTGCGCGCGGCACCAGTCGACCGGCGCGGAGGGGCATTTGGAACGCGTGAAAACGCCTGCGACCGTGGTGCCCGGCTCGAACAAGGCGAGCAGTACGTCGGTGCGTCCGGCGTAGCGGATGCCGGCGGCAGCGGTTGCGAGCCTCACGCCGTCGATCGGCGGCATATCGGGAAATTGCGCGGGCGCGAGAGGGGAGATGGCGGTCATGACATTGTTTCTCGGTCGTGGCCGGCCACACGGGTCCGGCCTGCGGTCGGTCCCTGCCGGCCATCCACGCCTACTCCCGGCGTGCGACACCGTTTTAAAGACGCCAATCGCCGGGACAAGCCGGCGACGACGCTGAGAGAGTGAGGCTCGGCGAGCGTAACGCTTGGTCAGTTCTTCGGCGGTGTCGCGGGCTTGTCGGCCGCCGGCTTGTCAGCCGCCGGTTTGTCGAGACGCTCGATCTTGGCGGACTGGCGCAGCTTGGTGATGAAATCGGTCTGTGCCTTGCGCGTGAGGAACTGCTCGATCTGATCCTTGACCTTGTCGAATTCCGGCGGCTGCTTGGTACGCTTGTCCTCGAGCTTGATGATGTGCCAGCCGAACTGCGTCTTCACCGGGTTGGAGAGCTGGCCCGGATACATCTTGAAGGCCACCTCGGCGAATTCCGGCACCATCTGGTCCTTGCCGAAATAGCCGAGGTCGCCGCCTTCGGCCGCGCCGGGATCCTTGGACTTCTCCTTGGCGAGGGTGGCGAAATCGGCGCCGCCCTTGAGCTGGTCGAGAATGGCCTTGGCCTCGTCCTCGGTCTCTACCAGGATATGGCGTGCGCGCACCTCTTCCTGGCCGCCCACCGATTTCACCGCGTCGTCATAGGTCCGGTGCATCGCTTCGTCGGTCAGCGCGGCCTTGGTCTCCTCTTGCAGCTCGTATCCCATCAAGAGCTTGTTGCGCAGGAAAGCGAGCCGGCGCTTGAAATCGGGATTTTCGGCGATGTTCTTCTTCTCGGCCGCCTGGGTGACCATGATGATGTCGGCCAGATAGGAGATCAGATGCTCGCGCTTGGCCTCGGGCGACACCGACTGCATGTCGGCGCCGAGATCCTCCTCTGCGAGCGCGAGATCGCTCTCCTTGATGTCGACGCCGTTGACGCGGGCGACGACCGGATCGGGCCCGGAGGCGACCGGAGCGGGGGATGACGAATTCGACGACGAGTCCTTGGAACACCCCGTTGCGACCGGCAGGACGAACAGCAGCGCCGCGATGGTGGCGAATACGAGCGAGCGCCGGCGCGGCGCGGAACGGATCGGCAGATTGAGGGAGATCATGGGGTGGTCCTGGCTGGAGCGGTGGTCCTGGCTGGGCGGCCGCGGACAGTCGCGTAGAGAGCCCCGCTTGGCAATCGCTTAGCCGCCGATTTTGACCAGAAGGTGGGCGGGAGATCGCCAATTGACAAGGGTCCGACCCCCTCCTATGTCTCGGAAAATCCGCGGGTGCGCCCGCCGGGCGCCGTGTTGCATGTGCAAGTCGGAAACTTTGCAAGTCAGAAAAGTGCCGCAATTTCCAGCCCGAGCCGGAGGGAACGCGGACCGCGGTGTGGGACGCGGTAGGTGGCGCGATTGCGGGACGACACATTTCGATCTCGTCGTGGCGCGCAACCCGTGATCGGATAGATTGGCGCAGCCGCCCGCGATCGGCGCAGCCGGACAAGTTAAGGACCTTCCGCATGATCGGCGCCATCGCCCGCAAGCTGTTTGGTTCCTCGAACGAGCGTCGGATCAAGGGGTATCTGCCGCGGGTCGGGGAGATCAACGCGCTGGAGGCGGAACTTGTGGGGCTTTCGGACGCGGCGCTGCGGGCGCGGACGGAGGCGTTCAAGAAGCAGGTGGCGGAAGGGGCGTCGCTCGACGACGTGCTGGTTCCGGCGTTTGCGACCTGCCGGGAGGCTGCCAAGCGCACCTTGGGGCAGCGGCATTTCGACGTGCAGCTGATCGGCGGGATGATCCTGCACGAGGGGCAGATCGCCGAGATGAAGACCGGCGAAGGCAAGACGCTGGTTGCGACCCTTGCGGTCTATCTCAATGCCTTGTCGGGGCGCGGCGTGCACGTGGTGACGGTCAACGACTACCTCGCCAAGCGCGACGCCGACTGGATGGGGCAGATCTACAATTTCCTGGGTCTCAAGGTCGGCGTGATCGTGCACGGGCTCGACGACGAGCAGCGCAAGCAGGCCTACGACACCGACGTGACCTACGGCACCAACAACGAGCTCGGCTTCGACTATCTGCGCGACAACATGAAGTACCGGATGGAGGACATGGTCCAGCGCGGGCACATCTTCGCGATCGTGGACGAGGTCGACTCGATCCTGGTGGACGAGGCGCGCACCCCGCTGATCATCTCCGGCCCGCTCGATGATCGCTCGGAGTTCTACAACACCATCGACGCCTATATCCCGGTGCTGGCCAAGTCGGACTACGAGGTGGACGAGAAGCAGCGCACGGTGACGCTGACGGAAGCGGGCATGGAGAAGATGGAGCAGACGCTGCGGGGGGCGGGACTGCTCAAGGGCGATTCGCTCTACGACGTGGAGAACGTGACGACGGTGCACCACGTCAACCAGGCGCTGCGGGCGCACAAGCTGTTTGCGCGCGACAAGGACTACATCGTACGCCAAAATTCTGAAGGTCTGGGCGAGGTGGTGATCATCGACGAGTTCACCGGCCGGATGATGCCGGGGCGGCGCTATTCGGAGGGGCTGCACCAGGCCTTGGAGGCGAAGGAGCGCCAGCCGATCCAGCCGGAGAACCAGACGCTGGCCTCGATCACGTTCCAGAACTACTTCCGCATGTACGAGAAGCTGGCCGGGATGACCGGGACGGCGATGACGGAGGCGGACGAGTTCCTCGACATCTACAACCTGGAAGTGATCGAGGTGCCGACCAACAAGACGATGGTGCGCATCGACGACGACGACGAGGTGTACCGGACGGCGGCGGAGAAGTACCGCTCGATCCTCACGTTGATCGAGGAGTGCAAGGGCCGGGGCCAGCCGGTGCTGGTGGGCACGACGTCGATCGAGAAATCGGAGCAGCTGGCGGAGATGCTGCGCCAGCAGGGCTGGGAGCAGCACGACTTCTCGGATCCGAATGCGTTTGCGGCGCTCTATTCGGGGGACGACGGGGCCTCGAAGTCGAAGGTGTTCGCGATCCTCAACGCGCGCTACCACGAGCAGGAGGCCTACATCATCGGGCAGGCGGGGGTGCCTGGCGCGGTGACGATCGCCACCAACATGGCGGGTCGCGGCACCGACATCCAGCTTGGCGGCAATGCCGAGATGCGCATCCGGCAGGAACTCAAGGACGTGTCGAACGAGACCGGCGAGCACGACCTCAAGGCGGCCGAGATCAAGGCGCAGGTGGCGCGGCTGAAGGAGAGCGCGCTCAAGTCTGGCGGGCTGTTCGTGCTGGGGACGGAGCGGCACGAGAGCCGTCGGATCGACAACCAGCTGCGCGGCCGCTCGGGTCGGCAGGGCGATCCCGGGCATTCGAAGTTCTTCCTGTCGCTGGAAGACGACCTGATGCGGATCTTCGGGACGGACAAGCTCGACAGCATGCTGCAGCGTCTGGGCTTGAAGGAGAACGAGGCGATCGTCCACAGCTGGATCAACAAGGCGCTGGAGAAGGCGCAGCAGAAGGTGGAGGCGCGCAACTTCGACATCCGCAAGAACCTGCTGAAGTTCGACAACGTCATGAACGACCAGCGCAAGGTGATCTTCGACCAGCGCATCGAATGGATGCGCGACGATGCCGTCAACGAGATCGTCGCAGACATGCGACACGCCGCTGTCGATGACCTCGTGGCCAAGCATGTCCCCCAGAACGCCTATCCGGAGCAGTGGGACACCAAGGGGCTGCGGGAGGATCTCAAGCGGGTGCTCGATCTCGATCTGCCGGCCGACGAATGGGCGAAGGAAGAGGGCATCGCCGACGAAGAGCTGCTTGCGCGCGTCGAGCGGCGCGCGGACGAGCACATGGCATCGAAGGTTGCGCAATGGGGCGCCGATGTCATGCGTTATGTCGAGAAATCGATCCTGCTGCAGACGCTCGACCACCTCTGGCGCGAGCACCTCGTGATGCTCGAGCACCTGCGCCAGGTGATCGGACTGCGCGGCTATGGCCAGCGCGATCCGCTCAACGAGTACAAGGCGGAGGCATTCAACCTGTTCGAGGCGATGAGCACCAGTCTGCGCGAGGCGGTGACCGCGCAGTTGATGCGGGTCGAGATCAGGGCGGCGCCTCCCCAGGAGGAACAGCCGGCGAACCTTCCTTACATGGAGGCGCACAAGATCGACCCGTCGACCGGCGAGGACGAGCTTGCCCTGGCGCGCGCGGGCGCCGAGACGCTTGCTCGCCACGGCATCACTGCCGCCGCCCCAGCCGCTGCGCGCAATCCCAAGGATCCGTCGAGTTGGGGGAAGGTCGGCCGCAACGAGATCTGCCCCTGCGGCTCCGGCAAGAAATACAAGCACTGCCACGGGCGGTTCGGCTAGAGCATGATCCCGAAAAGTGGGTGCCGGTTTTCGGAAAAGATCATGCTGCAGCAAGAAGCTGGAGCGGGATGACGATTCGAAGAAATGTCATCCCGCTCTAGACCGTAGACCGGGCGGTCGCTTCCGCCGCCACGGGCCCAAAAGGCGAGATACGGTCGGCCTGCCCACACCTCGCGGCAGGTGACATTAGCGTGATTTTCATCCAGCATTCCGTCCGGCAGCCCGAAATATCGGGGCACCGACCGGCGCAGCCGGTCGACACAAAAAAAATAAACCGGAGGAAGCAAATGCTGACGGCGATCCGTTTGTCGGGCCTGACGGGGCTCGTCCTCGCGCTGTTCCTGCCGGCGACGGCGGTCGCCCAAATCTCCGACGGCGTGGTGAAGCTCGGCGTCCTCACCGATCTGTCCGGCCCGGCCGCGACGCCGACCGGACTGGGATCGGTGACCGCCGCGCAGATGGCGATTGATGATTTCGGCGGCAAGGTGCTCGGCAAACCGATCGTCCTGATTTCCGCCGATCATCAGCTCAAGCCCGATATCGGGGCCGGCATCGCGCGCAAATGGTACGACGTGGACCAGGTCGACCTGATCCTCGATGTCCCGGTCTCCGCCGTCGGGCTGGCGGTGCAGAGCATCGCCAATGAGAAGAAGCGGCTGTTCATCACGCATTCGACCGGCACCGCCGATTTTCACGGCAAGTACTGTACCCCCTATGCGCTGCAGTGGGTGTTCGACACCCGCGCGCTTGCGGTCGGCACCGCGCAGGAAGTGGTACGACGGGGCGGCGACACCTGGTTCTTCATCACCGACGACTATGCATTCGGGCATTCGCTCGAACGGGATGCGACGGCGGTCATCGTCAAGAACGGCGGGAAGGTTCTCGGGTCGGTGCGGCCGCCGCTGGCGACGCCTGACCTTTCGTCATTCGTCCTGCAGGCCCAGGCCTCGAAGGCGAAGATCATCGGCATCGCCGCGGGTCCGCCCAACAATACGAACGAGATCAAGCTCGGGGGCGAGTTCGGCATCTTCCAAGGTGGCCAGCAGATGGCCGGGCTCCTGGTGCTCATCACGGACATCCACGCGCTGGGGCTCAAGGCCGCGCAGGGTCTCGTGCTGACGACATCGTTCTATTGGGACATGGACGAGAAGACCCGCGCGTGGTCGAAGCGATTTTTCACCAAGACGGACCGCATGCCGACCATGTGGCAGGCGGGCGTCTATTCCTCCGTCATTCACTACCTCAATGCGGTCAAGGAAGCGGGCACGGACGAGCCCCTCCAGGTCACCGCGAAGATGCGCGAGCATCCGATCGAGGATTTCTTCGCGCGCAATGGCAGGCTGCGCGAGGACGGCTTGATGGTCCACGACCCGCTTCTGGTCCAGGTCAAGAAGCCGGAAGACTCCAAGTATCCGTGGGACTACTACCAGGTCCTGGCACATATTCCGGGAGAGCAGGCGTTTGGCCCGCCCGATCCCGCGTGCTCGCTGGTCAAGAAGTGAGCGCGGCGCGTCTTTAGCTTCGGATTTTTACCGCCAAGCGCCGAAGCGGTTCTCGAACCCACCGGAAGGCACCGTCGGCGCCGCGCCGGTCATCACGCTCGTCGTCTTGCTCGCGTCGGCGTTCGCCTCTTGCACGGGCGGCGCGGCCTGCGGCGCAGGAGACTTGGCGGCGGGCGCGCTCGTGGTCTTGGTGGCCGGCTCGGACTTCGGGCGGATGGTGCTGGCGGACGCCGTCTGTGTGGGCTTCGGTGCAGCCGCCGGCTTCGACTTCGGCGCGGCTGTGGCCGCTGCCGGCTGCGACCCGGCGGCGCTTTGATCCTCGCTCTTCGATCCGAACAGGTTGCCGAAGAAGCCGCCGATCCCGCCCGAGCCTCCGGCCGACGCGACCTGCGCCGACGAGCGCGGAGCGGGCGCCGGGCGCGAATCGGATGACGCCAAGCTCATGAAACTGCCGGTCGGGCTCTCCGACGGCGTCTCGGCCGGCGGATTGACGTGGGCCGGGATGGTGCCCAACGCGGTCTTGATGGTCGCACCCGGACCGCCATGCGACTTCACCGCGGCCAGGAAGGTCGGGTTCATGCCGCCGTCGACACCCATGGCGGCGGGAGCTGCCGGCGTGCCGCGGCTGATCAATTCGGCCGTCTGGGCATCGTCGCGGCGCTGCTTCTCGCGCACCGCCGACATGATGTCTTCAGGCACTTTGTAGGCCGGGCATTGGTCGGCCGCGCTGAACTTGGCCGACGACTCGGCATTGAACACATAGTGCCGCTCGCAGACGTCTACCTTTGGCTCAAGATGCGTGACCTCGAAGGCGTCATAGCCCTGCTTGATCATCTTCCAGAACGCCGTGTGTGGCGAATTGCGATGCCGCGCCATGTTGACCGGCGTCATGTGGAACGGATAGGCCTGGATCTGGAACGACTTCTGGCCGCCGAAGAAGGCTTCGCGGGCAAGCGCATAAATCTCGCCGATCTGCTCATCGGTCATGGCGTAGCAACCGCGCGACGAGCAATCGCCGTGGATCATGAGGAAGTCGCCGGTGCGCCCGTTCGCGCGATCATAGGCGTTCGGGAAGCCGGTATTGATCGCGAGATAGTAGTTGGAATTCGGATTCATCAGGCCCGGGGTGATGGTGTAGAACCCCTCCGGCGCCTGGCGGTCGCCTTCCTTGATCTTGGGACCGAGGTCGCCGGACCAGCGGCAGATCGGGTAGGTGTGCAGAAGGGCGAATCGCCCGGTCCTGTCCTGCTTCCAGACCTCGAGCTCCGCCTCTTCCTTGAAGAGGCGGACCAGGATCGGCGATTCCTTCTCCATGTTCTTGGCGTCGATATCGGCAAGCATCCGCTCGGAGAGCGGCTGCATGTGCCGGCCGCTGACGGCGGGCGTGCCGTCAGTATCGCAGCCAGCGAGGGCGACAGCGGCCGCAAGCGCAGCCGACGCCAACAGCGAGCGCATCAGAAAGCGCGGGCGCGTCAAAGGCCGACGATTCAAGCCGAAACTCCCCGACCGACAGGCTTCCCCAATGCGGGGTTCCCCAAGCCTTTCCCCTGTTCATCGTTACCCGGAAGGAACGTCTACCGCAAGGCGGCACCCCCCGTTCGCGATGGTAACGATGGAACGCTAGGCCAAGACTTGGGTAAGATCAGGGCAGACCAGGAAGAAATCCACAAGTCGGGATTCTTTGGAAAACAAAGGCTTACCGGCCACTTGAGGGGCACGGCGGGGTTGAGTTTGTGCCGCAAAGCCGGATTCGGCACTACCCCAGGGTGCGCCCGATGGCCAGAAACTTCTCGCGGCGCTTGCGGCGGACGGTCTCCCGGTCGAGCCCTTGCAGGTCGGCCAACGCATGGGCGATGGCCTCTCCGGTCGAAGCGATGGCGGCGACGGGGTCACGATGGGCGCCGCCCGGGGGCTCCGTCACGATCTGGTCGATGACCCCGAATCGCACCATGTCGTCGGCGGTGATCTTCATGCCGGTCGCGGCTTCCTGTGCTTTCGCCGTGTCACGCCAAAGAATCGAGGCTGCGCCCTCCGGCGAGATCACGCTGTAGATTGCATGCTCCAGCATCAGCACCCGGTTGGCGGTGGCGATGGCGATGGCGCCGCCGGAGCCGCCTTCACCGATGATGACGGCGACGTTCGGCACCCCGAGCTCGAGGCTCGCATCAGTCGAACGCGCGATCGCTTCGGCTTGGCCGCGCTCCTCGGCGCCGATGCCGGGATAGGCGCCGGCGGTGTCGACCAGCGACAGCACCGGGATCCCGAAGCGGTCGGCCATCGACATCAGCCGTTCGGCCTTGCGATAGCCCTCGGGGCGCGCCATGCCGAAATTGTGCCGCAGCCGGCTCTCGGTGGTGGAGCCCTTCTCGTGCCCGATGACGCAGATGCTTTCGCCGCGGAAGCGGCCGAAGCCGCCGACGATCGCATCGTCGTCGCCGAACTTGCGGTCACCGGACAGCGAAACGAAATCTGTGATCAGGGCGCCGACGTAATCGAGGCAATGCGGCCGCTCGGGATGGCGGGCCACCTGGGTCTTCTGCCAGGGGGTGAGCTCGGCATAGAGGTCCTTGAGCGCCTGCGCGGCCTTGGCTTCGAGCCGGGAGATCTCCTCGCCGATGGCGGCGGCACTGTCGCTGGTCTCGAGCGCGCGCAACTCCTCCACCTTGGCTTCGAGCTCGGCCACGGGCTTTTCGAAGTCGAGGTAGCTCCGCATCGGGCCGCTCTCAGGTGCCAACATGGGCTGCCGTCATCGTCCGCGTGCACTGGGCACGCAAGGAATGGAACCCGCATCGATATCAAACATCGCGGCCTTTGTAGCGAAAGTTTCGCCAATTAGCGCGCGGGGGTTCTCGGGCCGGTTGTCGCATTCTTCGCATTTCGTGCGCAATTGGAAGAAATTGGCGGCATCTGCGACACGCAGGGTTTACCCGGCTCCTCCACCCTCGCGCGCCGAGACGACCGCCCGCCACCCGATGCTCTCCGTCCGAGATGATCGGTCAGCCGAAGATCGTCCGCAAAACAGGGCTCCGCCGCGAGGCGCTGCGTGCAGAGGCAGAAGGAGGCAGCCATGGCTATCAATCTCGTTTCTCTCATCTCACAGTTCGTGACGCCCGACATGATAGGTCGGATGGCGTCGGCGATGGGTCTCGATGCGAACGTCGCCAAGAAGGCGGTCGGCGGTTCTATTCCGGCCTTGCTGGCGGCGCTTGCAGGGGTCGCCTCCAAGCCCGGCGGCGCACAGCAGCTCTCCAACGCCGTGGCGCAGCAGCCGCCGAGCGTCATCGACAACTTCATGAGCGCGATCGGCGGATCGGGACAGAAGGCAGTTGTCGACAGCGGGTCGAGCCTGCTGTCGACCCTGGTCGGCGGCGGTGCGATGAATGCCATTGCCGGCGCCATCGGCAAGTTCGCCGGCGTCAGCGAGGGAACCAGCAGGTCGTTGCTGGGGATGCTCGGCCCGGTGGTGCTGGGCGCGCTCGGCCAGCAGCAACGCAGCTCAGGCCTCGACGCCAGTGGGCTCGCATCGCTTCTGACGTCTCAGAAGGATCAGATTGCCGCCGCCATTCCCTCGGGCCTCGCCAGCCAGCTCAGTGGTGCCGGGCTGCTGGACTCGCTGGACGGCGGAATGCGCCGCAGTGCTGCTGCGGCCGGTGCCGCCGCCGACCGATTTGGCGCCGCTACCGATCGCACCGTCGCGGACGCGAGCCAGGCGGCCCGTGCCATGGATCGCCAAGGCCTGGGCAACCAATCCTCGATGCAATGGCCCTATTGGGTCCTCGCATTGGCTGTGCTCGGCGGGTTCGGCTGGTACTTCTTCGCCGATCATGGCGACCGTCAGGTGGCGGAGCAGAACGTGCCCGTGAGCACGTCCCGACCGCCCGAAACCGTCGGCCTCGCCACACCGAACCTGACCGCCGGCGGGGTCGACCTTGGCCGGCAAGTCAGCGCGTCGGTCGGCGCGCTGACGTCGGCGCTCGCCGGCATCACTGATGTCACCTCGGCCCAGGCCGCCTTGCCGAAGATCCGCGACGCCAA
>Ga0137415_10005936_pt1 | contig 12076 bp, 15 predicted proteins | sample CZODoug3_1_1_16f_FD_183082 | JGI IMG/M metagenome (GOLD analysis project Ga0137415, IMG submission 183082) | Vadose zone soil fungal communities from Angelo Coast Range Reserve, California, USA - CZODoug3_1_1_16fungal (Hybrid Assembly) | ecosystem: Environmental > Terrestrial > Soil > Vadose...
CGACCGGCTCCCCCCAAAGAAATCGGGCGGTGCATCGCTGCACCACCCGAACGTTAGCACCGGCCGTTCAGGGCCAGCTATTGGAAGTCGCGCACGTCTGCCAGCGTTCCGCGAATGGCGGCGGCGGCGGCCATCGCCGGGCTCACCAGATGGGTGCGCCCGCCGCGGCCCTGCCGGCCTTCGAAGTTGCGGTTGGAGGTCGAAGCACAGCGCTGGCCGGGCTCCAGACGATCGGCATTCATGGCGAGACACATCGAGCAGCCCTGTTCGCGCCATTCGAAGCCGGCCTCGAGGAAGATCTTGTCGAGACCTTCCCTCTCGGCCTCGGCCTTCACCAGACCGGAGCCCGGTACGACCATGGCAGACACTGTCGAGGCCACCTTGCGGCCGCGCGCGATCTCGGCCGCGGCGCGCAGATCTTCTATGCGGCCGTTGGTGCACGAGCCGATGAACACGCGGTCGATCGGCACGTCGACCAGGCGGGTGCCCGGCGTCAGGCCCATATAGGCAAGCGAACGCGCCCATGCCTCGCGGCGGTTCTCGTCCGGCGCATTGGCCGGATCGGGAACCACGTCGGTGATCGGCAGCGCGTCCTGCGGGCTGGTGCCCCAAGTGACCATCGGCGGGATGTCGGCGGCCAGCAGATCGAGCTGGACGTCGAAGTGAGCGCCCTTGTCGCTCGGCAGGCGCCGCCACTGGCCAAGGGCGAGGTCCCAGGCGCCGCCCTTGGGCGCGTAGGGGCGGCCTTCGAGGTACTGGAAGGTCGTCTCGTCCGGCGCGATCAGGCCGGCGCGCGCGCCCGCCTCGATCGACATGTTGCAGACCGTCATGCGGCCTTCCATCGTCATCTCGCGGATGGTGCGGCCGGCATATTCGACCACATAGCCGGTGCCGCCGGCGGTGCCGAGCTTGCCGATGATGGCCAGGATCACGTCCTTCGCCGTGACGCCCAGCGGCAGGCTGCCCTCGACCGCGACGCGCATGTTCTTGGCGGGCTTCTGGATCAGCGTCTGGGTGGCCAGCACATGCTCGACCTCCGAGGTGCCGATGCCGAAGGCGAGCGCGCCGAAGGCGCCGTGCGTGGAGGTATGGCTGTCGCCGCATACGAGGGTGATGCCCGGCAAGGTCAGGCCCTGCTCGGGGCCGATCACGTGGACGATGCCGCGGCGCGGGTCGTCCATGCCGAAATAGGGCACACCGAACTCGGCGACGTTCTTTTCCAGGGTCTCGACCTGGATGCGCGACTCCTCGTCCATGCCGCCCTCGCCGACAGGCGTCGTCGGCGTGTTGTGGTCGGCGACGGCGATGGTGGCGTCCGTCCGGCGCACCGGCCGGCCGGCCATGCGCAGGCCCTCGAAGGCCTGCGGGCTGGTCACCTCGTGCACGAGGTGACGGTCGATGTAGATCACGCAGGTGCCGTCGTCCTGGCGATCGACGACATGGCCATCCCAGATCTTCTCGAACAGGGTGCGTGGCGGCGGTGGAGGCGGCGGCGCTGACTTCTTGCGGAATGCCATGAGGCGCCTACTTCTTGCCGGCGCCGCCCTTGGCGGCGCGCACATTGCCATCGGCCCGGGGCTTTTCCTTCTTGAGCTTCTCGCGCCGGGGCCGCTTGATCGCCTCCTCGGCCTGCTCGGCGACCAGCTCGCGCTGGGCCTCGACGTCCTCGGCGATGCGGCTCGCCTTGCCGCGCAGATCGCGCAGGTAATAGAGCTTGGCGCGGCGCACGACGCCTTTGCGGACGACCTCGATCTCCCAGATGCTCGGGCTGTAGAGCGGGAACACGCGCTCGACGCCCTCGCCGAAGCTGATCTTGCGCACCGTGAACGCGGAGTTCACGCCGGCGTTCTTGCGGGCAATGCACAAGCCCTCGTAGACCTGAAGGCGCTCACGGTTGCCTTCCTGCACCTTGACGTGCACGCGCAGCGTGTCGCCCGGTTCGAAACGCGGCACCGGCCGTTCGGCCTGCACCTTGTCCATCGTGGCCTGGCCCAGCGTATCGAGAATGTTCATCGCATCCATCCTTTCGTCACTTGTCTTCGTTCGTTGCGGTCCGCCGGCGCGCCCACAGGTCGGGCCGCCGTCGCCGCGTGATTTCTTCCCGCTGCCTCATCCGCCATTCGGCGACCTTGCCGTGGTGGCCCGAGACCAGAACCTCCGGCACGCGCCGTTCGGTTCCATCGGGCCCGGTCCAGGTCGCCGGTCTTGTGTAGTGCGGGTACTCCAGCAATCCGTCCTCGAAACTCTCCTCGCTCGCCGACTGCGGCTCGCCCATCACACCGGGCAGCAGCCGCACGCAGCAATCGATCACCGCCATGGCCGCGATCTCGCCGCCCGAAAGCACGAAATCGCCGACCGAGATCTCCTCCAGCGCATGGGCCTCGATGACGCGCTCGTCGACGCCCTCGAACCGCCCGCACACCAGCACCACACCCGGACCCGCCGCCAGCTCTCGCCCACGCGCCTGCGTGAACGGCGCGCCGCGCGGCGACAGCAGCAGCTTCGGCACACCCGCCATCCCGGGCGCTTCGGCGACCGCTAGAAGCGCCGCCGACAGCACGTCGGGTTTCATCACCATGCCGGCGCCGCCCCCGAAGGGCGCGTCGTCCACCGTGCCATGGCGATCCCTGGCGAACCGCCTGATGTCGACGGCCTCGAGCTGCCACACGCCTTCCTTCAACGCCTTGCCGGCCAGGCTCTCGCCCAGCGGGCCCGGAAACATCTCCGGGAAGAGCGAGAGCGCCGTCGCGCGCCACACCTTAGTCCTTCGCCTCCTTCGCTTCTCCGCCCGCCAGCACACCCGCCGGCGGATCGATCACCACCTTGCCGCCCTCGACGTCGACCTCGGGCACCACCTCGTCGGTGAAGGGCAGCATCACCGAACCGCGTGATCCTCCGCCCCCCGAAACCTCCATCGTCCGCCCGGCCCCGAAATCGTGGAAGGCTAAGACCTTGCCCCAATCCCGGCCGTCCCGACCGACCGCGGCGAGACCGACAAGGTCCGCCTCGTACCATTCCCGCTCTCCCGTCGCCGGCAACGCGCTGCGCTCCACATAGAGCCGCAATCCGCGCGCTGCCTCGGCCGCCGTCCGATCGGCTACGCCCTCGATCCGGGCCAGCACCGCGCCCTTGACGGCGCTCAATGCCTCGACCCGGTACTGCTTCTTCCCCGTCTCATCCGACAGCGCGCCGTAAGAGGCGATCGCCATCGGGTCCTCGGTGAAGCTCCTGATGCGCACCAGGCCGCGCACCCCGTGCGGCGCCGCCACGACGCCCAGCAGGACGCGGCCCTTAGTCATCAGAACGACTCATCAGCTCGCAGCGGCCTCCTTCTCGGCGCCCTCGGCGGGCGGCGCGGCAGCGGCGGTGGCGGCGGCCTTCATGCGTTCCTGCGCCTTGGCGCGCGGCTGCGGCTTCTTGGTCTGCTCGCGGCGCTCGCGCGGCTTCATCATCTCCGCCTGCGAGAGGAACTTGGCGACGCGGTCCGACGGCTGGGCGCCGACCTTCAGCCAATGGTCGATGCGCTCCTTGTCGAGCGTGATGCGCTGGGCGTGCTCGCGCGGCAGCAGCGGGTTGTAGGTGCCGAGCTTCTCGATGAAGCGGCCGTCGCGCGGGCTGCGCGAATCGGCCACCACGATGTGGAAGAACGGCCGCTTCTTGGCGCCGTGACGTGTCATGCGGATGGCTAGCATTCTGTCTCCTTCAAAACTTCAGCGCGGGTAGCCGGGCGGGGGCGTCATGCCTCCGAGGCTGCGCATGAAACCTTTCTCTCCGAGCTTGTTGACGCGTTTCATCATCTTGAGCATGTCGGCGTGCTGCTTCAGGAGCTTGTTGACGTCCTGCACCTGCACGCCCGATCCCTTGGCGATGCGCTTCTTGCGCGAGGCGTGGATCAGGTCGGGATTGCGCCGCTCCTTGGGCGTCATCGACAGGATGACCGCCTCCTGGCGCTTGAGCTGCCCCTCGTCGATCTTCGCCTTCGACATCGCGGCCTTCGCCTGCAGCGCGCCGGGCAGCATGCCCATCAGGCCCGACAGTCCGCCCATCTTGCGCAGCTGGCGGAGCTGGCTCAGCAGGTCGTTCATGTCGAACTGGCCTTTGGCCACGCGGGCGGCGAGCTTCTCGGCGTCCTCTTTCTCGATCGTCTCGGCGGCGCGCTCGACCAGCGAGACGATGTCGCCCATGCCGAGGATGCGGCTGGCGATGCGGTCGGGATGGAACGGCTCCAGCGCATCGAACTTCTCGCCGACGCCGATCAGCTTGACCGGCCGGCCGGTGACGGCGCGCATGGAGAGCGCGGCACCGCCGCGGGCGTCGCCGTCGACGCGGGTCAGCACGATGCCGGTGACGGCCAGTCGCTCGTTGAAGGCCTTGGCGACATTGACCGCGTCCTGCCCGGTCATGGCGTCGGCGACCAGCAGCGTCTCCTTGGGCTTGGCCGCATCGGAGATCTGCTTGACCTCCGTCATCAGCTCTTCGTCGATCGCGAGCCGGCCCGCGGTGTCGAGGATCAGCACGTCGAAGCCTTCGCGCCGCGCCGTCTCCATGGCGCGTCGCGTGATTGCGAGAGGCATCTCCAGGGGAACGATCGGCAGGGTCGGCACGCCGGTCTGCTCGCCCAGCACTTTTAGCTGGTGCTGAGCGGCCGGGCGGCGCGTGTCGAGTGAGGCCATCATGACCTTGCGGCGGGTCGTGAAGGTGCCGCCGAACATCTCGGCCGCCATGCCCTGGGGGCCCTGGCTCAGGCGATAGCCGATCTTGGCGCTCGACGTGGTCTTGCCCGAGCCCTGCAGGCCGACCATCAGGATCACGACCGGCGGAATGGCAGCGAGGTCGAGGTCGGCGACCGTGCCGCCCAGCATCTCGACCAGGTGATCGTGCACGATCTTGACCACCATCTGGCCCGGCGTCACCGAGCGGATGACGTCGGCGCCGATGGCCTGCGGGCGGACCTCGTCGATGAACTGGCGGACGACCGGCAGGGCAACGTCGGCCTCGAGCAGCGCGGTGCGCACCTCGCGCAAGGCGGCATCGACATCGGCCTCGGAGAGCGCGCCGCGCCCGCGAAGCTTGTCGAATACGTCGCCCAGACGTTTGCTCAGGCCTTCGAACATCCAGATCCCGTCCGCCCAAAGAGATATCGCGCCGATGCGCGAACCCTCGCGGATCGACGTTGCTCCCCGAAGGGGGAACCCACAGAAATCGGCACGACCGATTGAGCGGCCGGGGTATAAGGCCTCCTGCACAAGGAGTCAAAGCCCTGCCGTCGGACCCCAACTCTTTGAATAACAAGGACTATCGCCCCATTCCATGGTGGTCCTTGCTGCTCTTTTTCGTGGCCTTGCTGGCGATCGGGTTCGTGGTGCTGCGTTTTTTGCCGCTCGACGAGATGCTGACCGTCCTGGGCGCCTTCTTCTCGATCGGGCTCCTGTCCGTGATCGTCGCCGTGGCGCCGCTGGGACGGGCGGCGATTCCGGCGCTCGGCCTGCGCGGCGCCAACTGGAAATACCTCGTGTTCGGCGCCCTCGGCACGATGGCGCTGTCGGTGGCGGTGAGCCAGGTCGGCCCGGAGCCCGAAGGCATGAAGCAGGTGCTCGAGATCGTGCGCGATCTCCATCAGCTGGCCTTGAGCCTGCTGCTGCTGGCGGTGCTGGCGCCTCTAGTCGAGGAGCTGGTCTTTCGCGGCCTGCTCTATGGCTGGCTGGTCGGCCGCTGGGGCAAGACTGTCGCCTGGATCGTGAGCTCGCTCGCCTTCGCCGCCGCGCACACCGAGCCCGCGCATATCGTGCTGGTGTTTCCGCTCGGCCTCCTGTTCGGCTGGCTGCGCCAGCGCACCGACTCGCTGCTGCCGTCTCTGGTGGCGCACATCGCCAACAACAGCCTGGCCTTGGTCGCCGCAGCCTATCTCGAAGGCTGACGCGGCTTCGACAGGCTCGCAAATTGACAATGTAGCCTCTGGTAGCTACCTTTGCTAAACATGCGTGCCGTTGGACTGAAGACGCTCAAGAACAAGCTCAGCGAATACGTGCGGCTCGCCGCGAGCGGCGAAACCGTGCTGGTGACAGACCGCGATCGCGTGGTCGCCGAGATCGTTCCGCCACAAGCCGGACGAGGCACCTTTCTCGGAGACGCCATGCTGGCCGATGCCGTACGCCGGGGCTGGGTGACGCCGCCGACATTGGTCGCCGCCGGCGCGCCGCCGCGCAAACCGGTCATGAAGTTTCGTGATCTGATGGCGGAGCTGGACGAGGATCGCGACGACCGATGATCTACGTCGACAGCTCGGTGGCGCTCGCACACCTGCTGGCGGAGGATCGGTCGCCGCCCGAGTCGTTCTGGCAGGGCGATCTGATTTCCAGCCGCCTCCTCGAATACGAGGTCTGGACGCGTCTTCATGCCCGCAAGCTGGCGTCATCGCATGGTGACCATGCGCGGGAGCTGATTGGTCGCATGGCCCTGATCGAACTGGCGCCTGCCGTACTTGCTCGCGCCACCGAGCCGTTCGCCACGGCGGTGCGGACCCTTGATGCCCTGCATCTGGCGTCGATCGAGTTCCTGCGGGCCCGCGGCCAGGCTGTCGAGCTTGCGACCTACGATCAGCGTATGCTTGCCGCGGCGCGGACGCTCGCCATCAAACCGGCGGCAGTCTAGCGACCGCCACTGGCGGATGGGCAAAGCGAGTCTCACCGTCTCAAAGTCATGGTTTGAGACGGATGAGACAGCCGAGCCCGCTCCCGGCCATGAGCGTCCAAGTTCTAATGACCGTAATAGGTGATCTCGGCCCATCGCGGTTATTATGGCCTCATGAGTACGAGACGCGTCCCCAAAGTCCGGTCCAAGCGACCCTACTGCAAGTCGACTTGGTCGCTCGCCGAGCGGATCGCTTACTACAGCAAGCCCGAGGCACTGACCGGCTGCCACATCTGGAACGGCCGGCTTAGGCCCAACGGCTACGGCGACCTCCGCTACGAAGGCCGCACACGGTTGGCGCACCGGCTCGCCTGGACGCTGAAGCACGGTCCGATCCCCGAGGGCATGATCCTTTGCCACCGCTGCGACGTGAGGCGATGCGTGAACCCCGACCATCTCGCCCTCGGCACGCGCGCCGACAACAATGCCGACATCAAGGCCGCGCGCCTTCGTCTCGCCGACGCCCGGGAGGCGACGGCTCAGGCAGCGCCCGCCTTCGATCCCGGCGCCGCAGCCATCCGCATCTTCGTTGGTGGAGTCGAGATGAGGGGGCGAGTCCTGATCGAGGCAGCTAGCCCGCCGGCAGGTAACGGCGGAAAGAACGGAACAAGCGCCTCATGATCAGGAAACAGGCCGAAACATTTCGTCTTCTGTACGATGCTGGTCGCGCTCGGTCATGAACTGATTAAGCTTCTTCTTCCGGGCGTCGCGGAGATTCATCTATCCAACCCGTGGATGCGGGGATTTATGCTCAACAATTTCATCCAAGATCTTCTTAATCTGTGACCATTTATAGACGTGCTTGAAGGGCTTCCTGCCTGTGTAGTGGATCAAAAGAGTGAAGGCTCCCCATACCTTCGCAAACTCGTGGGTCTCAAGACCTTCGCGCTCATTATGCACATTCGGATCATACAAAAGATGCATCAGTGCTACTTGCGCGCCTTTCGGGATCGGCATGGGGCGCTCTATCAATATAGTAGGCCCAGGAGTGGAGATCCGCAGCGGTGCCCGCTCGCCCGTTATGTCTGAAACAATTTCCGCCTTCTCCATGATCATTTCCTTGCCCGCGATATTGGAGCCGCTGAAATGAATCTGAGAAATGAAAGGCGCTTGGCCGGCCCGCATAGACCAGCCAAATGGCGGATTCTTTGTGTTCCAGTCGATGGGGCCAATCCACAGCGTGCAGAACGTTCCGCGATAAGCTTTCAGTCGACGCCACAGTGGAAGGTCCAGCCCAAAGCCAAAATAAACGAGGCCCAAGCCGACCAGCCCCATCCCTACTTCAAGCGGATGTGCGACTATCATTAGCAAGAGCGGGCGTATGAATGCCCAGTCGCTCTCTGCATTTTGCTTGGCGTTGATGGCGTCCGAGATGGCGCCAAGCATTCTAGCGCCGTTGGCGATTGCCCAATAGACCAGCAAAAGCACGCCCAGCCAGCCGGGCGTTCGCCTACTATCCATGCTTCTAATAGTAGCCCACGGTGAGTAAATGTCTCATGGGGATACGTGCCGTCAGGAGAGCCGGTTCAATGCTCTTCCCGCACTAGCGCGGTGGACGGGCGATCCCGCGTTCGAGGCAGGTAATGAGGCCGCCAGCTTGCGGTCGACGAAGTCGAGCCGATCCTGACCCCAGAACCTTTCGCCATCGATCACGAAGAAGGGGGCGCCGAACACGCCTTGGTCGATCGCGTGCTTCGTGTATTCCTCGCGCTTGGCCGCCGTCTGCGGCGCCTCGCCCGCTTTCATCACCGCGTCGCTGTCGAGTCCGCATCCGGCGATGATCGCTTTCAGGGTCGCCGGATCGCCGGTGTTCCTCTCCTCGGTCCACAGAGCGTTCAGCACCGCGTGCGCCAGCTTGATCGCATCGGCCATGCGGCCCTGCTCGCGCAACGCGACGACGCAGCGCGCGGCCGGGACCTCGTTGGCCGGGAAGAACTTGGGCTCGAGAGTCACCTTAACACCCAGATGATCGCGCCAGCGCTTCAACTCCATCATGCGATAGGCCTGCCGCTGCGGGGCACGCTTGGGCAGCGGCAAGCCGCCTGACACCGAGAACACCGAGCCGAAATCGACCGGCCAGATCGTCACGTCGGCGCCGTGCTTCTTGGCGATCGCCTCGAAGCGCTTCGACGCCAAATAGGCCCAGGGCGAGTTGAGCGAGAGGTAGTAGTCGACGTGCTTGGCCATTGAGTTCCTCCGTGGGCCTGGACTGTGCCATCATTCGCCGGTGACGGAAAAGGCCATCGCAATCACCGGCGGCGACGCCGCCTATTTCGATCTGATGCGCGAGTGCATCGGCTCGCTGCGCGCCACGGCGGAAGGCCGGGTCATGGCGCTTGGCGTGCTGGACTGCGGCCTCACCGAGGAGCAGCGCACGTGGTGCCGGATGCAAGGCGCAACGCTGGTGGTGCCGCAATGGGACTTCGACTTTCCCGGGCGGTCCGCGCTCAAGGACGGCTACAAGGCACTGACGGCGCGTCCGTTCCTGCCGCGCTATTTTCCCGGCTTCGACCTTTATCTCTGGATCGACGGCGACTGCTGGGTGCAGCAGGGCGATGCGCTGGCGCTGTTCCTCGCTGCCGCGCGCGCCGGCGCGCTCGCGGTGGCGCCTGAAATCCATCGCTCGATGCGCCACTACCGTCACGCTTGGAAGGAATTTTCGTCGATCAACGGCGCCGCCTACGCCGCGGCCTTCGACCAGGCGACGGCCGGCCGCTTGATCCGCTATCCGCTGATCAATGCCGGCGTATTTGCCCTCAAGCACGACGCGCCGCATTGGGCCGGGTGGGCGGTTCTGCTCGGCGAGGCGCTGCAGCGCTCGACCGACATGACCGACCAGATCACCTTGAACGTGCTGGTCTATGACAAGGGCTTCGCCTGCGAGCCGCTGCCCAGCCGCTGCAACTGGCCGGTCCATCACGCGACGCCGGTCTGGGATGCCGAGCGCTCACTGTTCGTCGAGCCCGCCATGCCCTACGAGCCGCTCGGCATCCTGCACCTTACGATCTACACCAAAAGGCTTGCGGCACTGGATGTGCGCGAGGTCGGCGGGCCGCATGCGGGACAGGTCCGTGCACGCTCGTTGCGCTGGCCCGGGCGAACGGCCATATAGCCCGGCATGACGGGCACGCCGTTTCTCAAGATGCACGGCCTGGGCAACGATTTCGTCATCCTTGACGGTCGCACCCGGCCGCTCGACCTGCCGCTGGAGCGCCGCCGCAGCATCGCCCATCGCCAGCTCGGCATCGGCTGCGATCAGCTGATCGTGCTCGAGCCACCGACCGATCGCGACGCTGACATTTTCATGCGCATCTACAATCCCGACGGCAGCGAGGCCGGTGCCTGCGGCAATGCCACGCGCTGCGTCGCCTCGCTGGTGATGGACGAGCGCAAGACCGACCAGGTGACGGTGCAAACCATCTCGGGCCTGGTCGAATCGCAGAAGACCGGCCGGGTTACCAACGGCCTGCCGGTGATCGCGGTCGACATGGGGTTGGCGCTGCTCGACTGGCGCGACATCCCGGTGCGCGAGGCGTGCGACACCAAGCACATGCCGGTCGGACTGGGGCCGTTGCAGGATCCTGTCGGCACCAGCATGGGCAATCCGCACGCCACCTTCTTCGTCGACAATCTCGCGGCGATAAAACTCGAGGAGCTCGGACCGAAGCTCGAGCATGACCCGTTCTTTCCCGAGCGCGCCAACATCGGCGTGGCGCAGATGGTCGGCGAGGACAGGCTCCGGCTGCGGGTCTGGGAGCGCGGCACTGGCCTGACTCTGGCCTGCGGCTCGGGCGCCTGTGCTGCCGGCGTCGCCGCGTCACGGCGCGGCCTCACCGGTCGCAAGGTCGAGGTGATGGTCGAGCACGGCACGCTCACGATCGAATGGCTCCGTGACGACCACGTCATGATGACCGGCGGCATCTCGCTCTCGTACAGGGGTGAACTGTGAGCGAGGAGAAGGGCTCCTGGCTGTCGCGCCTGCGCGCGGGCCTGGCGAAAAGCACCAAGCGTGTCACCGAGGGCATCACCGGCCTCTTCACCAAGAAGAAGCTCGATCAGGCGACCTTGAATGAACTGGAAGACGCACTGATCCAGGCCGATCTCGGCGTCAGCGTCGCTGCGCGCCTGGTCGAGAAGCTCGGCAAGGAGCGCTTCGGCCGCGAGGTCACCGACGAAGAGGTGCGCGTGGCCTTCGCCGATGACATCGCCGAAATCCTGCAACCGGTCGCCACGTCGCTCGCCGTCGATCCGGCGCGCAAGCCGCATGTCGTGCTGGTGATCGGCGTCAACGGCAGCGGCAAGACCACGACCATCGCCAAGCTCGCCCACCTGTTCAAAGGTGAGGGCAAGACGGTGATGCTGGCGGCGGGCGATACTTTCCGCGCCGCCGCGGTCGAGCAGCTGAAAGTCTGGGGCGATCGCGCGGGAGTCCCGGTGATCGCCAAGGAAACCGGCGCCGATGCCGCGGGGCTGGCCTATGAGGCGCTGGAAAAGGCCCGCGCCGACGGGTGCGACGTGCTGCTCATCGACACGGCGGGCCGCCTGCACAACAAGACCAACTTGATGGAAGAGCTCGCCAAGATCGTGCGCGTCATCCGCAAGCTCGATGCGTCGGCGCCTCATTCCTGCCTGCTGGTGCTCGACGCCACGACAGGCCAGAACGCCCATGCCCAGGTCGAGACCTTCAAAGCCATGTCGCCGGTCGATGCGCTGGTGGTGACCAAGCTCGACGGCAGCGCCAAGGGCGGTGTGCTGGTGGCGCTGGCCGAGAAATTCAAGCTGCCGGTGGTGGCGATCGGCGTCGGCGAAGGCATCGACGATCTCAGGCCCTTCGAGGCGCGGGCCTTCGCGCGCGGACTGATGGGGTTGCCGGCATGAGCGAAGAGATCAAGGAAGAAAAAGGCATGCGCCGGCTCTATGCCACGGGGCTGGAGCTTGGGCCGCTGCTGCTGTTCTTCGCCGTCAACGCCAAGTGGGGCATCTTCATCGGCACCGGCGTGTTCATCGTCGCCACCTCGATCGCGCTGCCCTGCTATCGCTGGATGGAGGGCCGCTGGCCGATCATGCCGCTGGTCGGCGGTTTCTTCGTGCTGGTGTTCGGCGGTCTCACGATCTGGCTGCAGGACGAGATCTTCATCAAGCTGAAGCCCACCATCGTGAATTGCCTGTTTGGGGTGATCCTGGGCGGCGGCCTGCTGTTTTTGCGACGGCCGCTGCTGAAGCCGATCTTCGGCACGGCGTTCCAGCTCACCGAGGAAGGCTGGCGCAAGCTCACCGTGCGCTGGGCGCTGTTCTTCTTCGTGCTGGCGGCGGTCAACGAGGTGATGTGGCGCGGCTTCTCGACCGACACCTGGATCGCCAGCAAGATGTTCCTGAGCTTCCCGCT
>Ga0137415_10005937_pt1 | contig 12075 bp, 15 predicted proteins | sample CZODoug3_1_1_16f_FD_183082 | JGI IMG/M metagenome (GOLD analysis project Ga0137415, IMG submission 183082) | Vadose zone soil fungal communities from Angelo Coast Range Reserve, California, USA - CZODoug3_1_1_16fungal (Hybrid Assembly) | ecosystem: Environmental > Terrestrial > Soil > Vadose...
CGGCGCGCGCCGACTCAGGCGGCCGAGGCGCTAGGCCGCCGTGTCACCGCGGTGTTCGACACGTTGTTCCCTCCGACTAACCGATGAAATCGGCGGGCTCGCTGTTACAGCGTGAACCCGACACCGACGCCGAGGGACGAGACGTAGTCCCTGAAGAATTCCCCGTACGGCGCGGGCCCGCTATAAGCCTTCACCAAAACGCTCCAACGCCAAGTGGATCGCGGATCGGCCAGGGGATCGCCCAGCTCGAGACCGGTCACCATGCTCCAGCCGACCTGCCACCTGCGGTCCTGCATCGACTTGACGTCCAAGCCCGCCACGAACCGGCCGGCGGTAATCTTGCCGAGGCGCACCAACGAGCCGGGTTGACGGAACTCCAGGCCGCCGTGCAGCACGGCGGGCTTGAGATCGGCCGGTGAGTGCGCGAAGACGTAGTCCCCCCCGCCATACACGCGCCAGCGCGACGTCTCCCGCGCGACGAGCAGCTCCACGGCCTGGAAGGTCAAGTCGATCCGCCGGGCATTGGTATGAACCATGTATTCGTCGCCCAGGTGGGAGCTTTGGTGATACAGTCGCAGCCGGGTGGCCAGGGAACCGCGGCGGTACGTGATCGGCAGCCCGACGAGGTAGTCGGTGTTCAGCAGATCGGTCGTCGAGGATCGCATGTTGAACTCGGAAAAGACGCCCGCGGCAATCCCAACCTGCCAGTCCCGCCCCCGCACCAGGCCGATCGTTTGGCCGAACCCTACGGTGCCAAGCCGCGACGCGAGCCGCGGAGAGCGAGCCCACAGGTACCCGGCGAAAAAGCGCGGCTCCTTCGGATCGGCCAGCAGCGGTTGGAATACCGGTGTCTGAGCGGCGGCCCCGGCCTGAGCGATCACTATGGCCGCCACGACCTGATGTACCACCCCGCTCCGCATCCCCGCATCCCTCAGTGTGAGATAATTCAGTAATGAACTACGGCGCGGGCGAGTTCCCGCCGCGCCAAGTGTCAAGGAGCTGTCAAGGTTGGGCGGATCCTCTTGTGGGGTCCCGGGCGGCCCGGCATGTTCGGCCTCCTCAGGGAACGTTCCCGACCTCCGGTCGCCTGCCGCCAGCGTTCACCTCCACTCCCCCAATCGGAGGCGACGATGCACTCCCTCAGCCACGCATCCGTGCGTGCGGCGCTGGTGCTGGCGCTTTGCGGCTCTCACTCCGGCGCCGCGGCGCAAGACTCGCGGTCCGCCCTCGACCCCATCAGCAGTGCGGTGATCCAGCACCCGATCACGACGGCTTCAGCAGCGGCGCGGGACCACTTCCTCCGGGGCCAGCGGGAGCTCGATCTGGCCCGTTTCATCGACGCGAATGCGCACTTCAAGGCGGCCGTCGCGGCAGACCCGGCTTTCGCGTTCGCCTACCTGAGCGTCGCGAACACGGCGAACTCGCTCGAAGAGTTCAAGACCAACCTCGCGCTCGCCGAGCAGCACGCCGCGGGCGCCTCGGAGGCCGAGCGGCTCCAGATCCAGATGGCCCGCAAGGGATTCGACAACGATCTGGCGGGACAACTCGCTCTGGGAAAACAACTGGTCGGGAAGTATCCCGACAGCCCGCGTGCCTGGCTCGCGCTCGCGGGCGTCCAGGGTGCCTTGAACCAGAATGACGAGGCTCGCGCCTCGATCGCAAAGGCGCTGGCCCTCGCGCCCAAACTGTTCGTCGCGCACACGACCCTCGGCCTCTCGTACCTGTTCGCTGAGCCACGCGACTTCACCAAAGCGCTCCAGCACATGCTGGACGGCGAGGCGCTGGCGCCGGACGAGCCCAATGCGCACATGTTCGTCGGTGATGCCTACCGGGCGCAACGCAGTCTCGAAAAGGCGCGCGACGAATACCTGCGGGGCCACGATCTCAATCCGCGCGATGCGATCCTGCTCGTAAAGCTAGGACACGCGAACACGTTCTTGGGTGATTATGCGACGGCCCGCGCTAACTACGATTCCGCCATGGCCTTCGGCCGGGCGAACGAGAAGGCGGCCTACGCTCCGTTCCACGCCTACGTCAGCGTGTATGCCGGTGATCCCGCGGCGGCCATAGACGAGCTGAATCGCCTGGTCGCGTCGGTGGATGGAATGGGGGTCCCCGACCCGAAAGCGGCGAAGGTGGCGGCGCTCACAAACGTCGTGGTCATTGCGACCCACACGGGCAACCGCTCGGCCGCGGAGCAGGCGTTGAAGCAGCTCACGCCGCTGTTGATGAAGCAGGCCGACGAGGGGGGTAACCCCGCGTTTCGGCGCGGGCAACAGGCGACCATAGCGTACCTCGAAGGGTGGTGCGCTGCGCGCCGCGGGGACTACACCGTCGCCCAGAAACAGGCGGACCGCATCAGCCAGCTGCTCGCGCCCGACGCGAACCCGCGGAAGCTCGAGCCCATGCATCAGCTCGCCGGATTCATCGCGCTGTATCAGGGGAACTATCGCGACGCGGTCGGCCACCTGCAGCAGGGCAACCCGTTCGACCCGTACATCAAGTATCAGCTCGCGGTCGCGGCCGAGGGTGCGGGCGACGCCGCGCGGGCGAAAAAGCTGTTCCGGGAAGTGGCGGATTACAACTTCAACGCCGTGGGCTTCGCCCTCGTGCGGAAGGATGCGCTGCAGAAGGCCAACGGCGCTCTTTAGCTGAGCGGCGGACGGGCCGAGGGGTGGCGCTGCCGGACCTGGCCGGCAGCGCGGCCCCGCCCTCGTCGGATGTGGCAATCTCCTGACAGTGCCGACGCAACACTCGGCGGCTTCCTGAATCCCCATTCTTTTCTGATTCTCTGGTTTTGCACGCGGGACGCGCCCCGGGCGTGCCCCAAAACGCGGCGCGGCGCGGCGTGTTCGCACCACTATTCGACGTCTCAGGTTGGCATTGGTCTTGCGAATTGTCGAACGCAAGAGGCAGCAACTCGACACGCACGCTCGAGGGAACAGTGAACGAAGGTCGTAGACGGATCATCCGCATCGGGGGCCTTGCACTGGGTCTGACGGCCTTACTGGCCCTGCAACCCGAGCCCGCACGTCTCGTCGCGTCCGCGTGGGCGCGGGGCGACGCGGCGCGCGGTCCGGCGGTGGGGAAGCTGGTCCTGTCCGACCAGGCGCGCCGCTATCTGGCGCTCCAGTATCGCTCGTATCCCACCGAGTTCATGGGTTGCATGATCGGGGAGACACGAGGCAGCACGGTCGTGGTACGGCGCATCGCGCCGGCCGACGTCGAGCCCAAGCACTCCACTCCCACGCGGGTCGTCCCCCACCAGACCTGCGAGGACGCCGGGTGGTTGGGGACGATCGGAATGATCCACAGTCATCCGGGTGGCGAGCGCTGCTGGTACTTCTTCCCGGGCACGCAAGTCGCGAGCTCGGACGGCCAGTCGTTCGCCGGCCAGCCCTATCCGGTGGATGCGATCATGTGCGGCGACCACGTGGTGTGGATCAACCGCGACATGGCGCAGGCGCAACTCTCCTTAGTGGCCGATACGGTCCGCCAGACTTTCGCGCCGGTCACGCGGTGACGGGAGCGGCGAGCGCGCGGAGCACTCTCCATGGGCGGGCCTCGCTGCGATTTCTACGACTGGGTGACCCGCAGGGCGTGTGAAGCGACGGCCCGCTGGGTGACGAACCAGAAGTCCCACGACACAGGACGCCTGGAGCAGTATTATTGTGATAAGCATCGGCCACCGCGCGCACATCTGATCGGCGCACCGGGAGCCGCTCAGGACCCGAAAGCACGATAACGGACTGATCCATACGCGACGTTAGGCTTGCCGTGGACGTGACACGAGCGGGGCAGTGACTCCCAAGCGGTATTGGGCGCGGCTGCGGGCCGACATCGATCGCCCGCTGCGCCGTGGCGCGTGGTACCACGTGAAGAAACTGGGGCCGCGCGAGGCTCTCCTCGACGTCCTCGGCGAGGCCGTAGACGTTCCGCGGCCGCTCCTCGACATCATCAGCAGACCGCCGGAGCGCTGGTCCGTCGTGCCGCGTCCCAAGAACCCGGCCCGGTTTCCCGGCGTGACCGAGTACGGGGTCTGCCCCAACTGCCGAGAGCGCGTGCCCCTCACTGAACGCCTGGCCTCGCTGCGCTGCAGGCACTGCAACGAGGTGTTCGACGTCGCTTGGGAGGAGCAGTACTTCCAGGGCGTCTAGGTGAGCCCCAGGCGGCGTTGCAAGTGCGCCTGCACCGGCAGTGTGATGATCCCGCGCTTGACGGCGTCCGCGAGCGCCGCGGTGGTAGCGGCGCGATCGGCGTCGATGCCCTTCTCGCGTAGCTCTTGAATGATCCGGGCGAGTCGACTGTCGTACTCCTGCGGCTTGAGCTTTTCGGCGTCCGACACCTGTTTCAGCTTCTCCAGCTCCTGCACAAAGCGCGCGATTGTGACCGGTGCCATTGACAACCTCCCTTGGGGTCCCAGGCTGATCAATCTAACCCGTGCGCGCGGATCGGCTGCGGTTTGACTTCCCCCCCCGGCTCCATTAGCCTGGGACACCCCTGAACCGGTAGGGCAATGGCGAACGAAGCGGCATGGACGGCGCGCCTGGCGCGCTACAAGGGTCCCCAGCTCCGGCGCAGCGTGTGGCAGCTCGCCAGCGCGGCGGCGCTGTTCGCCGGCGCGTGGGCGCTCATGTATGCGAGCCTCCGCGTCGGCTACTGGCTCACCCTGCTCCTGGCCGTGCCCGCCGCCTTCTTTCTTATCCGCCTGTTCATCATCCAGCACGACTGCGGCCACGCAGCGTTCTTCCGGTCGACGCGCGCGGCCGACATCGTCGGCTCGATCCTCGGTGTGCTCACGCTGACGCCGACCACTACTGGAAGAAGACGCACGCACTCCATCACGCCACCTCGGGCAATCTCGAGCACCGCGGGTTCGGCGACATCGACACGCTCACGGTGCACGAATACCTCGCCCGGTCGCGCTGGGAGCGGTTCAAGTATCGCGTGTACCGCCATCCGGCGGTGCTGTTCGGCGTGGGCGCCGTGCTGCACTTCTTCGTGCGGCACCGCATCCCGACCATCGTGCCGCGCGAGTGGACGCGCGAGCGGCGCAGCATCTTCTGGACCGACGTCGGGCTGGCGGCGTCGATCGCCCTGATGGGGACGCTCGTCGGGTTCCGGGAGTTCGCGCTGGTGCAGCTCCCCGTGACGCTCCTGTCCACGTCGCTCGGCGTGTGGCTGTTCTACGTCCAGCATCAGTTCGAGCCGACGTACTGGGAGCACGACGAGCGCTGGGCCTACGACGCCGCCGCGCTGCAGGGGAGCTCATACTACCGACTCCCCAGGCTGCTCCAGTGGGCCACGGGGAACATCGGCCTCCACCACATCCATCACCTGCATCCCCGGATCCCCAACTATCGGCTCCAGCAGGCGCTGGACGAGCATGCCGAGCTGCGCCAGGTCCCGACGCTCACGCTGTGGGAAAGCTTCCGCTGCGTCCGCCTCACGCTATGGGACGAGCAGCAGCGGAAACTGGTGCCGTTCGCGGCCGTCAAAAAAGCAGAGACTTAATCAACCGATAGTATCTGCTCAGCGGCAGCCGACCTTCCCCGCTCCACTGCCGCGGCTCACTCCTCCCCCGAAGGCGCTCTTTAGACGCCGCAGCGACGAACCAGGGCCGACCGGCGAGATCCCCGAGAACGCCGTCCCGACGCCCAGCGCGAGTGTCCACCTGGGCGACGCCGCCGAAAGACCAACGCTGCCGTCGAGCGCGAGGACCACCGAGCCCGCCAGCACGTGGCTCGTCCCGGCGCTCAGCACGCGGCTCAGCGCCTGTGTGGAATCCGACCGGCCGACATCGGTGCCGAGCGCGAGGTCCGCCCTCCAACGAGGGGAGAGCTCGTAGCCGGCCTCGGCGCGCAGCGACGTCGCGTGGGGCGCGGCGAGCGCGGATTGCGCCGAGAGGCCGCTGATGCTGCGGCTCGCGTCGGCCGAGACGCGGAGCCGCCGGCCCGGGGACACGCCGACACCCAGATCGAGCCCGACCGACGTTTCCCCGCTCCCCAGCCCGCACGTCGCGTTCCCCTCCGGCAGCACGACCGTCAGCGCAGCCGCCACGACGGGGGAACCGGGCGTCGCGAACGCATGGAAGGCGTCGGCCGACAGCGGCAGGTCGCCGAGTCCGCTGCTCGACACCGAGCGGCCGCTGATCACGTCCGAGACGTGGACCGCGGCCGGCATGACGGAAAGACCGAGCCACGGAGTCGCCTCATATCGCACGACGCCGGTGAGCGCTTGCTCGGAGCGCGCATCGGTGAGCTTCACGGTACCAACCGTGACGCCCGCGGTGAGAGGTGACTGGGCAGCGAGACGGATGCTGCCGAACGCCGCGCACACCATGAGACAGCCGAGGACGGAGCGCATTTCTACACTGTAACACCAGGCCCCGGTGACTCCCATCACAGGGCGTGACGGCGCGCGGCTGTGGCGCAGGATGGAACGGTTACGTCCCGCCTCCTCTTGTGGTCTTCAATGTTGACAGTTCCTACCCCAGTCAACTCGGAGGATCCCATGAAGCGAACAGCAGCAAGGTTGACCACGAGCGTCACGCTGGCGTTAGGACTTGGGCTGGCGACCGCCACCGCCGTCGCCGCTCAGAAGCCCGCGCACGGGCACGCGTCAGCGCATGTGCCCAACGCGAGCCGGCCGTCGAACCCGGATCAGGATCGGGCCAAGGACGTCGGTCGGTTCCGCGGCGTCGCGAAGAAGCTCGGCACGACCCCGGACGCGCTCGAGACTGAGTACCTAGCGGCGCGGCAAGCGAATCCGAAGCTCACGCACGGCCAGTTCGTCGCCGCCAACATGGTGGCGCACAACTTGAGCGCGAAGAACCCGAACATCACCACCCAGGCCATCCTGGACGGGCTGAAGAGCGGCAAGAGCGTCGGCCAGACGCTCCAGAGCCTGGGGCTCAGCGAAAAGGAAGCCAAGGAAGCAGAGGCGAGCGCCAAGCGCGAGGCGAAGCAGGCCGAGCACGATGCGGACCAGGCCGAGAAGGCCAGCGGCCAGTAATAGCACAGCGGGCACGCTCTGTCTCGAGCGTGCCCGCTGTGTTTCACGTCCCGGACGGGAGGGTCACGATTTGACGATGTCCCCGCTCGCCACCTGACCCGAGCGACCGAACCCCTCCGACGGAATGAAGACGCTGAAGAAGTCCATACCGCTGTTCGCCGGCCCGTTGTCGCACACGGCGATCGTATAGCTGACCAACCCTCCCGTATCCTCCCGGCCGATCGCGTCGAACTCCACCCCGCGACTCGGATCGCTGCAGGCGCCGGAGCTCGCGCGGAAGGCCGTGATCGACGTGGCCGGATCGGCCGAGTGATCCGTGGTCAGCGTAGCAGGCACGCCACCCGGGTGCAGGTCGCTGTAGTCGGTGCCGGTGAAGCGCCCCGTCAGGTTCGCCTGCACGTCGAAGTCGAAGGTCTGCACGTTGTTCCCGGGCTGCGGAGCCGCCGTCCCGACTTGACCCCGTCCAGTCACGCGGCCGGCCGGCGGAGGCGCACCTGCACAACTCACCGAGAACGTGGTCATGGTCGTCCCACCCGCGGGCACATTGACCGTGCGCGGGTTCGCCCCGCTGACGGTGCAGTTTCCGGCGACCCCAGACAGCGCAATCTGGTGATCGCCTGCCGGCCCCGTGAAGGTGACGCTGCCATTGGTCGCGATCGGCTGGCTCGTCGCGCCACCGTCCAAGGTCACTGTGTAGCCGTCCGGATCTAGGTCCGATCCGGTGGTGCTCGTCGTCACCGTCAGCCTACCGTCGCCGGTGACCGCGACGCAGCTCACGGCGAACGACGTCGAAGCCGTCCCGCCCGCCGGTACGTTGACCGTGCGCGAGGTCCCTCCGTTGATCGAGCAGTTCCCCGCCACGCCTGACAATGCCCCGGTGTGATTACCCGCCGGGAGCCCGGTGAACGTCACGCTACCGTTGGTCCCGATCGCCCGGCTGGTGCTTCCGTCCAAGGTGACGGTGTAGCCGTCCGGATCGACGTTCGACCCCGTGGTGCTGGTCGTGACCGTGAGGTCACCGGTCGAAGGCGGAGCGCTCGGGACGCATGTCACCGTGAACGTCACGCTGACGGACCCGAGGAGGGGCACGTTGACGGTCACGCTGCCATTGACCGAGCAATTGAAGGCGACTCCCGAGAGCACGACCGTGTGATTGCCGGCCGCGAGGCCGGCGAAGGTCACGACCCCGGTCGGCGCGATGTGCTGGCTCGGGCCGTTGTCGATGGTGACCGTGTAGCCGTCGGGGTCGACAGGGGAGCCGCTCGTGACCGTCGACACGACAATCGCCCCGACGCCCGGCAGGCCGGGCAACACGCTGGCTTGTGGCTCGGGGCCCTGGGCGTCGCGACATGCCACGGCGATGAGCAGCGTCGCAGCTGCTGCCGCCAGGAATTTCCGACCAACGACGCGTGCCATAGAAGCTCCTCGGTCAACGGGTTCAGGACATTCCGGTTCACCGAGTGGTTGGGCAAAACGCGGGCCGCTTCCGCCCGAGGCGAACGTGGGGCGCCGTTGCACCCAACCGCAGCGGGTTCTCACAGCGCAGTGCGGCGGGTTTGCCGTTGCGGGCAATCGGCGCAGCGGCGGGGCGGCAGTGACATGTGACCCGGGACACGGGTCGCGCGAGGCGTCAGCTGCGTAGTGCGGCGAACACTCCAAGGACGGCGATCACGACGCCCAGCGCGATCTTCGCCGCTGCGGCCGTCGCGCGACCCACCACGGCGCCCCACCCCGCTCGCACCGCGGTCCCCGGCGCGCGGGACAGCGAATACTCGAACAGCGCGGCGCCGGCAAACGATCCGAGGAACGCGCCGATCACGCTCCCGACGATCGGCACGGGTACGCCCATCAGGGCGCCGACGATCCCGCCGACGAGCGCGCCCCACGCCGACCGGCGCGAGCCGCCGAACGTCCGCGCGAGCCGAAATCCCAGCCACCACTCGAGGATTTCGCCCAGGAACGCGAGGCCCAAGACGACCGCGATGGTCGCGACGCCGACCGAGCGGAAGTCCGTGAGCCAGCCGTAGCCGACGACGCCGGCCACCATGACCCACAGCCCGGGCAGGCCGAGCGGCACGAGCACGAGCCCGAGGATGGTGCAGACGCCGAGCAGCAGGGCAGGAAGGGCGTGACTCATGGTCTCCTATGCCGTATCATCTTCTCATGGCCGACAAGAGTATGGAACAGCTGCGCTCGCTCCTGAAGGGCTACGAGGAGCGTACCGCAAAGTTGCAGGTCGACGTGAAGCCGGCCCAGGACGAGGGGGAGCGACGCCGGCGGGCGTGCGGCGATCGTCTCCGGACCGTCGTGCGATCGGTGTTGGAGCGGTTCATGGACGCGCTCAAGAACGCGGGGTACGAGGCATCGATCGAAGACCGGACCGACAGCGCGGACGCGTACCCCAGCGTGGCGTTCGCGTTCACGCCGCGCTCCCCCGGAGGGGCCGCGCTCCGCTCGGTGCTGGCATTCCGCTACGATCCTCGGCGGGGGATCGCAGTGGCGCGGGATATCAAGCCATCCCCGACCAAGGGCCGCGTGGTCACGACCAGCACGGACCGCATCGGGACGATGAAGGTAGAAGCCGTGTCGGTGGAGTGGGTCGAGACCAAGACGTTGAGCTTCATCGAGGCTGTGCTCAAAGTCAACTGAGCGTCTTGACCGGCTGCGCCTCCTCCCCTACCGTGGACCGTCTCCAACCCTTTGAGGCGACGATGGGCATGCGCTCCGGCGGGCTATCCGCCCTTCTGGTCGTGCTGGTAGTGTCGGCCTGTGGCGGCGGCAGGCGCAGCGTCCTCGTGCCGCCGCGGCTCGACCTGCAGCCCTACGGAAGGCTCGGTCTCGTCACCTTCACGGTGGAGAACGCCAAAGGCTCACTGCATGAGTTTGCGACCGAGCGGTTCGCCGAGGACCTGCTGGCGGCGCAGCCCGGCACCGAGGTGCTCGAGCTCGGCACGCAGGATTCCTTACTGCGGCGTGTGGGCGAGAAGGAGCTGGGCATCGCCGCCGCCCAGGAGCTGGGCAAGCAGCGCGAGGTGGGCGCCGTGTTCGCGGGCCATCTCAAGGTCACGAATCCCAAGGGGACCGGCGGGCTCGCGGGGCTCGTGACCCCGCATCTCGAGGCCACCGTGCGGGTGGACCTCACGGTGCGGCTGCTCTCGACGCGTTCGGGGGCCACTCTGTGGCGCTCGAGTGCGTGGGCGACCGAGCGGGTCGGTCATGTCGCCTTGGTGGGTGGCCAGCTCGACTTCGCCGCCAAGGATCCCAAGGAGGCGTACGGACCGCTGGTGAACACCCTCATCCGCCTGGTGACGCAGGACATGCGCTCCACGTGGACACGGTAATGCGGGGATAGACCGCGGTCAGGACGCGCGCGCGATCTCTTCGAAGTCGCGCGTCGACAGCGCGAGCAGCGCCGCGGCCACGTTCTCTTCCAGGTGCTTCACACTCGACGTCCCCGGGATCGGGAGCATTACGGGGGAGCGCCGTAACAGCCACGCGAGCGACACCTGCGCGGGCGTGGCGTGTAGCCGTGCCGCCACCTTCGCCAGCGGGCTTCCCCGACGCAGCGCCGCCCCGGCGCCAAGCGGGTACCACGGCAGGAAGGCCATTTTCTCGCGCTCGCAATGATCGAGCACGCTCTCGTGCTGGCGGTCGATCGGGCTATAGCGGTTCTGCACCGAGACGATCGGCACGATCTTCCGCGCCCGCTCGACCTCGGGAACCGACACTTCCGACAGGCCGACGTGGCGGATTTTCCCCTCTTCCTGCAGCCGCTTGAACGTGCCAAGTTGATCCGAGAACGGCACGTCGGGATCGATACGGTGCAGCTGGTAGAGGTCGATGCGCTCGAGCTTGAGCCGCTGCAGGCTGCCTTCGCATGCCGCGCGGAGGTGCTCCGGTCGCCCGTTCGGCTTCCACTGGTCGGGCCCGGGGCGCTCCAGGCCCGCCTTGGTCGCGATCACGAGCCCCTGCGGGTAGGGGTAGAGCGCTTCGGCGATGAGCCGCTCGCTCACCTCGGGGCCGTAGGAGTCGGCGGTATCGATCAGGTTGACACCGAGCTCGACGGCGCGGCGCAGCACGGCGATCGCTTCGCGCGCGTCGCGCGGCTCGCCCCAGATCCCCTTCCCGGTGAGCCGCATGGCGCCGAAGCCGAGGCGGTGGACGGGCAGATCGCCGCCCAGGAGGAACGTGCCGCTCCTGGCGGCGGGGCGAGCATCGACGCCGGCGTCGCCGGCGAGCTGGCTACCGAGGGAAGGCGTCATGCCGACGTTAACACCCCCGAAGCACCGCCGGTTCCGCTCGCTGTGAATCTCGAGCCGCCGCGCAGGCGCCACACATCGGTGCTTCCCATTCCCGCAGCCTCTGCGGCGCGCCGTTTGCACCCCAACGCAGACATGAAGCGCGCCGGGTTCACTCTCATCGAGCTGATGACGGTGGTCGCGATCATCGGTCTTCTGGCCATGATCGCGATTCCGAAGTTGACCAATCTCAAAGGGCGGGCGCAGGTCGCCGCCATGAAGTCGGATTTACGCAACCTGGTCACGCTCGAAGAGAACTACTTCGCTCAGAACCTGAAGTACGCGACCGCCACCGACCTTGCAGGCACCTACACCGTGTCAGCAGGGAATTCCATGCCGACCGTCACGCTGACCGGCGACGGCTGGACCGGGACGATGTCGAGCGGCAGCGCGGGGCAGCTATGCGCGGTATTCATGGGCTCGACGCCCGCTAGACCGGCGACCAAAGAAGGCGCGCCCGCGTGCGCCGAGAGTGGGAGCGGGACGGTCACACAATGATGTAATGCGTGTGGTGAAGATTACTTCACCGCACGCCCCCCCGCGCCGCTGCGAGTTTGGCCTGCTGCTCGGCCGAGAGGTTGTTCTTGATGCTGATCAGCAGCGTGATGTGCGCGCGCTTCACCTCGCGCTCGACGCCCAGCACCTCGTCCACCTGCGCCAGCGCCGCAGCCTGATCGACGGCCGGCTTTTCGAGGAGCGAGGCGAGGCGCTGCGACTGCTCCTGCATGCGCCATTGCAGCTCCACCACTTTGCTCTGGAAATC
>Ga0137415_10005938_pt1 | contig 12074 bp, 11 predicted proteins | sample CZODoug3_1_1_16f_FD_183082 | JGI IMG/M metagenome (GOLD analysis project Ga0137415, IMG submission 183082) | Vadose zone soil fungal communities from Angelo Coast Range Reserve, California, USA - CZODoug3_1_1_16fungal (Hybrid Assembly) | ecosystem: Environmental > Terrestrial > Soil > Vadose...
TAAGCCGCATAGGGCTGATCCCACTAAGCTCACCTACCCGCTAAATGGACGGCGATGCGATCCGAGCACGTGATCGCCTCCTCTTGGCGGGCATTGGTGCTGCCACCTTACCCGCGACATTCGATTCGACACTGGACGAGATCTGCGGGCGCTTTTTCCCTTGGCGGTCCCGGCAGTGCTTACCACTGCTGCTGACTCTTTCGGCGTCCCTGGGGCCGCGGGTGTGGCGAGCCTGCGACCGAGGCCTCGTGCCCTTGCCATGGTCGAACGATGCTCAGAATAAACGAGAGCCGCAGAGGATGATTGCTTCGCAGCCCCCACCGCCGTCGGTATTCATCAGGGCTCAAGCCATGGCGAGTGCTGATGTGGCGACGGAGTGTCTTGCCCCGATAGCCCAATCAAGGCACACCACATAATCCCGGTGTACGGAACGGCGCACCGACACCGCAGGGGCCCGAACCTCCTCCGGTTGACTCGGCTGTCCAAGCTGACCGATCGTCCGATGAACGGAGGTAATCAGATCGGAAAGTTGATCCGGCCCCAATCTCTGGCGCCTGACGTAGCTCACCACGATTTTCGCCGTTAGATGTGGATTGATCTCTTCGGTATTCACGAAACAACCTCTGCGGATTCGCCTTGAAGCGTGTGGACTCCCCCGGAAGCGGTAGGCGGGCATGATGAGCAATCAGCTCTCTCACCGGCGAAGGCCGGACCTCGCCACTTTCTGCGGCGGCGCTCTCGATGAGGCGCAAGCTCGCGATACCGACCGCGCGGCGGCCGGCTGCTGCGCCTAATGTACACAAAACGCCAAGATTAGCTGTGCCCGAATCGGATGAAACAAATGGCTAAACCTAAGGTGGCGCGACCTCGATTTCGCAGATGCCGATCTCGTGTTCGACGACCGCCCGGCCCCGCGGGCAGCAGCGACGGCGTGCCGCCGGATTATACCCCGCGGTTCTGCTGGTCGGGAATGTGGTAATTTCAGCCGTTAAACCTAAGGTGCATGCGCATTGTCCATTCCCATCGCATATAGCCTAATGCGTTACCTCGCTGCCAAGAAGAGCGTAGACGACCGGGCGCTGAATTGGCGGGTCTGGCAGCGCTTGGTCGCGGCTTTGCCACGAGCTCCCACGGAGCAACCCCTGCGCATCCTCGAGGTGGGAGCGGGCATCGGCAGCATGGTGGAGCGGCTCTTGGCTGGTGATGTGCTCACCCATGCGACCTATACGGCCATTGACAAGGCGCCCGCACTGCTGACCGAAGCCCACCGCCGCCTCCACCAGTGGGCTGACGAGCGGGGGTTTCAGGTGGACGAGAACCCCCAGGGACAGCTGCATTTTCGGCGGGTAGGGCAGCACATCACGGTAGAAACCGAGGCGATCGACGTGGCGCATTTCATGGCCCGCGAGCACGGCCGCCGGGCCTGGGACCTGGTGATCGGGCAGGCCTTTCTCGACTTGATAGATATGCCCACGACGTTGCCAGGCCTCTGTTCCCTGGTGCGCCCAGGCGGACTGCTGTATTTCCCCACTACCTTTGACGGCGATACGGCCTTCCAGCCGGAGAGCGACGCGGAGTTCGATAGGGCTATTGAGGCCTGCTACCATCAGGCGATCGACCAACGTGTGCTGGACGGCAAGCCGTCTGGAGACAGTCGCGCCGGGCGCCGTCTGTTTGCCCACCTCCGGACGGCTGCGGTGGATGTGCTCGCGGCCGGCGGCTCCGATTGGGTGGTTTTCGCCGGCGCCAACGGCTACCCCGCAGATGAGGCCTATTTCCTGCACGACATCATCCACACAATCGACCTGGTGCTCACCGGGCATCCCCACCTGGACGCAGAGCGCTTAGGCGCCTGGGTAGCGCAGCGCCACGCCCAGATCGAGCAGGGTGCACTCGTGTACATCGCCCATCAGTTGGACATCCTGGGACGCATGACCGCGTCCATGGGGGAGGAGCAGGACGGAAAACCTTAGAGGTCAGATGTCTACCGAGCATCTCCTGCGAGAGTTTTACAATCAGATGTATCGTGTCCATACGCAGCCCGGCAATGCGTATGATATAGGGGACCATCTGCACCATTTGACCGTGCACAAGCATCTGGATCAGGATCCTCTCATCCAATTCCGCGAAGCGTACCGGTGGGTGGACCAGGCGGGGGCCCGGCTTGTCGCCGATGCCGGCTGTGGCTATGGGGGCTTTGCCGTCTTCGTGGCGCGTCAAGCCCCGACACTCTCAGTCGATGGCTATACGCTGAGCGATGTGCAACGAGCCGTTGCTCGGCAAGCATTGGCGCGCCTGCATCAGTCGAAATCGCGGGCGTTGTTGCAGAGTTATGACCACCTCGAGCGGCAGTATGATGCGATTGTCGCCATTGAATCGCTCGGCCACTCCGCCAACGTGGCGGCAACGCTTCACCATTGGGCCAATCACCTACGGCCAGGAGGCGTGGTCGTGATCATCGATGAACTGTTTCGACCCGAGGTGTCGCCGGCAAATCCTGAGATACAACAGTTCATGCGATCCTTGCACTTTTCCGCGCTGTTGCAGCGGGCGCCTATAGAAGCCATGCTGCACGCGGCCGGCTTCTCCGTGCTCGCCTGGGTGGTTCTGAGTGAGCGCTACCACGTGCATACCCGGTCGGATGAGGAGTGCGACCGCCTCTTGCATGCGTATCGCCTCGACGGTGTCCACCGGGGGTATATCGGAGGGATGCTCCTGGAAAAGTTTTATAATCGAGGGTGGGTCAACTATGTCCTGCTCGTGCTGACACTGCACCGTGCTGCCAGTCGCTGAGGCATCGCAAAGAGGCAGTGGAGGCTCTCCATGGTCAAACGTCTGGAGCGTTTGCGGTACTTGAATACAGATCCGAAGCTTCGACGAGGGGGCAGGAACTTGGCGGGCATTCCGCCGAGCGCGGCTGAAGTGTGATACCGCGGCGTGCGCACGATCATGACTGGGGACCAAACATTGTCCAAGAGAGACAAACGGTCGACGAAGGAGGAGCAGCCTGCTGCTCACGCTCCCAATCGAGAACGACACCACGAGCCGAACCTTTCCGAAGATGAGCACAAGGAAATGTTCAATTCCACGACCGCAAGCCCAATCGTCGGCGCGCTCCGAAGCTAAAACTTATTTCGAAACCCAGCAAACCGCTCGTTATACAATTCGGCTCACCGGTCGAGCAGGCACGTTTCATGTTCGCCTTCGGCACCTCCGAGCGCGCCCATGCCGACCTGATGCTTTGCGGCATCCTAAATGCTGCGTGCGATGCGAGCCGGGGAAATCCACCTAGCGAACGCGACATCAACCAAGTATTGGCGGCGGTAGCGGGTATCGGCGCCAAGGACGAAATCGAGCGGATGCTGGCGACACAGATGGTGGCAACGCATACCGCTATCATCACGACGCTGCGCCGCCAAAAGCAATCTGAGACGCTCCTTGAGCGGGAAAGATATGGGAACCTCGCAGTGAAGTTGCTGCGCACCTTCACTGCGCAGGTCGAGGCACTCCAGCGTCATCGCGGCAAAGGGCAGCAACACATCAGGGTAGAGCATGTCGACGTCCATGCCGGCGGTCAGGCGATTGTAGGCGCCGTCACCGCGGGGAAGGGGCAAGGAGAAATCAGATGAACAAGTTTTGCACCATCAGAAATTACCCATGAACCGAGCACCCCAATGTGGAGCCAGGACCCGGAGCGGGAAGCCGTGCCGGTCCCCGGCGGTGCGCGGAAAACGCCGATGTACGATGCATGGCGGGGCAGCCGGAAGCGGCGCGCCCCTTGGCAACAAGAACGCCTTCCGGCACGGTCATTACTCCGCAGAAGCCATCGCTCGTCGGCGCGGGTTATCCGAGCTGATCAGGCTCGCCCGCGATACTCTCGCCGAGCTGGAATAGCGGGAGAGAGCGGAGTGAATGGACGCAATGGGCTTACCAAACCTCGACGAATTGGGGAGCTCGTCTCGAGGCCGCGAGCGCCGAGGCGGATTGGCCGGAATCGGCGCCCCAAGCAGCCGCAACAATCAGGGGAGGCGGCATCCGGCGCTACGAGAGAACTCATGCCAGCCGCTACAGCGACATCCTCTAGCTCCTCGACTACGGCTTTTTGCGCCAAGACGGTCGAGCCAGAGATTTTACTCCGGCTGTGTCGATACCTACGCTCCGGGTCGCCGGACCGGATCAATACTGGGCATATTATAGCTTCTTAGTCGGTATCGCGGAAGGACCGGCGTCCCTGTCCCAAAGGAACAGGTTTTGCCCGCGGAAGGGTAATTTGCTGAATTGGGTGGGTGCGAAAAAACGTTGTCCTTGACGCGGGACCGAGGGTTCAATCCGTCTTCTCCGCCAGCGAGTCAGTTTCTTATCTGGGAGTCAGCTTGAGCACCGGGCACGGCTCGCGCGAGACCGAGTCGGCGGAGGGAAGACGGCTCTTTCTGGTCACCTATCGACCGTCGATCCGCTCAAGCCGAGCAGCAGGTGCCAAAGCGGTCAGCGGAATAGCCGGCTCGGGCGAAAACTGCGTCGCGCGACTTTTCGGTCATGCGGCGAACCCGGTTGAGGTCGACGCCGACGAGTTTACCCTGCCATTTCATCACCTTGCCGGCGACGAACACGTTCTCGACGTTGCTGGTGTCCATTAGCGTCAAGATCGTCCCCGGCACGTTGTTGAGCGGGAAGACATTGATGCGGTCGGTAGCCAGCATGATGATGTCCGCTTCCTTCCCCGGCGTCAGGGTGCCGATCTTGTGGTCGAGATGGGCTGCTTTGGCGCCCGCGATGGTGGCCATTTCGATGACCTCACGGCAGGTCACGAGTGGGGGCAGGTTCTGCTCGCCGGCGAGCGAGCGTTCGTTGACGAGGGCGCGCTGCAGGGTGAAGGTCGTGCGCATGATCGAGAACATGTCAGCGGTCATATTGCACTCGACATCGACGCTGAGACTCGGCTGGATGCCGTGATCGAGCGCCGTCTGAAACGGCGGCATTCCATGTCTCATCTGCATTTCGATGGCCGGCGCGATGGAAACCTTGCCGCCGGTGTCGGCGATCATCTTCCAGTGGGTTTCACTGAGCTGCGTGCAGTGGATGTACTCATTGTCGGAGCCCATCAGCCCGGCTTTGCCCATCGCTTCAAAATTGCCGGATCTATCTCCGACGATATGGCAGATGATCGGCACGCCGGCTTGCCGGGCGAGCGCCCAATTGTCCGCGTTTGGGGCTGCGTTCAGCTCTAGCGTCAACAGCTGGTCGGCGGATGAAAAGTATTGCGCCTGCAGCCGCAGCAGATCTTTCGGATACTGGCTGCTGGGGCCGAGGCCGGGCGAGTAGGTGTAGACGGCGCGCCGTCCCGACTCCTTCAAACCCGCGATACACGCGTCGCTGTGCGCCGGTGTATGCGAGACCTGCGAGGTGTCGACCGTCGTCGTGACGCCAGCATTGAGCTGGTTCAGCGAGGCGACAAGCTCCGAGATGTAAGCATCTTCCGGCTGATACACCGGAGTGAAGATGCCCTGGATCACCCCCTGATAGGTCTTCTTGCCGTCATTGGGCGATCCAAGCACGCCGTCAGCAAGAGTGCCGCGCAGAATGGTTTCGTACTGGTGATGGTGAGTGTCGACGAAGCCTGGCATCACGATCATGCCGCTGGCGTCGACAACCGAGGCCGTCGAATTGAGGTTGCGTCCGACGGCGAGGATCTTCTTCCCGCCGATTAGCACGTCGCCCGCCTCGAAATTGCCGATCCCAGGGTCCAAACTCAATACAATCCCGCCCCTCAACAAGATTCGGTGGTCGGGGTCGCGTTCCGCGCGCTTCAGCTGGTCGAGTGTCGCCATGCCCCTGGCAGCCTCGGCCTTACCGGCGAGCAATTGAGCTGCGGCGCCGGCCGCCAGCCCCGCGCCAGCCCCGATCAGACCTCGCCGCGAAGGCGCTGCCCAACTATGGTTCATCGGCGTTCTCCGGTTGCGGACAAGTCATCGATTATAGCCGGCTCCTCCCGTACCCATCGTACCTCGACTGCAAGGCGTGTGAAACGATCGCTGGCTGGCTGAGTCCGCAACTCCGCCGCGGCGGCACGCCGTACGATTTGGCCGAAAGCTCAATGCTGCTCTACGTAAAGGAGGTGCTGCCGGTGCTCAAATCCTGCATCTGGGTGTGCGGCGGCACGAGAGACGGACTCTCCGCTGGAGGGAACAGGATTCAAACTCTCAGTCCCTCTGCTTCGGAGTCAGTCTTCTCCCGATAAGCACCGTCTTACCTCGACGAATTTGAATTCGGATGCGATTTTCTGCATGACCTCCGCTACGGCGGCAAACAAGACGGGGAACTCAAGGCGATGGCAGGCCGCAATTGCGGCAAGGTGACCGCTGGAAATTTGACACGGTCCGGGTGCGCCCTCGTGGCATCGTTGCTCCTTGCTGCTGCACTATCACGGCCGACGGCGGTGACGCAGCGGACGCCGCAACCAGTCTTTACCGAACTCTTCACCTACGACCCCGCCGCGCCGTCGCAGTTGCTGGGGAAGTGGCTGATCTCCAGTCAGCTCGACACCAAGCTGCAGCCGCTGCGTGTCGGCGTCGTCGAGGACTCCAGCGGAGTGCCTGTCGGCCGCGTCACGGTGCAGGAGGGCGACGGGCTCGAGGGCGCGAGCGAGGCGATGCTGCAGGCTCGGCACTACATCTGCGACAGCGAGGGCTCGCGCGCGGCGGAGGTAGAGGCCGAGCCCGGCGGCATCGTGCCCAGCGAGCGGGCGGAGATCCAGGTGCGATCCGACCGCGCCACCGGCGCGGGCGAGCTGGTGAAATTCGATGAGCTCGTGTGGTACCGCTTCTCTTTCAAGATCGCTGGCGACTGGCCGCAGGATGTTCCGGCCGCGGGACGCCAGCCCTGCCGCACCGTCATCCACCAGATCAAGCAGGATTCCTTCAAGGGCGGGAAGTCGTGCAACGCCAGCCCCTTCTTCAAAATCGAGGCGCGGCCGCTCGGCGATCACGTGCGCTTCTTCGCGCAGGTGGCCGCCGGCACACCCTGTGCCCAGCCGCCCATGGTGATGCGTGCGCAGATCTGCCGGTGCGACCTCCCGCGGGAGAGGTGGACCACGGTGCAGGTGCGCCTCAATACCGCGCATGGCGCCAGTGGCCGCGTCGACATCTGGCTCAACGGCGCGTTCTGCGGCGCCTATCAGGGACCCATGGCGGATCGCGACTACGGCGCCCGCCGCAACGGCGCGCCTTTCATCAACGCACAACCGCGCTTTGGCATCTATCGCGACTGGCGCGCGGAGACCCAGACGATCTATTTCGACAAGATCATGTTCTGGAACGCGGACCCAGCAGGACACCCGGACTGGAACATGAGTCCGCCGCCAGGCTGACTGCCGACGCGGCCCCGACCTCAGCGGGCATCGATGCTGACACGGGTTCTCCCGCCGGCGCGGCCCGCTGCGACGCTCGGGCTCGCGACGAAGCTGTTCATCGCGGATTATCGCCAATACTGACCCCAGCCGCCCTGATCGACCTGGCGAAGCTGTCGAAGGTGGGGTAGGCCAGCTCGACGCCCTTGTAACGGATCGCCAGCCGGCCATCGGGATAATCGACGACAGTCACCCGCTTGCCGATGACGCAGGGCCGGGTCAGACTGAATACGACAAGGCACCAATTTCCGAAACATCTGCTCCCGACGCACAAAGGAGTAACCGTATGGACTTCACCATCGGCCTAAACATCGGCGACGACGGCAAGATCCTTATCCACATCCGCATTCCCGAAGATGAGGGTTTCACGATCAGCGAAGCGGAGCGCTTCCGCGACCTATTGGACAAGCAAATCACTGTGGCCCGTTCAATGTCCGACGGTGAGGAAAACATGAGGCGGTTCCGAAATTGACGCCGGCGCGACCGTGCTCCTGTCCTTTTGCGGATCTCTCAGATCTCGCACCGGGACGCCTGGTCGCGATGATCGAGTTTGTATGACTCTGCTCCGAAGGGAACGAGATTCGAACCGCCGGTCCCTCTCGAGCGAAAGCGCGCGAGCTAGACTCGCCGCCGGAGGGAATGGGATTCGAACCGTCAGTCCCTCTCCCGTCAGAGTAGGTCTGTTTGCGGCCTGTGGTAAGTTCGCCGCTTGGCTCGATTTGTTCATGACTCCCTGGTGGAGGGAACGGGATTCGAACTCCTGGTCCCGCCGGTTACAGGAACCTCGAGACCCTTATCGGCTCGCGCGGCATTGCTCCCTCCGACGGAGAGGCCGACTCCGTCGCCGGAGGAACCGGCGGTTTGAAGCCCCGTTCCTCCGCCGGCGGGTCTATCCTCACTGGTGCCTTCAACGAGAAGAGTCTACGTCCCGGCCTGGGCAAACGCTTCGTCAAGATGCCGCGCGCCGTGCTCATTCCGGGTATAATCAGCCGATCGGAACGGCGGCCCGGATAAGCCAATGAAAATCACACGAAAAGACGTTTTGGTTGCGATCATAACCAACGTCGTCCTCCTCCTCGGCATACATATGACGGGGGCTGGACAAGATTCGCCGCCGCTGTCGTCAGCGCAAATCATAGAGATCCTATCAAGCCCCGATCGCACGACGGCCGACCGGACGAACGATCTGCGCCGCAAGCCGGAGCAGATGCTGGGCTTCATCGGCATCCGTCCAGGTATCGTCGCGCTCGATCTCAGCGCCGCCGGTGGCTACACGACGGAGTTGCTGGCCCGTTCCATCGGACCTACCGGCAAGGTTTATGGCCAGAGCCGGCCGCGCGATCCCAACCAAGCGCCGACATCCTCCTCCGTGCCAGAGGGCAACACCCGCCCAAATCTCGCGCCGGTCGCGGCCCCGGGGGCGCCACCGGCCGCACCGCGGCCGTCTCCGGTCGCACTGGCCGATCGCGACGCTAGACTCCACGAGGCCGGCATTCCGGCCGCGCCGATCGTCGCTCTCTCCCGGCCCTTCGAGGATCCCGTTCCTTCGGACTTGGCGTCGGAGCAGATCGATCTGGTGACCTTGATGTTCAATTATCACGACCTCGGACATCTGGGCGTGGACCGCGCGGCGATGAATCGGGCCGTCTTCCGCGCGCTCAAACCCGGAGGGCTCTACGTCATCGCCGATCATGCCGGCCGGCCGGGTACCGGCATATCCGAATCCGGTACCCTGCATCGGATCGAAGAAGCCTTCCTTCGCCAGGAAGTCGAAGCGGCGGGCTTCAGGCTGGTGGAGGAAGGGAAGTTCCTGCGCAATCCCAATGATCCAAGGGATAAGAACACGCCGGACCCGCCGCAGCCGAAGGATGAATTCGTGCTAAAGTTCGTCAGGCCCTGAAGAGGGTAGCCGGCGCACAGCTCAGCAACTCGCGGGCCGCAGAGGCTGCGGTCAAGGGGCTGGCCGCTCACCGCGCCAGCACCGATCGGTTTGCCGCGAATGGCCTCCCGATGATGGAAAGCATCCGCGCTCCGGTATGTCGACCCATGCGGGGATGGGTCGCGTCCTTGCAGAACCTTTGGCGGCGAGCGGATTAATGCAGCCATGGAAGGCACCGGCGAGATGGGCTCCTTGGGGGGAGCACAGGGATTCGAACCGTTGGTCCCTCTCGCGAGCTTATCGCTTGATTTCTCGGGACGGAGAAAGGCGCAAATCGATCAGATGGGTGCTATGCGGCTGAGCGGGATACCTCGGTAGCAAGCGCGATGTTCGCCTCGTGCGACCGCAGCATTTCGCTCAGATCGGCATGCAGGCTGTTATCGCGCACCCGCGGCAGCAACTCGCGCAGTTTGCGTACGACCCAGCCCTGACCGCGATTCAGGAAGGCGATCCGCTCACCAAGATCGCTGATGGCCATGGCCTTCTCGTAGAAGGCGCCCAGCTTCGAGGAGGGCGGCTGGCCGAGCATCCTGAGGTGGCCCGCTAGCATAGCGCACCAGCGTGCGTCGTCCTTTTCTATCGCCAGCATCAGCTCCCCCAGCGCCCCGCCCCGAGCTGTCAGGGCGCTCTCATGGGCGACCCGCACTCCGGCACGCTCCGCTTCAAGCAATTCGGTGAGGATGGCGGTCAGCTCGTCTTTTCCGGCGTAGCCCATATACACATCGTCTGCCTCGTGCATCGAACAGGCCGGTGAGCTTGGTTCACTGGCGGAAGCATTGTCCTTACGGCTGGTCATAATCTCTCGTCTTCAACGTACCGGGTGGATCATCGGCGCTGGCTGCGTTCAGCCCGGCCACTCCGTGTCCTATCGCATCGAACATCGAGGGCGGAACTCTGTTCCCTGCGTCCGCTGCTTTAGCGGAGGCGGTCGAAATGGAAGCGGAACGATCGTTCATGCGACCGTATCCAACCGGCAGTTGGGGTCGGGAAATGAGCGGGAATGACCATGACCGGGCCACCGGCGAAGGTCTCGAGGAAGCGCCGCCGTGTCGTTCGCGCCGTTTCCGTGTCGACGCAGAAGCAGCTGTTGAGCTGCGGCTCGGCGCATTGCAGCGCCGTGTGCATGATATCGCCACTCAGGACCACGGATGCTCGCTGAGAGCGCACCACGACGCAGACGTGGCCGGGTGTGTGCCCTGGCCACGGCTCGGTCCATACACTGTCGTCGAAGGCGTAGTCCGTGGCGACGAGCTCGGCCTGGCCACTGTCCATGACCGGTAGCAGGCTGTCCTCATAGTACGGATCGGTGGTGTATGCGGCTCGCAATTCAGCCTCGCGCCAGTGCTCCCATTCCCGGCGGGCGAACAGGTAGCGGGCGTTCGGGAAGGTCGGGACCCATCGGCCGCCGACAAGTCGTGTGTTCCAACCGACGTGATCGGCATGCAGATGCGTGCACAGCACGTAGTCGATGTCCTCGGGCATAAAACCGGCGGCGACGAGATTGGCGAGATAGGGCCAGTTCTTCCGGTGATAGCGCAGCTTGTGCGGGCGCTCCTTGTCATTGCCCGAGCAAGTGTCGACCAGGATGGTCGCGCGCGGTGTCCTTATAACCGTGCTGTGAAACGCGAAGACGAGCAGACCGCTGGCTGGGTCCATTAACGTCGGCTCGAGCCAGGTGCGGTGCCGCGCAATGATCTCGGGGGACGCCTCGGGATGAATCACGGCCGGTTCGAATAACGCAGCCTCAAATTCAAGCACACGCGTGATTTCGACCTCGCCTACACGCCAGCGATAATTCGGGCTGCTGATCGCCGTCATCCGCCGCTCCTGGTGTTAGCGCTGACTAGGAGTCTGATGGTTGCTCCGACGTCCCGTCGAATGCAGGACACGGAATTGCGCACGGTCAAGTTAATCGCGGAGCCGTGGGATTGTGGCCTCGGAGGCTACCAGGTCGGGGCCTTCCCGCCCGGTTGGGCCGAATGGAACGACCAGTTCCGAGATATAGTCCGCGATTTTTGGCGCGGTGCTGCGCCGGCAAGCGCGCTTGCTCCCCGCCTTTGCGCCTCCGGTGACATATTCAATCATCGCGGCCGCAAACCCTGGGCTTCGATTAATTTCGTCACCGTCCATGACGGGTTCACGCTCAATGACCTCGTTTCCTACAACGACAAGCACAACGAGGCGAACGGCGAAGAAAACAAGGACGGCCATGCGGACAACCGCTCCTGGAATTGTGGCGTCGAAGGCCCGACCGATGACGAGGAAGTGAATGCATTGCGGGCCCGCCAGATGCGCAGCTTCCTCGGCACCCTGCTGCTGTCGCAAGGCACCCCGATGCTGCTCGCCGGCGACGAGTTCGCCCGCACGCAGCACGGCAACAACAACGCCCATTGCCAGGACAACGAGATCAGCTGGGTCGATTGGGATCTGAAGGAAAAAAATGCGGTGCAGATCCGCTTTGTGCAGAGGCTCACGGCGTTGCGCCACAAATACCCGATCTTGCGCCGCAACCGGTTCCTGACCGGCGTCTATAACGAGGAGTTGGGCATAAAGGACGTGACCTGGATCAACGCGTCGGGCGCCGAGATGCAGCCGGAAAATTGGGGCGACATGAGCATGGGGTGTTTTGGAATGCTGATGGACGGGCGCGCCCAGCCGACCGGCATCCGCAAGCGCGGCGAAAACGCTACCCTGCTGATGGTGCTGAACGGCTATCACGATCTCGTCGGA
>Ga0137415_10005940_pt1 | contig 12073 bp, 10 predicted proteins | sample CZODoug3_1_1_16f_FD_183082 | JGI IMG/M metagenome (GOLD analysis project Ga0137415, IMG submission 183082) | Vadose zone soil fungal communities from Angelo Coast Range Reserve, California, USA - CZODoug3_1_1_16fungal (Hybrid Assembly) | ecosystem: Environmental > Terrestrial > Soil > Vadose...
CGACACGCGCTTCCCGGATCGCGCGCGAAAGCTTCCGGCGTCGCCAGTTTTGCCGGATCGAGATTTCGCCAGTAGCCGTCCTTGCCGCGAAAAGTTGGGATGCCGCTTTCAGCGGAAACGCCCGCGCCAGTGAGAACGAGAACACGCATATCAGGCATGTCGCATACGCACGGCCTTTTCAAGGATCGACAAGTAAGAGGGGTGAGAAAAGGATCGCGTTGCTCTTTGCGCTGCTTTATCAATCAGCTTCCATGCAGAAACAAACCTTTGCTCTGACTATTGTCACTCTATTTACGTTGGCCACTTTCGTCCTCAGTGCCACTGACACTCCCGAAACGCGACGCCGTGAAGCGGAACGTTATCTAAAGGTTATTCCACCAAAGGCGCTGTTCGAGGACATGGCCGATAAGATGGCCGCAAACCTTCCGCCGGACCGGCGCGAGCAATTTAAGCATCTGCTGACCGCAGATCTCGACATTGCGGCATTAACGAAAGCGATGACAGACGCGATGGTAAAACATTTCACAACCGATGAGTTAAAGGCATTGGCTGATTTTTATGGTTCGCCGGTGGGTAAATCAGCGATGCAAAAATTTGGCGCCTATATGGCAGACGTGATGCCGGCGATACAGGCTGAGATGCCGAACGCGCAGGCAAAGATGAATCAATCAGCACCGAATCAGTCGCCACGCTAGAGTAGAAATATAACTGATATGCGACATCCGCTGAGGACAGCGGACCCTACAACCTACTCCCAGCCGATCTGCCGGCCTTTGTTTTGTTCTTCCAGCCAGCTCATCAGCGGCTTGAAGTAATCCATCATCGCGCGCGTGGAGATGTCTTCGCCGGTGGCTTCTTTCAAAACTTTGCGCCAATCTTCTGTGCCGCCCTTTTTCAAAATGTTATTCAGCCACGCGCCGACTTCCTTGTTGTCGGCGTAATTACATGATTGGGGCGGTTGATGCAGAATTTTGCGCGCGATGTAATCGTGCAACTGGAACTTGAACACGGTCGCGAACGCGTAGTTGTAGTAGTAAGCCGGGTTATCGTTGATGTGCGTCTTGGTAGCGGCATCGCAAAATTCTTCGCCTCGCGGCGACGGCGGCTCGATGCCTTGAAAATCGGAAACGTATTTCCACCAGCGCGCATTCCATTGATCTGCCGGGAGATTGTGTGCGTAGATGTCCGCCTCCCAATGCGGCATCACGCCGCACGAAAAATAAATGAACGGAATCGAGCGGGCCAGCGCGTCGTCCAACAGAAATGCTGTCTTATCCGCATCGAATTCGAGAGGCAACACGCCGCGTGATTGCAGGTAAGGCACCTGGCTCGACGCGAGCGCAATCAATTCGCCAACGCCCTCATGAAAACCAGGCGCTGCGCCGAGCCGCATCAAATAGGGAACTTCAGGCCGCGAATATGCCATGAAATAATGGCCGTGCCCGAGTTCGTGATGCGCGGTGAAAAACCACCGCGCGTTAGGCTCGATGCTTTGCAGCGAACGAATGTCGTTCTCGAGGTCGATATGCCAGCAGGAGGCGTGTGTGTTCTTCTTGCGCTTCTCGTCAGGCGGCACCGGATACAAATCTGATTTTTCCCAAAAACTTTGCGGCAACGCCGCGAAACCCAGTCCGGTATAAAATTGCTCGGCTGTCTTGATGATCCATTCCGGTTTTCGGCCTTCGAAGTACTTGTCGATGTTCGCAGCTTCGACCAGACCCGGCCATTCCTGCGCCCAGCGATTGTTGATCCAATGCGCGGGAATTTTTTTGGGAACAGGCTGATGGAACTTTTCCGCCAGCTTGTATTTCGCCCATGTATGCAACTGCAAATAGAGCGGCCGCAGCGTCGCCATCCAGTTCTCGAGCATCTTGAGCATCTCGTCTGTGGTCATCCCGTACGCGGCGACTTCCAGCGCGAAGTAATCCGCATACTTCATCTCTTTGGCCACGCCGTTGCGCAGATCCCGCAAGACAACCAGATTCGGCTTGAGCGCCGGGCCGGACTGCTTTGAGGCTTCCCAGACAGCTTTGCGTTCGTTGAGATCAACGCTTTTCTCGAGTTTGTCGTCGATCTGATTGGCCGTAATTGGCTGACCTTTGAGTGTGAACTTGAAACTGTTGAGGATCGACGCTTGCTTCGTCTCGGCAGCGACGCGTCTTGCCACGAGATCGGGATTCGTCATCGGTCCTTCCGCCGCGTTCAAGAGAAGCTGCTTTAATTGACGAACCGTCAATTCGTTCAGCTCCTTCTGATGCGTCAGGAGTTCCCGTGCCTCGCTAATGATTGCGGGATTTCCATTAAACGCTGCATAAGCTTTGCCGGTCGCTTCAGCAGCAGCGTCATGGTCGGGCGTCACGTCAGTGACGGCCGTCCATTGCGCTTCGGCATTAACACGATAAAGCGCCTGATAACCCGCGTTAGCGAGTGCGAGAAAACGGTCCGTCCGCTCCTGGATAGGCGACTTTGTCGCTGCAACAAGCGGTGACCCGAGTGAGAGCAAGAGTAAAAGAACGGACGATGTGTGGCGATACATGATCGGACGTTAGTTACAACTCTCGCTACAGGGCAAGCGTTGCGCTTGATCCAAACCGCAACTGTCTAGGAGCACAGTTTACGTTACGGTGCCAGGGATATACGATTTGGAAGGTGATCGCCAGGGAATTTAGAGATCGACACCGGGAAGATCACGGTTAGATTAGGAGGAAATGAGTGCTGACATGCTTTGCTGGGCAGATGCGACAAACGCCAAGCGCCTTGTCGTGGCGTCGGTGCTCGTGTGGTGGCGATAACAAGCGACCGTTTCTCGACGGACGCTGACTTTTCTCCCTCTTTCGTAGGGAGATTTCGGCTCTGCGTCAATGAAAACAACAACCCCTTTTTGAAAATATGTTGATTGTAATGAAACCGAACGCCACTGCGCGCGACATCGATGCAGTCGTCAATGTCATTGAGGCAATTGGTTTGCGCGCGCATTCCATGCCCGGAGCCACACGCACGGCCATCGGCATCACCGGAAACCAAGGCCCGATCGACGGGCGGCGTTTTGAAAATCTGCCGGGCGTTGTGGAAGTGATCCGCGTCACCAAGCCCTATAAGTTAATCACACTCGACCTGCGCCCCGACAAAACCGTCGTGCGCATCGGCGACGCGACCATTGGGGGCAGCGAACTCGCCATCATTGCGGGGCCGTGCGCGATTGAAAACCGGCAACAGGCGGTGGCTGTCGCTGAATGCGTGCAGCGGAGCGGCGCGCGTTTCTTTCGCGGGTGCATTTGGAAACCCCGAACTTCACCTTACACATTTCAGGGGCTGGGCGACAAAGGCTGGGAAATCACGGCGGAGATCCGCGCCGAGTTCGGCTTGAAGATCGTCACCGAAGCCGTTGACGAATCCAATGTCGATCTAATCGAAAAGCACGGCGACATGATTCAAATCGGCGCTCGGAACATGCAAAACTTTTCGCTTCTGAAGCGGGCGGGCCGATCAAAGTTACCTGTGCTTTTGAAGCGCGGCATGGCTGCAACGCTCGAGGAATGGTTGCTCGCGGCCGAGTACATCATGGCTGAAGGCAACTACAACGTGATCTTGTGCGAGCGCGGTGTTCGCACGTTCGCGCAGCACACGCGCAACACCCTCGATCTGGCCTCTGTGCCGGCGATTCGGCGGATCTCGCATTTGCCGGTCATCGTGGATCCCTCCCATGGCACCGGCACCGCGTACATGGTCACACCGCTCGCGCGTGCCGCCGTCGCGGTCGGCGCCGACGGCCTGATGATTGAAGTTCACAACCAGCCCGAGCTCGCTCTTTCCGACAGCGCGCAGGCTTTGACGCTTTCGCAGTACGCGGAGCTAGTCGCGGAAGTTCGGGTAATTCACCAGCTCACCGCGTCAGAAAAGAAAAATACGTAATACCGCTGTCATGTTGAGCGAAGCGAAACATCTCTGGTCATTTTTGAGGCGGGATTGGTCCAGAAGAGGATCAGAGATTCTTCGCTTCGCTCAGAATGACATCTGTGAAATCGAAAAATGCTTCTGCTGATCGATAACTACGATTCTTTTACGTACAACCTCGCGCAGTATTTCGGCGAGCTAGGCTGCGATGTTGTGGTCAAACGGAATGACGAAATTTCGTTGGAGGAAATCGCAGAATTAGCCCCAGAGCGTATTTGCATTTCGCCAGGGCCTTGCACGCCGTGCGAGTCAGGAATCAGTAAACAAGTCATTCTGCGCTTTGCCCAGGAACTTCCGATTCTGGGCGTTTGCCTCGGTCATCAATGCATTGCCGAAGCGTACGGTGGGAAAGTCGTGCGCGCCGGGCGGCTCATGCACGGAAAATCATGCATGATTACACATAACGGCAGCCCCCTTTTCTCGGATTTGCCGAACCCGTTTGAAGCTGGGCGGTACCATTCGCTGGTTGTCGAGCGAACTTCACTTCCCGCCTGTCTCGAAATCACGGGCGAGAGCACCGACGGGGAAGTCATGGCGCTGCGTCATCGCGAATTCCCAGTGCTGGGAGTGCAATTCCATCCCGAATCAGTTCTGACGCCGAATGGCAGAAAAATCCTGGGCAGTTTCCTTTTGCACTGAATGAAACCGCTGATCACTCCATCGCTGAACGAGTTCCTGCAACTCGCGAAACAGGGCAATGTGATTCCTGTTTTTGCAGAGTTCGTTGGCGATTGCGAAACCCCGGTCTCAGCATTCAAAAAATTTAGCCGCTCCGCTTTCAGCTTCCTTTTCGAATCGACGGAAAAAAATGACCTGTCGGGCCGATTCTCTTTCGTCGGATTCGATCCGCGAATAGTTATTCGAAGTTACGGGCGCGAGATCCACATCGCGCGAAACGGCATCGAGGAACGCTTTAGCACAACCACCGATCCACTCGATGAAGTCCGTAAGTTAATGGCGCGATATCAATTTGTTTCGCATCCAGAGCTGCCGCGGTTCGCTGGCGGCGCGGTCGGTTTTCTCGGCTACGAAGCAGTTCGATTTTTCGAACCAAAGGTTTTGGCAGCGCGTCAGGACGATCTGCAACTGCCCGAGATGCTTTTCATGCTCACGGGTAACGTTCTGATTTTCGATCATAGACTGCGCAGCTTGAAAATCCTGGTGAACGCATTTCTCGATGGCGGCTCGCCAGAAAAGGTTTATGCGCGCGCTGTCGAATCGCTGGATTCGATTATGCAACAGTTGTCCGAGCCGACCGATCTGCCGCTTGTTCCCGTTGTGGACGGTGAAAAACAGCCTCCGCCTCGCAGTAATTTCCGTCGCGAAGATTTTCAGCGCGCAGTGGAGCGCGCCAAGGAATACATCCGCGCAGGCGACATCTTCCAGGTTGTCTTATCGCAACGATTCGAATCTCCGTTTAATGGAGCGCCGCTCGATTTTTATCGCTGTCTTCGTTTCATCAACCCGTCGCCGTACATGTTTTGTCTGAACTTTGGCGACGATTTTGCGCTTGTTGGCAGCTCGCCGGAGATGCACGTCCGGCTCGTCGGGAATACCATCGAGATCCGGCCGATTGCGGGCACTCGCACGCGCGGCCTCACTCCGGCGCACGATGAAGCCAACGCCGCTGAGCTCCTTGCCGATCCAAAAGAACGCGCGGAACACATCATGCTTGTCGATCTGGCGCGAAATGATGTCGGCCGCGTTGCGGAGTTCGGCACGGTTCGCGTAACCGAGATGATGGAAATTGAGCGTTACAGCCACGTAATGCATATCGTTTCGAATGTAGTTGGCCGTTCACGCGCCGGTTGCACCGCCTTTGACGTTGTCAGAGCGACGTTTCCCGCCGGGACCGTTTCCGGCGCGCCAAAAATCCGTGCCATGCAAATTATCAGCGAACTGGAGAACACCCGGCGCGGCTGTTACGCAGGTGCAATCGGCTATTTCGGATTTGACGGCAATTTTGATTCCTGCATCGCGCTGCGATGTGCCGTGCTGAAAAATGGAAAGGCATATTTCCAGGCCGGCGCCGGCATCGTCGCTGATTCGGACCCGCAACGGGAATACGAGGAAACAGTCAATAAAGCGCGTGCAATGATGAAGGCGCTAGCAATGGCGAGCCAGATGAAAACGGCATGAACACGCAAGGCGCGATCAGCGAAGTCGGCAATGTCGAGCTGCGTAGATTGATTGCCCGTCTGATGCGCGGAGAAAACCTTGCGCGCAGCGAGGCGGCAAATTTTTTGAATGAGTTGCTTAGCCCGCCTGCCACGGACGCGCAGGTGGCGGCCGCTCTGGCGCTCCTGGCCGCCAAAGGGGAAACGGTCGAGGAACTCGCGGGAATGGCCGAGGCCATGCGTGATCGCGCTATTCAAGTGCGCTCGCGTCACGCGCGTTTCATCGATACCGCTGGAACCGGCTCGAGCGGCGCGAAAACTTTCAATGTCTCGACAGCGGCAGCTTTCGTCATCGCCGGCGCTGGCCTGCCCGTCGCAAAACATGGTTCACGAGCGGCGACATCGCTTTGCGGAAGTGCTGACGTGCTCGAGGCATTGGGCGTTAACACTGCTGCTTCACCCGAAACGGTCGAGCACTGCTTCAACGAGCATGGGATCTGTTTCATTTTTGCGCCACTCTTTCACCGAGCAACCGCTCGCGTCGCTCATATTCGGCGCGAGCTGGGCCTCCGCACCACCTTCAATCTGCTGGGTCCTCTGACCAATCCCGCTCGCGCGCCGTTTCAGCTTGTCGGCGTGTGGCATCCTTCACTGCTAGAGCGAATCGCATCGGCTCTGTCTCTTCTTGGCGTGGAGAAAGCATGGGTGGTGCATGGCGCCGACGGCCTCGATGAAATAACGATTACTGATAAAACTTTCGTCGCTGCCTGTTCCTCAAAGCGCAGCGTGGAAACCTTCACGGTTTCGCCTCAGGATTTTGGATTGAAAAAGCAAAGCCTCAATGGATTCGGCGGCAGCAGCCCCCGCGAAAACGCAGAATTAATCCGCGCAATTTTTCGAGGTGAGACGCCGAGTGGGATGGCTGCGGCGCGCGATCTCGTCATCATAAACGCCGCCGCCGCGCTTCACCTGAGCGGATTCGCGCATGATCTTTGCGAAGCTGCGAGTTTTGCACGCGAGAGTATCGATAGCGGACGCGCGACGTCAAAGCTGGATGCCCTGATTCGCGAGACAAATCGAGACCGATGAGCAGGAATTTTCTTTCCCAAATTCTTGCGCAAAAGCGTGAAATCGTGGCACAGCTACGACGCGATTCTCCGGTCAATCGTCTTCGTGATCACGCACTGGAAACTCGAAGAACCGCTGCGCCGCATCGTCTGCTGCAAGCATTGAAATCGGAATCGCCGCGTCTGAAAATTATTGCGGAATTTAAACGCAGATCACCGTCCGCGGGAACAATTCGTGGGAATCTTTCGGCCGACGAAGTTGCTCGCCGTTACGAACGGGGCGGCGCTTGCGCGATTTCCGTCCTTACTGACGAAGCACACTTCGGCGGTTCGATCGCCGATCTTCGCATTGTGCAGTCCACCACGACCCTGCCGATTCTGCGCAAAGATTTTATTGTTGATCCGATTCAGGTTTACGAAGGTGCCATTGCCGGCGCGGACGCTGTACTATTGATCGCAGGCGCACTCGATGACGCTGCGTTATCAGAAATGCGTGCGCTCGCAGAAGACCAACTCGGGCTCGATGCACTCATTGAAGTCCACACATCCAACGAGCTGCGCCGCGCGCTGAATGCCGGCGCGAACATCATCGGCGTGAACAACCGGAATCTGCAGACCTTTCAAGTTTCTTTGGAAACAAGCGAGCGTCTCATTGCTGAAGCTCCGCACAACAAAATCATGATCAGTGAGAGCGGATTGCAGAACGCGCAATCGCTGCGTCGTCTTCACGAACTCGGGTTCGACGGTTTTCTGATAGGCGAAACTCTGATGCGAGCGAGCGATCCCGAAAAGGCTCTTCGCGATTTAATCGGTAGCGCACACTTCCAGCCTGCCGGGATCGGCATCTCTGCCGGTCGCATCAGGCGACAGCAGGATGCTGCAGCAGCAGGCAAAATGCGTGCTCTCCCCATCCAAATTAAAATCTGCGGCATCACGAACGCGAGAGATGCAAAAGCCTGTATCGACCTCGGCGCGCAGATGATCGGTCTAAACTTTTATCCGCAAAGCGCCCGCTACATTCAACCCGAAGTTGCACGGCAGATTGTCCAGACGCTACCGACCAATACTCGTGCAGTCGGTGTGTTCGTTGATGGGAATGCCGATGCAATTCGGAAAACCGCAAACATCGCCGGACTGCGATGCATTCAATTACATGGGAAGTTCTTGCCTGACATCACGCGCGAACTCGCTGGCGAATTTCACGTGATTCGTGCGTTCACGACTCACACGCACTTCCGCCCGGAAGATGTCTCGTTATTTCCGAATTGTGACGCGCTCATTGACGCACATCACCCTGATCTCCGCGGCGGCACTGGCCAGACATGTAATTGGCAGGACGCGCGAGCAGCGTTAGCGTTCGCACGATTTCTCATCCTCTCGGGCGGTTTGAACGCGCGAAATGTGGGCCGCGCGATCAAAGCCGTCACGCCACACGCTGTTGATGTTTGCAGCGGTGTTGAGACCGCACCGGGCGTGAAAGATCACCGCGCCATTAATGATTTCATCACTGCCGTACGCGCGGCGGAACATTCACTACAGCCGTCGGCTTCCAAGCTAAGTGACGCTGTCATCCTGAGCGAAGCGAAGGATCTCGGATCATTTTCTAAGCGAAACTCACCGGAGTAGACCAGAGATGTTTCGCTTCGCTCAACATGACAGGCCATCATGATCACAAAGAGTGAGCCTGACGAACGCGGGCACTGGGGGAAAATTTGGCGGACGCTATGTTCCAGAAATCCTGGTCGCACCGCTGGAAGAGTTGACTGAAGAGTTCATGCGCGCACGCCATGACAACGATTTCTGGTGCGAACGCAATCAATTGCTGCGCGATTACGCCGGCCGGCCGACGCCACTATTTCACGCTCAACGGCTAACCGCACATGCCGGTGGAGGGCAGATCTACTTGAAACGCGAAGATCTTCTCCACACCGGCGCGCATAAAATCAATAATGCCACAGGCCAGGCATTGCTGGCGCGCCGAATGCGAAAACAACGCGTCATTGCGGAGACCGGCGCAGGGCAACACGGCGTCGCCACGGGCACAGTTTGCGCACTGTTCGGTTTGAGGTGCGTCATCTACATGGGCGCAGAAGACGTAAGGCGCCAGGCGCTCAATGTTTTCCGAATGCGATTGCTTGGCGCTGAAGTCGTCACCGTGAACGCGGGCACACGCACGTTGAAAGACGCGATCAACGAGGCGTTGCGCGATTGGGTAACGAACGTCCATGACACTTACTACCTGCTGGGCAGCGCGCTTGGACCGCATCCCTATCCGCTGATGGTGCGCGAATTTCAAAGCGTCATTGGACGCGAAGCGCGTGAACAGATTCTGGCTGCGACGGGCAAGCTTCCCCGCGCACTGATCGCCTGTGTCGGCGGCGGCTCAAATGCGATCGGCTTGTTTCATCCTTTTATAGCAGACGAACAGGTTCGATTGATCGGCGTGGAAGCAGGAGGACGCGGCAATTCATTGGGTGAACATGCCGCTAGATTTCACACGGGCGGGAAAAGCGGCGGCGGCCGCATCGGCGTCTTGCAAGGCACAATGTCGTACGTGCTCCAGGACCCGAACGGTCAAATCGCAACGACACATTCGATCTCAGCCGGGCTTGATTATTCCGCGATTGGTCCCGAGCACGCATTCCTGTACGACAGCGGACGAGCCGAATACATCAAATCAAGTGACATCGAAGCGCTCGAAGGATTTGAGCTTTGCGCAAAGCTAGAGGGTATTATTCCCGCGCTCGAAACTTCGCACGCCATCATGCCTGCCATTCGTATCGCTCGCGAGCTGCCAGCGGACGAAGCGATCATCGTGAATTTGTCGGGTCGTGGTGATAAGGACGTCCAGCTGGTTGCCGATTTGCAAAGGCGATGAGCCGAATTCGGGAAACGTTCGCTTCGCTTAAGCGCGAAAGACGCGGCGGCTTTATTCCATTCATCACTGCGGGTGACCCGGATATTGCGACCACTGAGCTCTTGCTCATCGAGCTTGCTGCGGCTGGGGCAGACATTATCGAACTGGGCGTTCCCTTCAGTGATCCAGTCGCGGACGGTGAAGTAATTCAGCGTGCATCCGAACGCGCGCTGCGGAATGGCGTGACGCTGCGAGACGCATTGGCATGCGCTGCGCGAGCAAAGCAACGTATCGATGTTCCAATTGTTCTGTTCAGCTATTTCAATCCGCTTTTGAAATTTGGCGAACAGAAGCTGGCGAAGGAAGCGAAACAAGCAGGCGTGGATGGTGTTCTCGTCACTGATCTCATTCCTGAAGAGGCTCAGAGTTGGACTGAGACGTTGGTGCAGTTCGATCTGGACCCAATTTTTCTTGTCGCGCCTACGACATCAGACGAGCGGCTGGGGCGCATCGCGCAACAGGCGAGTGGATTCATCTACGCGGTTTCACGTGCGGGCGTGACTGGTGCGCGAGATGAAATGTCGCGTGATGCCGAAGCCCTCGTGAAACGTGTGCGGCCGGTAAGCGCTCTGCCGGTGGCAGTCGGTTTTGGAATTTCAACAGCAGAACAAGTGCGCGAAGTGTGGCGCTTCGCAGATGCTGCCGTAATCGGCAGTGCGATCGTTCGCGAAATCGAAAAGCTCGCCGATTCCCGAGATCTCGTGAAACACGTGGGCGAATTTGCGCGATCCCTGATCGCACCGACGTGATCATTTATTCTTCAGAAGTGCTAGGAGCCGCGAAACGCTCAATTGGCTTTTCGCCTCATGTCTTCTCTTTAGCCGCGAGATAGGCACGCTGAAGAAAATCCGACGCCGTTACGCTGGCTAAAATCCCAGCGAAAAACCGCGTCGCACGCGGCGCAAAGATTAGCCCGAACGCGAGCGCTGTCGCACACCACGGCGCCATGCAATAAGGACATGAAATTAGCGTCCCGATTCCCCGCTGCATTCCACGCCCGCGAGGCTCTTCCTCCACTTCGCCAGCGCCGGCGCTGCGAATGTAATTCACAAAAGGCGCGCGAAGAATGCCTGTGATCCTGTCCTTCGCGATGATGCGACTCAACTTGTGAGTGGCTATTCCCAACAGCGCCAGATCAAGCAGACTGAATCTCTTCGGCAACCGGTCGTGTTTCAATGCTGCGCCTGTCAGCACCGCCACGCTCGCAATATAAAAACCAAGCAGCGCCGCGTACTCGGCCAGCAATTGCTGGTCACATTCCACTTTTTCTGCCGTACGCTCACCATATTTTTCGATGGAAAAATCAGACTCAGTTTTGGCAGATGCCTGGTTCACATAACTAGATCGGAAATTTCCAGGTATTTGCGCGCTTCAAGACAAGACCGAGGCCAACACGAGTATTCTTCTTGCGAGATGCAACCGAAACACCTCTGGGAGCCGTCTATACGTTGATGGGAGACCCACGAAACGTCGCGCACGCTAAGAAAGTCGTCCAAGAGAAGCGTCACAAGGATGCTCCAAAGGCTGCTTCCGCTCAGCCGGCTAAGAAGGGCCAAACCGAGAAAAAGAAACAGGCCGCCGCGAGCGAGAATGCTGTTCCTAAACCGGAACCTGAGAAGCAGCCTCAACCGCCAGGTTCAGCGCAATTGGAGAAATCACTCGCCGTTCTGTCGAAACTCAAGGAATTGGAGTTCCATTCGCGGGCCAATATCGAGAAACTCGCGGAGTTGAGCCTCACAATTGAGGAAGAGCTAAAGCAAAAGGCGTTCGCTGAGGCCCTCGGCTCCGTTTACGCAGCACAGAATGCCTTTCAATCCAAGATCCTGGAATTGATCGACGCCTACCAGACCGAGTGCACTCGCTTGTCGGGTTCTGCCTGACAAGCCGTACTCATTCGGCTGAGACCTTGATTTTTTTGCAGTCTTTTTGCACGCCAATGAGGGCTCAGTTTCGAACGTTACTGAAAAGCCAACAGTCAAAAATTAGAGACATGAAAACGAAAAAACTATTAACTGTAG
>Ga0137415_10005942_pt1 | contig 12071 bp, 8 predicted proteins | sample CZODoug3_1_1_16f_FD_183082 | JGI IMG/M metagenome (GOLD analysis project Ga0137415, IMG submission 183082) | Vadose zone soil fungal communities from Angelo Coast Range Reserve, California, USA - CZODoug3_1_1_16fungal (Hybrid Assembly) | ecosystem: Environmental > Terrestrial > Soil > Vadose...
AGCGGAGAAGTGCCGATGATGAGAAACAGAAGCGAGAGAATTTTTGCGCTTTCACGCACATGGAAGAAATCGCGCACCATGGCGATGGCTGCTACCTGGGCGGCGCAGCCTCCCAGAGCCTGTATGAAGCGCAGCGCAATGAAGACCCGGATGCTGTGCGCCTGGGCGCATCCGATAGACGCGAGAATGTAGACGGCGAGTCCGAAATAAAGTGGCCGCTTTCTGCCGAAACGGTCGAGCAGCGGCCCATACAGAATCTGCCCCAGGGCGAAACCGATGAAGTAGGTAGACAGCGATAACGAAATTGCGGATGTGGTTGTTCCGAGCTCGTGCGCGATACGCGAAAACGCCGGAAGGTACATGTCGATCGCAAAAGGAGTGACGACACTGAGCAGCCCCAGCAGGAAGATGATCCATGCGGGTTTATTTCGAAGAGATGTCATCTTATGGATTCCCGCCGTTCAGCGAATTAATGTATGGAGTTTTCGGATCAGTGGTTCTTGCAGTGCCGTGCCAATAAGTAATTAGATATCGCAGCAGGGGTGCTGGATTCGCAAAGCTGGAGGATGCTTTGGGCGTGAACGCGGCTTGTCATTTTAAGAAAAGCCGCGTCAAAGTACGGTAGTTCTCTTTATAGCAAAAGTACAGATACTGTAATGTGGTGAGAGCATCGCGGTGCAGCCGTTCTTTGACGGAACGACTGCGCTGAGATTTGCTTGCTACCTTATACCATCTGTACTTTCGCTTTAGTGAATCTGGACTCTGGCTGCCTCGATGCCATCGAGCGCAACCCATAGAGCCCTGGCTGCCTGCTCCACGCCTGCCAGAACTTCACTGGCGCTGGCAGGATCATTCTCCACGCTGCGGTCGATCAGGTTCCGCCACACATTCGAGTGGTGGATATCGGCTGTAGTGTGCACGGCGAAGTACTGGCAGGTGCGGTCATCGGCGCCATACTTGCTCTTCAGGCCGGAGAGCTTTTCCGCAGCGACGCGCGGAATCTGGGATTCATACGCATAGAAGGCGCCCAGGGCCTTGGCTGCTGCATCCTTCGAGGACATTTCCTTGAAGGTGTTCACGAGCGCTGCGACTTCGGGCAGTTTTTCTCCAGCAGGAGCAGCAGCTTCGGCGTTCATACCGTCCACAAACTGGCGCCACATATCGCTGTGCGATACGCCGTCAATCTCTTCATCCACTGCATTGGCCAGAACTGCCTTGCGGGTTGTGCCCTCAGGCAAGCGCGAGTGCAGAGCGGTGAGGTACGTCGGAAAAGCCGCTACGTGATGCAGGTACTGTGAGCCATAGAATGCGAGCTGCTTGTGGGTAAGCTCGCCCATCGTCCACGCCTGATAAAACGGGTGCTTCAATAAGTCGTATTTTTGGATAGTCTGCTCAACCTGCTGCCAAAGATCGTTCATAAAGGTCCTCCCGGAAATACAAGAAAGCATGTTGGGGGTCATGCGCCGCGACGGCACGGCACGCTTGGATTGATAATACAGCTTCGTTGCTGGTAGTGTCTGGCAAGAAGTATGTAGGTTATTGAGAAATGGCCGAAGTTGCTTGTCAAGGGAGGTGTTGTCCTGGGAGCGAATTGGAGATTTGTTGCTCATCAAGATGGCTCGCTTCCGAACTAAAGCAAAAGTACAGATACTGTGATGTGGTGAGAACATCTCGGTGCAGCCATTCTTTAGCGGAACGGCTGCGCTGAGATTTGTTTACTACCTTACACCATCTGTACTTTGCTCTAGCCAACTCGAAATTGCGTGACGGAGAACATGTTCAACGGCTCTCAGCACGCCAGACGAACTCGGCGATACTAGCTGCAAGTTGGGGCCGTAAGCCAGGCGACAGAGCATGTCCCATTCCTTCGATCAGAAGGAGTTCTGCTCCGGGAATAGCTTCTGCCGTTGCTCGTCCGCCACTTACGTCGCACATGCGATCGGCCAAGCCATGAATCACCAGAGTGGGGATATGGAGATGCCGCAGTCGTTCCGTTCGATCGCCGGAGGCAACTGTTGCGATTGCCTGGCGGGCAATGCCGGTTGGATCGTGACAGCGGTCGTAGGCGCGGCCTGCTGTCGCGGTGATTTCCTGCTCGTCGCCCGGATATGCAGGCGAGCCGACGATGCGCATGGCGCGGAGCGATCGCTGTATCACTTCTTCGCGAGTGGTTGCAGGCGGCCCGGAGAAGAGTTCCTGTAGCGTTTCCGGCGCGGGCTGCCCTACGGACATGTTCCCGGTCGTCGACATCATAGAGGTGAGAGAGCGGACACGCTCGGGATGTTCGATGGCCATGGTTTGCGCAATCTGGCCTCCCATCGATGCGCCGACGAGATGCGCCTCCTCGAAGCCGAGGACATCGAGCAAGCCTATTGCGTCCGCAGCCATATCCGATAGCGTGTAGGACACCGATGACAGGTCGCCAGCGAGGACTGCGGGGAGGTCCGGGGATGGAGCGTTCGTCATGTGCGTGGAGAGTCCGGCGTCGCGATTGTCGAAGCGGATGACTTGCAGGCAGCGGTCGACAAGAGCATAGCAAAATGCGTCTGTCCAATGGATAGATTGCGCGGCGAGCCCCATGATCAGCAGCACCAGAGGCGCATTCGGATTTCCAAGGCGCTGGTAGGCAATGTCGATACCGGCTGGCCCCACGTCTACAGCCTTCTTCTCCACGATAGAAACATCACTTCCATTCATCATTTCTGGCATGCAATTTCCTCCATATCTCCAATCATGCTTCGCCGGTTGAAAGTACGCGGATATAGGATCGAAATATAGTCTGTTTTTAAGTGCTCCAGGCTTGTTATCATGGAAGTGGCAGGAGAGCGATCTCTTCTCCATCGATCTAAAATTCAGATCGATCTCATCCCAACTAACAATTAGACAGATTGAAGTTGTCCGCGCAGACTAGATCTATGAGCACCACGCAGGCAATCCCGACGGCTATTTCGAAAACGGCTTCCACGCCACGGTCTGTGTACGATGGATCAAACCCTATGACCAGTGTTCGCAAGTCCACGTTCGCCATTCCCCTGGCCTTTGGCTGCGTGTACCTTTTCTGGGGCTCTACCTACCTTGCCATCAAGGTAGGCGTCACCTATCTGCCTGCCATGGTTCTCGGAGCGACCCGTTTTCTCGTTGCCGGTGCGCTCATGCTTCTCTACTGCCAGATTGCCGGGCATCGCGTTCTGCCTACGGCCCGTCAGCTTGGATGGCTAGCGGCGATCGGGCTTCTGCTGCTCGGCGGAGGCAACATCGGTGTCGTCTATGGTGAGGCTTATGTTGATAGCGGTTTCGCTGCGCTTCTGGTGGCCATCATGCCGTTGTATGTAGCGCTGATGAACCTGTTGATTCCGCATGCGGAACGTCTGAGAGCACGCGGCTGGTTCGGCCTGGCGCTTGGTTTCGTTGGACTCTTCGCTCTGCTCTGGCCGAGTATGCACCTCACAGGTGGACACACACAGATGATTGGTGCTGCGGTTGTGCTTGGAGCAGCGCTCAGTTGGGGCGCGGGCTCGGTTCTCTCCCGCGAACTCAAGCTCCCGGTGAATCCCATGGTTGCAGCCGGGTGGGAGATGCTGATTGCCGGCCTGGCCTGTGCTCTTGGAGCAACGCTCTTCCATCAGTGGCCGCAGGCGCACTGGAACCACTCATCGATAGGGGCCGTCGCCTATCTCATCACCTTTGGGTCGCTGGTGGGTTATGTGAGCTTTGTCTGGCTGCTCCACAACGTGCCCATTTCGAAGGTCTCAACGTATGCCTATGTCAATCCAGTGGTTGCGGTGATTCTCGGAGCGCTGCTGTTGAAAGAACACCTCAATGCTTCGGGATATATCGGCATGGCCGCGATTGTGATTGCCGTGGCGATCGTGAACTCGTCGAAGCTGGCGAAGCAAAGTGTGCCAGTTCATGCAGAATCTCGATCGGAAAAATGCGAAGTTTGAGATTGCGAAATACAGATGCTTAGGCTTGGAAAGCCGCTGTCCTCTTGTTCAAAAAAGACTCAAAGGAGCCGTTGCTCTGATGGAATATGAGATTCATTCAGTTATCGGTGCAGGCTCAATTTTCTACGATGTCACTCTTATAAGGAGTGAACAATGAAAGAAATTCAGCTTGCTCTTGTTCAGCAATTCCATGCTTCCTAAGTACCGTTGTTGTGTATTGTAGATTCAATTCCCATTCGTTTTCTGTGATGCCTAAACCGGCGTGCGATGTTTTCATGTCGCGCCCAATGTAGACGCAAGGTCCGCCTGCAAGCGCACACAATTGGTCGACTAATAATTGCCGCGCTCGATTGTGCGAATCTAAGCTGCGTCCTGCTCCAAACCGGGCAAAGAGCGGATCGGCTCGCAGCGATGCAAAAAGATCATCAACAACCGCCGCAATCGCGTCGTAGCCACCAAGCCGCTGATAGAGCGTTTTCGACGAGATTTGTCCGGGAGATTGCATGCGGAAGCATGCTCTCACCGGGTGTAGGTGCTGTCAAGTAGATAGGTGCGATGTAGTCAGCAGTGTTCCCCGGATTTTCATTTATTCAGCGGCTTCCGCGCGAAGTAATACAACGAAGCCGCCAGCACGCCGAAGGCGATGATGGAGATGCTCTGACGATGAAGCAGCTCATAGATAAAAGTATTTGCCGGGAACCAAAGCCGAACTTCGTTGCCAGTGGCGGTTTCGTAAAGCTTGAGCGCCACGCCCAACAAGCCCATCACGCCTCCGGCAGCGATCAGACCGCTTGCATAGAGTGAGCCTGAAGAGATTTCGCTTCCTGTCTCCGACGCATCGCCTCCGGCTTTGGCTACAGCGCGATCCACCATCCAGCGCACGATACCCCCGCAGAACATGGCCAGCGTAGTTCCGATAGAGAGATACGCACCGACAGCAAACGAGAGCGAACGAACGCCCAGCACTTCCACGGCAATCACAAGAAAGACACCGAGAAAGACCAATCCCCAGGGAAGCTTGCGCGAGAGGATGCCGTTAATCACCGTAGCCATCAGGCGGCCCTGCGGCGCGGCGGCTTTCTCGCTGCCGATGCCCTGTATCCACTGCACTTCAATCATTCCGGTCTTCGGGTTATAGAGATACTTGCCGTCGGGCAGCGTTGTCGATCCTAAAGCGTTGAGCAGTTCGTACTGGCTGCCATCGACAAATTCCTTAGCGTTATCCGACTTGGTCAGCAGGAAGCGTTGGCGGGAAAAATGCTGCTGCTGCACCTGCACACCATCAGGCGGCGCGCTTACGTTGAACGGAATGGGCTGCTTCATCGGCGTGAACTCTTCAAGCCCTTTGTTCATCGCATTGAGCGTGATCCCGATGGCAAACACCGAGACCATGACGCCCACTAGCACAGCTAGTTGTTGCTTCCAGGGAGTTGCTCCGATCAGAAAACCGGTCTTGAGATCCTGCGACGTGTCGCCGGCATTCGCGGAAGCAACGCAGACCACGCCACCAATCGAGATGGCGAGCGCGCCGAATGCAGGAGCGGTCCAGCCGCTTACGAGAAATACCGCAGCAGTAGCCATGAGTGTGGCAATGGTCATGCCGCTGACAGGATTTGCCGAACTGCCGATCAATCCGCAGATGCGACTGCTGACCGTCACAAAGAGGAAGCCGAAGAACATCACCAGCAGCGCGGCGGCAAGATTGGCGAGCCATCCCGTCTGCGCGCCGGGGATGGGCTTGAAGGTGAGGAAGAAGAAGATCATCAGCACCAGCAGTACGCTGCCGGCAAGCACGACATTCATCGGAATATCGCGTTCGGTGCGTGAAGCCGAGCCAGCCGAGGCCTGCTTGCCGATGGTCTTCGCGCCTGCGCGCAGCGCGCTGATGATGGTCGGCATGGTGCGCAGCAGCGTAATCAGTCCCGAGGCAGCAACACCGCCTGCTCCCATTGGGCGAACGTATGTGCGCCAAAGATCGCTCGGAGACATCTGCGCAATCGGCACCGTTCCGGGATAGATGGCTCCGGAATAATGCGCGCCGAAGAAATGAATGGCAGGCATGACGACTAGCCAACTGATGATGCCTCCGGCAAAGAGCGTGCCGGCGATACGCGGCCCGATGATGTAGCCCACGCCGAGATACTCAGGCGTAGCATCGGCGCGCACCGCGCTACCCGGCAGCCACTTCGGCTCGTAGTTCGGCGTGCCCGGCCAGACGCCGAGCAGGTTTTCATTCTGGAAGAGCGTATAGATGCCGCCCAGACCGAGTCCAAGAAAGACGCGGCCGGCAAACGATCCGCCCTTCTCGCCTGCAATCAACACGTCCGCGCACGCCGTGCCTTCGGGGAAAGTCAGGTTGCCATGCTCCTCGACAATCAACTGCCTCCGCAGCGGAATCATAAACAGCACACCAAGCCATCCGCCCAGCAGCGCGAGGATGAAGATGCGCGCGTATTCAAGATCGAAGCCGAGGAAGATCAGCGCGGGCAGCGTGAAGATCACGCCCGCGGCAATCGACTGGCCTGCGTTTCCCGTCGTCTGGACAATATTGTTCTCAAGAATGGAGGCGCGGCCCAACGCGCGTAGCACGCTGATCGAGAGCACCGAGATCGGAATCGAAGCGGCCACCGTCAACCCTGCCCGTAATCCGACATAGACCGTCACCGCGCCAAACAACAGGCCAAACAAACATCCCAGCAAAATGGCGCGAACTGTGAATTCAGGCCGCGATTCCGTAGCGGGAACAAAGGGTTGAAAACGTTGTGGTGTTGACAATGAGCAGCCTCCGGCAAGCGAGAGTGTACCAGTGCAAGGGGGTTTTGCAGTAGTACTGTTTCGCTCACGCTGGAGCGGCTTTCCTCCACGTGTATACCGAAGCCAGAGAGGACGGAGCGGCTTTTCCGTTAAGAAAAGCCGCTCTGAGATGCATTGGGCGGTAAATAGTTAGAGGAAAACTGCTCTATGCTGAAGTATGTCCGTTCGCAAGCTCCTGGCCTATGCAGCCATCTACATCCTCTGGGGAGGATCGTTTCTTGCCATTCGCGAGATCGTAGTCGCCACGCCGCCTTTCTTCGCGGCTGGATTTCGCTTTCTGCTGGCCGGGCTCCTGCTCATCCTTTATAGCTACATACGCGGAGGCGTCGAGCTGAACCTGCGCAAACTTGGCAGCGTCACTGCTCTTGGCTTTCTCATGTTTACTTGTCTCTACGCGATGCTCTTCTGGGCCGAAGTCCGGCTTCCCTCCGGAATTGCAGCGGTCGTCTCTGCCATGATCCCCATCTGGATATTTGTTGGAGAGGTCGTGATTCTCCGCACGCAGCGCGCGACAGTGGTATCCGTTGCGGGTATTCTTCTCGGGTTCGGCGGGGTAGCCATTCTCGCTCTTCACTCAGGCAACAGTCAGGGCACCGCCGAGTTCCTGCCAACGCTTGCTACGATCGCCGGGACTGTCTGCTGGTCCGCAGGAACTCTCTGGTCGCGCAAACTCTCACTGCCCAGGCCGCAGACAGCCAATGCCGGATGGCAGATGGCCATTGGCGGTTTCCTGTTGCTTGTACTGTCGGGAGTAGCGGGTGAATATCATCGCCTGCCCGCCGCATCGGCGACCTGGAACGCGACCGTCATCCTCAGCATGGCCTATCTCATCTTTGCCGCTTCGGTACTCACGTTTACATCCTATGTCTGGCTCATTGCTCACGAGCCCGCCGGAAAAGTTGCGAGCTATGCCTATGTCAATCCGCTGATCGCGCTGATTCTTGGAGTTGTTTTCGCCGGAGAGCGCCTGAACGCTTCCCAATTGCTGGGCGCCGCATTGGTCATCGCCGGAGTCTTCGCCACGCTGACCGGCAAGCAGACTCAGCCTGTTCACGCTAAAAAAGTTACCGTCTGAAGCTTGCAATATTCCAGCAACGTGCGACTTGTTTGAGGCATGCAAGACGGGACAATTAAACCTGATTGTTGAAAGTGCAAAGGCCCGGCTTGCAACTCCGGGCCTCTGTGCTCTTGCCTGCACTCCTTAAAAAGTTAAGGAGCCAGTGTGGTGATCAATGCAGGTTTCGGACTGCCCCATCCTGTTACCAGGTCATAGCCGGTCACTGCTGAATAACTGCCGGATGTGCCGCTGGTAATGTCGTGAAAGTCCGTGCTGTAAGTGGACGTCACATTCTGCGCGTAGATGGTTGGATTGAGGAAGCCGATGGTCGAATCGCCATTGGCCACAAGCTGCTGGTTGACCAGCGCGATGAGGCCAGCCCACATGGGCGCGGCGAAGCTGGTTCCTCCATACTCGTTCGCCAGGCAGGTTGTCTGGTCGGCGCAGGTGTAGAAGGTATAGTTCGCGTTTGCCGAGACGTCAGGGCCATTGCGATAGGTCGTCGAACCCTTGTTGGTCGAGGTGATCACGCCCGAAAGCTTCTGCCATGAGGGTATCGCGATCTTGTCCGGAGAAATCCCGCCACCGCTGGATGCCCAGGCAGTCTCCGATTTCCAAGCGCCGCCCGCGCTGGCCGTCACCAGATCCGTGCCTCCAACAGAGACGACATAATCATCGTCCGCCGGCCACGCCTCAACTCTCTTCGACCAGGTAGAACTATCACCCGACGCGGCGAAGAAGTTCTGACCCTGCGCAGTCATCTTCTCGAAGTAAGGATCGAGCGTGCTTGGATCGGCTGGCGTCCAACCCCACGAGCAGCCAATCGTAGCAGGCAGAGGATTGTGCGTGGTCATGGCGCTGATGATCGCAGTATCGCTAGATCCGATATACATCACCAGGCTGGATAGCCCTGGAGCCATACCGAGCGCCTGCGTCATGTCGAGTGTCTGTTCGGTGTCATCGCAGCCCGCGCTATACAGGCAGGATGTGCTAGTTCCATCCACAGAAAGCAGAGTGACCGGCACGCTGTTGGTCTGTCCGACATTCTTGTAATAGGTCGTCAGATCGGCCAAGTCGGTGCCGTAATACTCCAACAATCCAAGGCTCTGGCCGGCGCCGGTGAGGGCTGTTCCACCGTAATAGGCTGCGCGCATATCGCTGCCCAGGAAGGAAGCTGATGGGCCGGAACCAGTGGTGGCATGGGAGACAACTGCATTGGCGCTGATTCCATGGGCCGCGGCATAGTCGCTCTTCTTCACCAGCATGGGGTGCGGGATCGAATAGTTGTCCAGACCGGAGACGTGCCAGAGCGAAAACGACAGGTTTGTCGTAGGCTCGCGGTCCGGTCCGTAGAAAGTACGGTTCTCGGTGGGATGCTTATAGGTCTGCATGGTGATATGAAAAGCAGATTCCACCGCCGGAACAGTGCCTTTTACCTGCACATCCATGCCATCGCGCGTACCGCCGACCACAGCAAGGCCGTTGGCTTTTGCGAACTTGACTACCGCGTCGTAGTCCGTCTGCGTAGGCCCAAACTTTTCGGTAAACTCGGGCACGGTGAGGTAGCGGTGGTAGGAGGAGCTGGACGGGTTATAGAGGTCCTCCACGAACGCATCGAGGCCTGCCTTATCGCGTAGCGGCAGAACAATGTCCAGGCTCATGACCTGAGTCGAGGAGAGCCGTCCAGCGGGTTGTACCGCATTGCTGCGAACTGCATCCCGTACATGATGGGTGGATACATACTGCGCTTGTGCTTTGGGGGTCATGGCTAAAACAATGGCCACGGCTGCGAACACAACCGGACATGACCTGCGAAAGACGAGGGAAACCGCACTTCTCTTGCATGCTCCATTCATTGCGAAGCTCCTATTTGCGGATATTTTTATGCGGATCGGTGAGGATGGGGAGTGAGGCAAGTACTCAGAGCGGTGGATTGATTTGCTTGTTGTGACGTTTGCGTGGTGGCTGCATCAACGTCAGTCGTTGTCAAATAACGAGAGCCATAGTAGCACTGGAGAAATTTTTAGCAATCGGAATAGCAATGCCGTATTGGAGCAAGCGCTTCCATCCAGCATCAGAGCAATGCAACATGAACGCCAAAACCAAGCTCCGCTTGAGGATTATCGTATCTCCGGATTTCAGGATGACGCTCGTCTTAAATATGCTTCATGTAGATTTGAAGCGAGTGCATCCCTGCGCGCCCCGCGATAACAGAGCGTCAAGCCTGCATTTGCCCATGCTTACAATGGGAGCCAAGGTATGCGTTCTGCATTCAACGTCGTGCTTTTGCTTTGCATAGTTGCAGTAGGTGCAAATGCACAGCAGAGCGACACCGGCCAAACCGTTCTTACTGTGCGCTCCACTCTGGTGGAAGTACCCGTTCTGGTGAAGACCAAAGCCGGACAGCTAGTCTTTGAACTGACAGCAGACGATTTCCTCGTCACCGACGACGGCATACCCCAGCGCCTCACATTGGATCAGGACACGGATGCGCAGCCGCTGGCATTAGCCATTGTTGTGGAGACCGGCGGTGCAGGAGCGCGCCATCTTACGGAGTATCGCCAGCTTGATTCAATTCTCGATGCTCTCATCGGCAACGTGCAGCATCGCGTAGCTGTTATCGGCTTCGACAGCATGCCGCATCTGTTGTTGCCCTTTACCGCGGAAACAGCAGACGCATCCCGTCAACTAGAGAACCTGGGCAAAGGCGATCAGGGTGCAGCCATTCTGGACGGGGTAGCATTCGCAGTCGCGCAGTTGCGAACACAGCCCGCAAACTATCGCCGTGCCATCCTTCTGCTCAGCGAAACTATCGATCAAGGCAGCAATACAACGCTCAACAAGGCTCTCCGCCTTATCAGCGATACGAATACGACCATCTATAGTTTTGGGTTTTCGAGCACACGTTCGGCCGTGTCCCATGAGGCGTCAAAGTTCAACAGACCTGACGAGCCGGGCCCCAAGCACGGCTGCTTCAGCCGCGATGGAGCAGATGCCGAGTACGAAGGCCACTACAGCGCACAGGTGCTCGATTGCATCAGCGATCTGGCTCCGCCGCTCCGGTTGGCGACCATGGCCTTCCTTTCCGCGCGCAATGCGCTGCGCACGAATACCGCTGAGTCCATCGCCCAACTCACCGGAGGCGAATTCGTGCGCTTTCACGATGCCAAAGATCTGAAGCGAAGTCTCATCGCAGTTTCGAATGATGTGCCGAACTATTATGTGCTCAGCTTCCACCCTGCATCACCGACTCCAGGGCTGCACTCGCTGCATGTAGCACTCAAAAACCATCCTCAGTTTGAGATAAAGTCGCGCAGCGAGTATTGGATCGACAATGACACACAACATTGAGCGCTGAGCCTTGTGTCACTTCGCAGCCCCATGATCGAAGCTGATCACGCGTGTGACTTGCCACTTTCCATCCTTGTGTTGCCATAGGTGGATAAACTTCGCTTCTCCCACTTCGCCATGATCCTGCTCCCACGGATGATAGAAGCGATGCACGCCGATCTCGACAGCGCCGTATTCGCCCATGGAGTAGACTTCCAGCGTGCCCGGCACTAATCCGCGCTTTACCTTACCGCACAAGTTGTTCTTGATCGCGTCGACGATATTCTTTCGCCCAATCAACGGAGGATTTTTGTCGTGATAGAACTCGGCATCTTCCGACCACATCGAAGCGAGCGTATCCATGTCGCAACGGTCTATCGAATCGAACATCTTCTTATCGAGATCGGCAATGGTCTGGAAGAGCGGGTCGGCTTTTGCCGGAGATGTCTGGGTTGTCCCCGTTTGCGCAAACGAAATAGCAACACACATCAGCATCAGGCAGATTGACAGAATGATCTTTCGCTTCACTTGGTTTCCTTCCCCACGTGGAACAAATTGGGTGACAAGCTTCGATGTGTATACGGCGCGTGTTCCTGGGATGTTCCGTAGAACTTTATAGGAGATGTACATAGCCCAACCACTCTTTCCATGAGCGCTTGGGGCTTCTCCAGAGTCTTGTACAGATATGCTCTGAAAGATACTCTTGTGTACGCGAGAGGTTCGAACATGGCTGAGATCGCTCAGGATTTCCGCATCGCTCTACGACAGCTACGCCGCTCTCCCGGCTTTGCCCTAACCGCTATCCTGACCCTTGCGCTCGGAATCGGCGCGAATACAGCCATATTCAGCGCATTGAACGCCATGCTGCTGAAGATGCTTCCTGTTCGCGATCCGCAGCAGCTCTATACAGTTTTGCTCGTGAATGG
>Ga0137415_10005943_pt1 | contig 12071 bp, 10 predicted proteins | sample CZODoug3_1_1_16f_FD_183082 | JGI IMG/M metagenome (GOLD analysis project Ga0137415, IMG submission 183082) | Vadose zone soil fungal communities from Angelo Coast Range Reserve, California, USA - CZODoug3_1_1_16fungal (Hybrid Assembly) | ecosystem: Environmental > Terrestrial > Soil > Vadose...
CGCAAAGAAGAAAAAGCTTCGAACCCGTCCCAGACAAGATTCCGAGTTTCATTTCCAATGTTCCTTTCGTTTTTTGACACACACCGGCGAAACGGCTTTTGCGAAGCCGGCGTTGCACAATCGACAACCTAATCTCACTACGCTCTACGAGAAAGTCGTTCAAAGTGACGACGGCGCGCGCGCTATCGAGGAGCGCTCGCCCAGCTCTTCGCGATGACGGCGGCCAGCTGCATGCGCGTATACGGATCCGTGAAGCCGTCGACGTTGTCGTGAATGGCCGTTTTGGTCGTTACCACACTGTCGACCGTTACGGCGGTGTTCTGGTAATAGACGACATTGGTGTCAATCCACAGGTCGTCGCCGACGTCCGAGGGCAAGCTGGGGCCGACCTTCTCGAGGATGGCCATGCCGTTGGCCAGCGCGCGGTCGATTTTCACCGGGTCACCGCTGAAGACGGCTTTTTCGAAATTCGGAAAAAACGCGGCATTGCCGGCGCGGATGGTGTCCACCAGCTCGTTGGTGCCCTTGGCGTATTTTGCGCTCTTGCGCAGGGCCGCGGTCTCCGGCGTCCACACCTTGGGTAGGAGTTGCCCATAGGAGCCGAGGCCGAAGAAAATCCCCTCGAACGACGCCGCGCCGGGATCGCTCTCCACCGCGGCTTTCTCTTCCGTGGCTCTCTCGTCATCCGACGCATTCGCGGCCGGCTCGCCCGTTATGGTTACGGCTGGTTGCTACGGGCCTGCTCGGTCTGGAGGTGTTCGAGGAGCTGGCCGCGTGAGCTGAACCTTTTCCGCCGCCGCACACCGCCGCCTCTTTCGTCAGCACGAGTGTGGCTTTTGTCTGCCCGGCCTCCCAGCACGAAAATTGCATGGAACAATCCAGCGCGGGATTGAGAGCCATTCCATGAACCTCATCAATCTGGATATCAGGATGCTCCGCTCCCTGACTTCGGTCGTCGAGACCGGAAGCATTACCGAGACCGCGCGACGGCTCGGGCGGACTCAGCCGGCGATCACTCTTCAGTTGCAGCGGCTCGAAGAACTCACCGGGAAGGCGATCTTTACCCATGAAGGCCGCAAGCTGTTTCTCACCGCCGATGGCGAGACCGTCCTTTCCTATGCCAAGTCGATCCTGGGATTTCATGACGAGCTGCTGTCCCAACTGGCCTCCCCGGATATCGAGGGACATGTCGTGCTCGGCACGCCGGACCTCTATGCCGCATTCATGCTGCCTTCGATCCTCAAGATCTTTCGAAAGGCCTTTCCTCGGGTGCAGATCGAATTGAACTGCTCGCTGTCGACGCCGCTGGTCGGATGTGTGAAGCGTGGCGAAGTCGATATCGCCCTGGTGACGCGGATGAATGATTTCACCGGCGGCCAGGTGGTGCGGCAGGAACAATTGATATGGATGGCGGGGGAGCAATCGACGGCGCACAAGGAAACCCCGATCCCGCTCGCGCTGCTGCCGCCGGGTAACATCTATCGCGACCACGCCCTGGAACGACTGGAAGCGTCACGCCTGAGATGGCGTATCGCCTGCGTCAGCGACAGCGTCGGGGGGCTGCAGGCGGCAGCATTCGCAGGAATGGCGGTGACGGTGCTTGGCCGCAGCGCGCTGGTGCGCAACATGCGCGAAATCGGGATCAAGGAAGGCTTGCCGGCGCTGCCAAAGGTCGATCTTCTGCTTTACAAATCGCCGAGCGCAACTTCCAAGGCCGCCGGAGCCCTGCACGAGTATCTCGCGCACTATCTCAATCTCGACGACGAGCTATTGCTTGGCAAGGAGCTGCCGCTGACGGCAACCGATGCCGACGCCGTGAGCCTGTCAGGTCATGCGGGGACGAAACTGAGCCCAGGGATGCGCCCATTCAAACGCGGCGGCGATCCGCAGGATCACGCCCTCGTCGAGCCACGGCGCGACAATCTGAAGTCCGATCGGGAGGCCGTCGGTGTCGAATCCGCAGGGAATCGTCGCAGCCGGCAATCCGGTCAGGTTTATCGGCCACGAGAACGGTGACCAGCCGAGGTGGCGATCGACGGCGACGCCGGCAACGCGATCGACACCCAGCGTTCCTGCCGCGAACGCTGTTATGGCCACGGTCGGCGTCACCAGCGCATCGACCGTTTGAAATAATTCCACGAACGACGCGCGCAGGGTGTTGCGCCGATAACCCGCCTCGACATAGTCGACCCCGACATAGCCGCGGCCCCGCGCGATGACTTCGCGGTAGTCCTCATCGGACTCGGTGAGTGCATCGGCGTCGCGACCCGCGACCGCCGCCGCCTGCTCGGTATAGGCGATCGGCTTCAAGACGCGATCCAGCATGTCCGGAGCGAATGTGACGCAGTCGGGCAATATCTCGGCGCCAAGCGACGCCAGCGAAGCCAGCGCTGATTGGAATACCCCGCGCACGGCGCGGTCGACCGCGGCGTAGCCGAAATCCACACTGGCGCCGATCCTCAGTCCGTCCAGTTCTCCAGGATGGGTATCGAAGGCACGCGGCGCCACCTTCAAACTCGCGGCATCGCGAACATCATGAATGGCGATCACCTCCAGCATTAGTGCTGCGTCCGCGACGGTTCGCGCGATCGGCCCGGTATGCGCCAGCGACGCCCACGACGGCGGCGAAAATCCGGGCGACCTCGGCACCAGACCGAAGGTCGGCTTCACGCCAACGACGCCGCAGAACGAGGACGGCACGCGAATCGAACCGACGCCATCAGTTCCGATCGCGAGCGGGCCGCATCCGGCGGCAACCGCGGCCGCAGCGCCTCCGCTCGACCCGCCGCTGGTCCGCTCCCTATTCCAGGGATTGCGGGTGACGCCGGAGACGGGGCTGTCGGCCGTGAGCTTGTATCCGGACTCGCACGTTGTGGTCTTGCAGGTGATGATCGCGCCGGCCGATTTCAACGCCGTGACCACGGCGGCATCGACGGTCGGCACCAGGTGCTTGTTCACAGGCGCGCCGCCGAACGCCGGCACGCCCGCGACGTAGACGAGATCCTTGATACTGACCGGCACGCCCGCCAGCCGGCCCTGTGGCCCGCCCGACGCCCATGTTCGCGTCGCTTGGTCGGCGGCGGCGCGCGCCTGATCGTAGGTCGACGTGACGACGACGTTGCAGGATGCGTCGATCTGTTCCAGCGCCGCGATGACGTCCTCGATGACATCTCGCGGCGTGAAGAGCCCGGCGCGATAGCCATTGAGCAGCTCGACGGCGGAGAGTCTTGCCAGTTCGTTGGTTTCGACCGCATCGTTGGCACGAGCGCTTCCTGGCTTCACGGCATGCCTCACAATGTGGCGATGGCGGCCGTCACGGCCTTCTTCGCCATGACGGTGATGAGATGGGCGCGATATTCGGGGTCGGCGTGAATGTCGGAATTCAAATTTGCCGCACTGACCTTGATCGAGGCCACCGCGCCGGCCTCAAACGAGGCGGCGAGCGCGGCCTCCATTTCGGCCAGGCGGAAAACACCGGGACCCGCTCCGGTCACGGCGACGCGGACCTGGTCGGCGGTCTTGACGACGCAGACGCCGACCACCGCGTAGCGCGAGGCGGGAGACTTGAATTTCGCGTAGCCGCCGGCGGCGGGAATCGGGAAGCGAACGGCCGTGATAACCTCGCCCGGTTCCAGGGCGGTTTCGAACAGTCCCGTGAAAAAGCCGTCGGCGGCTATTTCACGGCGGTCGGTTACGATCGTGGCCGCCAGCGCCAGCACCGCGGCCGGATAATCGGCGGAGGGATCGTTGTTGGCAATTGAGCCACCGATCGTGCCTCGATTGCGCACCGCGGGATCGCCGATATCAGCGGCGAGAGTAGCCAGCAGCGGAATGCTGTGGCGTACACGTGCGGATTCCGCGACATCGACGTGGCGCGCCATCGCCCCGATCACCAATGTATGGCCTTCGACGGCAATCCCGGACAGTTGCGGAATTTTCGACAGATCGACCAGCGCGGCCGGTGACGCCAGCCGCTGCTTGATCGTCGGGAGCAGCGTCATGCCGCCGGCGAACGGCATGCTGTCAGAAACGCTGCCGAGCAGTGCTGCCGCCTCCGGCACTGTCTGCGGGCTGTGAAACGCAAAAGATATCATCTCGAGTGCTCCTACTCTGCGGCGCGCGGCATCGCCGCATTCTGGATGATGCGCCAGATTCGGTTGGGCGTGGCAGGCATATCGACATGCTGCACGCCGAGGTGCGAAAGCGCATCGACCACCGCATTGATCACCGCCGCGGGCGATCCGATGGTCCCGACCTCGCCGCATCCCTTGACGCCCATCGGGGTGTGTGTGCAGCGCGTCGAATGGGTTTGCACGTTCATGTTCGGAACATGGTCGGCGCGCGGCATGGTGTAATCCATGAACGAGCCGGACAGCAGCTGCCCTGAGACCTCGTCATAAACCGCGCTCTCGTACAGCGCCTGACCGACGCCCTGAACAATCCCCCCATGCAACTGCCCTTCGACGATCATCGGATTGATGACGGTGCCGACGTCATCGACGGCGGTGTATCGCTCGAGCGTGACGATCCCGGTGTCGGGATCGATTTCCACCTCGGCGATATGACAGCCGCCAGGATAGGTGAAGTTGACCGGATCGTAGTAAGCCTGCTCCTCGAGGCCGGGCTCCAGCACTTCCAGCGGATAATTGTGCGGGACGTAGGCGGCGCCGGCGATCTCCTGGAATGTCTTGCTGCGGTCGGTGCCGGCAACCGAGAAAATCCCGGCCTCGAATTGAATATCGTGTTCGCCGGCCTCGAGCAGGTGGGCGGCAATCTTCTTGCCTTTCGTCACCACCTTGTCGCTGGCCTTGGACAGCGCCGCACCGCCCACCACCAGCGAGCGCGAGCCGTAGGTGCCCATGCCGAACTGCACCCGGTCGGTATCGCCAAAGACGATATCGACATTGTCGAACGACACCCCGAGTTTTTCCGACACGATCTGCGCAAAGGTCGTTTCATGGCCCTGGCCATGATTGTGGGTGCCGATCAGGACCGTCACCTGTCCGGTCGGATGCACCCGCACGGTCGCGCTCTCGTAGAGTCCGCCGCGGGCGCCGAGGCGTCCGGCAAAGCGCGACGGCGCCAGGCCGCAGGCCTCGATATAGGTTGAATAGCCAAGTCCACGGAATTTGCCGTCGCGTTCCGACGCCGCCTTGCGCCCGGCAAAGCCGGCGACATCGGCGGCAACCAGCGCGCCGTCCAGGCATCCCATCGGGTCGCCGGAGTCGTATTCCACCAGCACCGGGGTCTGGTAGGGATAGGCTTCCTTGGGAATGATGTTGCGCCGGCGCAATTCGACGCGGTCGATGCCCATCTCGGCCGCTGCGACGTCGACGATGCGTTCGACCACGAAGGTCGCTTCCGGCCGCCCCGCGCCGCGATAGGCGTCGACCGGGACGGTGTTGGTGAAGACCACCTTGACGTTGCAGTAGATCGCCGGCGTCGTGTAGACGCCTCCGAGCAGCGGGGCATAGAGATTGGTCGGGATATTTGGCCCGAATGTCGAGAGGTAGGCGCCCATATTAGCTAACGTGGCGACCTTCAAAGCGAGGAATTTCCCGTTCTCATCGAGCGCCAGTTCGGCTTCGGTCAGATGATCCCGGCCATGGCGATCGGACACAAAACCCTCCGAACGGTCCGCGACCCACTTGATCGGCCGTCCGACCCGCTTGGCCGCCCAGGTAATGACCGCCTCTTCGCCATAGTGGAATTGCTTGACGCCGAAGCCGCCGCCGACATCCGGCGCGACCACGCGCATCTTCTGTTCGGGGATGTTGAGAACCAGCGCGGCCATCAGAAACCGCACCACATGCGGGAACTGGCTTGTCGTCCACAGCGTGTAGTGGCCGGTTCCCGCGTTGTATTCGGCGATCGCCGCGCGCGGCTCCATCGGATTTCCGATCAGTCGATTGTTGACGAGACTTAGCCGGGCGACATGGGCCGCCTTGCGGAACGCGACCGCGACGGCAGCCTTGTCGCCGAGCTCCCAGTCGCAGCAAAGGTTGTTCGGCACGTCGTCGAACAGCTGGGGAGCGCCTGGACGCACGGCTTCGAGCACGCCGACCACGGCCGGCAAAACTTCGTAATCGATGACGACAAGTTCGGCGCCGGCGCGGGCCTGCGCGAGCGTGTCGGCAACGACGAACGCCACCATGTCCCCGACAAAGCGTGCCTTGCCCTGCGCCAGCATCGGGAACGGCGGCTCCTTCATCGGCAGCCCATCGGTGCCGTGAATGCCCCAGCCGCAGGGCAGGGATCCGAGACCGTCGGCCGCCACGTCGTCGCCCGTCAGCACGGCCTCGACCCCCGGAAGGGCAAGGGCTGCGGAGGTGTCGATGCCCCGGATCATCGCATGGGCATGCTGGGAACGGATGAACACGCCGAACGTCGAACCGGCGCGCTTCATGTCGGCCACATAGTTGCCGCGACCGGTCAGAAAGCGGAAGTCTTCCTTGCGGCGCGGCGCTTCGCCAATTCCGATGATGTTGGACATGGGTCAGTCTCCGATCGTGGATGCGTTCATGGCCGCCGCACCGGCCAGAACCGATGCCACGATGTTCTGATACCCGGTGCACCGGCAGATGTTGCCTTCCAGGCCGTGACGAACCTCGGCTTCGGTCAGCGCCGGGTTTTTCTTAGCCATCGCCACCGCTGTTATCACCATGCCGGGCGTGCAGAACCCGCATTGCAGGCCATGATTTTGGTGAAACGCTTCCTGCATCGGGTGCAACTGATTGGAGCCGCCGGCGCCGGCCAATCCCTCGATCGACATCAGCGTGCCGCCGTCCAGCATGGGCGCGAGCAGGGTGCAGCTCTTCACGGCCTCGCCGTTGAACAACACGACGCAGGCGCCGCACTGGCTGGTGTCGCAGCCGATGTGAGTGCCGGTGAGGTTCAGCGTCTCGCGAAGCAGCTCCGAAACAAGCGTCGCCGGCGGGACGTCCACCGTTCGGGATCGGCCGTTAAGGGTGAAATTGACGATCATGGGACCTCCGTTACTGGGCTGGCATCAGGCAAGGATGCGGGCGCGGCCCGCCGACCAGGTGGCGAGCAGGACGTCGCCGACATTGAACGGATCCTGGAAGAAAATTCGCTCCGGGACGTAGGCGACGAATTCCTCGTCGGGAATGGTGTCGAGCATCACCTTGACGAACGACCCCTGATATTCGACCGCGACCACCCGGCTGGGCAGCGCCGTTGCCCCGTTGCCGGGGCCAGCCGAAGTTGCCCGCATCAGTTCGACGTCGTCGCGCCGGACCGCCAGATCGATGCGATCGCCAATCCCGACGCTCGCGCTCGGCCGCACGCCGACTTGAATTCCGCTTCGGTTCGGCTGCGAGATGACAATGTGGTCGTCGCTGACCTTCTCGACCTTGCCGGACAGCACATTTTGCCCGCCGAGAAATTCCGCGACATATCGATCGCGCGGGTGGGCATAGACCTCGCGCGCGGCGCCGGACTGCTTGATCCTGCCCTTTTCCATCACGACGACGATATCCGCGAGCGCGATCGCCTCGAGCTGGGTGTGGGTAACATGCACGAAGGTAATGCCGAGTTCGCGCTGCATGCGCCGCAGTTCCTGCCGCATCTGCACGCGAAGCTGTTCGTCCAGCGCGGACAGCGGTTCATCCAGCAGCAAGACGCGGGGTTCGGTGATGGCCGCGCGCGCCAGCGCCACGCGCTGCTGCTGACCGCCGGACAGATTGGCCGGCAGACGATCCGAAAGCTCGGTCAGCCGCACCTTTTCCATCATCATGTCGGCCGCCCGGTAGCGTTCGGCCCTGGATTGGCCACGCACCCGCAGCGCGAAAGCGATATTGTCGCGGACGGTGAGGTGCGGAAACAACGCGTAGGACTGGAACATCATCGCCGTCCGGCGTTCGACCGGCGCCAGCCCCACGACATCGTCGCCGCCGATGACGATTTCGCCGGCCGACGGGTCCTCGTGACCCGCGATCATCCGCAAAATCGTCGTCTTGCCGCACCCGGATGGCCCCAGGAAACAGCAATAGGCGCCGTCGGGGATCTTCAGGTTGACGCCATCCACCACGTTGGTCACGCCGTCATAGCTCTTGCAGAGCCCCGCCAGTTCGATGTCGCCGAGACCCGGGCGCATGGCTGAATTCCTCAATGGCTGCCGGCGCGGACGCCGCGACGCTTGTTGATCAGGATGATGGCCCCGATGCTGACACCGATGATGACGAATGAAACCACCGTGGTCACCGTGCCCAGCGCATAGAGGGAGGGCGACGTCACGTTAAGCGTCATGCTCCAGATCTCCAGCGGCAGGGTATTGAGCGAGCCGGCGGTCTGCAGGGTGCGGGCGAATTCATCGTAAGACAGCGTGAACCCGAACAGCGCGACGGCGACAAGACCGGGCGCCAGCACCGGAAGCACCACCAGCCGGACGATCTGCCAGCGGTTGGCCCCGAGGTCGCGCGCCGCTTCCTCCCATACGTTGTCGAAGCGCGACATCACCGCGAACATCACCAGCACCCCGAACGGAAGCGTCCATGACAGCTGCGCGCCCAGCGCCGAGGTGTACCAGCTCGCATTGATGCCGACCCACTGGAACAACAGGCCGATGCCGAGGCCGAGCACCAGCCCGGGCGCCACCAGGCTGCCGATCATCAGATAGAACACGAAGGTGTCGCCGAAGAACCGGCGGCGAAACGCCATGCCGGCCATGAACGAGAACACCAGCGTGATCACGGTGACGAGAACGGCGAGCTTGATCGACCGATCGAACGAGCCTTTGACGTCGCCAGTGCGCACCTGGGTGAAAAGATCGACGAACCAATGCAACGAGTGGCCCTTCATCGGAAACACCAGGCCGCCGCGAATATCCTGGAACGACAGGATGTAAATGCAGATCATAGGGCCATACAGTGCTGCGACGTAGAGCGTGAAAACGGTGGCCAGCGCATAGAACGTCCAGGGCCGGCTGTCGCCGCGGCGTGCCACCATGCTGCGCCGGGGTTTGGCCATCGAGATATCAGGACTTTCCATCGCCACCGTCATCGGGTGATCTCGCGGCGGATATCGACCGCGCGAAGGATGAGCGAAATCACTGCGATCAGCACCAGGGTGAGAATCACCGCACTTGCCGCGGCGATCGGATATTGCAGCACGCCGACGTTTTCATAGAACGCGCTGACGACGGAAGCCGAACTTCCGCCGGACATCACCTTGACCACGAAGAAATCACCCATCACGATCGAGATCACGAAAATCGACCCCAGCGCGATGCCGCTCTTCGACATCGGAACGACGATCAAGCGCATGACGTCGAGCCGGCTCGCGCCGGCATCGAGTGCTGCTTCGACAATGCGCTTGTCGATGCGCGCCATCGAATTGAAGATCGGAACCACCATGAAGATCGTCAGTTGATGGACATAGGCGATCACCACCGCCAGACCTGAATACAGCAACACCTCGAGCGGCTCGCGGATCAAGCCTGTGCCAAGCAGCGCGGAATTCACCAGCCCTTCCTTTCCCAATAGCGGAATCCAGGAGATCATCCGGATGATGTTCGACGTCCAGAACGGGACCGTGCAGACCAGGAACAGCCCGATCGCAAGCAGCTGGCTTCGGACATGGAAGACCAGGAAATAGGCCACCAGAAAGCCGATGATCAGGCTGAAGAACCAGGTCAGCACCGTGAATTTCAGCGTCGCCATGTAAAGATGAAAGGTCTGCGCCGACGTCAGCACGTCGAGGTAGTTCGCCAGCGTAAAGCTCGGCAGCAGTCCGCCAAAGCCGTCGGTATCAAGGAAGCTCGCGGCGAGCACCACGATAATCGGCATCAGGAAAAATGGAACGAGCACGAGCATCAGCGGCGAGACGTACAGCCATGAACTCAGATTTTGCCGCAGCATCGGTTAAGGCCTGCCTCGATTTTTTCCGGGGTCAACCGGTTCTGAACTGCACGACGATGTCTGCCGATGCGCACGCCGCACCGGCAGAAGTTTTCGATCAGGCGACCTTGAAGTCGTTCCAACGCTTGTTCATGTAGGCGGCCTCGTCCATCAGCGTATTCCAGCAGGAGATATTCTTGACGCGCTCGACGAAGGAGCCGCCATCCCGCTTGGTACCGGCCTTTTCCATCGGCACGCCGTAGGGGTCGTTGATGACAGAGGGCGCCGGCTTGCCGTCGTACCAAAAGTCCCATTCCGCCGCGGTGAGGAATTTCTTGGCGGTCGACGGCACCGGACTGTAGTAGCCGTAGCGTCCGACGAAGCCGCCCTGCCAGCCCGACAGATACCAGTTGAGATATTCGTAGGCGGCATCGAGCTTCTTGCCGGACAGGTGCTTCATCAAACCCATGCCGTTGCACCAGCCGCGATATCCTTCTTTGCCGTTCTTGACATTGACCGGCGCATAGACGCAGGGAATTTCCTTGACCCGAACCGCGGCGACGGCCGGCGACCACATCGACTGGATCACGACCTCGCCGGCGGCCATCAACTGAACCGACTGGTCGAAGGTGGTCCAGGTCGCGCGGAACTGGCCCGACTTCTTCAGTTCGATCAGCTTGTTGCAGGTAAAGTCGATCTCTTCCTTGGTCATGTTGCCTTTGTTGCCGTACTTGATCAGATCAGCGCTTTCGAAGCACAGGGCCGCATCCATGATGCCGATCGCCGGTACGTCGAGGATCGCCGCCTTGCCCTTGAATTTCGGATCGATCAGGTCTTTCCACTCGGTGACCTCGTGGCCGACCAGGTCGGGACGATAGCCGATCGAGTCCGCGTTGTAGACCTGCGGCAGGAACGTCGCCCATTCCGTGACGCCGTCATTCAGCTCGGTCGCGTTCGGCTTGGCGATGTACATCGCCTCATAGGGTGAAATGCCCTGACGCGGAATCTTGTGGCCGTCGATCTCGCCCTTGGTGAAGATCGGCAGGATATTGTCGAATTCCTTGATCTTCTTGACTTCAATTCCCTGAATCACCGAGCGCTTCGCGGCCAGCTTGGCCTGCCAGCCCTCGAGGTCGGCGATGTCAACCGAATCCGGCTGACTAATGAACCGGTTGATGGCCGCCGAAGTATCCAGGTTCTGCATCGTGACCTTGAAGCCAAGGTCCTTTGCAGCCTGATCGCCGATCGCCTTGACCACCGAATAGGACACGCCGACGTGTCTTAATTCGATATCCTTGATCTCCTGCGCCCAGATCGTCGGAAAGCCGCGGACGACATCGGAGCCGATCGCGACGCCCGTCGCCGCGGCGCCGGCCTTGAGAACCGCGCGCCGTGAAAGTCCCTTTGTCTTTCCCTTGGTCTTCGTCGGAGTCTTCAACGAAGATGCGCTATTACCAGCATTGTCATCATCCAACATAACTATCTCCGTTGCGTGTTGATGGAGTAACGCTCGCGGCAAGACGGCTGTTTCTCGCGACCGTGTCGACGGCTTTGAGGTAACGACAGGGAAACCGGCTTGTAAAATCGGAAGTAGAAATGCGAGCCATAAGGGCTGCTGATGGTGTCCGCGTTTGCCTGCCGCAACGGCACATCCCACCTAAATTTTGACCTTTACTTCCCGAATTCAACCGCGCCCGACCTGTTCTCCTTTGACTGCGCGCCCGTTCTCGGAGATGCTTGCCGAAAAACCGGGGGAGGGCACGGCATTGCGCAAAGCGGAAGGGCACAAGCCAATCGTCACGTCGCGCAGCCGCGCAACAATCACGGTCATCATTCTGACGCTGTTGGTCACGCCGACCGTGCTTCGTGCACAGACCATCCCCGGCGCCCAGGCCGAATCCATCAGCGCGCTATCGCGCGGCGAATGGCCCGCCTATGCCGGCACCTATGCTTCGGCCCGTTATTCGCCTCTCACCCAGATCGACCGCACCAACGCCCGCGACCTGCACGTTGCCTGGCGCTGGAAGTCGCCGGATCAGGCGATCAAGGACGCCAATCCGAAGGTCGGTCCCAGCCGTGCCAATGAATCGACGCCGCTGATGGTGGGCGGCACGCTCTATACCTCCACCTCGCTGTCGCAGGTCGCCGCAATCGATGCCGCGTCAGGCGAAACCAAATGGGTGTTCGACCCGAAAATCTACGAGAACGGTCTCG
>Ga0137415_10005944_pt1 | contig 12071 bp, 9 predicted proteins | sample CZODoug3_1_1_16f_FD_183082 | JGI IMG/M metagenome (GOLD analysis project Ga0137415, IMG submission 183082) | Vadose zone soil fungal communities from Angelo Coast Range Reserve, California, USA - CZODoug3_1_1_16fungal (Hybrid Assembly) | ecosystem: Environmental > Terrestrial > Soil > Vadose...
CCCGGTACCTAGATAGTTAAGGGAAATTCATTATGTCTATGTTTCCATGGGACTTAAATTGGCACTTTCCGCTATGTCTATGTTTCCATGAGACTTAAATCTGTACGTATTTAGAGGAAAGTAAGCAATGGCAGGGACGCTCAATCCATGATGATCTACCATGATGATATTGTCGTGATGATGTTGTCAACATGATGTTGTCAACATGATGTTGTCACCATCGATGTTGTCAACATGGTGTTGTCAACATGGTGTTGTGTGTATCGACCGGGTTAACATCTCCGCTCTGACAGCCTCGCACATGCCTCTGTGGGCCATTCCACACCCGGTTAGGTCTGCAATCTGCCTGAGTTTTCCAAGCCCAAAAAAATTTGTGCAGATTGGAGTCAATTCGTCTTTGAAAACGTGTGAAGGCAGCCGCAAAATCACAGGCTCCCCTTGTGGTACAGTTTGAATGAGCGCCCCTGCTGACAACCGTCTGGTAGAATTTACTCTCTGGATATGGCATAAGACATCTGTGCCCGTTTTCCTTGAAAAGTTTATTTTGCCGATATTCGCAACAAGCGTAGTTTTGCTTGCATGGAGCAATCCAATGGGTTTTGACACTACGCAAAGAGTGACAGCGGCGGCAACGATGATCTTTGCTGCGTACTTCGTTGGGCATACCGTGAACAAGAATCCATCAAAGAGTCCGGCTGCCTCTGCTGTCCAGGCTAATTCTGAGTCCTCTATAACGCGACAACAAGAACGCTTGGCCATCATCTCCCGACTGGTTGAAGGTTATCAGGCAGCGCATAACGGGGAGAAACCCACATTTGAGTGGCTCAATGGAAAACTTAAAGAACAGGGAGCCGACTTCCGCGTAAATCCTCCCCTTCCACCCGCTGGAGGGATGATGTTTCATGGCGGCAAGTTTGAGGGGAATGGAACTGCAATAGACAATCACAATCCAAATGCACGGTTCACCTTTGACGGTACGGATTTCATAAACAATAAGAAAGGCATCGTAAATTTCCCTGCGGAACCGTCGGATAAAACCAAAAAGCCCAAGTAACCATAGATAACAACCTCTTCGATGGTCCACACATGATTTGCAATTCCCGCTTCCATCGCAGGCGTGACGCGCAAAGTTTGATGCACGCTAGACCGAGTTGAAAATCCTGAAAAAACTTGTGTGGACCCGGCGCGAGGTTTCGATCTGATTCCGCGCCCTACCATGATTGCCGTCCGCAACGATGTTCCCCTTTGTTTGCAAGGCCCTAGCGCCGTTCAATCCACGTTACATGCTTTGGTTACGCGAAGATCAAACGAAGCTAGGTGTCTGGTGTCAGTTGTGGTGTCAGTTGCTCGGTGCGACAGGGTTGTACGGGGTGCGACTCACTGCAAGGCAGTATCATCGAATCAACCAATGGCAGAGCACCTTCTAGCTACTTGGTGACATTCGATGCAGTTGCGTGCAAATTGGTCATTCTGGATTTTAAGTCCTCAGCGTCTGCCATTCCGCCACCCGGGCAGGGCAGATAAGAAAAAGTAGCATGGGCAGGGGATGGGCTCAAAGCAAATCAGAGGGGGACCAATGGGGTGGTGAGCATTTTTCAGTTTTTAGTTCTTAGTCTTTAGTTTTCAGTTTTCAGTTTTCAGTAAGAGAAGAATTGGTTTTGCTTGTTGGGGAAATTCACCTACCGAGCCTGAGGGGGATGGAGTTTGCCGGCTCGGAATTCGTTGTGAGGATCATCGGGAAGAATAATGGGCCTAGAGGGCCGATGAGACGGAAGTGCCGGCGGCAGCGAAGACGGGGGACATTTCTGCTTCCGCAAAGGAGAGGAAGGACTTGACGACCAGGGGGTCAAACTGGGTGCCGCTGGCCTCGTTAAGCCGGCGCACGGCTTCCTCGTAGGGCAGGCCCTTTCGATAAGGACGGGAAGAAACCATGGCATCAAAGGCATCGATGACGCAGACGATGCGCGAAACCACGGGAATTTCAGCGCCCTTCAGTCCCGCGGGGTATCCCTTTCCATCGAAAGATTCGTGATGATGGAGGATATCCAGAGCCGCGCGCTCGAAACCCGGGAGCATGCGCAGCACGGCCCAGCCGTACTCGGAGTGTTTTTTCATGAGCGCATATTCTTCCGGGTCGAGGCGGCCGGGTTTTCTGAGAATGGAATCCGGAATTCCAACTTTGCCGATATCATGCAGGAGAGAGGCAACTTCCAGATTCTGCAGCTCCGCTTCCTCAAGGCCCAGCTCCTGACCGACGCGCATGCCCCATTCCGCCAAGCGCGTGCTGTGGACTCCGGTGTTGAGATCCTTCAGATCGAGAAGCTGGTTGAAGGCGCAGATGACTGAACTGCGAAGCGCGGAAGTCTGTTCCTCAAGCTGCTTGATGCGGAGAGACTCCAGCGCCCCGGAAGACGGGGAACCCTCCCTGAGCGCTGGAATCCGGCTGATGGACATTGCGCCTACCAACAGAGTAAGAAGCAGGTGCCAGAGCCGGAACCGGATGTTGAGCCAGAGCTATTTACCCAGGCGGAGACCGCCTGATAGACGTCGAGGCGGCCATGATTGAGATCCGGTGTGAGCTTGATCGCATGGGACAACGCGCTCGATGCCTGACTCTGATTCAACGATGACGACTTTGCACTGAGCATCAGAGCCACGGTGCCGGTGCCGAGCGGCGCGCTAAACGACGTGCCGGAAGAACTGGCGTATGTCCCGCCGGGGTAAGTGCTGATGACGTATTCGCCAGGGGCGGCGATCCAAACGTCATAAGACCCATAGTTGGAGAAAGAGGAGCGGGCGTCCCAATCTGTCGTCGAAGCGATGCCGACAACGGATCCGCCGATTGCAGCTGGATAGACGGGCGCATTCGTGCTCTCGTTTCCTGCCGCAGCCACGAGAACGACACCCGCTTTGTTCGCATAAGACACAGCCTTGGAAAGGGCGGGTGAAGAAGAAGAGAGGTCGAAGCTCATGTTCACGACGTTGGCGCCATTCTGCACGGCATAGTAAAGAGCGGCGACGATGTTGGCAAGGTAGCCTGTGCCGTTCGCCGAGAAGGCCTTGAGGGGAAGAATCTTAGCCTTGGGCGCAACCAGGTGAACCAGGCCGGAGGTCATGGTGCCGTGGCCGAAGGCGACATAAGGCGAGCCGTCCAGAACCGCTGCAGTGGATTGATCTAGCACGGCAGCCGTGGATTGCTGGACATAGGCAGGCTGCTGAATCTTAATGCCGGTGTCGGTGTAGCCGCTTTGCATCCCGGTGATATCGAGCCACTCGGAGGCGCCGGGCTGGTTCCGCGTGAAGTCGTACCCTTGCAGAAGGACGGGATAGAGGACTGGATGCTTCGGGTCTACACCTGTGTCAATGACGGCGACGATTCCTTTGCCGGCTATGCCAAAGCCGTTCTGGGCATCATGGAGCCGGATGATTTGGGCAGCGGGCTGAGCCGCGTAACCGTGCCAAACGACCGTGCCGTAATAGTTGACCGGCGACGTATCGTATAGCCCGGATGGGATATTGGGGAGCTGGTGTTGTGGAACAGGGAGAAGCCTGTCCGGCTCAATGCTGACGATGCCGAGGAGAGACTCAACGAATGTGAGAGCACCGGTTATGAGGTTCCCGACAGAGGTTACTAAATATGTCTGTCCGACCGGGCCGTCCAAGCTGCCCTGAACTTGGCAACCGAGAAGTGAACAAAGATTGAGAACGGACAACAAACCGCCTGAGCTTTGAACGATGTAGCGGTTTTCGGCTGCAGCGGGTTTTGCAGCGGCGCACATGAGGACGATCATCGCGACAATGATGGTGATGCGTTTCATAGTTTCTGCCCTTCTGGGGCTCTCCTAAAGAATTACTCGCTACGGGCTCAGTCGATTGCCTCTCTAGTCTTGCGGGGCAGATTTTCCGCGCCAATAGTACGAGTGCGTCTTCCTGTCTAAACAAAATTCCCAGCGGCGTTGGTACCTTCGTACCAGGGCTGCCATGTGCGGCAACTGCATGAGTCGATTGGCCGCTCATTGCTGGTCCTCACGCAGACTTCCGAGCGCATCCCGGAGCGAAATCACGATTGGCTGGCCGCCGGGTGTTGCGAACGTCATCTGCAGGTCTCCGCTGTTCTCGATCTCTCCGCTGAACTCGCCAAATTGATTGGCTACGGCGTGCACGACCTGTCCCCGCATGTTGGAGAGAGTGATGCGGGTGTCGCGTCCGGTGACTCCCGGATCGCTCAAGTCGAGGAGCTGGCCGGTGACCACGATGCGGTTAACACCGGGCTTGGGCTCGACCTGAACATCGATCTGAAATGGGTCGGCGCGATAAAGCATCTGCCTTGTGCCAGCGCCTGCCGATCGAGCTCCTTCGAAAATGGGCTGCAGAAAACTGTCGAAGAGAACTTTGATGCGGCTGCCTGCTCCCTTTCTTTGGCCCGCCAACCCGGCTCCTGCAAACGCCGCCTTGGCGACTCTGACGGCGTCCTCGGGAGGCTGGTAATTCGCTTCCGAAGCCGCCGATTGTTGAATTCTCTGCCACAGCGAAACTGTTCTCGTACAACGTTTGCAGCCTTGCTTCAGGTGGCGCTCCATCAACAGTTTGTCGTTGGAGTCCACCGCCTGATTCACGAAATCGATCCAATTCTCAGTCGAAAAGTGTTCCATTTTCTTCCCCCCAGATTCCTTTCTGCGTCCCAAGCACTCCCCAGTGGGTGGGACGATCTAGCACCCTCGTGACATAAGGGAAGGCAGAGGTGCAAGAAATATAGGAAACTGAAGAATCAGGTAAGCCTTGCGGAATCAGTAAGTTTGCCGACGAGGACGAAGGGGGCCCAGAAGTAGGGGTGAGGATTCTGCTGCCGAAGTTCTTGCATCGCGTGCTGGAGTGCGCCGGCCATGTTACCGGTTCGAATGTAGTCGCCATAAAAGTGCTGCATCAACTGTGCGGTGCTCTGGTCGTGCACATCCCACAAAGACAGAAGCAACGTCGTGGCCCCGGCACAGAATAAACCTCGCTGAAGCCCAAGCAATTCATCACCCGCCGCAACGAAATTCATTCCCGTGGCGCAGCCGCTCAGGGTCACCAGCCGGGCGTCCAAGCGCATCTGGTAGAGGTCATATAGATTTAAGTAGCCGTCGCCGAGCCGGATGCCGGAAAACATCGGGTTGTCCTGCCGGTAGATACCGTGAGTAGCGAGATGAAGAAGGCCGCTTTGCGGGCCTTTTTCGCGGAGCACGGAGGAGGTTGCATGGTCTCCCAGGTGGAGCGAAGAATGTGGCAGAAGAGCCGCCACGGATTGTGCTTCCTGCAGAATTTGGGGAGCTCGCTCGTCGGCGATTCCAAAAACGAGAGAACTCACGCCCAGGCTCGCCGGTTTCTCCTGACACCAGGAGAAAACCGTGGCACTGGGAGCGTAGGAAACCGTGAAGGCATCGCAGAGATACTCTTCCTCATTTCGGAGAGCGTGAAATGGCAAGAAATGAAGAGGACCGTGCGGCACGACAATGAGGTGCTTCCCCTGGAAAAGCGGGCGGAGTGGCGCGATGAGTTCGCGGTAGAGAGATTCCAGATGGCTGTAGGTGGCACGCAAGAGCGGCTCTTCAAATCGCTGGACGTATTCGCTGCCCATGCGAAACTTGGAAAGTTGAAATCGCAGTAATTGCAGAATGTGAGCGACCCGGGAGAGCACGGTCACGGGCAGAATCTGGGTTTCGTTGCGGGTGATGACAGCAGCTACGAGGCGGTCCCCGGCGGAAAAGTATTCGACAAGGGTGGCGTCCTGCGGAACATGGGCTTGCAGCTTCGCGAGGGAGAAATCCGCTGGGGCTTCCAGGGTAGCGTTCTCCCGCTCGTGCGCTGGTAGCTCGCGCAGAGTTCGCATCAGCTCTTTTTCCTGCGATTGAGCTTTTTCCTGCAAACTCCCGAGCCTTTGGTGCGATTGCTCTTCGGGACGAAGCTGCTCGAGCTCGATGCGGTGGTAGTACCAGTTGAGCTCCTCGCGCAGATCCCTGATTCTGCGGACCAGATCGCTTTGACCGGCTTCCCCCAGCGGAAGACTTTGCCCGCTTTGAAATATCATTTCGATCATGCTACGGGATTTCGCAGCTTCCATGCAGGCGAGCGCTTCTTCGGTGGAGGTGTCTGATCCCTCTGCGGCAATGTACAAATCTACCAGCGCTTCGTAGACCTGCATTCTGTTTTTGACAAAAGAGATCTTCAGCTCTTCACCTTGCAGCCGGCTGCGCAAGGCTTCCAGCGCTTTCCTGGCCTCCAGGTAGGCTTGGTGCGCGGCAGGGAGGTCTTTGCGAGCCTGGGCGATCTGTCCCGCGAGCAAGTGCGCTTGATAAACAAGCACTGGCGTCTGGAGGCCTTTCAGCCGCGCGAGGGACTCGTCCGTCTCCTTTTGTGCTTCGGCGGAGTCTCCCACTTGCAGGGCAATCCTCGCGAGCAGCAGGTGCGCGAGCACGGCTTTTCCGGAGAGCGCCGATTGATCGAAGAAAGCAGCGGCGGCCACGCAGAGACGCCGAGCTTCAAAATAGCGGCCTTCATGGAAGAGCAACAGGCCCTGGTACAAATCGATGAGCCAGGGCCAAACGAGATTTTTTTCACGCCCAAACATTTCTCGCGCTTTCACAAAACGCTCCAGAGCCTGGACTGTCTTCCCCTGCTGGGCGTAAGCCGTGGCTTCGTTCGCGAGTGTCTTCGCCGCCTCATAGCCCATCCCGAGCTTTTCAAACCGGAGGAATCCTTCTTGCGCCATTTCGCGGGCTTCTTCGCTCAGGTTCAGTTCGAGATAGATGTCGGAAAGATCCAAATGACATAGCGCGAAGTGATAGGCATCGCCAGTGGCTTCACAGGCGCGCCGCGCGGCATAGAGCGCCTCGATGGCCCGGCTGTACTCGCCGCGGAGGTAATAGAGATAAGCAATGTTGTAATCCGCCTGCGCCACGAGAAGAGGCATGTTGTTCTGCTGGCAGAAGGTGCGGGCTCCCTGATAGGTGGCCAGGGCGCGCGGAAAATCGTTCAGACTGATCAGGCAGACGGCCATGTTGCTGAGGAGGACGGCGATTCCTTCGGCGTCTTTGTATGGCATCAGTTCTTTGTAAGCGCGCTCGTAGTGCGCGATCGACTCTTCGAAACGATCCTGGCGGTGATAGATGTTCCCGACGTTGATCTCCAGCCGGGCCAAGCGCCAAGGGTCGTTCAGACGCGCGAATATCTCGCGGGCGCGTTCCGCGGCCTGAAAAGCCTGGTCGTACTCACCCACGAGGATCATCGGCTGGATAGAACTGCTCAAAGTGCGCGCGGCTTCGTTCCAAATGCCCAACGATTCGTACAGCCGGAAAGATTGTTGATGGTGCTCGATGGCCGCCCGGTTATCACCGGAGGAATAGAGAGCGTTTGCCTTTGCGCGCAGGCCAAGTGCGAGCGCCTCTTTCCGGCGCAGGCGTTTCGCGATGAGCACCGCGGCCTCAGCCAAGTGGAGCGCTTCTTGCGTGCTAACGCGGACTTTCTGGACGACCGATTGCGCGAGCTGCTCGACGATCCCCTGGCGGATCATCTTTTTGTGTTGGGCGAGAAATTTGCGGCGCGCCGATTCGGTGGAAAGCTGCGCCAGCTCGGCGATCAGCGCCTCGCTCGAATATTTCCTGCGGGTTGCGGACATCAGTCAAAACCCAGATCCTCGAGTTGCACGCGCAGCCGCTCGAGGCATTTCTGGCGGGTGAATCCGATGGAGCCCACAGCAAGGCCCAGTTCCGCGGCGACTTCCGTGTAAGGCCGCGAAGGCGTTTCAAAGAACAGCAATTCCACCAGCCGGCGGCATTGTGGCGTCAGCGTCGCCACGGCTTCCCGCAACATCTGCTCTTCCTGCGTTTGCTGAACAAGGTTTTCGGCGATGGCAGGTGTTGCGGGCTCCGGTAAATCCGTTTCCGCATCATCGCGGCTCACCACGCGCTGGCTTTGCCGCTTCCAGCGGTAACTTTCGTGGTGTGCCACCTGCATGAGCCACTTCGGAAGCGCACGCGGTTCCCGCAATTCGGGCAGGCGCACGAGAAGTTCCGTGCAGGTGGCCTGAAAAACGTCCGCCGCTTCCTGCCGCGACAATCCGTATTTTACAGGGATCGAGTAGATCAGCGCCTTGTACTTGTCGATGAGCAACGACCACGCTTCTTCATTGCCTGAGAGACAAGCTTTGACGAGCCGGGTGTCGTTCCACAGGGCTGGCGGCTTCTTCCTGAGTTTGGTCAATACGGGGCTCATCGTGTGGCATTCTCCGCCCCATTCTTCAGATAAAGCTGCTCCACATTCCAGAGTACGTAAGGTTCCAGAACGGCGGGTTGAAAATTGCCGACCACGTTCTTTGCGCCCACCAGGATGTCTGGACTTGCCAGAAATATCATTGGCTGTTCCTCGGCGAGAATCTCCTGCAAACGGTCGTAAAGCTTTTTACGTTGTTCGAAACTGGGCGCGGCAAGCTGCTGCTCCATCAGCCGGTCAATTTCTGCCTCCCATTCTGTAGCGGGGTGCGCCTGCGATGGATTCCAGAGATGCGATCCTCCGCTCGACAGCCAGACATTCGTGTCAGCTGTGGGGTCCGCATCGAAGCTCACGAGTCCCAGCAGACATGCGTCAAACTCCTTCGTTTGCAATACGCGGTCCAGCAAGGAGCGGAATTCGAGCGGCACCACCTGCACTCGCATACCCAACTGCCTCAAATCGTCCTGAATGAGCGCCGCCATCTTGGGGTAGTTTGCATTGGACGAACTCGTGAGAATGGAGAATTCCACCGGCTTTCCCTCGGCATCCAGGAGCGTGTACTCCCCGTTGGCACCATTGTTCCACGAAAAGCCGCCTTCTTTGAGAAGTGTGCGTGCGCGTTCGAGCGACCTGGCCGGATGAGCGAGTTTCTCGTTCCCCCATCGCCGGTTGCCCGGTGCTACCAATCCCCAAAGCGGAGCCCCTCGTCCTTGATAAACGAGCCGCACGATTGCGTCACGATCCACGGCCGCCGAAACCGCCTGACGGAACTTGATCTCGCGGAACCACTTTTGTCTTCGCCTCATTTCAGCCGGTGTCTTTTCACCGGCTTCGCTCAAATTGAAAAAAAGAAAATAGTATTCGAGTCCCGGTCCAGCGTCCGTCATGGTGTAGCCGTTTTGCTGACGCGACAGCACCGTGAAGTTTTCCGCTCCAATCTGGCTGATGACGTCCGTCTCTCCCGATCGGAACTTCAGCACTTGCGCGTCCGCGTTCTGCACGAATAGAAATACAAGCTCATCCAAATAAGGCAGACGATTGCCCTTGGCATCCGCTTTCCAATAATAAGGATTGCGCTCCAGGACCAGCCGCTGCCCGACGACGTACTCCTTCAGTCGGAATGGGCCGAGTCCTGCCCACGCGTTCGCCGCCGTTGCCAGCGTCCCCGCCTGGTCAAACTTTCCTTCCTGGTAGAGTTTTTCGAGGAGGTGCCGCGGCAGGATGTAGAACCCGTCAAAGAGCCTCTCTCCAGCTCCGTAGGGCTTCGCAAGCTGAAAGACGACTGTGTACGCGTCCAGTTTTCGAACGGTGATGGGCTTGCCGCCAACGATCAGGAAATCGTGCTGCGTGGCGTGGACCTTTTCGTCGAGATACACGCGGAAGGTAAAGAGAACATCATCTGCATCCAGCGGCTGACCGTCCGAAAATCTTATTCCCTGCCGCAGCACGAGAGTGTACTCAAGCCCGTTTGGAGAAACCTTCCAGGATTTGGCGAGCGCAGGTTCCGTCAATTGAGTCGCGCGGTTGATATGGACGAGGTCGGCCTGCATGACGCCGATGACCTCGCGAGATCGCGCATCTGCTGCAATCAGGGGATTCAAGGTCTTTGGTTCGCCACGGAGCGACATGACGAGGCGCCCTCCCGAACGGCCCACTTCTCCGGGGAGTACGAGTAATTCTTCTCTTGTGCTTTTCTGTTGGGGAGAAGCCGCAGCAAGGGGACCGAGAAGCGCGAAAAGTGACAGGAGCAGGTTCGAGAGGATCCAGCAGCAATGGGTTTTGGCTCTCGCTTTTTTCACGTCAGACTCCTGAGACTGCTCCTTTGTATTGTATCTTGTACGCCTCTCGCCGCTCCTGCAATGAGCTCGCGAGCCCGAGGTATCCTAGAAAGAACGGCACTATGATCAGGGCAGGCAAATACATCCACCAATAGGAGACCAGCACGCTGTATTGCTGCAGGCTTGAGAGAAGGTTTCCCCAGCTCGGCACCGGCTCGGGGACCCCCAGCCCGAGGAACGAGAGGGTCATCTCCGCCAACACGTACTGCGGGATAAGAATCGCGGCCTGCGTCAGAAGCACACTGGAAGTCTGCGGCAGGATGTGACGCCGGAGCAAGTATCCATTTGTCGCTCCGAATCCCCGTGCGGCGCGAACGAAGTCGCGCTCCTTGGCACTAAGGACCACGCCACGAACGAGTCGCGCTGGACGCGCCCAGCCTACTGCTCCGATGACCGCGATGATCAGGAAAAAGGCCTTGAGCGGGCCGACCGCCAGGGGCAGGAAAGCGCGGAGAGCGAAAAGCAGATACAGCCAAGGCAGGGCAAGAAAAAGCTCGGCGACACGCATGAGCAGGCCATCTCTCCAACCGCCGAAGTAGCCCGCCACCGAGCCAATGGACAAGCCGATGAGTAATGTGATCCCCGCGCCCAGAAGGCCAGCGAGCAGCGACACCTGGCCACCGAAGAGCAGTCTCGAAAGCTGGTCGCGGCCATAAGCATCGGTGCCGAGAAGATAGATCCGTGCGTTCTCGACGCCGAAAAGGTGCATTTGGCACGGCAAAAATCCCAGCAATCTATAACGAGCTCCACGCAGGAAAAACTTAACGGGGTGTGGCTCCGTGGTGTCTTCCTCATATTGATCGAACGAGCCTTCGCGCAATTTCAGCGAATACACAAAGGCCCGCGCATGGAGATGGCCGTGCGCATCCGCGAGATGAAGCCGCATGGGGGGTAAGTACGGGCTCTTGCGGTCCTGCTCGACGGGATCGTAAGGCGCGAAGAATCCGGCACAGACCACAATTCCATGCAAGACCGCAAGGGCCACGAGCCATCTCGTGAAGGTGCGCCGCACTATCATTGCGCGCCGCTCTCTGTCCGGATTCGGGGATCGGCCCAGAAAAGAAGTAAGTCGGCCAGCAAATTTCCTCCAACCAGGAAAAGCGTCGAAAACAGGATTCCCCCGACGACCACGTACAGGTCACGCGATAGGATGGCTTCCATTAACAGCGGTCCAAGTCCCGGCCAGCTCATCACAACCTCGACGAGCAGCGAGCCGCTCAACAGTGATCCGATGCTGAAACCAAAAAGGGAGATCAAGGGATTCGCCGCCGCCGGGAGGGCATAGCGATAGAGAAGTGTGCGTCGTGGGATGCCATGCCCCACGGCAGCCAGCAGAAACGGAGCGTTGAGCACATCCGCCACGGCTGCGCGCACATGACGAACGAGCAGCGGCAGAGCGGAGAGCACGAGCGCCGTCACGGGCAGAATCATGTGCAACGCCAGATCGCGCAGCTTGTTGAGGAGAGAAAGAGTTTCAAAATCGACGGAAGCCATGCCTCCCGTCGGAAACCATCCACTCCTCAGGGCAAGCACCAGGAGTCCCAACGCAAGCGCCAAGTCGGGGATTATCAAGAGCGCCGCGGTTCCCCACGAAAGCAAACGGTCCGGCAGGCGCCCGAGACGCTCCGCGCTCCATACACCCAGGGGTAGAGCGATCGCCCAAGCGAGCAGCGTGGCCGTAATTGTCAGGAGCAATGTGTTCCGCGCGCGCATCAGCAGAAGTGGCGCTACGGAACTGTTATAGGCGAAAGAAAATCCCATCTCGCCGTGGAGTAAGGAACTTAGCCAGGATAAATAACGAAGAGGAAGAGGCTTATCGAGACCGTATTGTGCACGCAACGCAGCTACCGTCTCCGGAGCAATCTGCGGATTCATACGCATTTCGTCGAAATACGTCCCGGGGGCCAGCGCTGTGAAGAGAAAAGTGAGAACAGACACACCGACTAATAAGAGCAAAGCGTGACCGAGCCGGCGCAAGAGGTAGCG
>Ga0137415_10005945_pt1 | contig 12071 bp, 10 predicted proteins | sample CZODoug3_1_1_16f_FD_183082 | JGI IMG/M metagenome (GOLD analysis project Ga0137415, IMG submission 183082) | Vadose zone soil fungal communities from Angelo Coast Range Reserve, California, USA - CZODoug3_1_1_16fungal (Hybrid Assembly) | ecosystem: Environmental > Terrestrial > Soil > Vadose...
CGGCGTGTACGGCCTCGGCGACCGCGCGCGCCTGGCCGTGATTGCTGACTATCGTGTTGTACAGCGCGCCATGGGGTTTGACGTAGCTGACCGCGGAGCCGGCGGCGTGTGCCAGCGCCTGCAGCGCACCGATCTGATAGATGACGTCGGCCGTCAGATCCTCTGGCGTAGCGTCGACGAAGCGACGGCCGAACCCGGCAAGGTCGCGGTAGCTCACCTGGGCGCCGATCCGCACACCGCGTGCCGCCGCCGCCCGACAGGTTCGCAGCAGCAGCGCAGGATCGCCTGCATGAAATCCGCAGGCCACGTTGGCGCTTGTGACTACGTCGAGCATCGCGTCATCGTCGCCAAGCTTCCAGACGCCGAAGCCCTCGCCGAGATCCGCGTTCAGATCCACCGTCCCCACGGATGTCAGCCTAGGCCGGTGATCGCGCGGGCCAGCCGTTCTCGGATACGAATTCGCTGAGCGGGCGGCCGAGCGTCCATTCGTCGATCTCCAGCTGCGGCCGTTGCGGGAAGTCCGGTACCGGGCCGAGACACAGGATCGCGACGGGCTCCGCGCCGTCAGGCATCGCCAGCAGCGCACCGATCCGAACGGGATCGAAGATGGACACCCAGCCCATGCCGAGGCCTTCGGCGCGCGCGGCCAGCCACAGGTTCTGGATTGCGCAGGACACCGATGCCAGGTCCATCTGCGGCAGGGTGCGCCTCCCGAAAACGTGGCGGTGTCTGTCGTCGCACAGCGCCACCACGAGCAGTTCGGCACACTCGAGGATGCCCTCGACCTTGAGTGCGAGGAACTCGTCGGCGCGCGGCCCCAGTAGCTCGGCGGTGCGCATCCGCTCCTCGTCGACGATCGCGTGAATCCGCGTGCGCAGCGCCGGATCGGTGATCCGGATGAACCGCCACGGCTGCATCAACCCGACGCTGGGGGCGCAATGGGCGGCGTGCAGCAGCCTGGCCAGCACGTCCTCGGACACCAGGGCATCCGGCACGAATCTGCGCATGTCACGGCGCTCGGTAATTGCTCGGTACACGGCCTGGCGCTCCAGTGCGCTGAATGCGTGCTCGGTCACGCCGGCCAGCCTAAGTGGCACCATCGTTGCCGTGAGCCGCGACGAGGTTTTGATCACCGCAACTGAATTGGCGCAGCGCCTTGACGCCGATGAGCCACTGACGATCCTGGACGTGCGCTGGCAGCTGACCGAACCCGACGGGCGGGCCACCTACCAGCGGGGCCACCTCCCCGGCGCGGTGTATGTGTCCCTTGAAGACGAGCTGAGCGATCACAGTGTCGCGCGGCGCGGGCGCCACCCGCTGCCGTCCGGGCGCAGTGTGCAGGCCGCTGCCCGGCGGTGGGGCGTGCGAAACGGCGTCCCCGTCGTCGTCTACGACGACTGGAATCGCGCCGGCTCGGCCAGGGCATGGTGGGTGCTGACCGCGGCGGGCCTGCCTGATGTGCGCATCCTCGACGGCGGTCTTAGCGCGTGGACCGGGCCGCTCGAGACCGGCACCGTCGCTGCGGCATCGCCCGGCGACGTGACGGTGTCCCACGACGACCTCTACGCGGGTGCAAGGCCGACGCTGACGGCCGAGCAGGCCGCGGCTGCCGACATCCTGCTCGACGCGCGCGCGCCCGAGCGGTTCCGTGGTGACGTCGAACCGGTGGATCCGGTGGCAGGCCACATCCAAGGAGCACGGAACGTGCCGAGTACCGGTTTGTTGAGTGATGACGGCCGGTTCCTGCCCGACGGCGCGCTTATCGACCGGATCGGCGACGTGGACGGCCCGGTGACCGGTGTGTACTGCGGATCGGGCGTCACCGCATCGGTGGTGCTTGCCGCACTCGCCACCGTCGGCCTCGACGCCGCGTTGTATCCGGGCTCGTGGTCCGAATGGAGTTCGGACTCAACGCGTCCGGTGGCCAGGGGATCAGATCCCCCGACGGCGCTGGGTTGATCCCAGGCGTCAACGCTGCGTCGTCGTGGGCCGCTCGCGCGCGATATCGGGCCCTAACGGTCGGAACGACATACCTGGCTGCTATTCGGGCCATCAGGTAGAAGGCGAAACTGATCGTCGAGATGAAGACGCTGGCTTTGATATCGGAGTGGACGAGGCTCAGCAGCAGGCCACCGTCGGCGGCGATCAGCGCAAATGCGATCGAAATCGCGATGATCACCGGCGTGCGTGCGCTCAACCGACTGGCTGCCGCCGCCGGGGTGATCGCGAGGCTTAGGACGAGAAGCGTCCCGACGATCTGTGCTGCCTCGGTCACCGTGAGGGCGAGCACATAGACGAACAACAAGCCGACCAGGCGGGTGCGGACCCCGCGCGCCTGGGCCAGCTCGGGATCGACCGAGGCGAAGAGCAACGGTCGATACATCAACGCCATTGCGATGAGGACGCCGATCGCAATCGCGGTGAGCAACGTGATCTGGCCGGGGCTGACGCCGAAGATCTGCCCGAACAGGATGTTGGTGGCCGCGGTGGCGAAACCACGGTAAAGCGAAAGCAGGTAGACCCCGACACCGAGACCGAAGGCCAGGATCACCCCGATCGCGGAGTTCCGTTCACGTTGACGATTCCCGAGCAATCCCATCGCGGTGGCTACCACCATCGATCCGAGCAACGCGCCAAGCAGCGGATCGTCGGCCACCAGCAAGCCTGCCGCCGCGCCGGTGAACGCCAATTCGGCGGTACCGTGCACCGCAAACGCGAGGTCGCGCATGATGACAAGCGGTCCAATCAGCCCCGCCGTTACCGCGACGAGGGTTGCCGCGATCAGCGCGTGCTGGACGAAACCCTCCGCAAGGTAATCGGCCAAGGTCATGGCACGACCGGGTCGTCGCCGTGCAGGTGGTGGTAGTGCGTGCTACCGATTTCGGCGTGCGGGCTGTCAGGAGCACCCACGACGACGATCCGACCTCGCACGCGCAGCACCTCGACGTCGGTCTGGTACAGGTCGGACAGCCTCGCGCTGGTGAACACCTCGTCGGGAGACCCAACCGCCCACCGCGTCCCGACCAGATAGAGGACGCGATCCACGACGGGCAGGATGGGATTGATCTCGTGCGTGACGAACAACACCGAGGTATTGAACGCCCGGCGTCGGCTGTCGATGAGCCCAACCACCTCGCGCTGGTGCTTGAGGTCGAGCGACAGCAGCGCCTCGTCGCACAGCAATAGTTTCGGGTCGCCAAGCAAGGCCTGGGCGATGCGCAACCGTTGTTGTTCACCGCCCGACAATCGGCCAATCGGGGTATGGGCGAATTCAGTTGCGCCGACCGACGCGATGGCGCCATCGACCAGGCGCCGTCGTTGCGGATTCGGTAGTGGGAATCCCCACCGGTGTCCGTCGAGGCCGAGGCGCACCAGGTCGATTCCCCTGATCGGGACGTCGCGGTCGAATCCCCTCTGCTGCGGGATATACCCGATGATGCTGCTGCCCCGCTTTGGCGGTGCCCCGCACACCTGCACTGATCCAGATGACAGAGAACTCAATCCGAGTAGCACCTTGACAAGGGAGGTCTTGCCGCTTCCGTTGGGACCAAGGACGGCGACAAACTCGCCGGGAGCCACTGTGAGGTCGAGATTCTGCCAGAGGAGACGAGCGCCGTATCCCAGGCTGGCCCCGCGAAGGCGGACCGTCGGTTCGGCGGACGTTTCGCCCACGCTCTATCCTCCGAGTGCAGTCGTGATCTCGTTGATCTGACGGAGTTGCCAGGCCTGGAAGTTTTTGTCCGTCGGCGGGAGGGTCTCGGTCACACCGACGATGGGCACCCCAGCCGATTGTGCCAGCTGCTTGACTGCATCGGTCGCAGGGCTGGTGACCTGCCCGTTGTAGAGCAGCACCTTGATCGTCTTTCCAGCAAGGGCCGCGTCCATGGCCGAGTTGTCAGCCACGCTTGGGTCGTTTCCGTCCTCGATCGACTGGGCGAACGACGCGGGGGTCGCCAACTTCAAACCCGCCGCCTCGACGAGATAGCCCGGCACCCGTTCGGTGTAGCCGACGGGAGCGCCAGGATATTTTGCCTTGATGTTGTCGATTCCGGCCGTGATAGGTGTCAGGCTGTCGGTGAATGTCTTCGCGTTGGCAGTGAATGCGCCGGCGTCGGCGGGATCGAGCTTGCCGAGTTGATCCGCGATCGCCGATGCGACATCGGGGATTTTGGCGATGGCGTACCAGATATGCGGGTTGGCGTCCGATCCCGAGATCTTCATGACGTCAGCGGCATTGAGCACGGTGCGGTTGGCGTTTGGGGACGCTGCGAGCAGCTTGTCCATGAAATCGTCATAGCCCAAACCGTTCTCGACGACGAGTTGGGCTTTGCTGATCGCGGCGCCAGTCTTCGCATCGGCCTCGTACTGGTGCGGATCGGCGTTCGGATCGGAAAGAATCGATGTCACGTTCACGTGTTCGCCGCCGATTTGCTTGGTGATGTCGCCCCACACGTTCGTGCTCGCCACCACGTTGACGGCACCCGGCGCCGCCGCGCTGGTGGTCGACCCTGCGCTTGCCGTCGACGTCCCGTTCGATGAGGTGGAGCCACATCCCGCCAGCAGCAGGGTCGCCGTCGTCAGCGCTGCGGCGGCAATCGTGCCGATGCGGATGCGGCGATGGATGGTCACGAGGCTTCCTCCTGAACGAACTAAAGCGAAATGGAAACCATTATCGATAACGATAGACGACTCACTGGGGGAGCGCACTGGCGGGCCCTACGGAGTCCATCCGCTAGCCTCGGGGAGCATGTCGAGGAGTCCCGCGCCCAGACGGCGTGCGACCCTGGCCTCGCTGGCCGCCGAGCTCAAGGTTTCGAGAACCACCATCTCGAATGCGTACAACAGGCCGGACCAGCTGTCGGCAGATCTCCGCGAGCGTGTGCTGGCCACCGCCAAGCGGTTGGGATACCCGGGACCCGATCCGGTCGCCCGGTCGCTGCGCACCCGCAAGGCCGGCGCCGTCGGCCTGATGATCACCGAGCCGCTGAACTATTCGTTTTCCGATCCGGCCGCGCTGGATTTCGTTGCCGGACTTGCCGAATCGTGCGAGGAGGCGGGGCAGGGTCTGCTGCTGGTGGCGATCGGGCCGAACCGCAGCGTGACCGAAGGGTCGGCGGCGGTCCTCGCGGCCGGTGTCGACGGCTTCGTCGTCTACTCCGCGTCCGACGACGATCCGTACCTGCTGGTGGTGCAGCAGCGACATCTGCCGGTGGTCGTCGTCGACCAGCCCAAGGACGTCCCAGGCACGTCAAGGGTGGGTATCGACGACCGCGGGTCGATGCGGCGCCTGGCGGAATACGTTGTGGGACTCGGCCATCGGCAGATCGGGTTGCTCACCATGCGGCTGGGCCGCGACTGGCCGCACGGCGGTCCCCGGCCTGCGGTGGCCGACCCCGAGCGGGTGCAGACGCCGCATTTTCACGTGCAGCGCGAGCGCATCCACGGCGTCTATGACGTGATGACCGCGGCGGGGCTGGATCCCGAGTCACTCACCGTGGTGGAGAGCTACGAACACCTCACAACCTCGGGCGGTGCCGCAGCGGAGGTGGCGCTGGATGCGAATCCGCGCATCACGGCATTGATGTGCACGGCCGACGTGCTCGCCCTTTCGGCGATGGACTACCTGCGTGCACGGGGCATCTATGTGCCAGGCCAGATGACGGTGACCGGGTTCGACGGTGTATCTGAGGCATTGCGGCGCGGCCTGACCACCGTCGTGCAGCCGAGTCTGGAGAAGGGTCGTCGCGCTGGACGGCTGCTGCACAACCCGCCGCGGTCGGGTCTGCCGGTGATCGACGTGCTCGACACCCAAGTGGTGCGCGGCCGTACGTCGGGCCCGCCTGCCTAAGCGCCTAGCAGTTGTGCGCAGCGCAGCAGCCCGATGTGGCTGTAGGCCTGCGGATGGTTGCCCAACGCCCGTTCGGCCACCGGGTCGTACTCCTCGGACAACAGCCCCGTCGGCCCAGCCGCGGCGACCAGTCGGTCGAACAGCGCCTCGGCCTGCGAGCGCTGATCGCTCAGCAGGTAGGCCTCAAGCAGCCACGCCGCGCAGAGATGGAAGCCGCCCTCGGTACCCGGCAGTCCGTCGTCGCGGTGATAGCGGTAAACCGTTGCACCGCTGCGCAGTTCGGCCTCCGTCGCGACCACCGTGGCCGCGAACCGCTCGTCGGACGGGTCGATAAGCCCTGACAGCCCGATGTGCAGCGTGGCCGCGTCGAGGTCGGTGCCGTCGTAGGCGGCGGTGAACGACTTCACTTCGTCGTTCCAGCCGCGTTCGCGCACCTGCTTGGAGATCACGTCACGCAGCGTGGCCCATCCCGGCGGCGCCTCGCGGCCGAACTCCGCTGCCAGCTTCAAGGCGCGGTCCACTGTCAACCAGCACATCACCTTCGAGTACACGTGATGGCGAGGATTGCCGCGAATCTCCCAAATGCCATTATCCGGTTCCACCCACCGACTTTCGACGGCGAACACCATCTCGCTGACCAGGTTCCAGTCCGCATCCGTCAGGGCATGCGTCACACCGTTGGCCACCCGCCGGTGGCACAGATCAGAGATCAGCTGCACCACAGGGCCGAAGACGTCCAGTTGGACTTGGACATTGGCGGCGTTGCCGACCCGCACTGGACGCGACCCCGCGTAGCCGGGCAGCGAGTCGATCACCGCCTCAGGACCGAGGATCGCCCCAGACAGCGCGTACAGCGGGTGCAGCCGCTCGGGGCCGTGCATCGTCTCGATCACACCGTGCAGCCAGTTCAAATACCCCTCAGCCTCGGCGATCGAGCCCAGCGACACCAGTGCCGAGGCGGTCATCGCGGCGTCGCGGATCCAGCAGTAGCGGTAGTCCCAGTTGCGGACCCCGCCGATCTCCTCGGGCAGCGACGAGGTGGCCGCTGCCATGATCGCCCCGGTATCGGCGTGCACAAGCCCGCGCAGCGTCAGCGCCGACCTCTTCATCAGTTCCGGTTTCAGCGGCGGCAGAGTCAGGGTGGAAACCCAGTCTCGCCAGTAACTCTCGGCGCGTTCGCGCCGCGAGTCCTCGTCCACCGGGCTTTCCGCCAAATCCTCGGTGCCGCAGCGCAACTCCAGCACGCACCCCCCGTCAGACGGGTCGATGACGGCCCGCGCGGTCTGGTGGATCCCGTCGGGCACGATCTCCCACTGCACGCCTGGTGACCGCAACACCATCGGGTCGTTCGTCGCGAACACCCGCAGGCCGCCCTCGTCGACGCGCAGATGAACAGGTGCCTGCGCGAACTCGGGCCGCGGCGCGAACTCGACCACCGCCTTGGCCTGCCCGCTGATCACACGAATCAAGTCGGTGCGGCCCGCCCCGACGTCGTGCGACAGGTAGTCGGTGACCAGCAGGCTGGCCCAACGAGTTTCGACGGTCATCGTGCCGGTGACGTAGCGCTGGCTCAGCGGCAGCGCCTCGCGCTGCGGACCGATCGCGAAGTGACCTGCGGTGGCGTCGCCCAGCAAACGGGAGAACACGGCCGCCGAATCGGCATGCGGATGGCACATCCAGACCACGTCGGCGTCGGGTGTAAGCAGCGCCACCGTGCGGGAGTTGGACAGCATCGTCAGCCGCTCGATCGGCGTGCTGTGCCCGCCGAGGAGCCAGGTGCGGCGCCCCTCGAGCAGACAATCGAGAACGGCGGACACCTGTTCTGGCGACTCGATGCGATAGCCGGCCAGGGTTTCGCCGTCGCCGACCTTGATGCCGATGTCGGGTCCGTGCAACCGGCGAAACGCCTTCTCGTCGGTGACGTCGTCGCCGATGAACACCGCCGCCGAGGCGCCCTCCTGATGCCGCAGGATGTCGAGCGCCTGCCCCTTGTCGGTCTGGATGACCGCGAACTCCAATACCGCCTTGCCCTCGGTGATCTGTGCGTCCCAGTGCTGCGAAGCGGCGTGCGCCTTCTTCAGCGCCTCCTTGCCGTCGGCGGGGTCGGCGTTGCGTATGTGCAGCGCGACGCTGGCCGGTTTGATCTCGACGGCGACGCCAGGGTACTCGGCGGCGATCGCGCTCAGCGCGTCCTTGATCTTGCCGAGCAGCGCCTTGGCCGCGTCGTCGATCGCGTGCACGAAGCCGGTGTCGAACTCGGAACCGTGGCTGCCGACCAGATGGACCTCGGCGGGCATTCGTGACAGCGTCGCGAGATCGCGCAGCGCGCGCCCCGAGATCAGCGCCGCCGTGGTCGACGGCAGGGCGGCCAGCGCACGCAGCGCCGCCGCTGTCTCGGCCAGCGGGCGCGCGTCGTCGGGGTTCGCCACGATCGGGGCCATGGTGCCGTCGTAGTCACACGCCACCAGCAGCCGTGGCACGCGCGCCACCGTGCCGAGCGCGCGCCTCAGCTCAACCGGCAGCTCATCCGCTGGATGTCGCCGGTCAGACGGCTCAGAAGCCACCTGCTAAATCTTAGGGTGCTCCCCGTCGCCGATGAGTAGACGCACGGCCAAGTCCAGCCGCTTGCTGACGTCGGTCGCCGACGCCCGCCGAGTTAGCCAGGCCAGCAGATTGGACAGCCAGACATCCGAGATGACGCGCGCAATGTGGTACTGGTCCTCGGTCGGTTCGCCGTCACTCATGGCGCGGGCGAACATCGAGTCCATCAGCTTGCCGACGTGATCAACCTCACCGGCCGCCGACGCATCGGCGAACACGAACGCGCGGGTCATGGCCTCGGTCAGCAGCGGGTTGCGCTGCATCGCCCGGTTCAGCTTGCCCACCATCAGGTTGAGCCGCTGATACGGCGTGCCGCCGGACAACGTCGCGCGGTCGGTCTTGGCGTCGATGCGCTCGAACTCCCGGCCGAGCGCCGACACCAGCAGGTGCACCTTCGAAGGGAAGTATCGGTACAGCGTGCCGACCGCGACATCGGCGCGTTCGGCGACCGCACGCATCTGAACGGCCTCGTAGCCGCCCTTTGAGGCGATGGCCAGGGTGGCGTCCAAGATGCGTTTGCGGCGCTCACGCTGGGCTTCGGACCCGAGCTCGGACTCCGCCAGTACGGCCACGTTCATCACCTGACGTGGTCGCGAGTCAGATCCCGAGGCCGGGTTAGTGTGTGCTGGCTGGGATATGCCTGACATGCGGCGGGCAGCTCCTTCATTTTGCGCTCGTGGTGAAAACGATACGCACGCCGATCGCTAATTTCTCACCTCCGCGCCCGTTAAGACACGGACGTGTCCTGCTCTAATGGCGGTCGACTTGACGGTCGAACGCTGGCACTATTAGAACACGTTCTAGTGAGAAGCATGGCCTTCTCGCCCAAACGGTAGGAGTCACGGTGTCGGTATCTTCCCCTGGGACCATTGCTGACGAGCAGTTTGCCGCACGCGAACTGGTCCGCAGCTGGGCAGCCGGCTCCGGTGCGGTCGCGGCCGCACGCGACGTCGAGCACGGCCAGCCCGACGCCTGGCGCGCCCCCTACGACGGGTTGGCGCAGCTGGGGACCTTCGGTGTCGCGCTGCCCGAGGAGCACGGCGGCGCGGGCGGCACGGTCGGGGATCTGTGCGCGATGGTCGATGAGGCCGCCGCCGCGATGGTGCCTGGCCCGGTCGCCACCACGGCGCTGGCGACCTTGCTCATCGGCGGCTCGCACGCGGCGCTGCTCGAGTCGCTGGCTTCCGGAGAGCGCACCGCGGGTGTCGCGTTGTCCGCCGACCTGCGCTACGCCGACGGCCGGGTGTCGGGCACCGCCGACTACGTGCTCGGCGCCGATCGGGCCGGAGTGCTTTTGTTGCCCGCCGGCGACCGCTGGCTGCTGGTCGACGCCACCGCGGACGGTGTGACCGTCGAACAGCTCGAGGCCACCGACTTCTCAAGGCCACTCGCGCGGGTCGTGCTCGATGCGGCGCCCGCTGAGCCGTTGTCCGTCTCGGCGCAGCGGGTCGAGGACCTCACCGTCACCGTGCTGGCCGCCGAGGCCGCAGGCCTGGCGCGGTGGACGCTGAAGACCGCCACCGAATACGCGAAGGTGCGCGAGCAGTTCGGCAAGCCGATCGGCAGCTTCCAGGCGATCAAGCACATGTGCGCCGAGATGTTGCTTCGCTCCGAGCAGATCTCGGTGGCGGCCAGTGATGCAGCCGCCGCGGTAGCGAATCAGGACGAGCGCCAGCTGTCGGTTGCAGCGGCGGTTGCGGCGTGCACGGCCATCGACGCCGCGAAGGCGAACGCCAAGGATTGCATTCAGGTGCTCGGGGGTATCGGCATCACCTTCGAGCACGACGCGCACCTCTATCTGCGTCGTGCATACGGCATGGCGCAGTTCCTCGGCGGCCGCTCCCGTTGGCTCCGTCGTGTCGCGGCATTGTCTGCGGCCGGCGTGCGCCGCGATCTCCACATCGAAATTGACTCGGTGGCGGACCTGCAGCCCGAGATCGCCTCTGCGGTCGCCGAAGTCGTCGCGTTGCCTGCCGAAAAGCAGCGAGTGGCACTCGCAGAATCGGGGCTGCTGGCACCGCACTGGCCGCGACCGTACGGCAGGGAAGCAGGTCCTGCCGAGCAGTTGCTGATCGACCAGGAGCTGGCAGCGGCAGGTGTGACGCGCCCCGATCTGGTCATCGGCTGGTGGGCTGCCCCGACGATTCTCGAACACGGCACCCCGCAGCAGGTCGAACGCTTCGTACCCCCGACGTTGACCGGTGAGCTGTTCTGGTGCCAGTTGTTCAGCGAGCCAGGCGCCGGTTCCGACCTTGCCTCGCTGCGCATGAAAGCCGTTCGCGCTGAGGGTGGTTGGCGGCTGACCGGGCAGAAAGTGTGGACATCGCGGGCAAACTGGGCTCAGTGGGGCGTCTGTCTGGCGCGTACCGACGCCGACGCACCGAAGCACAAGGGCATCACGTACTTCCTTGTCGACATGAAGTCGCCGGGCATCGATATCCGGCCGCTGCGCGAGATCACCGGCGACAACCTGTTCAACGAGGTGTTCTTCGACGATGTGCTCGTGCCCGACGAAATGGTCGTCGGCGACGTCAACGACGGCTGGCGGCTGGCTCGCACCACGCTGGCCAACGAACGCGTTGCGATGGCTCACGGCACCGCGCTTGGCAACCCGATGGAAGAACTACTCCGCACCGTGACCGAACTCGACCTCGATCCGGGCGTGCAGGACCGTCTCGGTGAGCTGATCCGGTCCGCTCAGGTGGGTTCGCTGCTGGACCAGCGGATCGCCCAGCTGGTCCTCGGTGGCCAGGATCCCGGACCGCAGGCCAGCGCGCGCAAGCTGATCGGCGTGCGATACCGGCAGGCGCTGTCCGAGCTGCGGATGGAGCTCTCAGTTGGTGCGGGCATCGTCGAGAACAAAGAGGTGCATGACTTCCTCAACACCCGCTGCCTGACCATCGCAGGCGGCACTGAGCAGATCCTGCTCACTCTCGCGGGAGAGCGCCTGTTGGGCCTGCCCCGCTAGCGGTTGCGCCTGCCGAAGAGGTCGAATAGCAGCGGCAGCGCGGCGCGTGGTCGCAGGGCGAGCGCCCTGAGCAGCGGCACCGAGTCGAAGTACGACCGCCGCTCGCGAATCTTGCCGTCCTCCAGAATGATTCGGTCGACGACCGTCCACTCCACCGGCCTGCCGCCCAGGTGTCCGCGCAGGGTGAGTTCTATGAACACCCCGTCGTCGGTCTGACCCCAGCGCCGCAGTGTGCCGGTGAGATCGGGGATCGCCTTGAACAGTGGGCCGAAGAGTTCGCGCAATGCACCGGCCACGTTTCCTCTTTGGATTGGCTTCGGGCGAATCCGTTAGCTAGTGTCCATCGGAAAATTCGCAGGGTCTTGCGTGCAGCTGACTTACGACGGATTTTTCCAGCGAAGATTTGAGGGACTAAACGGCAAGACCAGCGAATTCCTGGGGTTTTTGACAGGCCCTGGCCTTAAGCGACATTAACCCTCCGGAATTCTTCGCTCTCATTATTCGCCGCAAAGCAGCTGACGACTGGCACTTGGGTTTTTTCACACGAACACTAGCTAGATGCATGGCGTTACCTGGTCAGCAAGCCGGGCCACAGGAAGATGGCTCGCCGCATAGGCCAACCGGCCCCGCCGCCGTCATCGATTTTTCCGCGCG
>Ga0137415_10005946_pt1 | contig 12070 bp, 12 predicted proteins | sample CZODoug3_1_1_16f_FD_183082 | JGI IMG/M metagenome (GOLD analysis project Ga0137415, IMG submission 183082) | Vadose zone soil fungal communities from Angelo Coast Range Reserve, California, USA - CZODoug3_1_1_16fungal (Hybrid Assembly) | ecosystem: Environmental > Terrestrial > Soil > Vadose...
ATCCGGCGGCGGCGGCCGAGCTGAGCTGCCGGGCCCTGGACCTGATTCCTGCCGGTCATCGAGCCGCCGGACCGCTGGTCGCGAGCACCACGGTCTTGTTGCACGCCGCCGGCAAAGCCGAGGACGCTCAGGCGTTCGCGCGCAAGCACCTGCGCAATGTCGTTCCCGCGGCCGAGGAGGCGGCGGTGTTCCTCAGCCTGGCCAGCATGTTCGCCCTGTCGCCCGACGTGCGGGCGGAGGCTGGGCGGCAGGCCCTCGCGATCCGCGATCTGTCCGACGAGGACCGGGCCAAGCACCAGGCGCGCCTGACGTACAACCTGGTCCAGGCCGGGCGCCCGAGGGAGGCAGCCCATCAGCTCCAGCAGGCTCGAGCGACGGTCGAACGCGCGGGAGACCGGGCGGCACGCTCGATCCTGGGGCAGGCCGAGGGGGCGCTGCGGTACGTCGACGGCGACTTCGCGGACGCGCTCGCGATCCACGAGCAGGCGATGCGCGACGGATTCGGCCCCGGCGAGGAAACCCGCGAGTGGGTCGCCCGACAGTGGCGTAGCGAGCTGCTCGCCGTGCTCGACCGCTTCGACGAGTCGATCGAGCTGATCTCGACAGGTATCGCCGCCGCGAACCGGGAGCGGCAGGCGTTCGCGCTCGACTTCTTCGAGACCTGGCGCGGGCGGCAGCTGTTCCAGATGGGTCGCCTGGCCGACGCGGCGGCCGTGCTCGAAGGCCGCTTCGACCCGGCTGGCGATACGCCCGTGGTCGGCGCGCTGTACGCGGCGGGCGTCGTCGCCCTCGGGCGGGTCGCGATCCACACCGGCGACGAGCGGCACAAACGCGAGACGGCAGCACTGGCCCGCACGATGTTGGCCGACGGCACGCCCGCCAACCGTGCGCACGGCGGCTGGCTGCTCGCGCTCGGGGCGATGGCCGACGGCAAACCGGCCGACGCCCGCGCGGTGCTCGACGCCGCCGGTTCAGCCGGGCGCGTCACCCCGCTCTACCCGATGGACGTCACCGACGACCCGCAGCTGGTCCGGATCGCGCTCGCCGCCGGCGATTCGCAACTCGCCGCCGACACGGTCGCCGCCGCGGAGGAGCGGGCGCGGCGCAACCCGGGGATCGCCTCGGTACGCGCGGCGGCCGCTCACGCCCGCGGCCTGCTCGACACCGACACCACGCTGCTCGCCGAGGCCTGCCTTCTCTTCGAGGCAACTGCGCGCCCCCTGGCCCTCGCGTCGGCGCTCGAGGACCTGGGAGTCGCCCAGCTGCACACGGGCGCGCACGCGGCGGGACTGGACACGCTCGGGCGCGCACTCGTCCCATACTCCGAGGCGGGTGCGACCTGGGACGCGGGGCGGGTGCGTGGGCGGCTGCGGGCCAACGGCGTCCGCCGCCGGCTGGTGACCAGCGCCCGCCCGGACGCCGGGTGGGCCGCGCTCACCGACTCCGAGCTGGCCGTGGTTCGCCTCATCGCGGCCGGACTCACCAACCGCGAGACGGCCGTGCGGCTGTTCGTCTCGCCGCACACCGTCAACAGCCACCTGCGCCACGCGTTCACCAAGCTGGCCGTCAACTCCCGCCTCGAGCTCGCCCGCGTGGTCGCCACCCACACCGAGGAGCCAGCCCGCAGCAAATAGACATCGCACGGCCATGCGGTGTCGCACCACCGCCACGGGAGCACCGTCGCTGTCAGGTCATCCGACCCAATCAGCGACGAAGAAGGTCCCATCATGTCTGGACTGAACGGAAAAGTTGCCGTCGTCACCGGCGGCACAAGCGGTATCGGCCTCGCTATCGCGCAGCGGTTCGCGAAAGAGGGCGCGCACGTCTTCATCACCGGCCGGCGGCAATCAGAACTGGACAAGGCGACCGCCTTGATCGGCGACAGCGTCACCGCCGTGCCAGGTGACGCCACCAGCACCGCCGACCTCGACCGCCTCTTCCAGACCGTCCGAGGCGAGGCCGGCAAGCTCGACATCCTGGTCGCCAACTCCGGACGCGTCGAGCCCGAGGAGTTCGGGAAGGTCACCGAAGGCAACTTCGACAAGACCTTCGACCTCAACGCCCGGGCGGCCCTGTTCACCGCGCAGAAGGCACTGCCCCTGATGCGCGACGGAGGGTCGATCATCCTGGTCGGCTCCATCGCCGGCTACAAGGGACTCAACGGCTACAGCACCTACAGCGCCACCAAGGCGGCGGTGCGCTCCTACGCCCGCACCTGGACCCAGGAGTTCAAGGACCGCGGCATCCGCATCAACACCCTGAGCCCCGGCCCGATCGACACCCCGATCATGGACGGCCAAGCCGACACCAAAGAAGGCGCCGATGCCATCCGGGCCGCGTTCGCCTCGGTCATCCCGCTCGGGCGAATGGGACAGCCCGAAGAAGTCGCCGCCGCCGCCTACTTCCTGGCCTCCGACGAGAGCAGCTTCGTGGCCGGCATCGACCTGGCCGTCGACGGCGGCATGGCCCAGATCTAAATCGATCTAGAAGGACTTCGTCATGACCAACTCCGTGATCGGCCTGAGCGTCGACTGCGCCGACGCCGCCAAACTCGCCCAGTTCTGGGCCGACGTCCTCGGCCGGCCGGTGAGCCCGCAGCCCACCGCCGAGTTCGCCGCGATCGACGCGAGCGAATCGACGCAGGGGCCGCGGCTGGCGTTCCACCAGGTTCCCGAGGCCAAGACGGTCAAGAACCGGCTGCACCTGGACCTGATCAGCAGCGACTTCGCCGCAGAATCCGAGCGACTGCTGTCCCTGGGCGCCACCCAGGTGAACGATGTCGAACAAGGCGGCGCGCGCTGGACCACCTTCCGCGACCCCGAGGGCAACGAGTTCGACCTGGTCGCCGGATGACACCTCACGACCAGGCTCTCGCGGCCGAGCAGTACGTTCCCAGCCCCAGCCAGCGGGTACGAGACCAGGTCGCCCGCTACGAGGCCACCGACGGACGAGAAGGCGGAACGCTGGAAGGACGCCCGGTGGTCATCCTGACCATGACCGGAGCCACCAGCGGCAAGATCCGCAAGACCCCCATCATGCGGGTCGAGCGTGACGGCACCTACGTCGCCGTTGCCTCCGCCGGCGGCGCACCGAACCACCCGGCCTGGTACCGCAATCTGCTCGCCAACCCCGACGTGCGCCTGCAGGACGGAGCTCGGCTGCACCGCCTACGGGCGCGCGAGGTCTTCGGCGAAGAAAGGGTGCAGGCCTGGAAGCTGGCCGACTCGCGGTGGCCCCATTTCCCGGAGTATCGCGCCACAGCGGGGCGGGAAATTCCGGTCCTGCTCCTCGAACCCGCCGCGCCTAGCGAACCGTGAACCGAACTACAGGATGGCTGTGCTCACCGGGCCGGTGGCTGGATCAGTTCGATGAGGTTGCCTTCGGGGTCCTTGAGGTAGGCGAATCGAGCGCCCGGCTGCACCGCGTCGGCCGGCGGCCACACCGCGACGCCGCCGGCTTCCACGATGGCGTCGAACGCCGCGTCCAGATCGCGGACCGACACCGCCCAGTGCCCGAACCCCAGGGTGCTCGCGGCGTCCAGCGGATCGGCATAGGCCCGGTGCCTGGTCGCGCCGGCCCGTTCGATGAGTTCCAGGCGCACGCCGGAGCCGGACCGCAGCACGACGGTACGCACGGCCGGTTCGTCCAGTTGGAACTCTTCGACGACCTCGTGCAGGCCAAGTGCCCGCTGGTACCAGGCGCGCTGCGCGTCCAGGTCCGCTACGGACAAGCTGGTGTGGTGCACGTCCAGACCAAGGTCGACTGCAGTCATGGTGACCTCCGTTCAAGGTTAATTGCACTAACCAGGTTAGTGTCACTAACCTTAGCTCCATGACCAAGACCGTCAAGCGACCCAGCGGGCATCACCACGGTGACCTGCGCCGCGCGCTGGAGCAGGCCGCGCTGGAGCTGGTGGTCACCAAGGGCGTCGGCGGATTCACCATGGCCGAGGCCAGCCGCCGGGCCGGGGTCAGCGTGGCCGCGCCGTACAAGCACTACGCCGATCGCGACGCGCTGCTGTGCGCCCTGGTGGTGCGCGCCTACACCGAACAGCGCGAGCAGTACCGCACCGCCATGGCCCACGCCACCGATCCGGCCGAACAATTGGCGGCCTTCGCCGCGGCCTACGTCCAATTCGCCGCCGACCAGCCGGCGCTGTTCGAACTGACCTTCGCCGCCGGCCTGGACAAGACACGCTTCCCCGCCCTCGCCGAGGCCGGCCAGGCCCTGTTCACCGAACTGTCCGCGCCGGCCCGGGCTCTGTGCGGCGACGACCATCAGGCGCGCCGACTGGTGCTGGCGATCGCGGCCTGCGCCCACGGGCATGCGGTGTTCCTCACCGAGGGGGTGCTCACCGACCGGCCGGATCCGCTCTCCGAGGCCAAACGGGAGGCCGCGGCAGCAGCGTCCGCGCTGATCGCGACGTATGCCGCCTGACCAGCTGGCGGTTAGGGGTTGCCGGGTGGAGGGAGTGATCCGTGGGTGAGGAGGTTCGCGTAGACGCCTTCCAGTGCGGTGCTGAGTGGGTCCAGCAGTTCGCGGGGAACTGCGTGGAAGAACAGCCGCTTGATCAGCTCGACGTGACCGGGAGCGGCTCGTTCGAGGACGGCGCGGCCCTGCGCGCTCAGGCGGACCTCGGTGGCTCGGCGGTCGGCGTCGGCGGTCACGAGTTCGAGGAGCCCTCGGGCGGCCATCCGCTTGACGTGGTGGGACAGCCGGCTTCGTTCCCAACCGATCTGGGCCGCGAGGGTGGTGATGGTCAGGCTGGCGGTTTCGCTTGCGCTGAGAGCGGTAAGCACGTCCCAGTCAGCGAGGGACAGGTCGCTGTCGGACTGCAGTTGCCGGTTCATCTCATAGACCAGCCGTAGCTGGACCTTGATGTAGGCCAGCCACGCCCGCTGCTGCTCCTCGTCGAGCCATCCCGTCACCGGCTCGGGCGCGGGCCGCGTCTTAGGGGGCATCGGATGCGGGCCTTCCTCGGTCTAGCCGTCATCGGCGCGGTTGCGCATTCTCAACCACCGCCGTGGTGGCCGGAATATCGCGGCCCGCCCCCAGCTTACACGTGACATGTCACGTAATGTACGAGTGGAGGACCACGATGAATCAGCTTGACGCCAAGACAGCCCTCGTGACCGGCGGCACGTCCGGAATCGGGCGGGCAACGGCCCAACGCTTCGCCGAGCAGGGCGCCCACGTGTTCATCACCGGACGCCGCCAAGCCGAGCTCGATCAGGCGGTCACCTCGATCGGTCACGGCGTGGTCGGCGTCCGAGGCGACGTATCGGACCTGAACGATCTCGATGCGATCTACGCCCAGATCGCCCAACGCGGTCACGGCTTGGACGTCGTGTTCGCCAACGCCGGTGGCGGGTCGTTCGCAACCCTGGAGGACTTGGACACCGCGCACTTCGACCAGACCTTCGCCATCAACGTCCGGGGCACGGTGTTCACCGTGCAAAAGGCGCTACCACTGCTGAACAAGGGCGCCTCAATCATCCTGTCCGGATCGACCGCCGCCACCAGCGGCACCCCGGCCTTCGGCGTCTACGCCGCGACCAAGGCCGCCATCCGCTCCTTCGGACGGACGTGGGCCGTCGAGCTGGCCAGCCGACACGTACGAGTCAACGTGATCGTGCCCGGCCCCACCGAGACCACCGGCTTGCGCGGCCTGGCCGGCGACGACGCAGCCATGGCCGACGGACTCATCGCCCAACTGGGCAGCGGAGTGCCGATGCAACGCGTCGCCCACCCCGACGAAATCGCCAACGCCGTCCTGTTCCTCGCCTCCGACCAAAGCAGCTTCGTCACCGGCAGCGAACTGTTCGCCGACGGCGGCGAAGAACAGCAGTAACCGGCGGCGCGGGCCACTGCGCGCCCACGCGAGATCAAACCAGGAAAGGGAACGCGTCGTGACCGAGTCGACGAGCAATCAGACAACGACCGAGGAACTCATGACCAGCTTCATGGACCGGCTCGGCCAACAGGATGCCGAAGGGATCGCGGAGCTGTTCGCGGACGAGATCGACTGGTACGTCCCCGGGAGCGAAACGCTGCCATGGACGGGCCGGCGATCGCGGCGCGAACACGTGGCCGAGTACTTCCGCACGATGTGGCCGGCGTTTGTTCCGGGCCAGAGCACCGCCACTGTGGACAAGGTCGTGATCAGCGGGGATGACGCGGTCGTGTTCTCCCGGTTCACTCACACCGTGGCCCGGAATGGCAAGACATTCAACACTCCGGTTGCCGTGCACCTGACTATCGCGAACGGGCAGATCGCACGCCTGCACCTCTACGAGGACACCCTCGCCGTCCACGAGGCGTTCAAAGACTGACGCATCACCGTATTGCGGCCTCGAACGAGGCGGCCAGCCGTAGGACAATACGCCGGCGTATGGGATCTTCCCGGCGCCCAATCTCGCATCCGGCTCCCCGGTTACTCGTTAGTAGGTGAGCCGGTGGTGTGGTTGTGGAGGTAGTGATGCGCGGATCGGTTCGAATCGTGGGCGTGCTCACGGCGGTCGGGGTGGTCTGCGCCGCAGGGGTGGCCGGGTTCGGGCGAGCGGCCGGCGCCGGGCCGTCGGGTCGAGTGGAGTCCGCTGTGACTGGCTCGACCTCTGGCGACGGTATCCGGGAGAGCTACGTCAGTGTGTCTGCTCCGCTGCCGGCCTCGGCGGGTGCGCATCCGGCGGTGTGTGATCGGCTGGGGTATCTGCGGGTCCGCGCGAGCGGCGGTCCGGAGGATCCGGCTCGGGCCGACACGGTGTTCGTGACCATGCCCGGCATCTTGGCGGGTTCGGGGTCGCTGGAGCCGACCGCGCGCAACATCGTGCGGGCGGCAGCGGAGGGTGGGCGCCACGTCGAAGTGTGGGTCATGGATCGCCGGGCCAACTGCCTGGAGGATCACCGCGGGTTAGCCGTCGGTGCTGCGCAGAACAACCCGGCACTGGCATTCGACTACTACTTCGGTGCACGCGTGGTCAACGGCCACCGCTACCAGCCGGCCACCGCCATCGACACCGCGTTCCTGCGCCACGTCGGGTTGGCCCAGACGCTGCAGGACTACCGCACCATCCTGGGGTTGCTGCCGGACTCGGTGCGGCGCAGCAAGGTGATGTGCGGCGGCCACTCGCTGGGTGGGTTGATCACCGGTGCGTTGGCCGACTGGGATTTCGACGGCACCCCGGGATACAGCCTGTGCGCCGGGTTCTTCACGCTGGATTCCCGGCTGAAGATGCAACTGGTCGGCCCGCTGACCGCGCCGCTGACCAACGGCCTGGCCCAGCTGCAGCGCCTGCTGCCGATCACGCTGCCGACCAGCGTGTCCGACCTGCTCGGTACAGCGCTGCCCTACATCAACATCGCGCCGTTGACACCTGAGACGTTGATGATGGCCGAGGTCTTCAGCCAAGCCGCGGCGATCGCACCCGAGGAGCCCAGCACCCTGCTCGCCCGCGTCCCGCACGATGTGAACTTCGAGCTCCTGACCCGGCTCCTCGCCGCCCGCGACCCGATCGGGTTCGCCCTCGGCCAGCCTGATGTGCGCCGCATCCACGCCACCTATGCCGCCGCGCTGGGCCTGGTTATCGACGACAACACCGAACCCATCGGCATCCTGCGCGCCAGCCTCGGCGCGCTCACCGGCGGACCGGTCGTACGCAAGAATTTCCCGCTGCCCTACGGCACCCCGCTAGACCCGCTGGCTCTGCTCGGCGGCGACAAACTCGTCAGCCCCGCCGCGCCGAACACCCTCTACCGGTGGCACGACTACAACGCCCTCACCCCCGCCGACACCCGCACCGCCGACGGTGACGCCTACACCAACCCCAGCAGCGAAGTCACCGACCTACATCAATTCGCCGCCACCTACAGCGCGCCGGTCGCCGACGGCACCGAGTGGTACTTCCCCACCCGACTACTGACCGACGTCCTGACCGCCAACCTCGGCAACCGGCAAGGCGACCTACACAACCTGCGCTACGACAACGGCATCACCCAGCGCCCCACCATCAACCTCGACGCCGGCGACACCGGCTTCGGACCCGCCATCGACCCCACCAACCAAGGCCCCGGCACCATCGTCGTCCTACCCGGCTACAACCACCTCGACGTCGGCACCGTTGCCTGGCACCAGAACAACAACCAGCCAGAACCCCTCAGCCACACTCTCGTCGCCTTCGCCGCACAACATCTCCGCAGTCGGTAGCCCACGCCCGACACGTCCTCGAAGCCCGGCAAGAGTCTCGACGCAGCGCGCCACCATTCGTCCCGGCGCACCGGTTGCTATCAAGATCGTTTGTGCCCTGATGTCAGCGGCATGGATCCGGAGAGACGGGCTGCCTGTAGCCAACGGATAGAAGCTGGGCCCGGATTTCCGGGCTGCGCTATCGGGTGCGCCGACTACCGCTGTGAGCGGGTGTTGTTGTTGCGGGTGAACTCGCGACCGGGCAGATACACCGTCGTCGAGTCCGGTCCCTACGTAGCAGCTGGGTGCCGTCCGCGGCGCCGGCATACCCCGGTGTCTCCAGCCGAGCTGTGCACCGCGCTGAGGCGGCGTTTCTGGTTGGCGCGAACGAGTCGGGCCGGTCCACGGGGGTACATGCGCGAGGTCGCGCATCTGCTACGGGGCGGTCAGGTCGCGTGTCCCGCTGTCCGCCCTGTCAGACCGGCCGCCGGATGCAGTCTGACAACACTGATTTTTCGCCGAATTTAGGGCGCTAGCGGCGTCGATCCGAATTCGGATGACGTCAGGGATCTGTCGGACACGCGGTAATTCGTCGACAGTCTGACCTGCCGGCCGCGCCCCGTGGCGGTCGACACCCGGCGGGTCCCACCCGACGCCCTGCCGTGCATCTGTCACTCGGAGGATCGATGAAGCTTCTGTCCTACGCTGCCGGGCTCGCCGCGGCGGCCGTGCTGGCACCCGTGGCCGCGTCGTCCGCGTGGTCGTCTCCAGCGACCGGCGGCTCAGCCCTTCCCAGCGTGAACATGGAGGCCACGGTGAAGGCGGCGCAGATCGACCCGCGCCGTGCCGACGACACCCTCACCCCCGGCGCGAAGAGCAGCGTGCTGCTCGTCGAGCAGGCGCTGCAGGCCATGCACCTGCTCGACGCCAAGTGGGTCGACGGCTACTTCGGCACCACCACCGTCGCCGCCTACACCGAATACCAGAAGTCGCTCGGCTACACCGGTCTGGACGCGAACGGCCTGCCGGGCAAGACCTCGCTGACCAAGCTCGGTGCGGGCCGCTTCACGATCACGAATGTCATTGGCCCCGGAGCCCGGATCGACACCGGCGGCGGCATCATCATCAACACCCGCACGAAGAACATGCTCGCCGCTGCCGAGACAATCCTCGGCCGCACCCTCATGCTCTCCCAGGGGTCGTACAACCCCGGTGGCGACCCGTCGTCGGCGGGCACGCACGATGGCGGCGGCGTGGTCGACGTCTCGGTCTCGGGCATGACGCCGGCCTATCGAGTCACGGTCGCCACGGCCCTGCGCACGGTCGGCTTCGCGGCGTGGGTGCGCAACCCGAGTCAGGGCGACTGGCCTTATCACATCCACGCGGCCGCCATCAGCGACACCGATCTCTCCCCCCAGGCCCAGCACCAGACCGGCGACTACTACCTCGGCAAGAACGGTCTGGCCAACGGCGCTGCCGACGACGGCCCGAACGTCACCCCGATCCGTACCTGGGAGGAGTACCAGCGCCAGTGAGAGTTCGACCTCGCCGCAACCACACGACCCCGCTAAGGAGACCCCCAGCATGAAAATCCTCACCAAGGTCCTCACCGTGGCCACCGCCGCAGTTGCGGTCGCTGCGCCCATCCTCGTTCTCGCCGGTCCGGCAAATGCGGCCGCGCGGGACGGTGTCTGCGACACCGGCGAGTTCTGCTATTACTACAACAGCGGCGAGGCGGGATCGATATCGGACTTCACCGGTTCGATCAGCGACTACGGCACGACGCAGCCCAGCTGCTACGACTTCAAGGGCGCGGGCGCCGGCCAGGGCGTGTGCGTCAAGAACAACGCGGCCTCGGTGTGGAATCGCACCAGCAAGACCGTGCGGGTGTATTTCAACAGTGACTACGGCGGCGCCTATCAGGACTTCGCCGCCGGCACCAAGGGCAACCTCAACGCCACGCTGAAGAACAACAACGCCTCGCACCAGGTCGATCCGAGCAGCGGCCCAAGCTGCTCCACAAGCGGCACCGGCGACCCGAACACCTGTGCCCAGGCGGTCGCTTGGGCCAACAGCCACCTCGGCAGCACGTCGCTCGGCACCGGTACCTGCGACCACGTCGTGGGCTTGGCCTACGGCTGGTCCAACAGCGGCTCCCACGACGCTTACGCCCACTGGACGCAGGTGCCGTCGTCGGACAAGCACGCGGGCATCCGGACGGTGCCGGCCGGCGGCCTGGCCTTCTTCAGCGGCGGCTCGCAGGGTTTCGGCCACGTGATGCTCTCACTCGGCGGGGGCAGCTTCGCCTCGACGGACGTCGGAACCGACGGCCGTTACCAGGCCGGGCGCTACGGCAAGACCACTATCGCCACGATCGAGTCGAGCTTCAACGAGACCTACCTCGGCTGGACCCAGCCGTGGTTCAACCACTGATCGGCTGACCGAACATGATCAAGCGATCGTTCGTCTGGCTGGTCGCGTCGTTGGCACTGCTCGCGGGGGGTGCGGCGATCCTCGCGGCACCCGCCTCGGCAGCCGCGCGGGACGGCGCGTGCGACAGCGGCGAGTTCTGTTACTACTTCAACAGCGGCGAGGCGGGTTCGATCTCGGACTTCACCGACTCGCTGGACGACTACGGGGCGACGCAGCCGACCTGCTACGAGTTCAAGGGCGCCGGCAACGGCCAGGGCGTCTGCGTCAAGAACAACGCCGCGTCGGTGTGGAACCGCACCAGTAAGACGGTGCGGGTGTTCTTCAACAGCAACTTCGCGGGTGCGCACCAGGACTTCGCCGCCGGCGCCAAGGGCAACCTCGACGCCACGCTGAAGAACAACAACGCCTCGCACGAGTTGCTCAGCGCCGCACCGCCGACGGGGTGCCAGACCGACGGCACGAACAGCACGCTGCCGACCACCATCCTCGTGTACCGGGTCTCGCTGGGACGGGTCGACCGGGTCGACTTCAAGACCTACGTCAAGAACGTCCTGCCCAACGAGTGGGTGTCGAGTTGGCCGGCGGAGTCGCTCAAGTCCGGGGCGATGGCCGTCAAGAGCTTCGGCTGGTACTGGGCTCTGCACTCGACCCGGAAGACGTCGGGCGGAGCGTGCTTCGACGTCTACGACAACACCTCGAGCCAGGTCTACCGGCCCGGCTCCGCGGTGGCGTCGACGAACTCCGCGGTGGACGCCACCTGGAGCGTCCGGATGACGCGTAGCGGCAACATCCTGCAGGCCCACTACTGCTCGACGACGACGGCGTGCGGGGCCTGGGTCGATGGCGACTGGTTGTCGCAGTACGGCTCACGCGACCAGGCGAACGCCGGCAAGGGCTACGCCACCATCCTCACGTACTACTACGACGGCATTGCCCTGACCTGACCGTCCGATCCGAGCCGCCCGCCGTCCTACCGACGGCGGGCGGCCCTTTTCTTCCGTGATGTCGCTGAATCCTCGACTGACTCTTTCGACCTCATATGATGCCGGTTAAAGCGGTAGCCTCGCCCCGGCGGAGGGCAGCCGCAGCCGGGTGAGGAACAAGGGGCTGACCGTGGCCGACCAGGCGGCGAAGGCGCGAGCAGAAGCGATCGAGGGCTTCGCCAGAGTCCTACGCGAGCTGCGCGAGTCGGTTGGCAACCCGGCCTTCCGGGAGATGTCCGGACGGTCACGGGCAATCTCGCACACCACGTTGCACGAGGCCGCCCAGGGCAATCGGCTCCCGAGCTGGGCGACCACGGTGGAATTCGTCAAGGCCTGCAGCGCGGACCCCGCCGAATACCGCGAACAATGGCAGCAGGCGAACACGGTGGTCAAGTCGGTGATCTCGCTACACCTGACCAGATCCGCGAGTGATGTCGTGTCCCGGCTGAGCACCGGCAACGCGATTGTGTCC